>Ga0302323_100000780_pt1 | contig 25780 bp, 19 predicted proteins | sample Fen_T0_3_FD_201950 | JGI IMG/M metagenome (GOLD analysis project Ga0302323, IMG submission 201950) | Peat permafrost microbial communities from Stordalen Mire near Abisko, Sweden - Fen_T0_3 | ecosystem: Environmental > Terrestrial > Soil > Wetlands > Permafrost | place: Sweden: Abisko...
TGGATGAATCGCCCACACTGGCCTGATTGGGGACGCGGCCGCGATGATCCGATGAATCTCACCAAATATTTCATGACCAGCATGCCGACCGACAATTCCACCGGGCAGGCTGACTTTCCTTCGGTATGGAATCTCAAAATCCGCAAAGGTCCGGGGCTTTACCTCAACTGGAGCTGCGACACACCGGCAGTGCGTTCGGTCCTCATCGATTCAGCGCTTGGCCTTGGCGCTGCGCCTGATCCGAACACGCCCTTCGACCGGTTCATCTGGAAGTTTCAGCGCCACGACTGGTTTCTCAAACGCATGGAGGATCTCGACAACTTTCTGAGCGAACACCCGGCGCCGAAGTATCCATTTTCTGTCGACACCGCGCTCGCCGCGGAGGGCCGGCCGATTTACGCACAACAATGTGCGTCGTGCCACGAGGTCGGCGGCAAATACACGAACAAGCCGGTCGAGCTCTCGGAAATCGGCACCGACCGCGAACGCGTTGACACCTGGACGCAGGGTGCGGCCGACGAAGCCAACCGTCGTGTGAAGGAGTTCAATATCGACCGGCCCGCCATGGTGAAGATTGAGTGTTATCAGTCGCCTCCACTCGACGGCATCTGGATGCGCGCGCCTTACCTGCACAACGGTTCTGTGCCGACCTTGCGCGATTTACTCGAACCAGTCGCCAGTCGACCAACGGTCTTCTACCGCGGTTACGATGTTTATGATTCCATCAACGTCGGCTTTGTCACGACGGGTGAAGAGGCTCGGCGCGTGGGGTGGAAACACGACATCGGCGAGCGCGGCAATGGCAATCAGGGGCACACCTACGGAACCACACTCCAGCCCCAAGAAAAAAATGCCCTGCTGGAATACCTGAAAACGCTTTAGCGTATATTCAATTAAACTGTAGCCGTTTGAAAATGGAATTCTGTCCCGAAAAAGATCTGGAGGTGGCCGGGATCGCTGGGCCCGCCGCGTTGGTTACGGCGCGCCCCGCGGTTGCGGCTACCTTTAAAACCAATTCTCACTCAAACCTACCAAAAGAGGCAGAGGTAGGGACGACCCGCCGGGTCGTCCGCGAACGTCGCCTGTCAGCGGCCCGCATCCAACCGGACGGCCCGGCTGTCCGTCCCTACCACCCAAACGCCAGAGGTTACTAAATGTTATAAGGCGGCTAAGACATTACTAAAAACGCTTTAGGCCTCCCTTTCATGTCAACCGTCAGCCAAATGTTTCAGCAGTTGCTCTACGCACCCGGCCAGTCGAAGGCAGCGCGGACGGTCGAGCTTTTTGGCTGGCTGATTCTGGCGGAGAGTCCGCTCATGCTGCTCCGGCCGCATTGGGCGGCATCGTTGCTTCACCTGCCGGCGCTCGAGCCGCAGGCGGCGAACTATTTTTCCATCGTCGGGCTGCTGATCGGTGGCCTCGGGATGTTGTACGTCGTTAGCGGCCGCCTGAGTGCGGCTGGCTTTGTCTTTGCCTCACTGCTCGATCGACCGCTGGTGCCCTTTGTCATGGCGGCATTGTGGTGGTGGGGAATAGTTCCGGGTCCGCTGGCGGTGGCCTTTGCGCTCCAAGACGGGCTCAGTTTTCTGTGGACTCTCTTCACCTGGCGCGCGGAACAGCGCGAAACCTCGTCTGCTTAAACCGTTCAACTGCCGGGGCGTGTTTGCGCCCGGCCTCTGCTCATGGCTCCTCCCCGTTCAGATTCCATCGACGATGCCTACCCCGGCGCCTTGCGCACCGCGGAGGCCGAACAAATTCGTGTCCGCCGTTCCAACTACTATGTCGACGACAAGGCGCCGCTGGTCGGCGTCGCGCTTTCCGGCGGCGGCATTCGCAGTGCCACATTTTGTGTTGGTTTCTTTCAGGCGCTTGCGCGCAGGAAACTGATCCGTCGTATCGACTATCTCTCCACCGTTTCCGGTGGTGGTTATTTCGGCAGTTTTCTAGGCGCAGCCTTTTCCCGTGAAAAAGCCAGCGGCGACAAGGTTGAGCGCGAATTTGCCGACAACCATTCGTGGCCGATCCAATGGTTGCGCGATAACGGCCGCTTTCTCTCACCCAATGGAGCCGGCGACAACTGGATCGCCGCCGCCGTGATGTTGCGCAATTGGGTCGCCCTGCACTTTGTGCTGATCACCTTCGCGTTTCTGGTGGTTGGTTTCGGCATTCTCATGCGGTCGGAACTTTGCACCAGCCTCTCTACCTCGGCTTTCTGGCTGAAGATTGAACAGGGCATCTGGTCTCATCACATTCTGGGGATATGGTGGAGCCCGTGGCTTTTGCTGCCGGTTATTCCTTTTGCGACCCTGATGTTGCCGGCGGGCTGTTTGTATTGGTTAACTCAATGTACGCCGCTCATGACGGGGCTGCGGCGGTTTGGCACGCTTTTCGGCAGGAAACTGAAAACGTATTCAGATCGTGAATTCGTGAGTTATGCTCAGAACTGGCTCACCGAAGTGCTGGTGGTTGGCTTTGTGCCGACAGTCATCCTGCTCGTTTTCGGCATCGTGGACTCGCTCGGCCAGACCGCCTACTGGAAGTGGTCTGCGAATAATTTCGAATTCCCGACGCTCTGGGCCGCGCTGACGGGTGCTGGCTTCGCTCTCTACGGTTTTGCCTCCAAGATCTATATTCTGGTCGAGAATATTCTCGGCAAGGGCAAGCTCAAGCTGACCTTCGGTACGATCGCGTTATTCATTTCCCTAACTTGGCTGTTGTTGATTGTTGTGGGTGTATCGGTGGCGGCATGCACGCTTGCTTGGGAGAGCGAACGCGTCGCGATCGACGGCCGCCTCCATTTGATGAGCGATCCTTGGGCTCTCTCCTTAGCTGTCGCGATAACCTTGGTCTGCTCGTGGGTGTTTAGCCGCAGTTTCGGCTTCGTTAATCTATCTTCGATGCAACAGGTCTATTCTGCACGGCTGCGTCGGGCCTATATTGGCGCCACCAATCCGACCCGGCAGGCAGCTGAAAATTATAGCATGACCGAACTCATTGCCGGCGATGATTTCAGCCTCGACGAATATCAGCCGCAGAACCACGGAGGTCCGCTGCACCTCATCAATGTCACCGTCAATGAAACGCTCTCGGCCAAAACCCAAATCGAGCGCTGCGATCGCAAGGGGCTCGCCATGGCCGTGGGCCCTTGTGGGATATCGGTTGGTACGGCGTCGCACGCGCTCTGGGGGACGCACCATCTTAGATCTCGCCGCCGGCGGATGATGGCGGCGCTCTGGGAGAATCCGTCGCGCACGATCGTTCCGCTCGATCAGGGCTCGGACGCGACCTTTCACGCGCTGCAGACATCTCTCCACACGCCGGCGGACCTTCATCGAACGGGCAACGTCGGCGCCGATCGAGCAAGCAAGGTTGGCGCCGGGCCGTCCCGACAGGTCGAGGCGCTATCGCTGGGTCGCTGGACCGCGGTCTCGGGCGCGGCATTCACCACTGGGCTCGGCGCCGGCACCCATCTCGGCCTCAGTCTGTTGCTTGGTTTGGCCAACGTTCGTCTCGGCTATTGGTGGGATGGAGGGGTTCCCCCCAGCCAGCGCAAGAACAGCACCAAGCCGACTTTTCTCGAACTTGCCGGGCGCGTGCTGAACTGGGTGCTGCCGGTGCAGACCTGTCTCGTCAACGAATTCTTCGCGCGCTTCCACGGCCCGGGCCGGCGCCACTGGTATCTCTCCGACGGCGGACATTTTGAAAACACCGCTTGTTACGAACTGATCCGGCGGCGGGTTCCTTTCATCATCTGCACAGACAGCGGCCAGGACCCGAACTACGAGTTCTCTGATCTGGCAAATCTTGTCCGCAAGGCCCGCACCGATTTTGGTGCCGAGATCGAGATCGTCCGTCGCTCCAATGATGCGGAAAAGAAAGAGCCGGGCCGCGCGCTGCCTTCGCTGGAGCAAATTGTGCATCCCGCCGTGCTTGATCTCTTCGGCTCACCAGATGATTTCCCCGCTCTGCATGAGGATCCCGAAGCACGTGATGGACGCCAGCCGGTCGGCTCACGCCACGCGCTGCTGGCGCGCATCCGTTATTTCGATACCGGTGAAGTCGGCTGGTTGCTCCTCGTGAAACCCAGCCTGGCTGGCGACGAACCCGTTGATGTTGTGCAATACCAACGCACGCATGCGCTCTTCCCGCAGGAGCCGACCTCAGATCAGTATTTTGACGAAGCCCAGTGGGAAAGCTATCGGAAGCTCGGCGAGCACATCGGCGCGACGCTTTTCGCCGTACCCGAAGGCAACGACCCGCGCTGGAGTCCCTCACGATTTTGTGCCCCGGAGATCGCGACCGTCGAGGAAAACGAAGGCGAGAATTTGTCGACGGCCCGGACGGAAAGGCCGCTTCACGTCACCACCAGCGGAATGGCGTGAGTGCAGAAACTGAACCGCGGAATTTCTATAAGTGCTATAGCATTACCAAAAACCAGTAGCCAATGTTCTCGCGAAGTGGCGAAGGGGACGAAGATGAAGAGGTGCTTTTTCTAAAGGATGCGCCTTCGCTCCCTTCGCAAACCGTCGCGAGACCATAACGACTAGGGTCTTCATCACCTTGTTGGTAGAGACCGAAGTCACGCCGACACCGAAATCGAGCATCTGGCGCGTCGTCGTCTGGCCATCGGCCATTTTCGGTCAAACAGGGATCAATAGATAAAGGGAATGATGCGCTTGGTGCGCGCGGAATACTCCAAGTAAGAATTCCCTAGGGACCCGATGAGGGCAGATTCTTCGACACGGATTCGGAACAAGAAAGCCGAAGTAATCGGGACAAATATAACCAAAATAGAAATCCAATTTAGTAAACACACGCCAAGTCCTAAGAAGGCCAGCAGTGCTCCGAAGTACGAAGGATGTCTGATTAAGCGATACGGGCCAGAATCGACCACACGGTGATCACTATGAATCGCGACATCGACCGTGAAGAATCGCCCGAGATACAGGATCGCGTACCAACGAACGATGAGACCACCGACATAGACTCCGCAACCGTAGGGGTAAAAATTTTCGGAGAATGTGAAACCCGGGAAAATCGAGGGCACGAAATTCGCCGCAATTACACTCGCAACGATAACGGCCCACAGGACATATAACGAACCACTATCCTTTACATCGGAGCGTCCCTTTGCCCGTTTCACTAAAGCCAGTAACAATTCCGACAAACCGTAAAGTCCGCCTAAGACGGATGGTGAAGGCAGGTGCATAATTATTAGAGGTCAGCCCAGGCCCCGGTTGGCCGGTCCGTGCGCAAGCCTGGAGCGTTCAAATTGGAGGGGTCGAGCTCTAGCGCCTTGTTCGGCTTTGTTTTCATATCTAGAATTGTCAAAGTTTTTTGTGCTGTTGCTTCATCAGCATTCGGCGTTGCCTCGCTTGCACGACGGATAGGCTAGTTTTCTTCTCCGGTTCCTGAGCATCCATGTGTCCTCGATAAGCCTGAACTTCTTCTTGAGAATGTTTGTACGACCAACTCGGCGGATCAATCTTGGACGCTGGGTCTGCCGCGGCAGCTGGGCTTAATAGCTGCGCCACAGCCACTAGGTAAAAGCTTACGAATGCCCGAAAGAAAGCCAGCCGTCGCTTCATTAATTTAACCCTGAATGGCATGTGGTACGGGGATGGACGCTGATTTTAGCCGGTGGCAAAGTAATGACAAGAGGTTTGTCGGACAGTCAGGCAAAACCAATCGACGGGTGGAAGGGCTGGGTTCTTCTGCCCGCGTTTCACGCTGGTTCCGGCCGTTGAACGCAGAGGGCGCAGAGAAGAAATTAAGGCACGAGTCCTGGTAGCGATGCGCGACACGGAACGCGGGCCAATTGCGAATCGGAGTGGCGCGACGAGCGCGCCATCTACGGGTTTGTCCTTCCGTGTAGGTTGCGGGCTTGTCTCGCAACGATCGACGGTTCCGTCCGCGAGAGCTAGACGAACTGATAAACCAATACAAGAAGCCGGCCTGAACAATTGGCTCGTAGCCCACCGGCTTCAGATCGCGGCTTATGAAGCTCTGTGTTTTCTGCGATCCCACTGCTTAATTTGGGTTAATCTTCTCTCTTTCGCTGCGCGTCACATTCCTCCATGTCTCTGCCATGGATAACGCGCTCGCCTGGTTGGCCCGGCTCTTTACCGATACGCCTTACATTTATCTTTCCTGGCCCGGCATTGCCATGATCGTGGGCTGGTTGATCGCACTGTGCTCAAAACAGGCTGCGCAATCACTCGCCATCGTCCCGCGCACCGCTGGCGGCCTGGTTGGCTTGATCACCGCGCCGTTCGTTCACGCCAACTTCGGCCACCTCGCGGCCAATTTACCTCCGTTCCTCGTGCTTGGCGCGCTGGTGCTGCGACGCGGCGAATCCCATTTTGTCGAAGTCGCTCTGATTATCGCGCTCGCGCAAGGCGTGCTGCTCTGGCTGCTCGGTCGCAAAGCCGCGCACGTCGGCATGAGCGGCGTGATCTTCGGTTTCTTCGGCTACCTGCTCGCGCTCGCGTGGTACACCCGAACCACGCCGGATCTCCTCGCCGCCGGCGGTGTATTGATTTTCTACGGCGGCATGCTCGCGGGCGTCGCTCCCGCCCGAGGGGCTACTTCATGGGAGGGGCATCTCTTCGGTTTCATCGCCGGCCTCGTCACCGCGTGGTTTGAGTTTCAAAGGTAACCAAATAGATAATTGAAGATGTACCACTGTAGAGATCGCTAAACCGGCCGAGGGAAAGGCAATGAGTAAGACTTCGAAATGCTTTCGCTATCTAGTCTTAACATTTCGGCCCAACACCTGCTGATCGTCGGAATACATCTACCATGCTCGCCCTGAACGAACTCGACGCCCGCCAGATTCTCGCCCTCGCCATCATCAGCGAAGAGGAAGATTCGCGCATCTACCAAACTTTCGCCGACCAATGCCGCGAAAAATTCCCCACCTCCACGAAGCTATTTGAAGAAATGGCTTCCGAGGAACGCGGGCATCGCGAGGATCTTTACCGCGTCTTTCGCGAGCGTTTTGGCGAACATCTGCCCGCCATCCGCCGCGACGACGTGAAAGGCTTTCTCAAGCGCCGTCCGATCTGGTTGACGAAGCACATGTCGCCCGAACGTATGTGCGAGGAGATTGCCGTCATGGAAGTCGAGGCCGCCAACTTCTACGAACGCGCCGCCACCCAAACCACCGACGTCGCTCTGCGGGCGTTTTTTGTCCACCTTGCCGAGGTCGAGCGCGGGCACGAGAAGAAGGCCGAGAACCTCGAAGCCGCGCATCTGACGCCTGAAAAACGCGACGAAGAAAAAGCCACGCAACACCGGCTCTTCGTCCTCCAATACGTGCAGCCCGGCCTTACGGGTTTGATTGATGGTTCGGTCTCGACGCTCGCACCGCTCTTTGCCGCCGCCTTCGCGACGCACAGCAATCACGACACCTTCCTCGTCGGACTCGCCGCGTCGCTGGGTGCCGGCATTAGCATGGGGATCTCGGAAGCGATGGCCGACGACGGTGTCATTTCCGGCCGAGGATCTCCGTGGCTGCGTGGCGTTGCGTGCGGAGTGATGACGACGGTAGGCGGACTCGGACACACGCTTCCGTATTTGATCCCCTCGAGTTGGGTCAATGCCTTTACCATTGCGACGGCGATTGCCGGTGTGGTTGTCGCGATTGAATTGTTCGTTATTGCCTGGATACGCACGCGCTACATGGAAACGCCATTTCTCCGTTCGGTCGTTCAGATCATCATCGGTGGTGCGCTGGTACTCGCGACGGGAATCATCATCGGCGCCTCGTAAGTGGAACAACGGTTATAGCATTTCAAGAAACGGTAGACGATGTTCTCGTGAAGGGGCGAAGGCGGCGAAGTTGAAGAGGTGGCTGCGGTCCAAGCCGAACACCTTCGTTTCCTTCGCGGCCGTCGCGAGACTACAAGGGATATTCGAGCATTTTAACGTGGCGCACCGAGCACGCCACCTACGTGGGTCTATTCACTATAGTTCGCGAGCTCGTCTCGCAACGATCGGGCTCCACCTGGCGGCGGTGCCCGCCCACCTCAAAACCGGTACAGGAAACCTGCCTGAACGATCGGGTAGTAGCGCAGCGGTTTCAAATCGTGGCTTATGCCATTAGCCTCTTTCTGAAGGTTCGTCTGAAAAGTGGCATCGCTCGCGATCGGACCGGTTGCCGACAGCGTGGTTTTGACGACAGACGTAAAAAGAAAACCAAAGTCAGCAAAATAGCCGATTCCTCCGTTCACCGGTCGTTTGGACCAACCAAAACCAACGTAGGGTTCCATGTTTCTAGCCAACTCGACGTCACCAAGCACCGTGCCAATTTGTGCAGCGGCATAGGTGTTTCCGCCTAGGGTCATCATCGAGCCGTAGGTCTTGGGGTGGTAGATAATCGCGATGGAATCTTCGGTAACAAAGGCGCCCGCGGAGAAACGAAAGGAGCTAGCAAATGGATGCCAGTTCACAAAAGCCCGCTTGTCAGAAAACTTACGCAGGCCGGTTTGGTTGGAGCAGGCAAATCCAGTCTCGTCGTTGTAGTTAAGCCAGGCGTAACCGGTGTCGGCATATTTTGAAAACGTGAGCACCACCGCAGGATTTTCGTCGAAGGCGCGAATTTCGGTGCCGAGGGCGGAGGGCATGTTTTTCGCAACGACGACGCCGGCGCTGAGCGATGTGGCGGCCAGGCAAAACGCAAATGCAAAAGCGAGTACCGGGAGCGCGGCCGCTGGAGTGAAGCGTCGTTGGGATTGCCTGAGCACGAGAGCATCATCGGCAGGGACCGAACGAAATCAAATCCCCGGTGGAAAATAAGCGGTAAAACCATGGGCGTTGCGTCGAGTGGATGAAAAAATCCGTCAAACGTGACGGTGCGAAAAATGACGCTTGAAATCGACTGGAGAGGAGTCGGCCGACGATGGATTCGACCACGTGCTATAAGTCTTAAATCTAGAAATAGGGGTAATGCCCGGTCTTAGCCCGAGGACAATGCGGAGCATCGTCCCGACCTTAAAAACTAATCAACCAGGGACAAAAAAGAACCCGCACGGGAAAGTGCGGGTTCTGCGCAGCAGAATGATAACGATGAAGATTTCTCTTAGCCAATCACGAGATTCTCGCCGGTCATTTCGGCGGGCTTGGGCAGGCCCATAAGGGCGAGGAGTGTCGGCGCGAGATCCGCCAGACGGCCACCCGTGCGCATCTTGGTTTTGCCTGCCGCGAACTTTTCGCCAACGACAAAAACTTCGACGAGGTTCAGCGTATGCGCGGTGTGAGGGCCGTTGACGGTCGGGTCCCACATCTGTTCGCAGTTGCCGTGGTCGGCAGTGACCACGGCCTGGCCGCCCATCTTGGCGATCGCGGCGAGCAGTTCGCCCACGCCGATGTCGGTTGCCTCGACGGCTTTGACCACGGCCGGTAGATTACCGGTGTGGCCGACCATGTCGGGGTTGGCGTAGTTGACGACGATGAGGCCATACTTGCCAGAGAGGATGGCTTCTTTGGCGGCCTTGGTCACTTCGACGGACGACATCTCGGGCTGCATGTCGTAGGTCGGCACTTTCGGGCTGGCCGGGCAGGCGCGATCTTCGCCCGGGAACGGGGCGCTGTTATAGTTGTTGAAGAAAAAGGTGACGTGCGGGTTCTTCTCGGTCTCGGCGCAGCGGAACTGCGGTATCCCGGCATCGGATACAACTTGGCCAAGAATGTTTTTTAACTTCTCGGGTTTTCCGGAGATGACGTGCACGGGCAGGCCGGCCTCGTACTCGGTCATCGTGGCGTAATAGAGATCGAGCTTCTGGCCGCGGTCGAATTCCTTGAAGCCATCGATTACAAAGGCCTTGGTGATCTCGCGCGGGCGATCGCCACGATAGTTGTAGAAAAGGACCGCGTCGCCATTCGCGAACGTGGCGAGCGGCTTGCCGTCGGCACCAACGACCCAGGTGGGAGCGACGAACTCGTCGCCCTTCTGCGTTTCGCTGAGGGGTGCGTCGTAGTACTGCTGGACGGCGGCGGTGGCGGACTTCGCGGTGGCGACGGCCTGTTTGCCGGTGAGCATGTTGTAGGCTTTGGAGACGCGTTCCCAGCGGTTGTCGCGATCCATCACCCAGAAGCGGCCGCACACGGTGGCGATCTTGCCAATGCCGATCTTTGCACATTGTTCCTCAACCTGTTTAATATAGCCAAGACCGCTGGAGGGCGGCGTGTCGCGGCCATCGGTGAAGGCGTGGATGAAGACTTCCTTCAAGCCGTCTTCCTTCGCCTGGCGGAGGATACCGTAAAGGTGCTCGAGCATGCCGTGCACGCCGGCATCGGAGACGATGCCCATCAGGTGCAGACGGGAATTACGGGTCTTCACGCGTGCAACGGCTTCGCGCCAGACCGGATTGGTCACGAGGCGTTTGTCGGTGAAGAGTTTGTTCAGCCGCACGAGTTCCTGATCGACGATGCGACCAGCGCCGATGTTTTCGTGGCCAACTTCGCTGTTGCCCATGATGCCGTCGGGCAGACCGACATCGAGGCCGCTGGCCTTGATGAGCGTGACCGGAAATTTTGCGTGCAGCATGTCGTCGCACGGTTTCTTCGCGAGGAAGGTCGCGTTGGTCTGGTTTTGGTCAGAATGTGGGTTTTTGCCCCAACCATCGCGGATGACGAGAAGTACAGGTTTGCGCGGAGTGCTCATAAGTTTGAAAGGATGAGGGATGACGGCGGAACGGCCCGGACAAAAGGCGAAAATTATGCCAGCCGATAGTATTCGTTGAGGTCATTACCCTGTTAAAGAATTTGCAGTAGTTCCGATGTTGGCAGCAACGATGCTATAGGGATGTCAACAAAAGGACACGCTATGACGCTCATCATTCGAGATCAGCTGGTAAACCCGCCTACGTGGTTCGCCTCGTTTCGAGACCTGACGCTGTATTGCAACGTGTTTCTACATCTGGAGATCGTCGTCGAATCGGACGCGATCGACAGCTACTACCGCTGGATTAAACCGCGTGGCGGCATGGATTTCATCGAGGATTTCGTGCGGCCAGGCAGCGAAGACGGCGTACGGCTCGACATCGAACACAGTTATCCGCGCACGATCATCACCGACCGTATTGCGCCTGAAAACATCGGGCGTTTGATCGCACAAATCCAGGGTCTGCGCGCGGCCTGAGCAATCGGGGTTTGGCCCTATTTGGTGATAGGAGTTTTTGTTTTTTGAATGTGCTCCGATCCGTGTCGAAACTGTCGATATCGATGGGAATTGTTGGTTAAAAATAACCGATGGAGTTGCACGAACCTATTTCCCCTATAGCTGTCAAGGAGAGGCCGTAATTGCGCGGCGACTATGAACTTACGTCCAACCCCACGCGAAACCGGTCGATTCTTAGCTGCCGGTGGCCGGCTTTCCAGCGGGCGGAAACCATGATCAACGCCAAGAAATTTTCCGTATTCGAGAAGTGGATTTCGGTCGGCGCCTTTTTGCTTTTTTCGCTCTTAGGGCCGACCGCTCAGGCGTGGGAACGGGGCGACGTACTCGAGGCAATTCATCAGGTCGAAAATCCCAATAACACGACGCGCATTGGCCGTCGGGGTGAACTGGGTCCCTATCAGTTTCGTCCCGCCGTCTGGAACACTTATACCCAGAAGCCATTTTCCCTGGCCGCAGACCAAACCGAAGCCCGGGCTGTGGCCGAGATGCATTTCGACTGGATCAAGCGCGGCTTGGAGCGCAACAAGGTCGCAGTTACGCCCTATTACATCGGACTCGCCTGGAATGCCGGTTTGATGGCGGCGCTCAACGGCCGCACCTCGGCGAACAGCCAGCATTACGCGCAGCGGGTGGCCAATCTCGTCGAACACGCCGTCAAACAGGCAGGGACCGAACCATCTGCCAGCGCCGAAAGACTTCCGACCTCGGCGGCGCAGACGTCACTGTAGAGCATTTTGCAGTTAAGCAGCGACCATTAGAGGAGCAACTCGGGCTCCGTCCTCCTCGCTTCTCGCTCCTCAATCCTCGCTTCTTCGGGGCCGGCTCCGCCGGGTTGGGTTATTCCAGAAAGGATGACTGCTTGGGCCCTTTGGCGGAGCGCTTGATCGTTTCTTCCTCGGGCGTGGCGTTCAAATGTCTTGGCGGTTTGGATACACGGGAGGCGACGGCGGCTTCACGGTCGGCGACGATCCGGTCGCACATGCTGTGAATATGCAGCTTAAGCCAGTGCGACGTGCTGCTTGTTTCCGTGTAGTCCGCGGGGCCGTAGTGATCGATGCGCCCAACCTGGCGCAACCGGTCATTTTGGGCAAATTCATCGGTTCGGGCGGGATTGTGCACGGCATAGGCCTTGCCGCCGCCTTTTTTCACCACGGAAAAGCTCGGGATGTCGCTCGGACCATCCGCGATGTAGATCATATTTTGAAACGGTATGCGGCGGTCCTCCGGCGTGATGTTGGCGTTCACGTCGATCGCGGGATTTTTGTTGGTGCCCTTGTTGATCTCGAAGAGCGCGCGCGTCTTGGTCGTGTTGTCGATGACCATGCTGATCTGCGCAATCTCGGCCTCGGCGGCCAGGCCGAATTCCTTTTGCTTCAGGAAGCCGGGCTGAAGCGGGTTTTCAATAAACTCGCAGCCCCAGATTCCTTCAACGTGGGGTGCGATGGCGCTGCCCTGGATCATCTCGGCGAGCCCGGTGCTGACGATGTAGTGCTCGAGCTGGATATCGTGCTTTCGGTAGATTTCTTTTTCGGCTACGAAAGTCTTCGCGCGATCGAAAAATTGCGGCAGGCCCGGGTAGAACTTAATATCCGCGCCGCATTCGCGCAGGATTTTGTTATTCAACTTGGGCATTTCGCCCGCCTGTACATAGGTGAGCAGGTGATTGAGGTAGGCGATTTCGCTGGAGAGATGATAGCCGCGCTGGTGGTAGTGCTCGACCAAGTTGTTGGTCTCGGCCCAGAAGTTGGCCTCGTTGACGCCATAGCGCCGGAAGAGCGGCGACTGCATGTATTCCGGGATTAGGGTCTTGTCGAAGTCCCAAATGCAGGCGATGATGTTCTGCGTGAAAAGCGTGGTAGCCATATCGGATCAGCACCTCTAGGTGGAAGCGCCTGTCGTTTCGCCCACCCAAGCCGGATTGCGCCGACGGCGCAATTCGCAAATCACCGCCCGTTTCCTGTTCGTACCCGAATTTTCATGGACCACCTGCCAGACATCACTCCGTTTCAACGCCGCCTCGATGAGCTCGACGCGCAGATGGCCGACCCGTCATTCTATGCCAACCCGCGCAAGGCCGCCGAGGTGAGTCGCGAGCAACAAAAGCTACAACAAATGGTGGCAGATTTTCGGACTTACGAAAAAACATCGCGCGAGATCGTAGAGGGGCAGGCCTTGATCAAAGATCCCGCGGGTGATCCGGATCTGAAGGAACTGGCGGGCGCCGAGCTGCCGGACTTGCAGCGCAAGCAGGCGCAGTTGCACGAGACGATTTTGCGCTCGATGATTCCCCCCGAGCCAAGCGACTCGCGTAACACAGTGATGGAAATCCGTGCGGGCACCGGTGGTGACGAGGCGAGCTTGTTCGCGGCAGAGCTGTTTCGCTTGTATTCAAAATACGCAGACAATCATGGCTGGAAGGTCCAACCGATGAGCGTGAGCGCCTCGGATCGTGGCGGAATGAAGGAAGTTATTTTTCTCATCACCGGCGACGACGTGTACAAACAGCTGAAATTTGAAAGTGGCGTTCATCGCGTGCAGCGCGTGCCGGTGACCGAGGCCAACGGACGTATTCACACTTCGACCGTGACGGTCGCGGTGCTGCCCGAAGCCGAGGAAGTCGACGTGCAGATCGACCCGCAGGATCTCGAGATCACCGTGTGTCGCGCGAGCGGTCCGGGCGGGCAGGGCGTCAACACCACCGACTCCGCGGTACAGATCGTTCATAAGCCGTCCGGGTTGATGGTGCAATGCGCCGATGAGCGCTCCCAGCTGAAAAACAAAGCTAAGGCGATGACCGTGCTACGCTCGCGTCTGCTTAAGTTGAAGGAAGACGAAGAAAAGGCGCGGTATGCCCAAAACCGCCGCAGCCAGATCGGTTCGGGCGACCGGAGCGAACGTATCCGTACCTACAATTTCCCGCAAAACCGCCTGACTGATCATCGCATTGGCCTGACGCTCTACAATCTGCCGCAGGCGATGGAAGGACAGATCGACAACGTGGTCGCTGGCCTTCAGCGGGCGGACTTCGAACAGAAATTCGCCGCACTCACGGGGCAGGAATACGCCGGTTTCTCGCCGAACCGCGGAGGCGCAGAGGAAGATTGAGAAAGTATTCCGATGCTTGCCGTTCTTGAGATCATTAAGAAGACGACCGATTTCTTTGCGGCCAAAGGCGTCGAGAGCCCGCGGCTAAACGCCGAGTTGCTCATCGGCCATGCACTCGGCTTGAAACGCATGCAGCTTTACATGCAGTTCGAACGGCTGCTGACCGAGGCGGAACTGGAAAAGATTCGTCCGCTGGTGCGCCGCCGGGCCCAGCGTGAGCCGGTGCAGTATATTCTTGGCGAAACCGAGTGGTTCGGAATGAAACTGAAAATTGATCGTCGGGCGCTTATTCCACGACCGGAGACGGAGCGGCTGGCTGAGCTGGTGACGGAGTTAATGACCGTTGCACCGGCACGCATCCTGGATCTTGGGACGGGAAGCGGCGCGCTGGCGCTCGGTTTGGCCAAGCACTGGCCCGAGGCACAAGTCGTGGCGCTGGACCGAAGCAGCGAGGCTCTCGCGCTGGCCGGAGAAAACGCAGTGTCGCTAGCGCTGGATACGCGGATAAATTTTGTCGAATCTGATTGGTTTTCCGCTTTGCCGAGCGGGGAGCGCTTCGAATTGATCGTGGCCAATCCACCTTATTTGTCGGAGGAGGAAACCGCCGCAGCCGAACCGGAGGTGCACGCGCACGAGCCGCGTAGCGCTCTGGTCTCACCCGAGCATGGAATTGCCGACCTGAAAAAGATAGTCACGGGTGCGCCGCAGTTTTTGAATGCGGGCGGTTTGCTCGCCCTGGAAACCGGCGTGGCGCACCACGTCGAGCTGGTCAAACTTTGCACGGAAGCCGGCTTCAGCCGCAGCGAGTCGCGGCAGGATCTGACCGGACGCGACCGCTTTATCTTCGCTTGGCGCTGACGATTTGATCGGCAAGCTTGATGACTACCGCGTAAGGCCAAAGGGCTTTATGGTTTGGACTTTGGTAGTGCGCGACCCATTACCCGGTACAGAACACGCTGGGCGCGCCGTTCCGAATACCCGGCGCGGCCAGCGGTCGCGCCCTGCCTCCGCTCGTTAATGCCATAGTCCAATACTCAACGGACGTTGGTTACTCAGGAAAGTTGGTTTACTTCTTTTTCCAGCTTTCCTGAGTTCCACATTTCTCCTGTTCTGTTTTTTTTTGGGCTTAAGTTAGGGCGTGCGAGACCCACCACATTATCCCTTGGTCGCGACCTGGGCGGTGAGGGGAGCATGATCGCCCGCCCAGCCTTCGGGTTTGCGGCCGAGGTCGATTGCGTCGGAGAGGACGCGCAGCGTCTCGCGAAGATGAATATCGAATTTTCCATAGCCGTCGTCGGCCAGCGAGGAGAGTTCAGAGTCGTCATCGTCATCGGCTCCCGCGTCTTTCTTTTTTACCTCGGGTTTCTTTACCGGCGGAACGCCCAGATTGAACTCACGGAAGGTATAATCGTTTTTTGCAAGGAGCGCTTTTTCCTTGTCCATCGTCTTTCGGAAAGCGGAGTCGGTTGCCTTCTGGGTGCGACGCTCTTCGAGGTTCAATGAAATGGTTTTCAGTTCCTGTTTGGATTTAAACCAATCGATGTTCTTTTTAAGGAAAGAGAATTCTTCAAGTTTTGCCTGGCGGGCCTGACTGTCGGCCCGCAGCGGATTGAGGATTTTGGCCGAAAGCGGTTTGCCATCGAAGACACTCGTGGGAATCTCGTCCCAGACTAGGGCGTGCGGCAGGTCTTTTTCGCCAATGGGGAGATAATCATCGATCGAGGGAAGGATGACGTCGGGAATTACGCCTTTGAGTTGGGTGGAGTGGCCGTCGGGCAGATAGAACTTTTGGACCGTGAGCTTGGTTGCGCCGGTCTTGACTGGAGAGTTGGCCAAATCGGCGATGACGTTTTTCATCTCGATGACGGTTTGCACGGAGCCTTTTCCGTGAGTCGAGCTGTCACCGATCACAATGGCGCGACCATAGTCTTGCAGCGCACCCGCGACGATTTCCGAGGCTGAGGCGCTGAAGCGTGACACGAGGACGGCCATCGGGCCGGTATAGGAAATGTGTGGGTTTTCATCACTATCAACTTTTACGTCGCCGTAATAGGAACGTACCTGCACGACCGGCCCCTGGCTGATAAAGAGTCCAGTCAGATCGATGGCCTCCGAAAGCAGGCCGCCGCCGTTACGTCGCAGATCAAGGACGAGACCTTGAATCCCTGTTTTTTGGAGCTGCTTGATGAGTTCGGCTACGTCGTGGGTGGCGCTGTTCTTTTCTTCGGCGGTACCGCTGCCGTCGGGGCCATAAAAAGCCGGCAACGTGATAACACCGATGGAGGCATTCTTGCCGGTCTTGGCGTCGGGCACTTCGAAGATGGCGGCCCGCGCGCGGGCCGAGTCGAGATTGATCACGTCGCGCGTGAGCAGAACTTCCTTGCGGATTGACGGGTCGGAAGCATCGCCGGGTTGAATGATGAGCTTTACGCGGGTGTTTTTCTGGCCGCGGATTTGATCGACGATCTTGCGCAGCTTCATCCCGATGACTTCCACCGGCTCAGCTTCATCCTGGCCGACGAAGAGGATTTTGTCGTTAGGATGGAGTTGTTTGCTAAGGTCGGCCGGGCCGCCGGTGATGACTTCCTTGATGACGCAATAATCGTCTTCAAGGCCGAGCAGAGCGCCGATGCCCACGAGCTGGAGGCGCATCTGAATCGCAAAATCTTCGAAGGTATCGGCGGAAAAATAAGTCGAGTGTGGATCGTAGATCCGGGTGATGGTGGAGAGAAAGATTTCGGAAATTTCGTTTGATTCGATGTCATCGAGATTTTTCAGCATGCGTTCATAGCGTTTGCGCACGGTCTGCTTGGCGTCTTCGAGGTTCTTCTTGTTTAACATGTCCTGCAGGATTTCGAACTTCAGGCGCTTGCGCCAAAGTTCGTCGGCTTCCAGCTGAGTTGCGCACCACGGTGCCTTTGCGCGATCGATCGTGAAGGTTTCTTTGACGGCGAGGTCGGGGTCTTTTTTTAACTCTTCAAAGATCCATTGAATCCGTGCTTCAGCGCGGGAGGCGTACGTGTTGTAAATCTCGTAAGCCGGATCAATTTTGCCGAGCGACGAGATGTTGTTGTAGATCCAGGCAGCCGGATAACGCGTAGTGAAAGATTCTCTGTCGCTGGCCAGAAAGAACAGCCGTTGACCGTCGAGTTCGCTCATGAAGTCGGGAATGACCTGTCCGTAATCACCCGATCGAACGTTTTCGTGGTTGTAGTGAACTTCTTCGAGCAGGTGGATCAGCGTCGTTATCTCGCGCACCAATGTGGGGTTCGTCTCAAACTTGCGGTCGGCGTGCGCGTGAGCGCTGCTGACGGCGAGGACAAGAGAAAGGAGCAACCCCAAAAGGCCGCGTTGAAAGGAGACAGACAACTTCATCGGTGGTAGGACGAGCCTTGATTGGATTTGTTTCAAAATGATAAGCCAGCCAAGAAGCAGGCCGCTTCCTCATGCATACGGCGCGCCTCTAAAAGGGTTAAAGCTAAACTTTGGGCAAACGTGAAACATGCTGTCTGCCCCGTTTCCGCGCCTAGTATTTTTCAGTGACCCCGCGCTCATGTAACGCCCTGTCCGCGACGGAGACACAGCAGCCAGGCTGAGGAGTGCGGTTCGCCGCCCAGCCTGCGCCAGAAAAATTTCGCTTCGGCTCAACCATTAAGCCGGGGTGAATTCAGGCGTGGGCGGGTTTTTCGCTATACATTGCTACGAGGGCGGCGCCAATGGCCTGGGAAAGTTCACCGAGCGTCGCCACGACGATTTTCATGCGGGCGCGCTGTGCAGGCCAGAGATAGGGAGCGGCGGACTCGCGCATGATGCGTAGATAGCGCTCACGGAATTCTGGCGTCGTAGATTCAGGGTCAATCAGACCGCCGCCGATCACAACGAAGCCCGGGTCGAGTGCCATCGCGAGGTTGGCGATATGCAGGCCCATGGCGCGCGCTTGAAAATCGAAAATCTCTAGAGCGAGCGGATCGCCTTTTTGGGCGCGGGTACGGAGCGAAAGAACTTTTTCCTTTATCGGGGCGGTGGATTTGGCGAGCTCGTGGTCGGGGAACTTCTTCAACGTGTCTTCGAGCAGGTGGGGCAGTCCGGAGATTGTTGTGTAGGCTTCGACGCAGCCCCAATTGCGTCCGCAGCCGCAGGGGTAAGGGCGGACCCCGAGTAGTTGCAACGGTGCGGGCATGTGCGCTCCTTCCATGCCGGCCAGCGTGTCGCCATCGAGCGGCAGGCCGTTTTGGTCGATGAATGCGCAGCCAAGTCCGGAGCCCGGGGCAAGCATGAGAACGGAAGCCTTTCGGTCGCCGCGCACTTGGCTGGCTTCACCGACGCCGCCGAAATTGCCATCGTTGCCAACCACCAGCGGAATGGGGTGACCGGCTGCGGTGGCGAGCGCTTGGCTATAGTCGGCGCGGAAATCCCATCCTTCAAAACTGGCTGGAAGGTTGGCGGTGCGTTCGAGGACTCCGTAGCTTTTGTACGGTCCGGGAATAGCAAGGCCGACACCACGGACGTCTGCCCAGGTGAGTTTATTGGCCGCTAGAAAATCGATCGCACCCTGCAGCCAGCCTTTGACCACGGCCTCTCGCCCGGCCTGCGAGTTCGTCGAACTCTGCATAAGTTTGTGGGAGACGATGGAGCCGTCGGTCCAGACGCCGCCAGTCTTGGAGGTGGTTGCACCGCTGTCGGTGCCGATGAAAACGCCTTTATTGTTCATGGGAGAAGAATGGGGGTGGGGGCTGAATTCGCCAAGGCAACGCTGCTATTACGTTTGAGCAGAATTTGTCGGGCCGGCCGGTTTTGGCACCGGATTTTGGAACGAGTACAAAAGATAAATCCCGACGCCGACACAGATGCCTGAATCGGCCACATTAAAGGTCGGGAAGACATAGCTGCCGAAATGGAAATCGAGAAAATCAATCACATGGCCGTACACGAGGCGATCAAGGAGGTTGCCCACGATGCCGCCGCAAAGCAGGCCAAAACTAATCTGTACCGGTAAAAGGCGCAGACCAAGCGAGCGTCGCCATAAGAAAATCGCAACCAGCGTGGTGAGGGCAAGCACGGCGAGGGTCGTGCTTTTGCCGGTGAACAGGCTCCACGCCGCGCCGGTGTTACCGACATGAACGAGGTTGAAGAAGCCGCGAATGATCTCGATGTGATGAGGGGGGCCGTAGGTCCCGGTCGACAGGTTGACCACGATCAGGAACTTGGTGACCTGATCGAGCACGAAGACGCCGAGCGCCAGAACCAGCAGCCAGCGGTAAGCGAGGATGCGCTGGAGTCGCGGCACCGGTCGTGTGTGGGCCGGAGCGGTGACCGAAGCAGGCTGGCCGACCTCGCTCACTCGTCGTCGCCGCCGCCGCTATCCTCGATCTTGGCGCCGTCTTCACCCAGTTCGCCGAAAAGTCCGGCCGAGGAACTCTTGCGCATGCGATTGCGCTCGATGTCTTTTTGGGCTTCGGCCGAGTAGCGGGTAAAAGGAACGGCCGAGAGGCGTTCCTTGGCGATCGGTTTTGCGGTGATTTCGCAGATGCCGTAGGTGCCATCCTTGATGCGTTTGATCGCCAGCTCGATTTCGGTCAGCGCTTCCTGTTCGTTTGAAACGAGGCTCAGAGCGAAATCACGGTCAAAGGTGTCGGTGCCTGCATCGGCCATGTGTTGACCGTAGCTTGAGAGATCGCCGGAGTCATCTTTGCTGGATCGCTTCAGCGTTTCTTCGCTGTGTAATGTAATTCCGGCTGTGAGATGGGCGCGGAGATCAAGGAGCAGCTTGTAGTAGCGACGAAATTTTTCCGGTACGCTTTCAATATCAACTTCCATCGGTGGCTTCGTGGCACGCTTGGGATTGAACCCTAAGATGTCGGCAAGCGACGCAGCTTTGATATGATTGGGCTGCGCAGGTTGCGCGGTCTTGGTTACGTCGACGATCTTGGAGGCGGACTTCGCTGTGGATTTCGCCGCTTTGGCGGCATCATTTTCAGCTGTGGTTTTGGCCACGGTCTTCGCAATCTCGCGCACCTCATCGAGGCTGAAAGCAATCGGCTTGACGGCTTTCTTGCTTCCCAGAATGCGGCTGCGCAGGAGTTCGCGGGCGTTTTCCTTTTTATCGTTGGACTTCTTCTTGTTATTATTGGACGGCGGCACAGCAGAATTTGGCTTTGGTGGAACGGCTTGGACTTTGGTGGGAGCCGGTTTGGGCGCGGGCTTTTTCGCGGGGGCGGACACAACTTTCTTCGGGGCGGGCTTCACCGTCTTTTTGTGGACGGTCTTTTTGGCGTGGGGCGCGGGTTTTTTGTGTTTTGCCATGGGATAAATCGGTTGGGATTGGCTAAAATTTAGGGTGAACCGGCAAGGGCTTCTGCACAGCGAGGACAAACCTCCGTGTGAGTATTCTTTTCAAGAGCCGGTACCCAACGCCAGCAGCGCGGGCAGCGGGTGTAGCCAAGTTCCTGACTGTGGCGGACGGATATATTCAAGGGTGACGCGTCAGCGGACGCCGCGAGTCCGACCTGCGAAACGATGAAAAGCTCCGGTAAAAAGTCGCGGTATTTTTCGAGCAACTTGAAGACGGCATCGCTGCCTGGCGCGCTGAGTGTGAGGGCGGCGTCGAGGGATTTACCAAGCTTGCCGGCAGCGCGCAGGGGCTCGATCGCTTCGTTGACCTGCGTGCGGATTTTCAGCAACGCGGTGACGTCCGCGTCGATATCGGCATTTGTCCAAGCCGCAGGCGCGACCGGCCAGTCCTGCAGGTGGATCGAGTCGGCGGTGTATTCGGTTTTCGCCGTGGCAAACGACCAGGCTTCGTCGGAGGTCAGGCTCAGGATTGGCGCAAGGACTTTGACCAATGAATCGAAAATGAAATGAATCGCGGTTTGCGACGAGCGTCGGAGTGGGCTGGCGGTTCCGTGCGTGTAGAGCCGGTCCTTCAGGACATCGTGGTAAACCGCAGACAGGGTGACCGAGCAGAAATGACTGCAGAGCTGGTAGACGCGGTGGTATTCATACGCATCATACGCTGCTGTGCAGTCGCGGATGAGCGCGGCGGTCTGGTGCAGCGCCCAGCGATCCAGCGTATCCATTTTATCGATCGCCACGGCGTCACGCGCGGGATCGAAGTCGAACAAGTTCGAGAGCTGAAAGCGCAGGGTGTTTCGAAGCAGCCGGTACGATTCGCTGGCGCTGTTCAGGATCTTGTCGGAGATCGTGATGTCCTGCGTGAAATCCTGCGACGCGATCCAGAGGCGAATGACGTCCGCGCCATACTGCGCGATGTAGTTGTCGGAGGTCGGCGGCTTCTCGTACTGGCCGGACTTGGAGATCTTCTTGCCGTCTTCGCCGACGATAAAGCCATGAGTGAGCACGCATTTGTAAGGCGCGCTGTCCGCCGCGATGATGCCGGTCCAGAGCGAAGACTGAAACCAGCCGCGGTGTTGGTCGCTGCCTTCTAGATACAGATCGGCGGGCCGCTGGGTGGCGCCCTGCTGACGATTCAGCACCGCCATGTGTGACGAACCAGAGTCTATCCACACATCAAGCGTATCGCGACCGCAGACGAGCTTGTCCGGCGTGGGCCAGCCGGCGGGAAGCGTGACGCCTTCCAGCAGCTGTGCAGGCGTCGCGTTATACCAGAGGTTCGTGCCTTGTTTCTCGATCTTGTCGGCGACGGCGCGGACGACTGAGGCTTCGAGGTAGCCGGCCTTCTTTTCGTCGTAGAAGGCGATGATTGGCACGCCCCACGAACGTTGGCGACTGATGCACCAGTCGGGACGCGACTCAACAGCGCCGCGGATGCGCGATTCGCCCCAAGTCGGAACCCATTGCACTTTGCCGATGGCGTCGAGAGCGGCGGTGCGAACGCCGTTTTTGTCGAGCGAGACGAACCATTGATCAACGGCACGGAAGATGATCGGGGTCTTCGAACGCCAGCAATGCGGATAGCTGTGCGTGATCTTGCTCTTGGCCAGCAGTGCGTTGGCGGTGGCAAGTTTCTTTAGCACCGCGAGATTAGCGGGCGACGGTTTCTTGGCTTCGAGGTCTTCGACCGTTTCGAGACAGGTGAGGCCGACGAGATCGGCAGGCACTTTACCGTCATCGAGGTAGCGTCCGTCGTCGCCGACGGGGCAGTAAATCTCCAGCTTGTACTTAAGGCCGGTGAGATAGTCCTCGGCGCCATGTCCGGGCGCGGTGTGCACGCAACCAGTGCCGCTGTCGATGGTGACATAGTCGGCAAGGACGACGGGCGAAGCGCGATCGATGAAGGGATGACGCGGAGCCATCCCTTCGAGCGCGGCACCCGGCATCGTTTTCACGATCGTGGGCTGGGCATCGATCTTCGCGGCGGAAAGCACGGATCCGAGCAAGGGCTGGGCAACGATCAAACGCTCTGCTCCAACATCCGCGACGACGTAGTCGATTTCCGGATGCAGCGCGATCGCGAGATTGGCGGGAATCGTCCAGGGCGTGGTTGTCCAGATGACGACGAAGAGCGGCTTGTCGGTGGGCAGGCCGAACTTTTCGGCTTCGCTCACCGGCACCGCAAATTTCACCCAGATCGAAATGGAAACGTGGTCTTTGTACTCGATCTCGGCTTCGGCGAGCGCGGTTTCAAACGGGATTGACCAGTAAACCGGCTTCTTCGAACGGTAAACCAAGCCTTTTTCGACAAACTTCGCGAAGGTGCGAATGATGTCGGCTTCGTAGGCCGGGTTCTTGGTTTTGTATTCAGACTTCCAATCGGCCAGCACACCCAGGCGTTTGAACTGGGCGGTTTGTTTTTTGATCCAACCTTCCGAAAATTGGTCGCAGAGCGAACGCATCTCGGCGGTGGAGACTTGTTTGTTCTCTGCCTGCAACTGCCGCATCACCTTCTGCTCGATCGGCAGGCCGTGACAATCCCAGCCGGGCACGTAGGGCGTGCGAAAGCCGCGCATGGATTTGTAGCGAAGTGTGATGTCCTTGAGCGACTTGTTGAGCGCAGTGCCGATGTGGACGTCGCCATTGGTGAAAGGCGGCCCATCGTGCAGAACAAAAACGGCAGCTTTGGCGCGGGCGGTTTGGATGGCGTCGTAAAGCCCTAACTTCTCCCAATGTGCCAAACGTGCGGGCTCGCGGCCAACGAGGTTGGCGCGCATTGGGAAATCCGTTTTTGGGAGCTGGAGAGTGTCTTTCAGGTCTTGCGCCATGCCAAAGAAAAGCGCGGAAGGCTAAGCGGGGGGCAAACTGAGTCAAGGGAAGACGGGGACTTTGCAGAGACGTCACCCGCGAATTGTTGAGTTAGGTTAACTCCCGTTCTTGTAACGGGATCGCTTTCGCCTAGCGTGCGGCCTTTTCGCCGAGCGTCAGACCCGCGCGTAAACAATTCGGCAACGCAATGCCATTGCGCGCCTGCCCGCCAATGAAAAGCCCGCCGTACATCTGTTCGCACGTGGCGATTTCGTCGAGGAAACGGTCGTGGCCAAGGTTGTACTGCGGGATCGCGCGTGGCCAGACGTTGACGCGTTCGAAAACCGGTTCGCCCGTGACGCCGAGTAATTCGCGCAACTCGCCCATGACCGTGGAGAGCAAATCGTCCGATGACAGCGCGGCCAGGTCTGGCCGCGTCGCACCCCCAACCATTGCTGTGAGCCCAACGTGACCCTCCGGGGCACGACCCGGAAAGAGCGATGAGGAGAACAACACGCCAAGGAGCTTCCGCTTTTCGACCGCCGGCATGAGCGCGCCGAAACCGTCCAGCGGATGACTGACCTGCTCGCGACGAAACCCGAGATAAACCGACGTGACCGGCGGGTGAATGACTTCGTCGAGCACGGCCATCGGGCGGTGAGCATCGAGGCCGAAAGTAATTTTTGCCAATGCAGCCGCAGGCAGGGCGACCACGACGGCGCCAAACTCCTCAGTGTGGTCGACGCCGTCCCGGGTCCAGGTCACGCTCCACGGCAGGCCCAGAGCCGTCCGCAGATTTTTAACGGTGGCATTAAGTTCGGCTGCGCCGCCCGGCAGGCGGCGTGCGAGTGCATCGGTCAGCGTTTGCAGGCCATCCCGAAAGGAGATGATGCGGTTTGCGGGCTCCCCGCGCTCGCGACGGGCCTTGTTTTGCGCGCGTTGTCCGAGGATGAGTGAACCATGCGATTGTTCGCTGGCGAGCAGTTGTGGAAAAGTGTGCTGGGTCGAGAGCTTGGCCGGATCGCCCGCGTAAACGCCGGAAATAAACGGATTCAGTGCGTAGTCCACAACCTCCTGGCCAAAATGCAGGGCGACTAGTTCGGCGAGGCCGATATCGATCGCGCGTTCCCGAGGCTTGGCCCAGAGCTCGGCGAAAAGTTTTCGTTTGCTCCGAGCGGAAAAGAGCCCGGAACGCCAAAGTTCCAGCGGCGACGTCGGCACGGCGTGAAGTTTTCCGTCGCGCACAACGTAGCGATTCTTCGCGTTGGGTCCGGCGACGACACGTTCGCCCTCGAGCCCGAGTTCGGTCACGAGCGTGAGAATGTCGCGGTGGTTTTCGAGGATCGTGTTGGGTCCGCCCTCAACCAGCCAGCCGCCGGTGCGTTCGGATTGCACGGCGCCACCGAGTCGTGCCCCGGCATCGAAGAGCCGCACGGTCCGGCCGAGCTGCGTGAGTTTGTACGCCGCGGCGAGTCCGGTCGCGCCGCCTCCGAGAACAGCAATGGGTTTATGATTTGGTTCGGTCACAAACTCGGTTTTGTTTTTGCAGGAGGAAACGGAGAGGCAATGCTCCGTTCGCTCTATTTCCTTCTGTTTAGTTGTTCCAGTGCGTGACCGTGTCGACCAGCGCTTCGACACACTCGATCTTTGCGGAGGGCGTGATGCCGTGACCGAGATTGAAAATGTGTCCCCGGGTGCCACGCATGGAATCCAGCAGGCGAGTGGTTGCGGCGCGCACGATCCCGGGCGTCGTCTGCATGAGGACCGGGTCGAGATTGCCCTGCACTGCGACATTGGCGGGAAGGTTGCGGCGGACGATCGCGAGGTCGTTGGTCCAGTCGACGCTGAGGACTTTCACGCCGGAGAATGCCTGGTCGGTCAGGTGCGGCGCGGTGCCTTTCGCATAGAGGATCACTGGAAAATCTTTCGGCAACGCGGCGACGATTGCACGAATCCAGCGCAGCGAGGCAGCCTCGTAATCGGGGCCGGCGATGATGCCGCCCCAAGAATCAAAAATCTGGATCGCATCGGCCCCGGCGTGAATCTGCATCTTAAAATAGGTGATGAGCGCGGCGGTGAGTTTTTCGAGCAGCGCATCGAAAGTCGGGCGATCAGTGTAGAAGAGGAGTTTGATGCGCTCGAAGTCCTCTGAGCTGCCGCCTTCGACCATGTAGGTAGCGAGCGTCCAAGGCGATCCGCCGAAGCCGAGCAGTGCTCTCTGTCCAGCGAGCTCTTTTTTGAGGATGGTTAGTGTTTCGGCAACGTAGCTCAGGCGCTCCGGCACGGCGGAGGCCGGGGCAAGTGCGTCGACCTGGGCGCGGGTTTCGAGTCGAT
>Ga0302323_100000781_pt1 | contig 25769 bp, 5 predicted proteins | sample Fen_T0_3_FD_201950 | JGI IMG/M metagenome (GOLD analysis project Ga0302323, IMG submission 201950) | Peat permafrost microbial communities from Stordalen Mire near Abisko, Sweden - Fen_T0_3 | ecosystem: Environmental > Terrestrial > Soil > Wetlands > Permafrost | place: Sweden: Abisko...
CGGATACCAATACGTTGGTGCTGTTTCACTTCAATGAAACCAACAGCACCGTCACCACCAACCTGGGCACCTTGGGCGGCAATGCCTACTGTGTGACCAACGGTACCGCTGTGGCGAGTCCCGCCACGGTAACCACCATCCTGGGCGCGGCGGGTTACACGAACTTTGGCACGGCGGCCGCGTTTGTTGGTGGCAAGCTGATCGGCTATGACTACAACAAGAGTGGTGCTTTCAACGGTGATGTCAGTGCCTCGTCGTTGAGCGCGGACGCGTTCCCCATGAGCAAATTGAACATTGGCAACGGCGGTCAAACCCCCTGGACGTTGGAAGCGGTCATTTATCCGACGGCGACCAATGTAAACCAGGAAATTATCACCACGGATTCCACCGCGACCAGCCGTGGTTTCCAATTCCGCCTGAACACCGCCGGTCAATTGGAATTGAATTTGATTGCGGCCGGTGCGGATTTGGTGACGGCAATTCCAACGCTCGCCAAGGATCCGATCAACGGTTATGTCCCCAATACTTGGTTTCATGTCGCCGCCACCTACGACGGCGCGAACGTGATCCTGTACTGGACGAAGCTGTCTCCTGCGGTTACGGCCGCGCACCCGATCAGCACCAATGCGGTGGTGGTGGGCACCACGTTTGGGGCTGCTTCAGGTCCATTGGGCATCGGCAACCGCACCCGCGGTGCGGCCTCCGAACCTTTTCTGGGCAGAGTTGATGAAGTTCGTATCAGCAGCGTGGCCCGTTCGGCAGCGCAAATGTTCTTTACGAACTACCTGCCCACGATTACGCCGACGGTTGCGTCCGTGACCAACCCGGTTTATGTGGGCATGTCGGTGGTGCTGAGCGCCACGGTCAGCGGCCCGCAGCCGGTGACGGTCAAGTGGCAAACCGACGGCGGCACCAGCGGGTCGATTTGGACGAATCTGTTGAACTCCAACACCAATGCCTACACCCTCAATACTTCGGGCATGGCGGCGGGCAGTTACCAATATCGTCTGGTGGCCACGAACCCCAACGGCTCCGCCACCAATGCCCCGGCGACGCTGGTATTGCGCGTGGAACAAGGTCCAACGGTGGTGATTGCCGCGCCGGCGGTGGTCAACTGGCCGGGCAACCAACTCAGCCTGGCGGCGACGATTACCGATGACGGCCTGCCTTCGGGCAGGACGTTGAGCAGCACCTGGAGTGTGGTGAGCGGCCCGGGCAGTGTGACCTTCTCGACCGCTTCCCAGACCTTCACGCTTGCGGGCAGCAGCGTGACCAACACCGTGTCCACGACGGCCACTTTCGGCCTCTATGGCACCTATGTTTTGAGCCTGACGGCGAATGATTCGCTGATTACGAATACAGCGACGACGACGGTAATGGTGAACCAGGCGCCGGTGGCCAATGCGGGAGCCTCCCAGACGGTGAGTTTTGGCAGCACGGTGACGCTGGCGGGGACGGCCACGGATGACCAGTTGCCCAATAATGTTTTGACCACCACCTGGTCACAAGTGCGCGGCCCGGGCACGGCGACGTTTGCCAATGCGGCTTCAACCAATACCACGGTGACGTTTGATCAAGGTGGTATTTATACGCTGCGCCTGACGGCCAACGACGGTTCGGCAACGGGCACCTCGGATTGCCAGATCTTCGCGCCTACGCCGCTGCAACCCTACGCCGTGGATACGAATACCTTGGTGTTGTTCCACTTCAATGAAACCAACACCACCGTCACCACCAACCTGGGCAGCCTGGGTGGCAATGCCTACTGCGTGACCAACGGCACCGCGGTCGCGAGCCCTGCCACCATCACCACGATCCTGGGAGCGGTGGCTTATTCCTCGAACTTTGGCACGGCGGCCGCGTTTGTTGGTGGCAAGCTGATCGGGTACGACTATAACAAGAGTGGCGCTTTCAACGGTGATGTCAGTGCCTCGTCGTTGAGCGCGGATGCCTTCACCATGAACAAGTTGAACATGGGGAACGGCGGTCAGACGCCGTGGACGCTGGAGGCGATGATCTGTCCGACGGCCACCAATGTGAACCAGGAAATCATCACCACGGATTCTTACGCGGGCAGCCGTGGCTTCCAATTCCGCCTGAATACGGCGGGGCAGATTGAATTGAATCTGATTGCGGCCGGCGCTGATCTGGTGGTGCCCATTCCTACGCTCGCCAAGGATGCGGTCAATGGCTATGTCGCCAACACCTGGTACCATGTGGCCGCCGCCTATAACGGCACGAACGTGGTGTTCTATTGGACGAAGTTGTCCCCAACGATTACGGCGGCCAACCCGATCAGCACGAATGCCGCGACGGTGGGAACCACGTTTGGGGCGGTGACCGGGCCGCTGGGCATTGGCAATAAAACGCGGGCGGCGGCGGGCGAGCCGTTCCTGGGCAAGATTGATGAAGTCCGCATCAGCAACGTGGCCCGTTCGGCATCGCAAATGTTCTTTGCCCCGTACCTGCCGTCGGCCACACCGACGGTGATTTCCCCGGCCAATCTGGTCTATGCGGGAACGACGGTCACCGTGAGCGCCACGGTGAGTGGCCCGCAGCCGATGGCTTACGCCTGGCAATGCGACGGAGGCACGAGCGGAGTAACGTGGACGAACCTTTTGAATTCGACCACGAATACTTGCAGTGTTGACACCACCGCCCTCGCGGCCGGCAGTTATCAATACCGCTTGGTGGCCTCGAACTCGAACGGCCTCATCACCAACACCCCGGCAACCCTGAGCGTACTGAGCTCTTCCGGCTTGATGGTCAATGCCGGAGCGGCCCAAACCGTGGATTTGGGCACGGTAGTTTCGCTGCTGGGATCCGTCGTCAGCAGCCAGTCGCAGGCGCTCACGGCCGACCAGCTCACACCTTATGCCTTGACCACGCGCTGGTCGCAGGTAAGCGGGCCGGGCGCCGCCACGTTTGCGGATGCCACGGTGACCAATACCACGGTAACCTTTGATCAAGCAGGCTATTATACGCTGCGGTTGACGGCTTATGATGGTTATGTCACCAACAGCGCGGATTGCCTGGTCATGGTGCTGGCCCCCAATCATGCTTACACAGCGGATGCCAGCACCTTGGTGCTGTTCCACTTCAGCGAAGCAAACGGCACGGCCACCACGAACCTGGGCAGTTTGGGCGGCGTCGCCTACAGTGTGACGAATGGTGCGGGGGTGTCGATTCCTGCCACCGTGAGCGGCGTGCTGGGAGCGGCTGCTTATACGGCCAATTTTGACACGGCCACGATTTTTGCCGGCGGCAATCTGGTGGGCTATGACTATAACCGGAATGGTTATTATGACGCGGATGTGAGCGCCTCATCATTGAGTGCCGATGCGCTGCCCATGAGCTTGTTGAACATGGGGAACGGCGGTCAGACGCCGTGGACGCTGGAGGCGATGATCTGCCCGACGGCCACCAATGTGAACCAGGAAATCATCACCACGGATTCTTACGCGGGCAACCGTGGCTTCCAATTCCGCCTGAATACGGCCGGTCAGTTGGAGCTGAATCTGATTTATGCCGGGGTGGACATTGTGGCGCCAATTCCGACACCCGCCACGGATTCCGTGAACGGTTATGTGTCCAACACCTGGTACCACGTGGCGGCCACCTATGACGGGGCCAAGGTGGTGTTGTACTGGACCAAGGTGTCGCCGGCGATCACCGCCGCCAATCCGATCAGCACCACGACCGCGACGGTGGGAACCACGTTTGGGGCGGTGACCGGGCCGCTGGGCATTGGCAATAAAACGCGGGCGGCGGCGGGCGAGCCGTTCCTGGGCAAGATTGATGAAGTCCGCATCAGCAGCGTGGCGCGTTCCGCCACCGAAATGTGTTTCATCACCTATGTACCGGCCGCTTCGCCGACGGTGCTATCGCCCGCCAGCCCGGTCTATGCGGGTACCGTGGTGACGCTGAGCAGCGCGGTCAGTGGTCCGCAGCCCATGACCTACAAGTGGCAGTGCGACGGCGGCACCAGCGGGGTGACCTGGACCAATCTGCTGAATTCGACCACGAACACCTACACCTTGAACACTAGTAGTTCGGCGGCCGGCACGAATCAGTATCGTTTGGTGGCATCGAACCCCAACGGTGCCGTGACCAATAATCCAGCCACGCTCGTCTTGATGGCGGCGTCCGGTCCGATTCTGGTCACGGATGCCAGCGCTTCGCCGAGCCTCGTGTTTGCGGGCGGTTCCACGACCCTGGCCGCCACGTTCACCGGCACCCTGCCGCTGAGCTGCCAGTGGTACTTTACCAACAGCGGCACGGTGACGGCGGTGACCGGAGCGACCAACCAGACGCTCGTGCTGACCAGTTTGCAAACCAACAGCAGCGGCGCTTACTTCTTGCAGGTTTCGAACAACGCTCCGGGTGTGGGTTCGATGAAGGTGCTCACCAGCCTGGCCTATTTGACGGTCATGCCGCTCGCCAGCGCGGAATCCGGCATGTACTGCGAACTGCTGCAGCATCCGGAACAAACCTACATCACAGCCAGCAATCCCAAGCTGGGTTGGGTGTACACCCCGTCGTTCCGCAATGACATGCAGACCGCTTACCGCATCATCGTCGCCTCCACCATGGCGCTGGCCAACGCGGGCACCGGCGACATGTGGGATTCCGGCCAGGTCAGCGGTTCCAACTCCATCAATCTGGCCTATGCCGGCAGTACGTTGCAGCCGAACAGCAGCTACTTCTGGCGGGTGCAAACCCAGAACAGCGCCAATACGTGGAGCGCGTTTTCCGCCATCCAGCAGTTCAACACCGGCGGCACCTTGGTCAATAACTTGACCGCCGGGTTGGTTTATAAGCAGCCTTCGGCGGGTTCCGCCAACTGTTATCCGTTGCGCTTTGTGCCGGTGACGCCGGTGCTGATCACGACCAACAGCAGCGGTCACTGGTTCATCGACTTTGGCAAGGATGCCTTTGCCTACGCCACCGTGCAGTTGAACGGCAACTTCAGCGGCAGCACCGTGACGGCCGCCTTTGGCGAACTGGCCAGCGGCACGGCGGTGAACAGCGCGCCCCCGAGCGGCAGTTGCATCCGCTACGGCACCTCCACGGTTGCCCTGCAGAACGGCAGCGTGACATACTCCCTGCGTCCGCCGTCCAACAGCGGCAATCCGACTGCCTGGGGGATTAATACTCCCAGCACGTATGGCACGGTGATGCCGTTCCGCTACTTGGAACTGACCGGCATTCCCGCCGGGGTGATCCTGACGACCAACGACGTCGTCCAACTGCGCCTGCAAAGTGAATTCAACGACAATGCGGCGACCTTCGCCAGCTCCAGCACCGCGTTGAACCAAGTGTGGGGCCTGTGCCAATATTCCATGAAGGCCCTGACCTTCAACGGCATCTACGTGGACGGCGATCGCGAACGCACCCCGTATGAGGCGGACATGTATCTGCAGATGCTGAGCTCCTATGGCGTGAACAACGAGTTCACCATGGCCCGCTGCTCGTTTGAATATCTGACGAATCATCTGACCTGGCCGACCGAATGGCCCATGCACATGATTTTCGCCGCTTGGGCGGATTATCAACAGACGGGTGACCCGTACCTGATGACGAAGTACTACGGTTTCCTGACGAACAAGTGCATGCTGTCCGCGAATGCCACGGCGAGCGGCTTGGTCTGGAGTTATCCCGCCACCGGCAACACGCACGCCACCAACCCCTCGGACATCATTGACTGGTACCGTGTGGGCGGCGACGGTGTCGGCAATGTGGACGGTTATGTGGCGGGAGCCACAAACTCGGTGATCAACGCCTTCTACTATCGATGCCTGACCATCATGTCGAACGCGGCGGCCCTGACCGGTCACAGCAGCGACGCAGTTGCCTTCGGTAACAAGGCGAGCTTGGTCTACAGCAACTACAACAGCACGTTCTGGAACACCAGTTCACAGAGCTACAAGGACAACACGACGACAACTCATTCGTCGATGGATGCCAACTTCTTCCCGCTGGCTTTCGGCCTGGTGCCGGCCGCCAATCAAACGGCAACGGTGAATTACATCCACTCGCGGATTGCCGCCTGGGGCGCCATGCCGGCGGGGGTGTATGGGGCGCAATACCTGTTGGAAGGAATGTTCCAAGCCGGTGATTCCGATGTGGCGCTGGGCTTGATGAGCACCAACAACACGCGCAGTTGGATGAACATGATCAACCTCGGTTCGACGATCACCTGCGAAGCGTGGAGCGTTGCGGACAAGTCGAATGAAGACCTCAACCATGCGTGGAGCGCGGCGCCGGCGAACCTGATTCCCCGCTATGTGCTGGGCGTGCGGCCGCTGACGGCGGGTTACGGCCAGATTCTGATCCAGCCGCAAATCGGTCAAACGCTGACCTATGCGTCAGGGATGGTGCCGACGATTCGCGGACCGGTATCCGTGGCGGTGACCAATGGCACGACCTACGATCTGGCGGTGACGATTCCCGGTAACGTGGTGGCCACGGTGCTGCTGCCGACGACGAACACGTGGGCGTATGTGGACGGGGCGAGTGTTTCCGGTACGGTTTCCGGGACCTGGCTCACGCTCACGAACATCGGTTCCGGCCAGCACAGCATCTCGCTCACCGCGCCCATCCTGGTTGCCTCGGCAGCGCAGCGCAGTCTGACGGTGGTTCCGGTGCCCACCGCTCCGACCGGCTTGACCGCCACGGCGGGTGACGGCGAGGTGACCCTGAGCTGGAATGCCGTGGCAAACGCCACTGGTTATCGTGTGAAATCTGCGTTGAGCAGCAACGGAACGTATGCGGCGACGGCGGAGGTTGCGAGCCTCGTCACCACCAATAGCGGCCTGACCAACGGTGTGCTGTATTACTATGTGGTTGCCGCCACCAATGCGGTGGGCACGGGCGCTGATTCAACCCCCATCAGTGCGCGTCCCACCTCGATGGTCGCACCGCAACTGGGCTTGGTGGCCGGCCAACCACTGAAACTCGCCTGGCCTGCGCCGAACACCGGTTGGCTGCTGCAGGTGCAGACCAACGGGCTTGGTTCTGGATTGGGGACGAACTGGAGCACCTTGGAGAATTCTGAGGCCACCAATCAGATCACCATCCAACCTGATCCGACGAAGCCCGGCATGTTCTTCCGCTTGAAACATCCGTAAGGAAGCTGGTATCGGGTCGGCGTTCGCGCCGACCCGATTTCCGTGTGCTGGCGGCTTTACAGTTGGGCGGCGGAGCGGGCGTGTTGGCCAACGGCCTGTCGCACCCCTGGTGCGGAAGCAGTGGGTGAGCCGGACCAGCAGACCGTTACGGCGCTGCTGGCGGAAATGATGATGGTCGTTTCGTCACGGGGGAGTAACGGCAGGTCCGCCAGGGCCAGCCGCTGGCCAATCTCTGCCCCCGCCCAAAAGACCTACCGTATCGGGTTTTGCCGGCGGAGATCGACCAGATCGTCGCGCTGGTGAAAAGTCAGGAATATGCGGACCTGCCCCATCGCATCCTGGCGGTATCGGCTGGGGATCGCTGCCTGCTTCAGGCCTCATTCTCCAAGGCCTATCGCGTCCTGCAGATGCAGAACCTGATGACCACACGTGGTTCCAGCCGCGCACATAACGGCCACTCCAAGGCCCTGGTGCGCAAGGAACTGACCGGCCCCAACCAGCGCTGGTGCTGGGACATCAGCTATCTGCTGACCGGCCAAAAAGGCGAGTAGCTCTACCTCTACCTGCTCCTGAATGAGTGGTCCCGCAAAGCCGTCCAATGGCGCATCCACGGGCACCAAACCGCCGAAGCATCCCGCCGCCTGTTGAAAGGCGGCCTGACGACTCAAAACATCTTGGATTTGCCTGCGGCGCAACGGCCCGAAATCATCAATGATCGCGGTTTATGTTTGGGGCTGCATTATCCGCTTCCTTGCGGGATGGTGGTTTCACCTGAACAAAGAAAATACGGCGGTTTTTCTGGAAAATGAACCAGATTGGGTGGCTGGAGGTTGATGAGGTTTTTCTTTTCAATGTTTTTTCAGGTTTGTCCGCCGTCTGACGCACTATCTCATAGAACCACTGTTGAAAATGCCTAAAAAACTAACAAGTCAGCGTTTTTTGGCTGCGTTGCGCGGGCGCAGTGTGTCGCCACGATTAACCCACGGACGATCCTCATCATTGTCATGAAGATCATAAATCACCTCAACAGGGATGTTTCGCTTCTGATTCAGGGCAACCAAGGCAGGCTCATTACCGTGAACAACTTGGTCGCGGCCGGCGGCGGCGGCGTAGACAATGGAGCAAGTGCTGCCAATGCTCCCAACCCCGGTGCAGGTTTTCTCAGTGTGGCGGCCCCTTCGCGGTTTGACTTTGACGGCGCGGTGGGCGAGGTTGGGGCTACCGCCGCGATTACCAATAAATCCAATCCCAGTGCCTGTGCCAACCAGGTACGAGTTGGCTTCTTGGCGCCGACTCTGGCTTTATCGGCAAGATGCTGGTCGTGGGTGGTGGCACCTTGCGCATCACAAACCGGTTCAATTTGGGAGGTAATCCGCCAACGTTCCAACCGTGGAACAAGTTGGAAGTCTCAGCCTTGATAACCCTCTTGAGCTAACAATTTTGCACTGAAGGAAATCACCTCGATACTCGCCTTGTATGAATGTAACCAAACAACCCCAAAAACCTCAACCAGGCTTCACCTCTCGTATGAGAAATAAATATTGTATAATTGTTGCGATGACACTGCTCGCGGCATTGAATAGTCCGGCGGCCAGCGGCAACTGGACAAATAATGCCGCCAGCGTTTGGAGTGCGGCCACCAACTGGAGTTCGAATCCCACCGTGCCGGGCACGGCGGCGGGTGATACCGTGGGTTTGACTTTCGACATCACGGCGAACCGCACCGTCACGATTGATACGACGTCCCGCACGGTGGGCACTTTGAACATTGGCGACCCAACTTCCGGCTTTTTTGCCTATACCTTGGCGGCCAGTGGTGGGGCGAATTTGACGTTCAATAACAATGGCAGCGGCGCGTTGCTGGCCAAACCGATGGTCGCGAACACGGCTTTAGACCTGATTTCCGCGCCTATTACCCTGGCGGACAATCTCACCATTGATACGGCGGCGACGGGCAGTGTCAATTCTTTGCAGCTCAGCGGTGTGATCAGCGAAAGCGGCGTGCGAACCCTCACCAAGAATGGGCCGGGGGGAATATATGTGAACGGCGCAAATACTTTTAGCGGTGGCACCATCCTGAATGCCGGCGAGATCCAGTTCAACAACAACTTAGCCTTTGGCACCGGGCCGCTGACCATCAATGGCGGGTCGCTGACCGCGCGCATCGCCGCCAGAACGATCACCAATGCCATGGCAGTCGGCGGCGATTTCACCTTCATCAGCGCCAATGCCGGAGGCAACAGCTTGACCTTGACAGGAAACCTTGAACTGGGTGCCGCGACGCGCACCATCACCGTCGCCAGCACTGCGAATCCGAGCGGCTTCATAACGGGGATAATTTCCGGCGGCAACGCCAGCGTGGGCCTCACCAAAGCCGGGGCCTCCACGCTCAACCTGGCCGGCGCAAATACTTTCAGCGGCGATACGCGCATCGCTGCCGGCAGCGTGCAATTGAGCCCCAGCACGGGAGCGCCGACGGGCACCAGCCTGGCGCTGCAAAACAGCACGGTGGACCTGAATGCGGTGGACTCGGGCACGTTGAGTTTTCGTGGCAGCGTCGGGACGGTGGCGGCGACGTTGGGCGGATTGAAAGGTTCACGCAATCAGAGCCTGATAAACAGTTCGAGTGTGGCCGTGGCCCTGACCGTTGGGAACAATGGCCAAAGCACGACTTATTCCGGCGTGTTGAGCGGCTCCGGCGGCAGCCTGACGAAAATCGGTGCCGGGACGCTGATTCTTTCCGGAGCGAATACTTACGATGGAACCACCACCATCAGCGGCGGTTCGTTGCAGTTGGGGGACGGTGGTTCCTTCGGTTCGCTTTATGCCTCGGGGTACATTCAGAATGATGGCAACCTGACGATCAACCGGAATAGTACGGTGGTGCAGGGGGCGGATTTCGGTGGGGGCTCCATCGGGGGCAGTGGCTCGTTCACCCAGGCCGGCACTGGCACGACCACTTTCACCATGGGGAACAGCTATGCTGGCACCACGACGGTAAGTGCCGGTAAATTGGAGGTCAGTTCGGATCAGACCGGGACAGGAGCGGTCAGCGTCGCCGGTGGCGCCGCCCTCGGAATCAAAACGTCCTCGGGACAGTGGCAGCCGACAACTTTGACCCTGGGCACGGGCACGGGTTGCACGCTGGAGTTCAACAACATCGCCAATGCAGGCACGACCACAGCCCCGTTCAACCCCGGCTCGGTGAGCCGGAATGGAACCGTGATGGTCAATCTCAAAAGCATCAGCGGGGTTATTGTTGTCGGGGGTAGCGGCTACCCGGTCCTGGGAAACATGGGCGGTTCCACGACCGGTTACACCTTGGGCACCCAGCCGCCAGGGGTGAGCGGACACCTGGCGGTTGCGGGATCCACCCTGACTTTCGTTGTGGATACCGTTTCCGACATCTGGAACGCCGCCAGTCCCGGGGACAACTGGGATGTTCTCAGCACAGCCAGTTGGGCCGGCAACGCCGCCAACAATTCTCCGGCGAACACCTTCAAGGATGGCGACAGTGTGCTGTTCAACGACACCGTGCCCGGGCCACAGACCGTCACGGTTGCGGCGGTGGTGACGCCTGGTCAGGTGAACGTGGACAACACGGCCACGGAATACAGCATCATTTCCAGTGGCGCGAACAACATCGGCGGGACTGCCGCCCTGGCCAAATCGGGCGCTGGCAACCTCACGCTTTCCGGTCCGAACACTTACAGCGGCGGCACCACTTTGAGCGCCGGGCAAATGAATATCAACGACGGCGGAACCAGCAGCGCCAATTCCGCGATCGGCGCCGGCCCGCTCACGATCAATGGCGGCGCGCTTGGCAATACGGGGCCGGGCGATGTCACCTTGCTGCCCAATAATGCGCAATATTGGAACGGCGACTTCGCGTATGCCGGCGCGGGATACAATCTGAATCTTGGCACCGGGGCCGTGACGCCCAATGCCAGCCGGCAGATCAACGTCACCGCCAATACCCTGGCGGTAGGCGGCGTGATAGGCGGCGGGGCCGTCTCGCTGACCAAGACGGGCAATGGCACGCTGACGCTTTCCGGAGCGAACACCTTCAGCGGCGGCACGATTCTTTCTGCCGGTCAGTTGAACATCAACAATGGCGGCTCCAGCAGCGCCAACTCTGCGGTGGGCACCGGCACGCTCACGCTCAACGGCGGCACCATCGACAACACCAGCGCCAGTGGCGTGACGTTGGTGCCGAACAATCCGCAGGTCTGGGGCGGCAGCTTCACCTACGCCGGCTCGGTTCCCCAAAACCTGGATCTCGGGCAGGGCACGGTGACCTTGACGGCGACTCCGACCGTGACCGTCAACGGCGGCACGCTGAGTGTTGGGGGCGTGATCAGCGGCGCCTTTGGCATCACGAAGACGGGTGCCGGCACCTTGGCGCTTTTGAATGCCAACACGTTTGGCAACAACGGGGCTGCCGACACCTTGGTCAACGGCGGCACTTTGGTCATCGGCAATGATTCCGCGCTGGGAACCAGCCGGTTGAATCTGGGCGAAGGCTCCACCATCCAGTCCGCAGACAGTTCTGCGCGCGTCATCACCAACGCGCTCAACTTCGGCGGCAACACGACCTACGCTGGCACCGGCAATCTGAAATTCACGCGCGGTGCGGCCAACGGCACGCCAAAGACCATGACGGTGAACAATCCGGTGACGGAATTCAGCGGCGTGTTGAGCGGAACCATGTCTCGTACGGTGGCCGGCACTGGCCTGCTCATTTACAGCGGGGCGAACACCTACAGCCAGGGCACCAGCATCAATCCCGGGGCGAGATTGCAACTGGGCAGCGGCGGCGCCAGCGGATCACTTTCCACCAGCGGGACCATTGATGTCCAAGGCACACTGATCTTCAACCGCAGTAACGCCGTGGTCCAGGGGGTGGATTTCACTGCCAGCCCCATTACCGGCGCAGGGTCGGTGGTGCAGGCCGGTTCAGGCACCCTCACGCTCAATGCGCCCAACAGCTACACCGGTTTGACTACCGTGAACAATGGCGAACTCTTTCTCACTCCGGCCTGTCAGGGATCGGGAGATGTGCTGGTGGCTAACAACGCCAAATTCGGCGTCTCGGCCGGCTCCGTGAGCAACAGCGCCACGATCGGCAACCTGACTCTGGGCACGGGCGGCGCCACCACGCTGGATTTCTCTTATGGGTTCGCTGGCAATCCGACCAACGCCGCGCTCGTGGCGGGGGCGGTGACCATCAGCGGCACCAGCGCGATTCGCGTCGGCGGCACGTTTGCCGTGGGCACTTTCCCGGTGCTGAAATACAACAGCCTTTCCGGCGCGTTTGCGGGCACGGTCGCCGGCCCGCGTGGCGTGACGGCAACGCTGGTTAACGACACGGTCAACCACCTCATTTCGGTCACCGTTTCTTCCGTCGGAACCGGGATTGTCTGGACCGGCACCAACAACGTTTCGCCGAATCTCTGGGACTTGAACACGACCCTCAACTGGCTGCTTGGCAGCACGCCGACGGATTACATCGAGAACGTGCCGCCGGGCGATGCCGTCACGTTCAACGACTTTGGCAGCGGCCTGGTGTTGTTGAACAACACCGTCAGCCCGGCCGGCGTCACGATCAGCAACGCATTGGTCAATTATACATTCCAAGGCACCGGCCAAATCAACGCTGCGGGCGGGTTGACCAAAGTTGGCGCCGGCACGGTCACGCTGGAGGTGCCGGGAACTTTCTCCGGCAGCACGGTTCTCTCCAATGGCGCAGTCAACTTTGGCGCCAACCAGACGTTTGCCAACCTCTCCGGCAATTCCGCGTTGAGCCTCTCGACGGGCACGCCGACGCTCACGATCAACGACGGCGTGAACACCACGTTCTCCGGCAACATTGCGGGAGCCACCCTGACCAAGACCGGTAACGGCGTGCTCTCGCTGACTGGCAGCAATAGTCTCACCGTCAATCTATTTGCGAAAGCCGGCGGGTTGACGCTGGATTCCGGCTCCATCAGTGCGAATAGTTTTTGCAGCATCGGCCTGAATGGCACCGACAACGGCACGCTGACCTTGAAAGGCACCGCGAATTTCACCGCCGCCACCGATTTTAACACGGGAGACGTCGGCGCATCGGTGGGCGCATTCAATATTCAGGATACAGCCAGCCTGACTGCGAACGCATTTTATATTGGTTCGGCCAACAGTGCGGGTTCGACCGCGAGCGGCACGGTCAATCAGACCGGCGGCACGGTGATCGAACAAAACACCACGGCGGGAACATTCTGCATCGGCGGACGCGCCAGCGGAACCTCAGTGGGCGGCGTTGGAGTTTATAACGTGATCGGTGGCACGTTGAACGCAGCCAGCGCGATCCGGGTGGGATCTGTCGGGGTGGGAACCTTGAACCAAAGCGGCGGCACTGTGATCGCGAACGCCGGCGTGGACATCGCCACCATCCCCGGCGCGGTCGGCACATGCAACCTTGACGGCGGCATTCTCAGGACACTTAACATTGTTTCCTCATCGACGGTGAATTCGACTTTGAATTTGAACGGCGGCCTGGTGATTCCGACCGGGAGCACCCTGGCGTTCGTCACGAATATGATGCTGGTGAATGTCCGGAACGGCGGCGCAATCGTGGACACGACCAACTTCGATGTCACCATCAGCTCGGTAATGCAACACAGTTCCATCGGCGGCGATAACTTGGTTGACGGCGGCCTGACCAAACGCGGCCTTGGCAAGCTGAGTCTGACTGGGTTGGGGTCATCCTACACCGGGCCGACCGTCGTCACGGGCGGCATGCTCGATCTCGCTGCCGGGTCAGTTGCCAACCTGAACAACGTGACGATCAACAACGCTGGCATCCAACTTGGCCTTGGCGGGGGGGCAACGACCTTTTCGGCCGCAAATGTGGTGTTGGCCGGCAACTCGGCTTTGTACCTGAATTACGGCCTGGTTTCCGGCACCCCGGTTACGGCCCTTGGCGCCAGCGGGAGCCTGACCGTTTCCGGTACGACGATGATCAACGTTTACGGTTATGGTTTTGCGATGGGGCAATTTCCGTTGGTCACTTATACCGGCACACCGTTGGCGAACCTGAATGATTTCGCGTTGGGCGCCCTGCCTTATGGGGTCACTGCGAACTTGGTAAATAACACGGCAAACCACTCCATCGACTTGATGGTCACGGCAGTCAGCGCGCTCCAGTGGGTTGCGCTTACGGCCAACGACGGGTTAGGGTCTTCCAGTTTTAATTCTGGATTGAACTGGCAGGATTTCAATGCCCCATCCATCAACAATGGCTACTTCACTGGCGGGTTCCTGCTGCGTTCACCCGCGGACAGCAGCGCCCATGCTTTCGGTGGGGCCGTTCTGGCGGTGGATGCGAAGGGGCAACTCTTGCTTAAGGGAACCGGTGCGCAGACCATTAACGTGGACAACCTGCTTTTGAATGGCGGGTTGGTGCTCTTCGGAGTTTCGACGTCGGACAACCTCTCGGAAACTTTGACCGGTGCTGTGACGCTTCAATCCGGCTTGACCAGCATCATGGCCGCCAACGGCAGCGCGGGCGCGGCTGAAACCTTGAACGTTACCGCCCCCATCAGTGGCGGCGGCAATCTCCAAATCAATGGCATCAGCGGGAATGTCGGCACCATCGTGCTGACCGCGAACAACACCTACACCGGCAGCACGACCGTGGCTGCGGGAACACTGGTCGTCAACGGAGCAAACGGCAACTCCGCCGTCACCGTCAACGCTAATGCGACCTTGGGTGGCATCGGCAGCATCGGGGGAACGATTGCGGTCCAGCTGGGTGGAACTCTCTCGCCCGGCATTCCTGCCCGTGGCGCCTTGACGTCGGCGATTGGTACGTTGACGTCCGGCAACATGACCGTGGGCGGCACAATGCTTATGAAGATCGACCGCGGGGCGGTGCCGGGTTGCGACAAGCTGGTCGCACCGAGCATTGTGGTGAATCCTGGCGCGACCTTGACCGTGAGCAATCTCGGCTCAACCGCTTTCGCGGCCGGCGACACCTTCACGTTGTTCAGCACGCCGGTCACCGGGGCGTTTGGCACGGTGAATTTGCCGCCACTGCCGGATGGCAGCGTGATGTGGACCAACCGGTTGGCGGTCAACGGAACCATTGCGGTCATCGCGACAACCATCAATACCAATGGTCCGGTACTGACAAACTCAGTTTCTGGAGGCATCTTGACCCTGTCGTGGTCGGCAGATTACAAGGGCTGGACGCTGGAGGCGCAGACCAATTCTCTGGCGGCGGGGCTGGGAACAAACTGGGTTGACGTGCCTGGTTCCACCGCTGTCAATGCCGTTTCCATTCCCATCGCCACCACCAATGGAGCGGTCTTCTATCGCTTGAAACTTTAACGCCTCGCGCAGCCGGAAGGGCACGCCATGCCCTTCCGGCCATATCATGTTTTAGTAAGGAACGATCCTCCGCGATTTATTAACTTTCGTGGTCATTGACAAATTTTTATGCGTAAACAGGCCGCTACACTAATCGAACTGCTGGTAGTCATGAAAATTAACGGCTCTTGGAATGCGAAGGACGCGGCCCGCACGCGCCATGACAACATGCCGGCACAGGCGGCGGCTGACGTTCTGACGACGGGCGGCAACGAGGTTATCTGCGACGGCTCTGTGGAATGGATCATGGGGCAGGCCATGTTTTGCCGGACCGTCTGGAAGAAAGCCGGCACCAGCATTGGTTACTTCTATGAAGATCCGCTGGATTTTAATCCAACCCTTAAGGCGTCGCTTAAGTTCCTCGCCTGCAAATCTTGAAGCGCAGAGTGCCGCCTTGCCCAATTTATAATTCATCATGGAGATTCATAAGAAAAAAGCACTAAAAGATGAAAAGCACATTCATCAGCCGATCGCGATTGGCTTACAAGGCTGGGGCAGGTGGGCCGCCCTGGCTTTGCTTTTTGGGCTGCTGCCTCTGCCTGCCGCCAATGTGACGCTAATGACGGGCGATGCGGCTGGAACATCGAGTTTGACCGGAGCCACGAACTGGAATAATAGCACGTCGCCATCTGCGGGGAATGCCTATTTTACTGCGGGCCATACTTTACGGACAACGAACGCCATCACGTCGGGAGGGAACGTTATCTTTCAGGGCGGATCGCTGTCGATCGATGCGGGCGGTCGTCTGCTTGGCAAAAGCGGCAATAACATTTCGGGGAATACCACCTCGAACTCCATCACGGTCAACAATCTCATTCTTAATGGCGGGATCTTGGATCAAGCCGGGGCTAATTCGGATAACGCCATTTTGACCGTAGCCGGCAAGATCAACGTCCAAGCCGCCTCATATTTGGGCGCTCTCGGCAGCACGGCCAATGGCAGTGCCTCCTTTGAAATTCTCAATATAACCGCCGCGATCAGCGGCAGTGGAGATCTTCAGCTTGGCGGCGCCAGCGTGAATGCCGGCGCGGACAACGGCATGGTTGTTTTTGCCGGCACCAATTCTTACGCCGGTACCACTACCGTGGCCGGAGGAACTTTACTTATCAACTGCCCGAGCGGCAACGGCAACGTTGTCGTCACAAACGGCGGCACCCTTGGCGGCACTGGCAGCATCGGCGGGATGCTCACCGTGTTTGCGGCCGGGAAACTCGCGCCTGGCACTCCCGCTTCCGCGCTCTCGACGGCTTTGCTGGGCACGCTTACGGCAAGCAACTCCGCGACGATTGCGGGCACGGTGCTGATGAGAATTGACAGGTCAGGAACGACGTCCAACGACCGTTTAATGGCTCCAAGCATTGTCGTTAGCCCAGGAGCGACTCTGACGATAACGAACGTCGGCTCGACCAACTTCGTCGCGGGCGACAGTTTCGCACTTTTCAACACGCCAATCAGCGGGTCTTACAGCACACTGAACCTGCCGAAGTTGCCGAACGCAAGCGTTGCCTGGACCAACAGACTTGGAGTCAATGGGACCATTGCCGTCATCAGTGTGGACATTCTCGGAGTCGGAGCAGCCATGCCCCCGCTGGTTACAATCAGCCAATCCACTTTGCTGACGGTTGCGGTCACTCCGGCCGTCGCTCCGGCCAGCACCGGTATCTCGGTTACTGCTAATCTGACAGCAATCGGCGGCTCCGGTGCGCAGACCTTTTATGACGACGGCACGCACGGCGACGTGGCGGCGGGCGACAAGGTTTTTTCTTTCAACGCGACAGTCGCTTCCAACACCATTCCGAGCAGTTTGAATCTGAGTGCCAGTGTAAGCGACGCGCAAGGTCGCAACATGTCGGCAACGATTGCGTTGACAGTGCTTGCACCTGGCGGAGCGTTTCCTCCAGCTGCGTTTCTGCCGATTTCTGAAACCAGCGTCGTCCATTCCATGCCACTGGCCGCAGGTGGAAAGATGACGCCGCTTTACTACAGCGCTAATGACGCCATGGTGGTTGGCATCGCGGCTGGCGCCTTACGTGATGATTTGCAGCGGGTCGCAGGAATATTGCCGTCGCTTTCCAGCAGTGATCCCACACCATCCGCTAGCGCGGTCTTCATTGGAACCGTCGGGCGAAGTAGTTTGATCGACAGCTTGATCGCCGCGCGGAAGTTGGACGTCACAGCGATTCGAGGGCAGTGGGAAGCATACCTGGCGGTGGTGGTCACGAACCCGGTGGCTGGCGTGGATCAGGCCTTGGTGATAGCGGGCAGCGATCGTCGTGGCACGGCGTTTGGTGTGTTCGGGCTTTCGGAGGCCATCGGGGTTTCACCGTGGTATTGGTGGGCGGACGTGCCGGTGGTCCAACGCCCGGCGTTGTATGTGAGTGCGGACAGTTACGTTGATCCGTCGCCGGGCGTGAAGTATCGCGGGATTTTTCTAAACGACGAGGATTGGGGGTTAAATCCGTGGGCGGAGCAGACATTTGACCCCGCCGGGCAGGTCGCTCCGACCACCTACGCGCGGATTTATGAACTGTTGCTGCGGCTGCGAGCCAATTACATCTGGCCGGCGATGCACGATGTCACGAAAGCGTTCTATGCCGTCCCTGGCAACCAGGAAATGGCGGAGCGCTACGCCATCGTCATCGGCACGTCGCACCACGAGCCAATGCTGCGCAATACGTCGGAATACAACACCACGACCCTTGGTGCTTACAATTACTGGACGAACCGGGCGAATATTTACAACTTCTGGGAGCAACGGGTCATCCAAACCGCGACCAACGAAAGCACCTATATTGTCGGGATGCGCGGATTGGGCGACGCCGCCATGATTACACCCGGCGGCACGACGACGCAACAGAAGGCCGATGAGCTGCAAAACTACATCATTCCTGACCAACGGCAGATGATCCACGATCACGTCAACGCCAACCCGGCACTTGTGCCGCAGGTTTTCGTGCCCTACAAGGAGGCCCTCACGCTTTATCAGACCGGGATGCAAGTGCCCGACGATATCACGCTGGTGTGGCCCGACGACAACCACGGATATATTCGCGAACTTTCCAGCGCTGCGGAACGCCTCCGCGGCGGCGGCTCGGGTGTTTATTACCATTTGTCTTATTGGGGGCCGCCGGCCAGTTACCTCTGGCTGCTCACCACGCCACCAGCGATGACGTGCGAAGAGATGATGAAAGCCTGGGATTATCAGTCCCGCAGAATCTGGATTGCTAACGTCGGCGACCTGAAGCCCGGCGAGATCGGCATGGAGTTTTTTCTCCGACTTGCGCGGAATCCCGAAGCCTTTCGGAATTTCGATCAGCACGCTTACCTCGCGCAATGGGCGGCGCGAAATTTTGGCGCCGCGAATGCCGAGGCCATCGCCACATTATTGGATGAATATTACCGGCTGAACATCATCGTCCGTCCGGAGCAGCTTAATTTTACGACAAGCGGCTTTGATTTTGTCGGCCATGGCGATACGGCGCAGCAGCGGCTCGATCAGCTCGCCGCCCTCACGGCGTCGGCCAACGCACTTTACGCCCAATTGCCTGCAAATATGAAAGCGGCATTCTACGAGATGATTCTTTATCCCATTCGCGGGGCGGATCTGCAAAATCAAAAGGTTCTGTTCGCCGAGCGTAGCCGGTTGTGGGCCGCGCAAGGCCGCGCCGCCACGACGAACCTTGCCCTTGCCGCGCAAATTGCTCAAAACAACATCCTGGCAGAGACGGCGTTCTACAACCGCACCAACGCAAATGGCAAATGGAATCGGATGATGACGGTCACCACCACCGGCGAAGCCAAGCAGCCGTATATCCTGCCGACATTGGGCAGCTACGTTGCGCCGGGGACCGCCGGGTTGGGCGTGACTGTGGAGGGCTCGGCCGCTGTGCTGGGCACCAATGCCGGGACGCTGCCGTCGTTTAACCCTGTGGCGAATAAGCCTTGCTTCATTGATGTTTTCAATGCTGGCACGGGAGCGATGTCGTGGACCGCCCAAAGCAGCGCCCCGTGGATCACCCTCACGCAGACCAACGGCAGCGCTGACGCGCGCATTTGGGTGGGGATTGATTGGCTGAGCGCACCCCGCGGCTACGCCGTTCCTGGTGCGATTGTCATACGCGGTGCCGGCGCGACCAACACCGTAAATGTGAAGACGTTTTATCCGGGCTCGCTCAATCTTGCGACACTCCCCGCAGCGGTGGAAAACAATGGCGTCGTTACGATGGAAGCGGAGAATTTCACGTCGCAACAGGACGGAACGAATGGCGTCGGCTGGCGGAAGCTGACGCGCGCGTGCGCATCGGGTGGCGGCATGACAATCCTGCCGGTCACGGCGGCAGTCATTGATCCGGTGGCAATCTCAAGCACGACACCTTCGCTCAACTACCAGTTTTACACGTTTAGCACTGGTGCCGCGAAGGTCCAGATGGCGTGCCTGCCCACACACAAGCTCACGTCCGACCATGTTGGCTGCCGCTACGCTATTTCACTCAACGGTGACATGCCGCAAATTGTGGACATCAACGCCGATGAATTTTCAGCCGGCTGGAATGTCAATGTTCTGCGCGCTGCTGCTTACGGCACCTCGCATCACTTGATCTCCGACTCGGGTCTGCAAACGTTGAAGGCCTGGATGATTGATCCCGGAGTGGTGCTGGACAAGGTCGTTGTCACGATCAATAGCGGCGTGTTTGAGGCCGAGAACCTGAGCTTTGCCGCCTCGGGGGCCTGCCATATATTTTCGGAAGCCGGTGTCAGCGGAGACGGGGCGGTATCGTTGGATGCTACTGGCGTTGGACAATACATCACATTCACCTTGCCTCACCTCGTTGCCGGCCCTTGCGACCTGACTGTGCGCGTCAAAATGTTGGATGCCAGAGGGATCGCGCAAATGTCGATCGGCGACACCATTAACGGTCCGTTCGCCAATCTTGGAAGTCCGCTGGACTTGTACGCTTCATCCGCGGCTTATACAAACCTCGTGACCATTCGGGTCACGAACTCAATCTCTGGCCCAAAATATCTCAGGTTTATGGTTACAGGCAAAAACGCATCTTCCAGCAGTTATCAGGTGGTTTTTGATACTTTCACGTTTGTTCCTGTCGGGGGCGGCGAGGCCGTTTCCGGGATGCAAGACTGGCGCATGGCTTTTTTTGGCGCGACGGACAATATCGGGGATGCTGCTGACGCTGCCGATCCCGACCAGGACGGTATTCCCAATCTGCTCGAATATGCGACCGGCAGTTATCCCACCCAGACCAGCGGTAATCTCCTGAGCGTGACGGTGACCAACCATCATCTGGCCGTGACCTTCAACCGGGCCAAAGCTGCCACCGATGTCACGATCCATGTGGAAACCGCCAGCAGCTTGCCGGACTTGATTTCCAGGGCCACGGAAATCTGGTCGAGTGCCGTTGTGCCATATCCTGAAGGTTTGACACCTGTCGCGCCAGTCACGGTTGTTGACCCTCAAGAAAACACCAACGCCACGCGCTTCGTCCGGTTAAGGGTAACACGTCCTTAGTTTGAAATCCGAAACATTACAATTGCCCTGCGATTTAAATGTTGGAAATGTCATGCTGAAACCCGGTAACTGATCCAAACCATCCCCGAGAAACTAACAACACTCTGTAGCTTTTGAGAATCTCAACCTTGTCAAAGTTGCTTCTATTTTCGGCGATCATTCTGGTGATGGCTGCGGATCCTGCGCCAATCAACACCCTCCGCGACGCCAAACTGGGGCGCGATGGCGACCATGCGATTTCATCACGCTACGAATTGATAACAGCCCCTCCATCGAAAACCTCCAATCCGATTGGCGGGCGGCATACTGCGCGCAGTGTGGTCCGAGGCAAACGTGTCGAGCACAGGCTTAACGAGCAGAAAGTGGCGGAGTACGGGCGCGGCTCGCCCGCGTGTTGGGCGCTGGTCGCGCAGAGCAAATTCAAAAATATCCCGGACTTTGGCGGGTGGACAGACGCATATCTTGTTGGAGGAACACCGCAACGAAGTCTGTTTGCGCAACGTTAAGAGCCGCGAATTATCCGTTAAATCCTTTTATCGCCGGCCAAAACCTGCTTTTATGAAACCAAACGATCGCCAACATGCCTTTGGGCCGATGCGCCGCCGCTGTCCTCTGAACGGCCCGCCGCCTCGCAAGAACTGGAAACAGCATTGCCAGTTGTGGCCGGCTGTCATTTTGTGTAACTAATGTCGGTTCACCAAACCTGCCTCCGCCACGGAAAATATTTTATTAAATGAAAGCTTTGCCCGGTTCACTCAGCCTTGGCGATACACCGTTTTGGCGGGCAGCCCGGTTGGTTTCTGTTTTGTTGGTTTTGCATCTTCTCGGCCGGGCTTCGGTTTTTGCTCAGCCATATCAACTTCGGGGATACATGAACGCGCACGATCCGTCCACGGTCATCAAGTGCAAGGACCGCTACTACATATTCGCGACGGGACAAGGGATCGTGAGCCGGTCGTCGGCTGACAAGGTATTTTGGAATGCCGGGCCAAAGGTTTTTGCGAATCGGCCTGCCTGGACCACCAATGCCGTGCCGGGCTTCGCTGGAACTTTCTGGGCGCCGGAAGTGCTCTACGTCAGCAATCGCTATTGTCTTTACTATTCCGTCTCCACGTTTGGCAGTCAGGTTTCGGCCATCGGACTGGTCACCAACCCCACGTTGGATCCGGCGGATCCAAATTACCTTTGGACCGACCAGGGGCCGGTGATTGCTTCGACCAACGGACTGGCCTACAACACCATTGATCCCTGCCTCGCTTGGGATGCCACTGGGAAACTCTGGCTATGTTTCGGCTCCTACTGGAACGGCATTTATCTCACTCAACTGGATCCGGTAACCGGGTTGCGCATCACGCCGAATTCAACCACCTACCGCCTGGCCTACAACAGTTCGATTGAAGCATCGTATCTTTTCCGGCAGGGCAATTACTACTACCTCTTCTGCAACTGGGGCTCCTGTTGCGATGGCGTTGATAGCACTTACAATATTCGCGTCGGTCGCAGCACCGCCATCACCGGCCCTTACCTCGATAAGAACGGCGTGAATATGGTCAGCGGTGGCGGCACTTTGTTCCTGCGCGCTTCGGGCAAATATTCCGGCCCCGGACATGTCGGGATTTTGTCTGAGGGAGGAACGCTCTTTCTCACGCACCATTACTATGACGCCAATGCCTGGGACTCAGGGTATAATGCTTACGGCACACCGCGCTTTGCGATGTTGCCATTATCCTGGACGGCCGACGGCTGGCCGGTGTGCGACAACAGTTGGTCGGCCATCTACAATTTTCAGTCGGGCGCGCGAGACGAGAATGGTCAATACTCCGGCCTGTTACTCAATGGCGCATCGGTAAAGAGCGACCCTGTATACGGTCACGTCCTGGATCTCAACGGCACCAACCAATGCGTCTGGCTGCCTCCCGGTGTGGGTTACGCGCAAACTTTCGCAGCGGTCGTCAAGTGGCGTGGGGGCGGCGGTTGGCAGCGCATCTTTGATTTTGGCACCGATACGTCAAAGACAATTATGCTCAGCCCGTCAGTCAGCGGCAATGTAATGCGTTTTGACATCAATCCGGGAGGCAATTTGCAGACGTTGCAATGGACTCAACCACTGCCTACGAATACCTGGATGCACGTTGCCGTAACGCTCGATGGCTCGAAGGGCATTCTTTACGTCAATGGAGCCGCGGTTGCCACCAACATCAGCATGACTTTGCTACCCTTGAACGTCGCGCCGCAGACCAATCATCTTGGCCGGAGCAAATTTGACGTGGATCCTTACTTTAATGGTCAATACGCAGCCTTTCGCGCCTACAGCCGCGCACTGACGGCGGCGGAAATTGCAGCACCGGTGCCCACCATCGCGTCTCCAACGGATGGTTCGGCGTGTTGGTCGGGTGGCACGATCCGTTTTCGCGGCCTGGCCACCGACTTCATGAGCGTGCCGCTGGCTGCCAGCAACCTGACCTGGCAGATTCAGTACTTGGACAATGGGCGAACCAACGTGGTGTTGAGCCCGGTCAGCGGTTCAAGTGAAGGTGTATATACGGTGCCGGCCAATGTGACAAATGGTGTGTATCGTGTCTGCTTGACGGCCACCGATAATCTCGGACGCAAAGCTACGAATTCTGTGAACGTGTATGCCTCGGTGACGGCCGGTTCGAATGCGTGGTCATCGTTCTATCCTCTTACCTACAATGCCCTGGACGTGAGCAATAACTTCAACGGCACGCTCGTGAACGGCGCCTCGTTTGTAAATGACCCGACGCGCGGAAATGTCCTGAACCTGACGCCGGCCGCCAAGCAATACGTCAGACTCGCCACCGGCGCTGGCGCTGCTCAAACCGTGTCAGGTTGGGTCAAGTGGAACGGCGGCAGCAACTGGCAGCGCATTTTCGATTTGAGCAAGAACAACAATTGCTTCTTCTATCTTACGCCCTGCAACACCTCCACCCAGTTGCAATGTGTGATTACGCCGGACTATGCCGCTTATAAACGAACGGTCGAGGCTCCGGGCCCATTACCTGCCGGTGAGTGGGCGCATGTCGCGGTCACGATGAACGGGCGTGAAGGCATTCTTTACCTTAACGGGAATGCGGTGGGCGTCAATAACAGCGTTAATCTCTTTCCGTCCGATATCGCTGGCACCAACTGCTTTTTGGGGCGGAGCCAATTTTCCGCCGATCCATATTTTGACGGACGGCTCAGCGCCTTGCGTTTGAACTCAAGAGTGCTTTCGCGTGCCGAGCTCGTGGCGCCGCAACCGGTGATTCTCCACCCCACCAATACAGCGAAGTTCGCAGGCGGAGCAGCGCTGGGTTTTGCTGGTGCGGCCAAGGATTACTCGGATGCCAGCTTGCCTCCGAGCGCGTTTTCGTGGAGCGGACAGCTTTACTCGAACGGGCAGCCATATGCCGCCTTCGGCCCGTGGGCAGGCGTAGTCAGCGGTGCGTATTTTGTTCCGACCAACGCGGCAACAACCACGAACGTCTTTTACCGCATCAATCTTACGGTCACTGATACCAATGAAAATCAGCAGACGGTTTCGGCGGATGTGCAGCCGCTGACAAGCGTGCTGGGATTTGGCACGGTACCCGCTGGCTTGAGCATCGTTTTGGACGGCCAGAGCCTGAACACCTTGACATCTGTTGTTGCCGTAGCCGGGATGAGCCGGGCGGTTGGTGTGACGTCTCCGCAGTTTCAAGCCGGCACGAATTATCCGTTCGTGGTCTGGTCCGATGGCGGCGCGCGGTTCCACTACATCACTGTTCCATTCACCAACGCCAGTTTCACTGCCAGCTTTGTGCAGCCGACCATGGATGTGGGATCAAGCGATGGCGGGCTGGACATATTGTGGCCAGGCTGGGCTGCGCCAATGAAACTGGAGTCCACGACGGATCTGACGCCGCCGGTTCTCTGGTCCGAGTTGGGAGTGCCAATCATTCCAACCAACAGCATGCTTGGTGTCCACCTTCCGATGACAAACACGAGCCAGTTTTACCGGTTGAAGCTCCCATGATTAGCCGTGAGCAATGATTTCCGCCAAGAAGCTGACCAAGCCCTGAATTATTGAATCGCACATTTAGCCGTGCCGTGCCGCGTGGTTGGACCGTTTAGTTTGTTTGGAGGTGTCGGGGGGTGTCAGGGGCTCGCATCAACGCGTCGGCCTTCCAGGCAGTTGACTCGCCGTTCTTCAACGACTTCTGCACCAGACTTTGGACCGGTCCTTGCCTGTGCTGCGATTGCCTTTCCTATGCCTTGAACTGAGATCAAATCTCTTTGGTGATGAATCTTGCTGTTTTGATTCTCTGGAGATGAGTATTGACGCTGCTCGTTCTGAGGAAGTCATGCTGAGATAAAATTCTCCTCATGACTTTTCCCCTTATGCGCAAATTGTGATTTCATCATCCGCTTTGACTTCGCTCTGTAAGAACCTATGTATAGGCAGCCGGATGATGCGATTTGCAACATATTTCCATTGCCAGCATGGCTTGCGGCGCTTGGTGATCGCAATTTTGTTGGTGTTGTCGAGTGCCAAGAAGTGGCAGCGCCGAGTCTCGTGCTCTTCAATGGCAACTATTGCATACTTCGGTTTTGGATGTTTGGAATTGAAAAGGAAAAGCTCCCGTTTTAACGGGGGCTTTGTTGATTTTATTCAGTAGCATCCCATAGGAATTTTGTAAAAACCCTCGAAAATCGGGCCTTCTTTA
>Ga0302323_100000783_pt1 | contig 25743 bp, 20 predicted proteins | sample Fen_T0_3_FD_201950 | JGI IMG/M metagenome (GOLD analysis project Ga0302323, IMG submission 201950) | Peat permafrost microbial communities from Stordalen Mire near Abisko, Sweden - Fen_T0_3 | ecosystem: Environmental > Terrestrial > Soil > Wetlands > Permafrost | place: Sweden: Abisko...
GGACCGGCCACCGGCCGTGGGCCGTGGTCCAGCTGCGCCCCGAGAACCAGTACCTGACGGCGTACAACCTCGTCGGGTTCCAGACCCGCCTCGCGTACCCCGAGCAGCAGCGGATCTTTCAGACCATCCCGGCGCTGCGCGCGGCCGAGTTCCTGCGGTTCGGATCGATCCACCGCAACACGTACATCGACGCGCCGAGCCGGCTCGGGCCCCGGTTCGAGCTGCGCACGCGGCCCGACGTCCACGTCGCGGGCCTGCTCACCGGCGTCGAGGGCTACATCGAGTCGTGCGCGATGGGCCTCGTCGTCGCGTGGATGGTCGCCGGCGAGCTCACCGGCCGTAGCGTCCCGCCGCCGCCGCCCGAGACCATGCTGGGCGGCCTCTACCAGCACGTCACCGCGCGCCGCGGCGCCGGCTACAAGTACGGCCCGACCAACGTCAACTACGGCCTCCTGCCGCCGCTCGAGGGCGTGCGCAAGGACAACAAGAAGCCGCGGATGGCGGCGCGCGCGAACGCCGCGCTCGAGGCCTGGCTCGCCGCGCTCGGGCGTGCACCGGCGCCGCCGGCGGCCGAGCCGGACGCCGCGATCGCCGGCGCCTGACACCGCGCCGGCCGCCGCCGCCGCCGAGCGCTGTGCCGGCGCGCTACCCTGGGCGCGTGAAGCGCCTCCTGGGAAAGTTCGCGATCGTGACCGGCGGCTCGAGCGGGATCGGCGCCGCGTGCGCGGCGGCGCTGGCCGGCGAGGGCGCCGCGGTGCTCTCGACGGGCCGGCGGTTCGCGCCCGGGCCGGTCCGCGCGCCCGCGCCTGGCGACATCGTCGAGGCGCACCTCGACGTCACCGACGAAGCCGAGGTCGCCGCGCGGTTCACCGAGCTCCCCGCGCTCGACCTGGTCGTGTGCTCGGCCGGGGTCGGCAGCTTCGGCCCGCTGGCCGGCGCCGGCGCCGCCGAGCTCCGCGCCATGCTCGACGTCCACATCGTCGGCACGATGCTCTGCGCCCGCTCGGCCCTCGGCCGGATGCAGCCGCGCCGCGCCGGCCACATCATCGCGATCGGCTCGCACGTCGCGCACCGCGCGTTCTCCGACTGCAGCGGCTACACGGCGGCCAAGGCCGGCCAGCTCGGCCTCATGCGGGTCCTGGCCGAGGAGGCGCGGCCCCACGGGATCCGCGTCACCACCCTGCTCCCCGGGGCGACCGACACGCCGATCTGGGACGATCGCCCGGGGTTCGACCGCGCCAGGATGATGCGGCCGGCCGACGTCGCCAGCTTCCTCGTCGAGCTGGTCGCGCGCCCGGGCATCGCGGTCGAAGAAGTGACCCTGATGCCGCCGGGTGGCGCGCTGTGACCCACGGACGAGCACGAACAACAGCTCCCGGGCCACCGAGGACACGCTGACCTCGACGTCGACCCCCGACGTTGTGCTCGACGGCAGCGCAGCGGTACGTACACGTCGACCCCGCTCGTTGACCTCGACCCAGACCCTGGCCCGGTGGAAGGCGTTCACGTGCAACGTCAACGATGGACCCAAGGTCTACGTGCCGCTGCGCTGCCGTCAAGGTCAACGCCTTCGCGTCAAGGACCAGGTCAACGTCGACGATCACGACGACGAAGATCGCGGCGCCTCGGACGGCGTTCACGCCACGAGCTCGATCAACCGCGGCGCAGGAAGATCGCGGCCTTGTCCTCGAGCACGCGGAAGGTGAACGACTCGGTCAGGTAGAGCTCGACGGTCTGGCGGTCGCTGCCCGCGTAGCCGATCGACAGGTCCTGTCCGACCGTCAGCTCGTAGTCGCCGCCGCGCGTCGACAGCAGCACGGCGCCGCCCTTGACGCCGGGCGCCCAGAGGATCGGCGCCTCGATGATCTGCTCGATCCGCTTGCGCAGCGGGTAGCCATCGTCGCCGGTCGAGACCAGCTCGCTGTAGGCCTCGAGGCCGGCGGCCAGGGCGTACGGGCCGTTGACGCCAGCCAGCCGCAGGGTCTCCTTGGCGGCGGTCAGCGCGCGCGGCCAGTCGAGCGGCGAGCCGACCGCGATCGGCGCGTGCGGCGACGCCGGGATGATGCCCTGGATCTTGCCGTCGGCGAAGCCGTGGAAGATCGCCGAGTCCTCGGCGCCGGCGATCTTCTCGGCGGCCTGGATCACCGGATCGAGATCGAGATCACGCGCGCCGCGCGCCGCGTAGTCGAGCTCGAGGATCGGCAGCGCGATCGGCGCGCGCAGCTCGACGAGCGGCCGCACGTCGCGGATCGCGTGGCCGACGCCGGCGATCGGCGGCTTCTCGATGTGGTGGAGCCGGCCGGTGTTGACGCCGCCGAGCGTCCAGCCGTGCGGTCCGGAGAAATCGACCAGCTTGCGGCCGGCGAGGTGGAGCTCGAGGACGCGGCGCGCCTCCTCGTCGATCTGCTCCCAGGCGTCGCTGGTGATCGGGGCGAGTTCACGCTTGAGGAGATCCATCAGCGCTTGCCTTTCAGGCTGCCGATGCCGAGCGAGGTCGACAGCGTGGCCGGGGCGCTGGCGGCCGGGGCGCTGGCGCCGCTCACCGCGGCCGCTTCGACGCCGGTGATGGGTCCGGTCGTGTTGACGTAGGTCTTGATGTTGCCGTCGAACACCGGGTGATGGCGACGGATCCACTCGAGCGTCATCATCGCGTGCTCGATCTCTTCGTTCTTGTTGTGGGTCAGGATGTCGCGCAGCTCGGCGTCGCTGCACGCCTCGGCGCGCTGCTGGTACCAGTCGACCGCCTCGAGCTCCTCGCGGAGCGAGACGAGCGCGCGGTGCATGTTCTTGGTGCCTTCCGTCAATAGCTCGATGGGCTCGTGATAGCTCTCGCTACTCATGGGGGGACCGTAGCATCGCGCGCGCGCGGGAGGCCCCCGCGGTGCAAGCAACCGTCTGGCGGGTGCGCCGCGGGCGCGGGTGCCCGGTGGCGCGCCGGTTGCGTGACCGCGGCGCACAGGAAACTGGCGCCGCGGCCCCGGTCCGCGCCATGCTCTCACGATGGACTGGGACGCCGCGATCGCCGCGTTCGAGCGCTACCTCGCGATCGAGCGCGCATACTCGCCCAGGACGGTCGAGGTCTACGTGCGCGACGTCCGGGCGCTGCGCGACCACCTGCGCGTGCAGCGCGGCGGCGACGCCCCGCTGGCCCAGCTCTCGGTGCTCGATGTCCGCGGCCAGCTGGCGGCGCTGTTCGGCGACAACGGCCCCTCGACGATCGGCCGCAAGCTGTCGAGCGTGCGGGCGTTCGGTCGGTTCCTGGTCAAGCGCGGGGCGCTCGAGGCCAACCCGGCGGCCGCGGTCCGCGGGCCCAAGCGCCGGCGCGGCCTGCCACGCGCGCTCGACGTCGACGACGCGTTCCGGCTGGTCGAGGCACCGGCCACGACCGCGCGCACCAGCCACCGCGCGCTGTCGGCGACCGAGGACGCGCGCCACCAGCGGCTCCGGCTGCGCGACGTCGCGCTGCTCGAGCTGTTGTACGGCACCGGGCTCCGCGTGTCGGAGATCTGCGCACTCGACCTCGCAGATATCGATCGCGATCGCCACGCGGTGCCGATGCTGGTCGTGCGCCACGGCAAGGGCGACAAGGCGCGCCAGGTGCCGATCGGCGGGGCGGCGGACCGCGCGATGGCGGCGTACCTGCCGGCGCGCGCCCAGCTGGCGGCGACCGGCCTGGCGGTGTTCGTCAACGCGGCGGGGGAGCGGCTGACGCCGCGCTCGGTGCAGCGCATGGTCAAGCGCTGGACGATCGCTGGCGGCGTCCACGCCGATGCCACGCCGCACAGCCTGCGCCACTCGTTCGCGACCCACCTGCTCGACGAGGGCGTCGACCTGCGCGCGATCCAGGAGCTGCTCGGTCACGCGAGCCTCGGCTCGACGCAGATCTATACGAAAGTGTCGCTCGACCACCTGACCAAGGTGTACGACGCGGCGCATCCGCGGGCGCGCAAGATCGTCGAGCTCCCCGATCGGCCCGGCGAACCGGAAGTCGCCCGCCGCGTTCGTGCTACGACGGGGAGGTGAAACCAGAGGTTCATTCGACGACGATCTTGTCGGTCCGGCGGGGCGGCTCGGTCGTCGTGGCTGGCGACGGCCAGGTCACGCTGGGCAACACGATCGTCAAGGGGGGGGCCCACAAGGTCCGCCGGCTCGGCGACGGCCGGGCGATCGGTGGGTTCGCGGGGTCCGCCGCCGACGGTATCGCGCTGTTCGAGCGGCTCGACGCCAAGCTGCGCGAGCAGCGCAGCCCGTTGCGGCGCGCCGCCGTCGAGCTCGCCAAGGAGTGGCGGACCGATCGCGCGCTGCGCCGGCTCGAGGCGATGCTGGTCGTCGCCGATCCCGACGGCACGTTCATCCTGTCGGGCTCGGGCGACGTGATCGAGCCCGACGACGGGATCTGCGCGATCGGCTCGGGCGGCAGCTACGCGCTGGCCGCGGCGCGCGCGCTGTACGGCCACACCGAGCTCGGCCCGCGGGCGATCGCTCAGGCCGCCCTGGAGATCGCCGCCAGCATCTGCATCTACACCAACGCCACGCTCACGATCGAGGAGCTGTCATGACCCAGCGCGAGGCCGATCTGACCCCGGGCCGGATCGTCGAGGAGCTCGACCGCTACGTGGTCGGCCAGCGCGACGCCAAGCGGGCGGTCGCCGTGGCGCTGCGCAACCGCTGGCGGCGCCAGCAGGTCGAGGGCGAGCTGCGCGACGAGATCGCGCCCAAGAACATCATCATGATCGGGCCGACGGGGGTCGGCAAGACCGAGATCGCCCGCCGGCTCGCCCGGCTGGCGCGCGCGCCGTTCCTCAAGGTCGAGGCCAGCAAGTTCACCGAGGTCGGCTACGTCGGGCGCGACGTCGACTCGATCGTGCGCGACCTGGTCGAGGTCGCGGTCAAGCTGGTGCGCGACGAAGAGGCCGCCAAGGTCCGGCCGCGCGCCAAGGAAGCCGGCGAGGAGCGGCTGCTCGATCTGCTGCTGCCGCGCGCCCGGTCGTTCACCGACCGGCCGGGCGAGCCGCTGGCCCCGGGATCTCAGGGATCTCAGGGGGCGGGCGACGCCACGCGCGAGAAGCTGCGCCAGATGCTGCGCGACGGCAAGCTCGACGACCGCGAGGTCGAGGTCGAGATGACCGACGAGGCCAACCCCCTGGTCTCGGTGCTCGGCGGCCAGCCCGGGATCGACGAGAACGCGCTGTCGGGGCTGAAAGACATGTTCGGCGCGCTCGGCCGGAAGACCAAGCGCCAGAAGCTCAAGGTCCCGCAGGCGTGGCGCGCGCTGACCGAGCAGGAGGTCGACAAGCTCATCGACCACGAGGCGGCGAGCCGCAACGCGGTGTCGCGCGCCGAGAACGCCGGCATCGTGTTCATCGACGAGATCGACAAGATCGCCGCCAGCCGCGATCGCCACGGCGCCGATATCTCGCGCGAGGGCGTCCAGCGCGACCTCTTGCCGATCGTCGAGGGCTCGACCGTGACCACCAAGTACGGCCCGGTGCGCACCGATCACGTGCTGTTCATCGCCGCCGGCGCGTTCCACCAGAGCAAGCCCAGCGACCTCATCCCCGAGATGCAGGGCCGGTTTCCGATCCGCGTCGAGCTGACCCCGCTGGTCGCCGAGGACTTCGTCCGCATCCTGACCGAGCCCAGGAACGCGCTGACCCGGCAGTACGCCGCGCTGCTGGCGACCGAGGGCGTGGTGATCGAGTGGACCGACGAGGCGATCCAGGAGCTGGCGAAGATCGCGGCGGACGTCAACCGCACAACGCACGACATCGGCGCGCGCCGCCTGCATACCGTACTCGAGCGCCTGCTCGACGACCTGCTGTACAACGCTCCCGATATCGGCGCGCAGACCATCCCGATCACGTCGGCGTACGTCCGCGAGCGGCTCGGCGCGCTGGTCGCCGACGAGGATCTGACGCGCTACATCCTGTGACCGGGCGCGGGGCGACGCTGTGGCGGCCCAATTCGTGACGGAGTGAATCGCGCGCGACCGGGGGGCGGTGGTACACACGGCTGGCATGTCGACTCAAGCCGAGTTGCTCGCCCTCGCGGATCAGGTCTTCGTCAAGAACTATCGCCAGCAGCCGATCGTTCTCGAGCGCGGCCGCGGCTGCGAGGTCTGGGACAAGAGCGGGGCGCGCTACCTCGACATGACCGCCGGCATCGCGGTGTGCTGCCTGGGCCACGCGCATCCCGGCTTCATCGCGCGGATGACCGAGCAGCTGGGCAAGCTCGTCCAGGTCTCCAACCTGTTCTACAACGAGCAGCAGATCCTCGCGGCCAAGGCGATCACCGAGCGCTGCTTCGGCAAGCGGGTGTTCTTCTGCAACTCCGGCGGCGAGGCCAACGAGGCCGCGCTCAAGCTGGCGCGCCGCTACCAGGCGGTGGTCGCCGGCGCGCCGCAGCGCACCACGGTGATCTCGACCCACGGCAGCTTTCACGGCCGATCGATCGCCACGGTCTCGATCACCGGCCAGCCCAAGTACCGCGAGGGCTTCGGCCCGTTGTTCGGGCCGGTCGAGTTCATCAACTACGGGGATCTCGAGGCGGCGGCGCGCGCGCTCGAGCCGCGGACGGCGTGCGCGATCATCGTCGAGACGATCCAGGCCGAGGGCGGCATCATCGTCGCCCCGCCGGGCTACCTCGCCGGGCTGCGCCGGCTGTGCGACGACACCGGCACGATGCTGATCTTCGACGAGGTCCAGACCGGCATCGGCCGCACCGGCCGGTGGTTTGGCCACCAGCACGACGAGGTCACCCCGGACGCGATGACCCTGGCCAAGGGCCTGGGCGGCGGGGTGCCGATCGGCGCGCTGGTGTGCACCGAGCGCGCGGCGGCGGGCCTCGCGGCGCAGCCCGGCGGCGCCGTGCCCCACGCCTCGACGTTCGGCGGCAACGCGCTGGCGGCGGCCGCGGCCAACGCGGTGCTCGAGATCATCGAGACCGAGGCGCTGATCGAGCGGGTCGCTCAGGCCGGCCAGTACCTCGGCACGCGGCTCGCCGAGCTGGTCAACGAGTTCCCCGGTCACGCCACCGGCGTGCGCGGCCGGGGCCTCCTGCGCGGCATCGTGATGGCCGGCTCGCCGGTCGCCGTGGTCGCGCGCTGCCGCGAGCTCGGCCTCCTGGTCTCGGCCGCCGGCAGCAGCGTCGTGCGGTTCGCGCCGCCGTACGTCATCGAGCGCAAGCATATCGACGAAGCCGTTGCGATCCTGCGCGGCGTTCTGTCTGAGGGCATCGGCAAGGCATAACCATGACGCAGCATCCCCGCGGATTTCTGACCCTGAGTGACATCGCCCCGTCGGCCTGGCCGGCATTGTTCGATCGCGCGGCCCAGCTCAAGGCCGACCGCGCGCACACCCGGCCGTTGCCGCTCGTCGGCATGACGGTCGCGCTCGTGTTCGAGAAGCCGTCGACGCGGACCCGGGTCTCGTTCCAGGTCGCGGCCTACGAGCTCGGCGGCAACAGCGTCGAGATGTCGATCGCCAACTCGCAGCTCGGCCGCGGCGAGCCGATCGCCGATACCGCGCGGATCCTGTCGGGCTACTGCCACGCGATCGTCGTGCGCACGTTCGGCCAGGACCGCGTCGTGGAGTACGCGCGCGCGGCGTCCATCCCGGTGGTCAACGGCCTGTCGGACCTGCATCACCCCGCGCAGGTCGCGACCGATCTGTTCACCGTGCGCGAGCACTTCGGCACGCTCGACGGCCTGCGCTACGCGTGGATCGGCGACGGCAACAACATGGCCAACTCGTGGATCGAAGCCGCCGGGCTGTTCGGCCTCGAGCTCGCGCTGGCGTGCCCCGATGGCTTCGCGCCCGACCCGGCGATCCTCGCGGCGGCGCGCGAGGCCCAGCGCCGGTCGGCCAGGGGCTCGATCACGCTGACGACCGACCCGCAGCAGGCCGCCGCAGGGGCGCACGTGATCTCGACCGACGTGTGGGCCTCGATGGGGCAGGAGGACGATGCGGCGCGCCGCCGGGCGGCGTTCGCCGGCTACTGCGTCGACCAGGCGATGGTCACGCGCGGGGCAGCCAACGCCATCGTGCTGCACTGCCTGCCGGCGCACCGCGGCGAGGAGATCACCGGGGATGTGCTCGACGGACCGCGCTCGCTGGCGTGGGTCCAGGGTGAGAATCGGCTGCACGTAGGAAAAGTTCTTCTCGAGCATGTCATCACCCACGCGAGGACCTGAGGTTGGCCGGGCGAGCGACGCTGAGCGAGAGCCGCCGGTGAGGGCCGGCGCGGGTCCCGCAACCGGCTGGGTGGGAGCGGCGCCGGTTCGCGCCGTCGTGATACGATCCGAGCCGTGAGTGCCGTCCCGGCCGAGATCGCCGGCATCGGGTCGACCCTGCAACGACTGCGGGTGAGCCCGGGCTTTGATCCGCTCAAGGCCGCGGTCGGTCCGCAGGAGTACTTCGTGCTGTCGCGGATCGACGGCCAGCAGACGCTGCGCGAGGTGCTGCTGGCGACCGGGCTGCCGGTCGAGCGAGCGATCTCGATCGTCCAGCGGCTGCGCGCGCTCGGCGCGCTGCTCGTGCCCGGCGAGGCCGCGGCGCCGCCGGGCCCACCGGCGAGTCCGGCGCCGGCGCTCGCGCAGCGCGGGCAGCCCGCGCAGCCGCCGCGATCCCAGGCTCCGGCGACCGCGGCGCGCCGCATGCCCGAGACCGCCCCGCCGGCGCGTCCGGCGCCGGTCGCGCCGGTCGCGCCGGCGCTCGCGCCCTCGGGGCTGCGGCGCGCCGCGCCCAGTCAGCCGCCGGCCCCCGACGCGGCCGAGCGCCCTCCGGAGCACGATCTCACGCTGCCCGGTGCGACCGCCGCCGAGCTCGCCGCGCTCCGCGAGGACGTCGATCTGGACGACCACATCCGCCGCCGGATCCTCGCGATGGCCCGGCTCGCCGACGGCCGCGATCCGTGGGCCCTGCTCGGCGTGCCGGCGGGGTCGGAGCCGCGCGTGCTCAAGCGCGCGTACTTCAAGCTGTCCAAGGAGATCCACCCCGACCGGTATTTTGGCCAGCGCCAGGGCGGGTTCGCCGAGCGGCTGCCGGCGGTGTTCGAGGCGTTGCGCCGGGCCTACGCGCGGTTGACCAGCCCGGACCGACAGCGCGGTGAGCCCAGGGTCGGCCGAGCCGAACAACCGCAGACGCCTGGGGAATACGCTGCCGAGCTGTTCGATCGCGCCTGCCAGCTCGAGGTCGGCGGCGACCACCTGGGCGCGATGAAGCTGTTCGCCGCGGCCGTGCGCGTCGACTCGCAACCGCGCTATCTGCGCCGGGCCGCGAGCTGCGCGCTCGCGGCCCATCAGCCCAAGACCGCGGTGGAATATGCGAAGAAAGCTCACTCGCTCGCGCCCAGCGATCCGTCGTCGGCGCGGCTGCTCGCCGCCGCATTTCGCGACGCCGGCAAGCTGTCCGATGCCGAGGAAGTTCTGGTCATGGCGATGGCGCTCAAGAGCGAGAACGACGTCCTCACGTCCGAGCTCCGGCACGACCTCGCGGAGGTCCGGCGGCTCCTGGCGCACCTGGCTCAATAGTGGAGGCAAGACTGGTGATCGGCCTGAAAACCGCGGGAAACTAAGCCGCCATGGCTAGCGACAAGGTGATCGGCATCGACCTCGGCACCACGAACTCGTGCGTGGCGATCGTCGAGGACGGCACTCCATCGGTGATCCCCAACCGCGGTGGGTACAAGACCACGCCGTCGATGGTCGCGATCGCCGAGAACGGCAAGCGCCTGGTCGGTCACATCGCCAAGCGCCAGGCGATCACCAACGCCGAGAACACGGTGTACGCCGCCAAGCGGCTGATCGGCCGCAAGTGGGGCTCGGCCGCGGTGCGCAGCTCGCTCGAGATCATGCCGTACCGGATCGTCGAGGGGCCCCACGACGACGTCCGCATCATGCTGCGCGACCAGGTGTTCAGCGTGCCCGAGGTCGCGGCCTACATCCTCCAGGAGATGAAGCTGATCTCCGAAGAGTACCTCGGCGAGGAGGTCCAGAAGGCCGTGGTCACCGTGCCGGCCTACTTCAACGACGGCCAGCGCCAGGCCACCAAGGACGCCGGCCGGATCGCCGGGCTCGACGTGATCCGGATCATCAACGAGCCGACCGCCGCGGCGCTGGCGTATGGCTTTGGCCGCAACATCGAGCGCAAGGTCGCGGTCTACGATCTCGGCGGTGGGACCTTCGACATCTCGATCCTCGAGATCGGCAACGGCGTGTTCGAGGTGATCTCGACCGCCGGCGATACGTTCCTCGGCGGCGAGGACTTCGATCGCCGGGTGATCGACTGGCTCGTGTTCGGGTTCGAGAAGCAGCACCACATCGACCTGCGCAAGGACAAGATGGCGCTGCAGCGGCTCAAGGACGTGGCCGAGAAGGCCAAGTGCGAGCTGTCGAGCGTCAAGGAGACCGAGATCAACCTGCCGTTCATCATCTCGACGGGCCGCAACGAGGCGCTGCACCTGCAGACCATGCTGGCCCGCGACAAGCTCGAGGAGCTGACCTCCGACCTGATCGACCGCACGATCGAGATCTGCGCGCGCACGCTGGAAGAAGCCGAGATCCAGAAGGCGCAGATCGAGGACGTGATCCTGGTCGGCGGCATGACCCGGATGCCGCGCGTGCAGCTCGCGGTCGCCGAGTTCTTCGGCCTCGAGCCGTGCAAGGGCGTTCACCCCGACGAGGTCGTCGCGCTCGGCGCGGCGATCCAGGGCGCCGCGCTGACCGACGAGAAGAGCGAGATCCTGCTGCTCGACGTCACGCCGCACTCGCTCGGGATCATGATCGTCGGCGGCTACTTCCACAAGCTGATCGAGCAGAACACCACGGTGCCGACCTCCGAGCAGCACGTGTTCACCACGGTCAAGGACAACCAGACCTCGGTGAAGATCCTGGTGCTCCAGGGCGAGAGCGATCGCGCGGAAGAGAACGAGCTGCTCGGCGAGTTCGTGCTGACCGGGCTTCGGCGCGCCCAGCGCGGCGAGGTCGAGATCGAGGTGATGTTCCACATCAGCGCCGATGGCATCGTGTCGGTCAAGGCGCGCGATCTCGAGACCGGCCTCGAGCAATCGATCACGGTCACCGCCACGTCGGGCTTGACCGAGGACGAGATCAAGAAGATGGTCGATGCGAACAAGGACTACATGGTCGAAGTTCGCAGTGGCCAGGAGTTCGACAAGGCGCGCCATGGCGCGGAGAAGGCGCTCGAGGAGATCGAGTCGTTGTTTCCGCAGGTCACGGATATCATCGCGGGCTCCGACTTCGGTCAGGACGCCGTGAAGAAGGCGCGCGCCGTGGTCGATCGCACGAAGCAGTCGATCGCCGCCAAGGACTTGACCACGCTCACCGAGGCGACCGAGGCCCTGAACCGGACGCTCAATATGTTCCGGGGCGTGGTGTCCAAAACCCGCGGATGAAGATGCCCCGCGGGCTTTCGGAGATCGATCGGCTGATCGAGCAGGGCCTGAGCCTGTACGGTGAGGGCGATCTCGACGGCGCCCTGGTCGTGTGGGAACGCGCACTTTCGATCGACCCCGATAACGCGCAGGCGACCAGCTACGTCGACTACGTCAAGATCAACTACGACCTCTTGACCGGCGACGGGAACACCGAGCACAGCGGGCCGTTCGCGATCGACGACGATCCGGAGTATCAGATCGAGATCCTGGCCGGCGACGAGGCCGAGCCGGGAGCGCCGGCCGCGCCGCTGTTCATGGACGCTCACGACGAGGGCTGGGCGCTCGGCGACGAGGGCACGGGCGCGCCCGGGGCGCGAGGCCCGCTCGGCGCACCGGGCGCGCTCGGCTCCGGAACGCTGACGATCGAGGCCGACGAGCCGCCCGGCATCGAACACCCAACCTTCGAGAGCGGGCTCACCGGCGAATCACAGAGCTTCGAGGACGCCACGCGCGAGTACCAGGGCGGCGCCGGCCGCCCGGCGCGCCGGCTGTACGGCGATCGCCTGTCGCTGTCGGCGCTGGTCACGCCCGGGGCCGGCGATGCCGGTGACTTCGTCCCCGAGGTCACCCCCGCGTTCGGCAGCGCGTCGGATCTCCAGACGCCGCCGGGGTTCGGCACCGAGGTGACCGAGATGCGGCGCCGCGATCTCGGCTTCGTCCAGCCGGCCGAGGCACGCCGCCCCGCGCCGGGGCCGCCCGAGCTCAAGATGACGCTGCGCACGCCGAGCTCGCAGACCAACCCGCCGCTCACGCGGTCCCCCGAGCCGGCGCCGCGGCCGCCGGAGGCAGCGCGGCCCCCGGCGGCGGATCCGCCCCAGGGCGAGATCGATCGCCACCGCACCCCGACCGCCGAAGGCGATACCACCGAGGACCGCGCAGCGGTCGCGGCGCCGCGTCGCGATACGCCGTCCAGCAGGCCCGCGCCGTCTGACTCCGAGGGCTACGCGTCGCTCGAGCTCGAGCTCACGCCGCCGCTCGATGCGGGCGCGCTCGATCTGCTCGGCCGCGTGGCGACCCGCCAGGCGGCGCCCACCCCGGAGCTGGTCGCGGAGTCCGCGGCCGATACCGCCGACCTGATCATGTCGCTGCCGACGCCACGGCCGGCATCGACGGCGACCCGCCAGATGTCGGCCCGGCCGCGGCCCACCGAGCCACGCTCGCCGGGTGACCGCGCGGCGTCCGCAGAGCTCCCGACCGAGCCGGCGATGCCGGTGCCGCTGGCGATGGGCACGGCGCCCACCCAGGAGATCTCGCTCTCGTTCGCGCTGCAGCTCGATCGCGCTCCCGCGGGCGCTCCGGTGGTGGCTCCGGCGGGCGCTCCGGTGGTGGCTCCGGCGGGCGCTCCGGTTGCCGCTCCGGCTGCTGCGGTTGCGCCGCCTGCCGCCCCGGTCCCGCGCGCTGCGCAAGCCGCGCCGCTGACGCAGGCGCCGCCCGCGGCGTCGCCGGGCGCGGGACCGATGACCCGCGGGTCCCCCGACAAGCCGACGCTGTCGCGGACGCCGCGGCCCGAAGACCCGCTGATCTCGGCGCCGACCCGCGACCTCGGACTGCGCGCGTCGGCCCGCGCGCTCAGCGAGGAGGAGACCACGCGCGAGCTCGAGGTGCCGAAGCCGCGCAAGCCGCGCGGCTCCGTCAATCCCGAGTTGCCGGTCATGGATCCGGTCGATGCGCGCAGCACCGAGCTGCTCGAGCTCATCGATCGCAACGCGCCGGCGGGCGAGTCGCGCGAGGACCGCACGCGCCGCCGGATCACCGCGCTGCTCGAGCACGCGGCCGCGTGGACCAGCGGGACCGACCTCGAGCGCGCCGTCACCGCGGTCGATCTCGCGCTGTCCGAGGATCCGAACAGCGCGCTCGCCCAGAAGCTGATCCACCGCAACCGCGAGGCGATCCTGAACGCGTTCCAGGCGTTCCTCGGCGACCTCCAGCGCTCGCCGTCGCTCGCGCGCCCGCTTCACGAGCTGAGCAGCGCGCCGATCAGCCCGCGCGCCGCGTTCTTGCTGTCACGGGTCGACGGCACGCTGTCGCTCGACGAGATCCTCGACGTCTCGGGCATGCCGCGGCTCGAGGCCTATCGCTACCTCTGCCAGCTGTTCCTGCGCGGCATCTTGCGCTGACCCGGGCGTTTTGGGTCGCGGGCGTGGTCTGCCATCGCCGCGCGCATGCACCTCGTGGTACGAGGCGGCATGAGTCGCATCTTCCGCTCGTTGCCGCCGAAAGGGACCCGCCTGGCCATCGCCTACTCGGGTGGGCTCGACACCCGCTGTGCGGTGGCGTGGCTCACCGAGCAGCACATGGAGGTCTACGCCTACACCGCCGATCTGGCACAGCCCGACGAGGCGTCGGCGGAGGATATCCCGCCGAGCGCGCTCGCGCACGGGGCGCGCGCGGCCCGGCTGATCGATTGTCGCGAGGCGCTGGTCCGCGAGGGCCTGGTCGCGATCCAGTGCGGCGCGTTCCACCTGTCGTCGGGCGGCAAGAAGTACTTCAACACCACGCCGCTGGGCCGCGCGGTCACCACCACGGCGATCGTCCGCGCGATGGTCGCCGACGATGTCCACGTGTTCGGCGACGGCTCGACCCACAAGGGCAACGACATCCAGCGGTTCTACCGCTACGGCATCCTGGTCGATCCGACGCTGCGGATCTACAAGCCGTGGCTCGACGCGGCGTTCGTCAAGGCGTTCGGCGGCCGCACCGAGATGGCCGAGTACCTGGCGCGCATCGGCAAGCCGTACAAGACCGGCGTCGAGAAGGCCTACTCGACGGACGCCAACCTGCTGGGCGCCACCCACGAGGCCAAGGATCTCGAGCGGCTCGACTCGGGCATGCGCATCGTCGCGCCGATCATGGGCGTCGCGCCGTGGCGCCCCGACACAGCGATCGCCGCCGAGGAGGTCACGATCCGCTTCGAGCAGGGCCGGCCGGTCGCGATCGGCGGCCGGCGGTTCGACTCGCCGTTCGAGCTGTTCGTCGAGTGCAACCGGATCGGCGGCCGCCACGGCCTGGGCATGAGCGATCAGATCGAGAACCGCGTGATCGACGCCAAGAGCCGCGGCATCTACGAGGCGCCGGGCATGGCGCTGCTCCACATCGTCTACGAGCGGCTGCTCTCGGCGATCCACAACGAGAACACCCTCGAGCTGTACGCGAGCCTGGGCCGGCGGCTCGGACGCCTGCTCTACGAGGGCAAGTGGTATGACCCCGAGGCGTGCATGCTGAAGGACGCGCTGGTCCGCTGGGTCGCCCCGAGCGTCACCGGTGACGTCACGCTCGAGCTGCGCCGCGGTGACGACTACACGATCGTCGCGACCGGCGCCGACTACATGAGCTACGGCCCCGACAAGCTCTCGATGGAGAAGGTCGCCGAGCCGGCGTTCACGCCCGAAGATCGGATCGGCGCGCTCGAGCTCCAGAACCTCTCGGTCGGCGATAACCGCGCGCTGCTGCTGCATCACCTGGCGAGCGTGCGCAAGCTCGCCGCGCCGTCCGGCGAGCTGGTCGGCCTGCTCGGCGTGGGCGACGACGAGATCGAGCCCGTCGGTTGACGCTCACGATCGGCGACGATCGCTAGCGCTCGTCGAGCGGGTCGCTGACCTCGTCGGGCTCGACCAGCGCGCTCGAGCGGCCGGTGCGCTCGGACTGGGTCTCGAGCACGTAGCGGACGAGGACCGGCAGGTAGTCGGCGAGCGGCGGGCAGCGCACCGCGGTTCGCGCCAGCGCGTGCGCCGTGTGGGTCTGATCGTAGTGCACCGCGTGGTCGATCATGTCCACGAACGCGAGCGGGCCGCGGCCGAGCCGCGACAGCCCGGGCGTCCGCAGCACCGCGCGCGCGAGCCGGCGCGGGATATGGCCGCGCGGCTTCTGGGTGTGAGCGTGCTCGGCCACCGCCTCGAACACCGCGCGCCCCGAGAGCGGCGCCGGATCGACGATGTGGAACGTCTTGCCGGCGGCGGCTTCGGAGCGCGCGACGTGCCAGGCGGCCTCGACCACGTAGTCGATCGGCACCAGGTGGAGCGGGGCGTCGCCGCGGCCGAGCAGCGGCAGCCGCACCCCCGAGGCGTTGGTCGCGATCAGCACCATCAGGTAGTACGGCCCGTCGAGGTTGTCGATCTCGCCGGTCTGGCTGTCGCCGACGATCATCGCGGGCCGCACGATCGTGATCGGCAGCTGCCGCATCGCCTGGCGCACCAGGCGCTCGGCCTCGTACTTCGAGCGCTCGTAGGCGTTGCGGAACTTCTGGCCGGCCTCGAGATCGTCCTCGTAGAACGTGCCGGTGCGATCGCCCGAGACCATCGCGGTCGACCAGTGCACCACGCGCTCGAGCCGCGGCGTGTCGCGCGCCAGATCGAGCACGGCGCGCGTGCCGGCCACGTTGACCCGCCGCGCGGTGGCCTCGTCGACGCCGAGGAAGTAGCTGCCGGCCAGGTGGTGGATCCAGGTCAGCTCGCGCGACAGCGCGCGGTACTCGGCGCTCGACAGCCCGAGGTCCATGTCGCCGAGATCGCCGGTCAGCACCTCGGCCCGCGCGGCGCCGGGCAGGGTGGCGAGGAACGCGGCCGCGTCGCCGGCGAGGCTGTCGCGGGTCAGCACGTAGAGCTTGGTCTCGGGCTCGGCGGCGAGGATCTGCTGGATCATCCGCTTGGCGGTGAACGCCGGGAACCCGGTCAAGAGCGCGGCGCCCGGGCCGCTCCATGGCCGGCCGGCGACCGCGTCGGTGCGCGGCCTGGGCACGCGGATCGGGCCGAACCGGGCCTCGATCTCGGCGACGACGCGGCCGACCTCGCGATCGAGCAGCTCGAGCGCGCTGGTGTTCTCGATCACCCAGGTCGCCGCGGCGCGCTTGTCGGCGAGCGTGGCCTGCGCCGCGATCCGCGCGCGGGCCTCCTCGGGGGCGAGCCGATCGCGCTCGATCAACCGCGCGTACTGCACCTCGGGCTCGGTCGCGACCACGATCAGGCCCGCGAGCCCGGTGTGCGCGCCGCGCTCGACGAGCAGCGCGGCCTCGTAGAACACGATGTTGGCCCCCGCGTCGGCCCAGCTCGCGATCGCCGCGGCGCTCGCGGCGGCGATCCGCGGATGGGTGATCCGCTCGAGCTCGGCGCGGGCGGCGGGGTCGGCGAACGCGATCGCCCCGAGCTGCTTGCGGTCGAGCCGGCCATCGGCCGTCAGGATCGCCGCGCCGAACCGGGCGACCAGCTCGGACAGCGCCGGCTGGCCCGGCTCGACGACCTGGCGCGCCAGCAGATCGGCGTCGACGATCGCGGCGCCGCGCCCGGCGAGCAGCTTGGCGACCGTCGTCTTGCCCGAGGCGATGCCGCCGGTCAGCCCGATCACATGCGCCGTCACGGGCTTTTCCGTACCACGGCCGCGCGGGCGCATGAGAGCGATTCGCGCGGCGCTTCGCGATCTCCGCCGGGAGGGTTCTGAGGGTATGGTTGCGCGCATGCCGGCTCGCGCGCTCGCCTGCCTCGCGATCGCGGTCGCAGCGGTGGCCTGGCGCGTGCGGCCGGCGCCGGCTGCGGGCCGCGACTGGATCGGCAGCGCGGCGTGTGGCGCGTGCCACCCCGGCGAGCTCGCGGCGTGGCAGGTCACCCCACACGCGACGACGCGCGCGCGGTTTGCGTCGCGTGGCGGCCCGCGCGCGACCGATGGGGAGGCGCGTTGCCTGGCGTGCCACGCGACCGGCGAGGCCCCGGCCGGACCTGTGGTCGCGGTCGAGGTCGGCTGCGAGGCCTGCCACGGCGCCGGCGCCGCCTATGCCGAGGACGACCTCATGCGGGATCGGCCGGTCGCGCGGGCGCTTGGCCTGACCGATGTTTCGACGCCCCAGGCACGCGCCGCGGTGTGCGCCGGCTGCCATCGCAGCGCGACGCGCGGTACACCGTTCGACCCGACCGCTCCGGTGCATCCCCGATGACCAAAGTCTCAGCCCGCTTCGTCACCTCGGCTGCCCAGCCGTCCGACTTCCCGCCCGCCTCGCTGCCGGAGATCGCCGTCGTCGGCCGATCCAACGTCGGCAAGTCGAGCCTCATCAACACCCTGGTCGGCCAGTCCGGGCTGGCGCGGACGTCGCGCACGCCGGGCCGGACCCGGCTGGTCAACTGGTTCGCGATCGACGAGCGGTTCCACCTGGTCGATCTGCCCGGCTACGGCTACGCCGAGGTCAGCCAGGCGACGCGCGAGAGCTGGCGGCCGCTGATCGAGACCTACCTCGCCGACCGCAAGAGCCTCGCCGGCGTGGTGCTGCTGATCGATATCCGCCGCGGCGTGCAGGACGCCGAGCTCGACTTCGTGCCGTGGCTCGCCGAGCGCGAGACCCCGGTCGTCGTCGCGCTGACCAAGTCGGACAAGCTGCCGAAGAACAAGCGCATGCTCGAGATCACGCACGCCCGGCGGGCGCTCGATCTGCACCGTGACCCCTACGCGGTGTCGGCGACCACGAACGATGGCATCGACGCGCTGTGGCGCGCGGTGGTCCAGCTCGTCGCCCGGCCGTCGCCGCCCCGGCCATGATCATCGCGCCGGCGACCCGCGCCGAGCTCGCCGCGATCGACGAGATCGAGCGCCACTCGTTCCCGCGGCCGTGGCCGCGCGAGGTGTTCGAGTCCGAGCTCACGCGCGACGTCGCACGCGTCGACGTCGCGCGCCGGGCGCCGGGCGGCCCGGTCGTCGGGTTCTGTAACTACTGGCTGGTCGTCGCGCCCGAGCCGGCCGGCGGCGAGGTCCATATCCTGGCGATCGCCACCCACCCCGATCATCGGCGCGGCGGGATCGGCGCGGCGCTGCTCGGCCACGCGCTCGCCCAGGGCGTGGCGCAGCGCGCCGGGCTCGCGACGCTCGAGGTCCGGCGCGGCAACCTGCCGGCGATCGCGCTGTACGAGCGCGCGGGGTTTCGCACCGTGCACGTCCGCCGCCGCTACTACCAGGACAACGGCGAGGACGCGCTCGTGATGCTCAGTGCGTTGTCGCCGTGAGCCGCAGCTGGCCATCGCCGGCCGGCCCGCCGGTGTCCCGCGTCGCGAAGTAGATCGCGGTGCCGCCCAGGCCCGTGGCGACCACGCCCGCGGCCGCGAGCACGTACCAGTGCTGGTACCACGCGCCGCCGCCGCGCAGCGACAGCCGCGCGAAGACCTTGATCTCGCCGTCGGGCGGCAGCGCGACCTTGGTCGTGAACGCCTCGTAGCCCGCCTTGTCGACCCGGATCTCGTAGGTCTCCGGCGCGTGCAGCCGCAGGGCCTCGACCGGCGTCGTCCCGCGCGGCTCGCCGCCCACGGTGACCGCGGCGCCGGCCAGGTTGGCGACGATGTCGATCACGCCGAACCGCAGGAAGTCGGCCGGCGGCAACAGCCGCGTCGTGTAGCCCGACAGCTGGGCATCCGATGGCGCGGCGCCGGCGGCGAGCGAATCGGCGATCCGGCTGACGACCACGCGGTGGGCGACGTCGATCCGCTGCATGGTCAGGATCACGTCGCCGAGCTCGCTGACGCCGACCAGGATGACCTCCGCGGCGCCGATCTTCTGGCCGATCCGCGCGACGCAGCTCGGCTCGCCGGCGCACTTCACCAGCACCTGATCGAGGTGATCGCCGTACACCGCGCGCGTCTGGTCGGGACCGAGCACCTGGAGCGAGGTCTGGCGGGCGAGCAGCTCGCTGATCCGCGCCGAGATGTGCGGCAGCGCCGACGACCCGGCCCGGTACTCGAGCACGACCAGCGTGCGCTTGGCGTCAGGATCGCCGTGCGCGAGGTGGCCGGCGCCGGCGCCGGCGATGAGGACGAGGACGAGGACGAGCGAGGTCAATCGTGGGCGCATCACTTCTTTCCGAACAGGAAGCTCATCGAGCTGATGTGGTGCTCGAGATCGGCGGCGGCGGCCTCGGTCTGGCCCGCGGTCGACGTGCACGCCCAGTTCTTGATATCGGCGGCGGCCTCGATCAGCAGGCCGTCGCACCAGCTGCGGTAGCGCTCGACGATGCCGCCGGTCGCGGCGTCGAACACGCGCAGCTCGTCGGTATCGATCGTCATCTGCGGGAAGTTGGCGGCGGCGATCCGCGCGCCCTCGAAGTGCGCGCTCGTGGTCAGCGCCACGTAGTCGCCGCCGGCGCCGATCTCGAGGTGGTTGAACACCGCCGCGGTGGCGTCGAGCTGGCGCTGCACGCCGAGGTTGGCCGCGTCGGTCGCGGTCAGCACCTGCTGTGCGCTCTCGTTCCACAGCGTGCGCGATTCATCGGTGGTGAGCGACGCGAACACCAGCGACGTGGTCGCCGGCGCGATCTCGACGCCGAGGTAGGCCTGGTTATTGGATACCGCGAGCGCGGTCGGCCGGCTGGTGCCGCCGGCTGTCGAGATCGTGCGGATCGGCCGGACGGCGGTCTCGGTCGCCTCGCCGAGCTCGCCGGAGCACGCGTCGACGTAGTACGCGTGGCCGCGATCCGCGGCGATGTCGGAGAACCCGCCGGTCGCGATCACGTGGGCGGTGCTGGCCGACCGGTCGGTGACGCCGGTCACCGGCGCCCACCACAGCTCCGCGGTCGTCGTGCACGGCCCGGTCGTCGCGCCGCGATTCTTGATCGCGATCGCGGCGAGCTCGCCGGTGTCGCTGGCCACCAGCGCGACGCGCGCGAAGCTGCCGTCGGCCAGCGCGGTCGCCGCGCCGGTCGTGGTATCGACCGCGAACAGCTGGGTCGCGGTGCCGACCACGAGCATCGCGCCGTCGTCGCTGCCGGCGCCGTCGAGCACCGCGCCGGTCATCGCGCCGCCGAGCGCGGTCTGGGGCGCGTGGTCGGCGGGCGAGATCGGGACGATCTTGGCGGGGCCGGTCAGCGTGCCGCTCGCGGGATCGACCGCCTGCGTCACCATGAAGAGGCCAGGTCCCGCGCCGATCATCATCACGGCCGGACCGTCGAGCACCGCGGTGCCGTCGAACCGGCCGCCGACCGAGAGATCCGCGAACGTCGCCGGGGTCTCGATCCATTGCACGGGCGTGGGCGCCTGGACGCTGTGGTCCGAGGTGCCGGCGAAGTAGAGGATCGGCCGGCGCACCGGGACGACGATCTGCGATCCACCGGCGAACGCGGCGGCCATCGCCGTGCGTCCGTATCCGACCACCGCGCCGCTGTCACTACGTAACGTGGCCTCGACCGACACGCTCTCGCTCGGGGCGATCGCGCCGAGATCGAAGCTGCCGTCCTTGCCCAGGCTCGCGGAGCGCCGCACGTCCCCCGTCGGCTCGTGGAGCACGACCTCGACCGACGCGAAGCCCTTGGGATCGTAGACCCCCTGGGGCAGCTCGAACACGAGCGCCACGCCGCCGGCCACCGGGGGCAGCGACCGATCGCCGCCGCAAGCGCCGAGCAGGGTCATCGCGCACAGCCATCGGATCACTGCGTCGACGCTAGCAGAATCCCGTACCCCCACACAACCGCCCGATTCTCCAGCGCTTGGTCGACGAGGGGCAGATCACGTGAGCATCGCGACGGCGCGGGGCGAACTGGCGGCGCGATCGCCTGCGCTGCCTGGACCAAACGGGGGGACACCGCGTCGTATCCGGCGTAGAATTGGCGACCGTTGCAGCCGAGCATCGACAGGGCTTCGCCGAGTGGCTCGTACGGGCGCCAGGATCCGAGCCTGCCGCAAGTGTTCGGCCGCTACTTGCTCGTCCAGCGGCTGTCGCGCGGCGGCATGGGCGAGATCTTCGTCGCCAAGCACGGGCTCGCCGGGTTCGAAAAGCTCGCGGTGATCAAGAAGGTGTTGCCGCACCTCGCCGAGGACGCCCAGTTCATCTCGCGGTTCGTCGACGAGGCCCAGGTCGCGATCAAGCTGCAGCACGTCAACGTCGCGCAGGTCTTCGAGGTCGGCCGGGTCGGCGACGAGTACTTTCTCGCGCTCGAGTACATCGACGGCCGCGATCTTCGCCGCACGCTCGCGGTGTTGCACCATCGCCGGCAGCGCCTGCCGGTCGATCTCGCGCTGTTCATCGCCCGCGAGATCGCCAACGGCCTGGCGTACGCGCACCGCCGCAAGACCGCCGATGGCTCGTCGCTCAACCTGGTGCACTGCGACATCTCGCCGCCCAACGTCGTGGTGTCGTTCGAGGGCGAGACCAAGGTGATCGACTTCGGGATCGCCAAGAGCGCGATGCGCGGCACGGCGACCGATCCCAAGGTCGGGTTCGGCAAGTTCGGCTACATGGCGCCCGAGCAGCTGATGCGCGGCGGCCAGGTCGATCACCGCACCGATCTGTACGCCGCCGGGGTGGTGCTGTTCGAGCTGCTCACCAACACCCGGCTCTACGAGGTCGGCCCCGAGCCCGACTACCGCGCGCTCGCCCGCAAGGTCGCGCGCGGCGACCACCCGCTGCCGTCGCAGATCGATCCGGCGCTCGCGCGGTACGACGAGCTGGTGGCGACCGCGCTGCGGCCCGCCCCCGAGCAGCGCTACCAGTCGGCGGCCGAGCTGCGCGACGCGATCCAGCAGTGCCTGGTCGCGGTCAACCCCACGATCTCGACCGATCGCCTCGGCGCCTTCATGCGCCAGCTGTTCGCCGACGAGATGGCCGAGCAGCGCGAGCTGCACGAGCGGGTCGCGAGCGCGCACCTCGCCGACTTCCAGGCCCAGCTCCACACCCAGACGATCTCGACGGTGTCGTTCGCGCTCGCCGAGATCCAGCGGCCCGACGCGACCGGCCGGATCAAGCGCCGCAAGACCGCGACGCCGGTCGCGCCGGCGTCGCTGCGCGCGAAGTCGACCGGCAACGCACCCGTGGTCCGCGCGGGGGCGCGCTCGCCCGCGTTCGATACGATGGCGCCGCCGACCGGCGCGATGGAGCCGGTCGATTCGCTCGCCGCGCCGGCGACGCCCGGCGATCGCGTCGACCACGGGCCGGTCACCGGGCTCCGGCACCGGCGCGTGGTGGTCATCGCGGGCAGCGCCGCGATCGCGCTGGTCGCGGGGCTCGCGCTGTGGACCGCGGCGTCGGGCGAAGGCGCCGCCGCGTCGGTCGCCAGCACCGCGCGCGCTGAGGTGCCGCCGGCGCCGCGGGCGATCACCGTGGAGCCGATCCCGGTCGCGCCGATCACGGTGGAGCCGATCGCCGTGGACCCGGAGCCGCCTGCGCGCGCGGCCGATCCGGCGCCCACGCCGAGCAAGCACGTCGTGACCGCGACCCCGCCCGTCCGCCGCGTGCCACCGGCAGCGGCTCACCGGGTGGCCCACAAGGAGGCCAAACCGCCGGCCGCGCCGGCCGCGCCGTTCACCCGCGGCCAGCTCGGTCAGAAGTTCCAGCAGGTCCGCCGCGAGTACGACGACTACAAGGCGAAGTTCGGCTCGCGCCTCGAGCGCGAGTGGGGCGAGCTCGCGACGTTCATCCAGTACATGCCGGCGAGCGATGACGATGCCGGGCGCAAAGAGGCGGCGCGCCGGCTCGATTCGTTCCGCGTGCGCATGCGGGAATAACCACCGGTCCGCCCCATGGATGAAACCCGGCGCATCGCGGTCTCGCCCCGGCACACGGTCATCCTCTCCGCCGACCTGATGCCGTACATCGAGCGCGCACCGTGGCAGGACTTCGTGGTCCGCACGCTCGTACACCGCGAGGTCAATGGCCTGCCGCTCATGACGGCCGAGCTGGTGATCGCCGGCCAGGACACCCGCCGGCTGCACCCGGCCGCGGCGATCTACCCGTTCCATTTTCGCAAGACCTACTTTTCCGGCCACCTGCGCGGCGATCCGAGCGCCGAGTTCGAGCAGCAGATGCTCGCGTCGCGGCTGTCTGCGACCCCCCCGCCGATCGGCCACGAGGCGAGCGTGTTCCGCAGCTGCATGGTGCCGGGGCAGTCGTACGCGCGGCTGACCCCGTTCGGCGGCGAGCCCCCGGAGAGCAACATCACGAAGGCCCAGAAGCTGGGGCTGGCGACCGCGGCGGGGCTGTGGCGGCTCGCCGAGGAGCTGCTCGCGCAGCACCTCGCGCTCCACCGCGGCGGCCTCGCGCACGGCGACTCCGAGCTGCACAACTGCATGGTGTGCCCGGCGCCGCTGGCGCCGATCCTGATCGACTTCGAGGCCGCGGTTCGCAAGGACGCGCTGGACGATGCGGCGTGGCAGGCGCGCTGCAAGCTCGACCTGATGCCGCTGTTGCGTGAGGCGGTCTATCTGCTGTGCGCGCTGGGCCGGCAGCCGAGCCCGCTGGCCGAGCTGGCGTGGGCCCGGCTGCCCGAGCTGTTTCGATCCCCTCAGCGGTTCCAGGCCGCGATCGAGACCCACGACGAAGTCTAGCCGCGCGGTTGCCCTGCCGGAAAACGCCGCGAAACACCCCCGAAATACGTCTCGAGGGCCGCGACTCTTGTGAAAAAAAAGTCCTCCGAAAGTCGCGCCGCGGGGCGTCCAAAAGCGCTACAGGACGGAAGGCAACCAGGCAGCTTTCGAATCGCGAAAGAGGAGAACGAACGAACATGAGTGGAAACACGGCCCGGCGCGCGGCGATCACGGCAGCAACCAACTACACCCACCAGGGGGCGCCTCTCGATTACAAGGGGACGTCGGCCGCTGAGCTGTTCGGCTCGAACGTGTTTGGGCTCGCCACGATGAAGGCGCAGCTGCCCAAGGAGGTCTTCCGTTCGCTCAAGCGCACGATGGATACCGGCGCGCCGCTCGATCCCAAGGTCGCCGACGTGGTCGCGGCGACGATGAAGGCGTGGGCGCTCGGCAAGGGCGCCACGCACTACGCGCACGTGTTCTACCCGCTGACCGGCCTCAGCGCCGCCAAGCACGATAGCTTCCTGTCGCCGGACGGCGAGGGCGGGGCGATCACCGAGTTCACCGGCAAGACGCTGCTCCAGGGCGAGCCCGACGCGTCGAGCTTCCCCAACGGCGGCATCCGCGGCACCGCCGAGGCCCGCGGCTACACGGCGTGGGACGTCACGAGCCTGGCGTACCTTATCGAGTCGCCCAGCGGCATGACGCTGTGTATCCCGACCGCGTTCATCTCGTGGAGCGGCGAGGCGCTCGACAAGAAGACGCCGCTGTTGCGCTCCGGCGTGGCGCTCAACGCGCAGGCCGCGCGCATCCTGAAGCTGTTCGGGCACGACAAGCCCGCGACGATCGTGTCGTACGCCGGCGCCGAGCAGGAGTACTTCCTGATCGACAAGCACTTCTTCTACACGCGCCCCGATCTGATCAGCGCCGGGCGCACGCTGTTCGGCGCCAAGCCGCCCAAGGGCCAGGAGTTCGAGGATCAGTACTTCGGCGTGATCCCCGAGCGCGTCATCGCCTACATGATGGATGTCGAGCGCGAGTGCTTCAAGCTCGGCGTCCCGGTCAAGACCCGCCACAACGAGGTCGCGCCTGGCCAGTACGAGGTCGCGCCGGTGTTCGAGGCCGCCAACATCGCGGCCGATCACCAGCAGATGATCATGACCATGCTGAAGCAGGTCGCCGAGAAGCACGGCCTGGTGTGTCTGCTCCACGAGAAGCCGTTCGCCGGGGTCAATGGCTCGGGCAAGCACGTCAACTTCTCGTTCGGCAACTCGACCCAGGGCAACCTGCTGGAGCCCGGCGAGACGCCGCACGATAACGCGCAGTTCCTGGTGTTCTGCGGCGCGGTGATCCGGGCGGTGCACCGCCACGGCGGCCTGCTCCGCGCGGTGATCGCGACCGCGAGCAACGACCACCGCCTGGGCGCCAACGAGGCCCCGCCGGCGATCATCTCGGTGTTCCTCGGCGAGCAGCTCTCGGATGTGTTCGAGCAGATCCGCGCGGGCGGCGCCAAGTCCTCGAAGCTGGGCGGCACGCTCGAGATCGGCGTCGACTCGCTGCCCAAGCTGGTGCGCGACGCCGGCGATCGCAACCGGACCAGCCCGTTCGCGTTCACCGGCAACAAGTTCGAGTTTCGCGCGGTCGGTTCGAGCCAGTCGATCGCCGATCCGCTGATCGCGCTCAACACCGCGGTCGCCGAGTCGTGCGACTACATCGCCACCAAGCTCGAGGCCGGCCTCGCCAGCGGCAAGAAGCTCAACGTCGCGATCCAGGAGCTCCTGGGCGAGATCATCCGCGACCACGGCGCGGTGGTGTTCGACGGCAACGGCTACTCGGCCGAGTGGCACGCCGAGGCCGAGAAGCGCGCCCTGCCGAACTACAAGACCGCGGTCGACGCGCTGCCGGTGTTCCAGCACAAGGACGTCATCGGCCTGTTCGAGAAGTACAAGGTGCTCACCCCGCGCGAGCTCGCGGGCCGCTACGAGGTCTACGTCGAGCAGTACAACAAGTCCGTCAACGTCGAGGCCAAGCTCAC
>Ga0302323_100000784_pt1 | contig 25741 bp, 22 predicted proteins | sample Fen_T0_3_FD_201950 | JGI IMG/M metagenome (GOLD analysis project Ga0302323, IMG submission 201950) | Peat permafrost microbial communities from Stordalen Mire near Abisko, Sweden - Fen_T0_3 | ecosystem: Environmental > Terrestrial > Soil > Wetlands > Permafrost | place: Sweden: Abisko...
AAATTGCGGTTAGTTTTTGCCGGCGTTCGTCTTCGGCAAGCAGCACTCGTAAAGTATTCAGCGCACCGAACAATACATCGAACAACCACCAGTGCGGAAATCGAAACGCATATCGTTTCCACATAATAATACGATTCCGAGCCATGTAATAATGGCGCACAGCACTGTGGAACGTGGGTCGAAGCATTCGGCCTGCCACGACCACCCCACGTTTAGATCCGAGATTATGGGCCAAACGCGCAGCCGAACTTACCAACACCTGCCAGCCAGCCTTTCGCGCCCTCAAGCATAAGTCGTGATCTAGGTAATCGATAAACAGTCCTTCATCGAAACCGCCCAGTTTCCTCCATGCCCGTACGTGCGTGAGTGCACCAGAGGTAATGACAAACGTCACACCGACCAAATCCGCTTGTCCGCACGATTTCCGCCGAAACCCAAACCAAGCCGGCTGCAACCAACGATCGTCGCGACCACTTCGTTCATCAAATGTATGCGCCCCGACAATTGCCACCTGATCGGGCATCGCTGACGACAGTGCCGTTGCCATCAACGCAGCAGCCAATCCCGACTGCGGCGTGCTATCCTGATCAAAGGTAATGGCCCACTCGCACCCCTCCGATTCACTCCACACCAATCCTTGATTTAAGGCTGCGGCCAACCCGCGGTTTTCGGTGCTCGCCAGAATAGACGCGCTATTCTGCGCCGCCCAAGACTCAAGCTTAACACGGATTTCTGGCGATGAGCCGTTATCGACAATAACCAGCCGCTCCACCTCTCGCCTGATTGCGGCCAGTCGGTCTGTGATCCGATCATCTGGAAAATACGTCACTACGATCGCTGCAATGGGAGTAGTATTATTCATTGCCGAGAGTCACAGTCATCATCGGTTCCACCGAGTTGGCGTGGATAGATCAAGAAACGCTCTAGTTCCTTTGGAGAAATCCGGCGCATATGCTTAATTCGTCGACGCTCATATCGATATGACCACGCTCCACGTATTCCCGCTAGAATACCTCTAGCCCATGCAACGAACATACCTTGCCTTAGGAAGAACCACCCGCGAGCAGGGGACTCAATCATATACACCCAGGAATATTTCCAGAGCAGGCTAATGGGCATGCATTTTGCCACCGACCAAATCCAATTACGTTCGTTAAGAAAAACGCTGCTAGTGCTCCCTAAATTCTGGCTGGCGCTAATCCGGTGACGCACGACCGCCTCAGAACAGTACCACACGTCCCAGCCCATCAAACGAGCACGGAAGCTAAGATCCGTGTCTTCGCCATTCATAAAAAACCGTTCATCAAGAAACCCAACTTCATCGAGCATCGAGCGACGGTAAAGTGCTGCACCTGCACATGCCCCAAAAACCAGGCAGGAGTTTGAACCTGCGGATCGTGGGCAACGCCGATATCTCTGATAGCCCCGACCTGTCACCCGTAGGCCAATTCCAGCGCTGTCAATCTGCTTCCCTTCCCAATCGACCAGGAGTGACGCAACGGCACCGCGTCTTGAATCCTCCTTTGCTGCTTTAACCAATGCACCTAACCAACCCGGTTCGGGCGCAGTATCATTGTTAAGCAGAACAACGTATTCAGTTTCCTGCGGCAAAGCACGTAACCCTGCTGCGTTGCCGCCAGCGAAACCCCGATTTGTTCCAAGTTCTAGAAGTAGGAGGGGATGAATATCCTGCTCACGGAGCCAAAGAATCGACCCATCGGATGAGCCATTGTCTATCACAAACAAGTCGAAGTCGCGCCACGTCTGAGCAGCCAATCCGCGCAGACAAGCCTCTAGATGCGCGCGCCCATTCCAGTTGAGCACAAAAACAGATGTTTGTTTTCTCATGTCTGCCGCACTTTGGGTAAGCTCTTCAGTGCTGAGGCAAGAGCTTCGCATTGGCGTTCATAGTTGGATTCTACGCTGGCCTTTGCCTTCGCCATTTGCCCTGCCTTGCGAGCTGCTGCCGGATTCTCAAGCAAGTTCACAACTGCCGTAGCCATCGCCCTGGCTGATCGCTCCGCTACCAGAAAACCAGAACCATCTACGAGAAACTCGTCGATACCGCCCGTGCCGGCAAAAGCCAGTGTCGGCCTGCATAACTGCGCCGCTTCGAGTGCAACAAGTGAGCTACTTTCCTCGACGGATGTAACCAATACCATCGCCGCTGCATCCAGCCACGATGTAGGGTCCTCGCAATGCCCGACCCAATGAACAATGTCTGCTCCGGGACAATTCGTTAGGCGTCGGCCGTAGGGAGTCTTGAGGCCATCACCAATCCAAATAAAAGCCACGGGCCTTTTGTGCACGTTCACTAGCCGGGCAACTTCAAGGAATACCTCAGGGGCTTTGACCTGGGCCAAGTTGCCGACGGCGACGACCCAGTGTGCGTCGGGAGGAATCTCATATCTCCGTCCCAGACTCAATCTGGTCTCCTTAGGTTCTGACAACCGAACTGGTCGGGGCGGTATAAAGTTGCGCACTAATACAATCTGATCTTCCGAAACTCCCAATGTTTTAATCAGGTGACGTTTTTCAGCTTCCGATACTGCAATCCACCGCTCGGCAACACGGCGCATCGCGGCGAGATCCTTTGGGGAAACAGACCTCGAGGTCGCTCCCGCCAACTCATGGGCGTGGACAACCACTCGACACCGGCATGCTTCTAGAATTGGAAATAGCCAACCAAGCGTTAGAGTGTTTACAAAAACCACTGTTTCGGCCCCGATGCTCTCTCGACGAACCAGTCGTCTGAGACGCCATGCAATGATCGTTTGTCGATCGACAACACGGCTTCTCAAGCCGCGCCATCCCAGCCCCCGATCTCGATCAAAGCAGCTGAGAACATCGACTCGGAGGCCGGGTGGCCAATCGTCAAGCAATGGCCCACGTCGCACCAACACAGATCGCAAATCATGATACTCCGGTCGCGCGATAGCCCACTGGAGCCAAGCCCGATGGATCATCGCTGCACCTGAGCGGGAGGCCTCATGGCCCAACGCCAGCACACGAAGAGATGCCGAGCCTTTTTCACTTTCGCTTCTTTTCAATGTCATCAGGAGCACTCCTTGTGATGCAGATTTCCGAAATACTGCCGGTTCCAAGATGGAGAATAGCTCTCGCGCCCCGCCCTTGGCCAGCGGAGCAAATAACGAAAACCTGAGTCATCGTATGGAAAACTCCAGATTCGGCAGTCGCCATAAGCCAAGCGCCTTGTCTGAATGCAGTCCGTCATCCTCCGTACAATTTTCAATTAGCAAACGCTCAGGGTCGGGAAAACAGAAAGGCGGTTTTTGAAGGTTAAGTGTACGCCAGATTGCTTTGGGCTCTAATTCTCGATTCAACTTTGTCGCAGGAAAAGTGGTTGCCATGAGATACAATGCTCCGCTGCGTCGAAAACTCTCCAAGCACGCCTGAATCTGGCGGAAGGGTAGATGCACCCAGCAATCACGACAAAAAACGAGATCGGCCTTCGGCAGCGTCGCTTCACAAAGATCACCCGCAATAAACCGCATGTTTTTCCCTTCGAGTCTGAATCGATTGCCCTGGATCAACTCAGCTACAACGTCCACGCCGGTGTAGCTGACTTTCCGCCAGTCAAGCTCTGCAATCCAATTACAGTCACCGCAAGGTGCATCCAAGAAACTTGTAATACCAATATCCTCAATCAAACGCGGTAATTCTAGCCGGATATTTTGAGTTTGAACCAGCGAGGAGCCGGGGCCAGACCGAGACTCGGTTCCACCGAAAAGATTTTTTTCGTATATTTCCTTGAAACGGGGGGTAACTTTAAATCCTCGCGCGCGGAAAGTTTCCCCCAAAAGAGCAGATGCAAAACGAAAAAATTTCATGAGATTGATTTAAGTTCTGTGTCAAACAGAGCGCTGGCGCTGGTCAATCCTCTGGATCCGACGAGAGAAACATGCAGACAGCCACATGCGTCCTACATGGTATGCGGTTGAGAATACTGCTCGCCCAATACTGTGCTGATGGCGCCGAATAGCATCGTCCCGCTCCTGAACAATAAGCTCCATCGATTCGGGTCGTTGGCTCAGCCCGCCGCGTGCAAACACTGCAAACGGAACCGACAAGACATCCACCGTCACACGAGACGAGAGCGCGCGCAACCACCACTCATAGTCCATCACGATACTATAACGCTCATCAAAAGAACCGAACTGAGTGAACAACTGTCGACGCACTAAGGAAGAAGGATGCGGAATCCAAGGCTGAACCGGCGGCCACTGTTCCATTGGCAATGGATGCGGTTGTTGCGCTGACTCACCCTCATAGGTCGTCGCACCGATTATTACGTCCGCTTGCGATCTACATAGTAGTTCGAAAAGAAATTCGGGTGAAAGACGCGAATCCAGGCGGTCACCACCATTGAGAAACCAGGCCCATTCACCGTGTGCCGCCCTAAGCCCCTCGTTGAAAGCGCCACCAATGCCGGTCCCTACTTGACGAATCCAACCGCAACTTGCCGCCATAACCACAGCTCTTGCCGAGCCATCACCATCCACAACAATATGCTCGACGCAACCACTGGCACGAAGCAGTTCTGTGCTGGCCAATGTCGCGGACAATCCGGCTGGATCGTCTTTGGAGATTGTTATAAGCGTGAGCAGCGGGTAACTCATCGGACTATGGACCGGCGAAGAGAAGAACGGGACGTCCGCATGATAATGTCTTTCATTGGGGCATCAAGCACGGTCGTTCTCCTTATCTCGGCGATCGGTTTTTCGTTCTGTCGACCGCAGCGACAACTTCCCCATGGCAATATACCAGGAATAGAAGAAGCTTAGAAAGAAGCCTCGCCAACCACCAAGTACTCCTCGCTTGCGGAACAATCCGTAGTAAAGTGAGTAGCCACTTTCCGTCATTAACCCCCACCATGTAAAGTGCTCCCCTTTCGCAAGGCGTGTCGGCCCTTCGAGCTGGATATAACGGCGGTGTTTCTCGAATAGCTGGGAAAAGGACTCCACCCAATAGTGTTGTACGGCATGGTGGCCCTCAACATCAGCGTTTTCGATTGAGTAGCCCGATTTTGCTACGACCGCGTTATGAACGTGAGGAACGAAATTAACTCGGTCCCGATGGAAAACACGATTTATGTGATTTACCCCCCCCCACACTGTAGTGCGCAGAGGGACCCCAATAAAATAGTATTGGTGAGGCAATCGAATCATCGCGGCGGCGGGATGTTCGCATATAGTCCGACTAATTTCGGCAGCCAGTTGCTCGTCAAAGATCTCATCCGGATCAAATCGCAAGATCCAATCATGTCGCGCGTGCGGCACCACCTTGGGGAGCACAAACTCACCTATCGGCACGCGAGGATGAGTGACAACCTCGGCACCGAATTCGCGCGCGATTTCTACGCTATGATCCGATGATCCGAGATCAACTGCGATAATCTGCTCACAAACACGAAGGCTATCAAGGCAGGCGCGCAAGCGCCCTGCCTCGTTAAAGGTAACGACTATTGCCGTAAAGGGAATGACTTGTGGCGTTAGCATGATCGTTACCGATTGCGCACGAACAGGACGTTGCCGCCGTCGGCCCACGGTATCGCCTCCTTCATCACCCGGAAATTTCTCTGCTCAAGCCAGAATCGAAGCTCCGAGTAGTAAGGCACATTTTCATAGGTTGTCTTTAAATTTACCTCGGTATGGATCGCACTGACCTCCCGCAACACTTCAGAACCAGCAGTAAGCGCAGCAAGTTCACAACCCTGAAGGTCGAGCCAAAGGAAATCGACTTTCACGATACCTAAGCGCCGAGCCCACGCATCGAGCGTTGTGGTTTCTACCTCGATCACAGAGTCGAATTTCACATCAGGGTGATCCGCGAGGTGCGAGGCTGGCCTTAACAACGAGCTCGAGCCATCCGAGGCACCGCTACTAACAAACATAGATGCATGCCCTGTCGTCGCACCTAGTGCCAGTGAATGACAGGTGATGTTAGCCCGGTTACGGGTGTTTGCTACTAGCTGAGAGTAGATGGAGGGAACGGGCTCAAATGCATGAATGTGCGCTTGCGGCCATAGCGCGCTCATCTCCAAGGTATCCAACCCAACGTGAGCCCCTGCTTCTACAATCACCGGTGCCGCGGGAAGGTAATGTTCAATTGTCTTCTTAGGAATGATCCCTCGCCGGGCGAGCTTCCTTAGCTTCCACCCACGGTATTTAGCCATCAACCGAGCGCCGACCCGCTCCATCATGACTGCAGTCCTCCGTGACCTGTATCTAGAGCATCAATCGAATTTAGGGAGCCTGGGTCTAAGTCCGAACGCTGCACCTCGTTCCGCTCTGAATCCTCGGCACAATCCAGCATCTGCCAACCACAATGCGCACCAGCAACGAGTATGCCACTGCCTACGTTCGTACCTTCAACTTCCAAATGAATACTTTGACCGAACGTCACCCACCCTTGAATGTTTGGATCCGTCAGCTCCAACGCCAATGCAAAATCGCCTCGTAACAATCTTGGTAAACGCATCTTGTAGAAAAGACGAAACGGGCCAGCTCCGTAGTCACATACGCGACCACTATCATGACCGGGGCTGAAGAACGCCAAAACAGCCCCTGAGGAGTCATATAATCGAACCTCGAGCGCCACTCGGAAGCACCCGGAGAGAGTACCGACCACCTCAATCTCGATCACTCGTTGATCCCGGGCTATCAAAACCCGGCGAGACTCGGAGCCATTGAGTGTGACTCGCTCAATCACGAACCCAGGCGCAATGCGTTCGATTGCATCAGTTATCCGGCCAGTTTCACTAAGCCGGGATTCATAGTATGCATGCAAAGCCTCGCTCGCAGAGCCAATTGTCCTCACTCGACCTCCATCGAGCCAGACTGCCCTATCACAGAGGCTGCGCACCAACGCGGGATCGTGACTGACGACAACCACAGATCGTCCCCTTGATTCAACGACGTTCCTCATCTTCGCTTGGCAGCGATCTCGAAACTCTGCGTCCCCAACTGCCAACACTTCATCTACAAGCAAGATCTCAGCGTCAAGGTGAGCAGCGACAGCGAAGCCGAGACGCGCGTACATCCCGCTCGAATAGTGTTTACAGACTGTATCGATAAATTTTTCGACCCCGGCAAAGGCCACGATCTCGTCGAAGCGTCGCCGGACTTCATCGCGGCGCATGCCGAGCAGCGCACCGCTGAGGAAGATATTCTCCCGCCCCGTTAGCTCAGGATGAAACCCCGTTCCTACCTCCAGGAGTGAACCGATGCGCCCCTGTACATTAGCCTCGCCGCAAGTCGGGTCTATGATACGGCTAAGAACCTTAAGCAGCGTGCTCTTGCCCGCGCCATTGCGTCCAATGATGCCCAGCACTTCGCCACGCTTCACCTCGAACGACACACCTTTGAGCGCCCAAAACTCTTCGCGCCCGTCACGTTGGCCGCACAATCCTGCAAACAGGCGGCGCGGCAGCCCGAGAAGATCTTCCCTCAACGTGCGATAGTGGGGACCGCTACTCGTATGCCGTAACCGGAAGCGTTTGCCCAAACCTTCAACGCGAATGGCGACGTCGTCCATGGATTAGAGGTGTTCGGCGAACTCTTGTTCGACCCGGCGAAAGTAGATGGCTCCACTCGCAAGCGCGAGCACAGCTCCGCAGACGGTCGCCGCAATCGTCCACCCGTCGAGCGCACTCGCTCCGAGGAGTGCTTGACGGAAAGCCTCAAGCACCCCGCTCATGGGGTTGAGTGCAAACCAGGGACGCAACTGCACGGGCACCAGCGACAAGCCATAGACGACCGGCGAAGCATACATCCAGATTTGCAGGAGAAATGGCAGGGCATACATGAAATCGCGGTAGCGTACATTGAGCGCTGAAACCCACAAACCAAGCCCAACCGCCAACGTCAGATTGACTAGCAATGCCAGCGGCAGCAGGGCGAGCCAAACGCCCGACCACGTATGATGCACGATCAGCAGAACGACCATGAGAACCATCGCTACTGTAAAATCCACCAGTGCCGAGAGGGCGCCCGCCAAAGGAATGATGAGGCGGGGGAAGTACACTTTTGTGATCAACTTCGACTCAGCCACGAGGCTATTTCCCGCGCGCTGCATCACACCATTGAAAAGGTTCCATCCCATGAGTCCGGCAAAAACGAAGAGCAGGTAGGGTTGCCCCTCACTCGGAAGCTTGGCGAAGCGCCCAAAGATGACCGAAAAAATCAAGCCTGCGAGCAGGGGCTGGAGCACGACCCAAACGATACCTAATGCAGTCTGCCGATATCGAAGTTTGATATCGCGCAGCGCCAGCATCCAGAGAACGTCGCGATAAGCCCAAACCTCAGCCAGATTGAGCGCCGCCCAGCCTGATCGGGCGCGGATGCGAAAGACTGGAACTGCGGGAAGGGAAAGGCCCATGAAAATAGGGTTGTGTGCAAAAGCTCACGGGTCAATCGAGACGTTGTCGTCTTAGTCAGCCAACGATGAAGACCCACAGCATGGAGATCACCCAACAAGAACTGAAGGGGAGTTTTTCACGCGAAAGTGGAGTGTCTGGCACAATGCTTTCATTGCCGACTTCCAAAGCTTCCATTTTACTATGGAGACCGTCCCTGTCTTTCGTCTTTCATGGGGTACATTATGGTTGTAGATCGACACCCGCGCTGCAGCCAAGACACCGGAAATAATTATATTAGGAGCAAATGTATCATCTGGTATTTTAGTAACAATCCCCTTTATTAACCCTGATTTCATCAGCCGATATGGCGTGTTCACATCTATTACACCACGGCCAAACAATAGCCGTACAGCCAACCGCGACACAGCACTAATAAAGTGCCGACCGACGCCTTGCCTACGAGCCGCGCGCACGCCAAAAAGAGCTCCATACGCCGCCCTCTTTTCCCATAAAATAGGAAAATAATCAGGCGGCATTTCATCATCACTATCGGTCTGAAAAACCCAATCAGCCGACGTAACAGCTAAACGATAACCTTGCAATATGGTGGGACCATGACCGCTGTTAGGTTTGTTAATTACCATCACGCGAGAGTCGAACTTCGCCTGTTCCAAGCGCGTTTTTGTCGAATCTTTTGAGCCATCATTAATGAGATAAATTCGAAAATTGACCCCTAAACCAACAAGTATATCAAGCCATTTTGAAATTACGACTGCTATACAAGCCTCCTCGTTATACACCGGCATCACTAATGCCAATTCATAATGTTCATTTTGCATGATTTATCCCCCTCCAACGCGGGATAAAGACATCTATATATGCTTTCAAGGCAGCCCCGATCGTCTTGTCCATATCTAGATATCTATACTCCCCTAACCGGCCGCCAAAAATAGTGCGCGGTTCAGCAGCGCACGCTACCTGGTACAGATTCATTTTTCTTTGATCTTCCGGTGTATTGATCGGGTAGTACGGTGAATCACTCACGCCGCAAGCACGCGAATATTCCTTAAAAATAACGCTTTTCCCTTCGATATAATTACGTTCAGGATGATAGTGCCGAAACTCGTGAATTCGTGTGTACGGAATATCAAGATCAGGATAATTTATAACACTATTGCCTTGGTAATCAGTAACTGGAACACACTCTTTCTCGAATTTTAGCGTACGCCACCCCAAAACGCCAAATTTGTAGTCAAAGTAACGATCCACAGGTCCGGTGTAGATTACTATCGCGTCGGGATTGAGCAATCCACGGATACTAAAAAAATCCAGGCCGAGGATCGTGGTAATCTTGGGGTGTGACAATATCCGTTTGAAAACGTCCCCGTACCCGCCCATGGGAATTCCTTGGTATGGGTCATCAAAATAATCACTTTTGTATGAAAACCGAACTGGCAATCGGGTAATCGTTGATGCGGGAAGTTGCCGCGGATCGGTTCCCCACTGTTTCCACGTGTAACCCTTAAGAAATGCATCGTACACTTTGGCCCCCACTTGTTTGTTAGCCATTTCTTCCAAGTTTTGTGGTTCCCCGCTAAGGCTATCAGTCTCCGATTTGAGGAACGTCTTAGCCTCCTCGGGCGTAAATCTGCGCCCATAAAGTCCCTCCAGGGTCGTCAGGTTGACCGGCATGGGATACACAGCATTATTATGAATACTGAGCACCCGGTGGCGGTAGTGATTTAGGGAGGCGAAGCGACTAATATAACGCCAGACAATCTCGTCTTTCGTGTGGAAAATATGAGAGCCGTACAAGTGACACTCAATGCCTGTCTCGGGATCGGCTTCCGACCAAGAATTCCCACCCAAATGCTCCCGGGAATCGATGATTAAAACCGGCTCCGCTAGATCGGTAGCCATACGCTCGGCCATAACCGCGCCGTAGAAACCCGCGCCAACAACGATGATCTTAGGATCCCGTATATTCACAATTATCGTACCGCTTTGATCATGTCGGCCAGTAAAGGGCTGCCAACTGATGCAACCCTTGATCTCTTAAACACCAGTAAAGCCGCAACATCTAGTAGCTCGCGCCCGTTAAAATCTCTTTGCTCGGTTAGGATATAAGTCGTGCCTGCCGTATTCACAGCGGTCAAATCGTACGCCGGTAGGCGTTCAAGCAATTTTCTCTCCCAACTGCCGGCCCGGAGATCGGCGAATCCCGTGTCGATAACAAGCCATTCCGGCGGATGTGCCTGCAATTCGGCTCCAACTTCTTTTCTGAATTTTTCGAGATTACGGTGAGGGAAATAGAGCGGATACTGATAGATGAAGCGAGACACAGGCACCATCTCTGCATAAAAATATAACTCAGGCTCTGACCCAACGATAAATAGACTTCCACCATGCCCAATATTATACATATATTTACCCAGGGCTTCAGCACGTGGGAATCGATCCATGACCGGATAAATGGCGTCGCACATACCCCGTGGCGACAATTTAAATATTGGGATATAGAAAATCAAGTATGCTCCACAGAGTATGCCTGTTGACAGCCTGCCTCCATTGCCGCATCGCACAATCGAGGCAATGCACAGACCTCCTCCGAAGGATAAAACAGGCAAAACAAATACAAAATAGTGTGTGTAAAACATTCCACCTAAAGCGACAGCGATAAAGCTCCCCGAAAACCACAACAATCCTAGATACCTTGCTCGTCCAGAGTCGCATGCTATAGTCAACAAAGAGAGACCGCTTATGCCGACAAACCATATTATGGGGTCTTCGTGATAAACATCTAAAACGCCCGCCAGTCCGTTTGAAAATACCTGAGACCACGAAACAAGGCCTGAATAGTCGTAATTATAGGCATAAAAACACTCTATAAATTCAGTCGGCCTATTGCCCGACAAATATTGACTGACTACAACTGATAGCGGCAAGAATGTACCAAATGCGCATCCAACACTCATGCAACCGACTTTTCGCCAATCATGGCGCATGCTCCACGTACTCCAAACCCAAACAAATAGACCGATAATTGCAACCGGTTGCTTAAGGATGATACCCGTACCCCAGGCAAGCCCTGAGAACAGGCCTTTTACTAGACTAGACCTATCGGCATCAACGAGGAATGAAACCCCTGAAATAATGAATGGAATCGCAAAAACTTCGGTATTGGCACTGGCTCCGGCCGTAGCGGGCAGTACAGACGCCCAACCTAGGAAGAGGCTCGAAGCCAGCGCCCCCGGGAAGGATTTGGTAATGCGGTAGACTAATACTGGCAGCAGAAGGCAGCCCGACCAGATCGCCAGCAATGCGGCCAACCGTGGAGCAACTGCCGTGTGCCCGAACACGCTAAACGCAGCATAATATATATAATATATCGCAGGAGGTTTGTGATCAAATGCACTTACATAAGGGATTCCTCCGCGGGCAATGCAATCGGCAACCGTTGCGTAGGCGCCCTCATCGCGATTCAGGGGCGAGTCCAGGAAGAAGGTTCGTGGCAGAACTGCAGCCAAGGAGAACGCTAATATTAGCAGCCATGACCGCGCAGATAATTGCCGTTTATCGTTTCCTGTATAGTGCGAGTCCAAGGTCAGAGGAATTCAATTTTATGGGTTCTTATCTCAGTAAGCGGTATTGCTCTCTCTCTAAATCAAGGTTTTGCGTCCCCGGGGTACATTCTGAATTGCGGCATCCGAGAATGATATATGTATATAACAAATGAGCTAAGTTCTTCGTGGCCGAAAGCTGGCTGAAACACACACCTAACCGGGAGAATGCTTTACAAATTAGCATCTAGTGCTTTTATGGCCTTCTTACTAAGCAACGCAAATTCATTCATGTATAAAAGTTCTAAAGTTGTTGTTGTGATGCCGGCGTACAACGCGGAGAGGACCCTTCGGCAGACCTATGAAGAGGTCATGGCGCAAGACATCGTCGACCTGGTGGTTGTGGTCGATGATCGAAGTCGCGACCAAACAGCTTCACTGGCCCGGACATTGCCCGATGTACTTGTCCACATACACGAGCGAAATCGTGGGTATGGAGGCAACCAAAAGAGTTGCTATCGCATCGCGCTAGAACAAGGGGCAGATATTGTTATTATGGTTCACCCTGACTACCAGTATACCCCAAAGCTTATCCCCGCCATGGCCAGCATGATTGCCAACGGGCTCCATCCCTGCGTGATCGGCTCGCGAATCCTGGGAAATTACGCTCTGAGCGGAGGGATGCCGCTTTGGAAATATGTCGCCAACCGATTCCTCACGGCCGCGCAAAACTTGCTGATAGGGGCAAAACTTTCTGAATATCACACGGGTTACCGGGCGTATTCTCGTGCGTTGCTGGAAAGCATGGATCTAGAAGCAATGTCGGACGACTTTATTTTCGATAATCAGTTTCTCGCCCAAGTTGTCTGGCGGGGGTATACCATCGGTGAAGTAAGCTGCCCGACAAAATACTTTAAGGAGGCCTCGTCGATCAATTTCCGGCGAAGCGTCACCTATGGGCTCGGCTGTTTGCGAGTCAGCCTCGTTACCTGGCTCGCCCGCATACGCTTTGCCCCCCCCCCGGCCTTTCTCGGCAAACGCGGACGGCAGCATAATAACTGAACCTGCTATTTCGAAAGAGCCACCGCCGGCGGAGAGTTCATAGGGGGTTCTTGCTTCACTTCTGTCAGCTTGGCATTAACGCCTCCATCGAATTTCTCGAGCCGCTCGATACTCGATCTCTTGATGAGAGATATTCGAACCTTCGAATCCTCATCCAGCTGATCCTCACTTACCAATTCCAAGTCGAGTGGGAGTGGCTTTTTCCAAACAACCTCATCACGCCACTCACCGGTCTTGGTATTGCGTTTCAAATCTTCGATCCAATAGATACGGCGAAAATCCCCACTAGAGAGCATTTTCTCGAGAAAGTGTGGGTTGCTTTGAAGCCACTGGGGCTGCAAACAGTACACATCCTCGGTAAGCCAGAAATTAGGTGTCGTATGAATAACCGCGAAGCGTCGATCTGGCTGTTTTTTAATCAAATCCTGACAGAGTACTAATCTCTGAACCGGAGTATAAAGCTTATAGCAATAGTTCTTCGCGGCCAGAGGAAATTCGGACCAATAAATAGAAACGGAAAAGATACCGCATAGCGCTAATACAATCATTTGGCGATAATGAAGCCCCGTCAGGAATCTGGCCGTCACCAGAACGAAAAAAAGATAAATGGGCAGACTAAGCCGATTGGCTACGGGATTATCCAAATCTCCCCAGCAATAACATTCCAACAGTACAAACCCAGCAAGAGACGCGACGGCAAACAGCCAAAAACTTAGATCGGCCGGCGAGGCGTCCGCGCGTCTCATGCGGCGGACTGCGGCAACCACTAGCAAAAGAAAAGAAAATGCACCGATAATAAACAGCACTGGCGAATTCGTCAGCATATGCTGAGTGTCCAGAAAGAAGTTTAACGTATGGCTCAGATTCCCACCGAAATAGCTAAAGGAGAATCCGGTCTCCAGATGCCGGTCCGACAATTGGAAGGACGAGGCGGCCTGGGAGAACGTGAGGAAGTGTAATCCAAACAATGGAACAGCGAGCAGCGGCAACACGGCTACAGACGGATCGAGAAACATCCGCGCCTTTGTTGATAAAACATGGATCAGGCAAAAAGCAGGAATTATCCAATATACCGGTGACTCATAGCGAGAGTACCCGAGCAGCAATGCCATCCCAAGCATGACGCGCGCCGTGCCTTCGTTGGGGTGCTCTAAATAGCGCAAGCAGCAAGAAGACAGGCACAAAATCATGAAGATATTGATGATATCTATACCGCCACCGGTGCTGTGCTGGGCAAATATGGGAAGGCTCGTTAAGCCCAATAAGGCCACCACACCCGCATCTTCTCCTCCGCCCCACCTTCGCCCTAGCCACCAGACCAAAGCGAGCGAACCAACTCCGAGGAGCATATTGGCATAAAAACTATTATTTGACGAATAGCCGAACACATCGTGAAACAAAGCTACTATAGCGGCGAACAGGAAGGGGCGTTTATCTGCGTAAGCCAGATCCAGCTTGTTTATACCATACAAGCTCTTAAGAACGGCTGGCGTAAGGGGTTCCTTTTCCTCGTGAATGGTCCTTGACGTGGAGAGAATCACAATCTCATCCATCACTGTACGATAACCCTTGGGGAAAAGGCTGACGACTATCAAACTGCAACAAAGCCACAATAATAAATGCCAGCGATGCCGGATTAAAAAAAACGGAAGAATCGCCCCCCAGCGCTCATTTTTAGCTACTTGATATAACGAAACTGCGGTGAAAGCAACCACTGCAACCAGGCAGCCCAGTCCGTATTGTTTCTCTAGATCGAAGATATCTTTATCTCGAATAAAGAAAGAAAAGAGCCCAACCACCACAAAATTAGCCAAGCATAGGAATGAACACGTGAGCCGTTCGCGTCTCGGCAGGCCAATCCATGTTGGAAGGTACTTGGAAAGCATGTTGTATGTTTTACGCGCTAAAAAGCCGCACGCAACGGTACGTCCGGCTTAAAGCAAAAGAAACGACGATCACAGACCGGTTTGAGACGTTGTCTTTCCTGTATCGACGAGACCGGCAAGTGTGCCAAAATTTGGATGCCCGACGGATATATCCCCGCCCTGAGACAATGGGGTGTTCAAAGAAGTCACACCCTTGCTAAGATCTTTGAGAGAGCCCATGAGAGAATCAGTTTTTGTATTTACCAAACGCGTCACATCGACTGAAGTACACAAATATTCCAAGTAGTATTGATTGGCAGCAGAAGCCAGCTGCTTAATGTCGTTTACCATCGTTGACTTGATGCTCGAACGACGAGCTTTTTGAAAGGAAGGAATCGAGATGGCTGCAAGAAGGCCAATCATGACCACGACGATCATTATTTCGACAAGGGTGAAACCCCTAGTGGATCGTTGCATATTCATAGGATGATTTATATCTAGAGCCTGTCGTCGAAAGACTCTATGGAACAAATTTACCGGAGGCTGGGCCCTCGCTTCTGGTCGCGGCAACCAGCTAACAACTTCGTGGCCGACGGGTAGCTATTCATTTCAGAGAGTAATTTCCCTCATGCAGGAGTATTCGTCTCTGACTTAACAAAAAAGCCGCACCCCACAGGGATGTGCGGCTTGAAAGACAAGAGGATGATGAATCAGTTAACCGTTTCCGCGGTTGTCTTACCTGTATCTACCAAACCGGCAAGTGTGCCAAAGTTTGGATGCGCCACGGATACATCTCCGGCCTGCGACAGTGGAGTGTTCAGGGAAGTCACGCCCTTACTAAAATCTTTCATATAGCCCATGAGAGAATCAGTTTTCGTATTCACCAAACGTGTGACGTCGACTGAAGTACACGAATATTCTAAGTAGTATTGATTAGCAGCAGAAGCTAGCTGCTTGATGTCGTTTTGCATCGTGGACTTGATGCTGGCACGACGGGCTTTTTGGAAGGCGGGAATGGCCATGGCGGCCAGGAGGCCGATGATGACCACGACAATCATGATTTCGACGAGCGTGAAGCCCTTGGTGGAACGTTGCATTTTCATAGGAGGAATGTATCTAACGTACGTTTATGATATCAGCGCTCAGGAGTGAGCAGTGCGACAACATCGGCTTTTAACCTTCCCAAGACAAGGGGAAAGTACGTCAAGAAGCTGTAAAGTCATTTTTACATCAGCAAGCAAATGAGGGTGTTACCCCATTAGGTGTGCTGACCGGTGGTGAGATATTTAACGCGGAAGTTCTTGTGCAACAGGATCAAGTAAGGCTGATGACGCCAATCATTGGCAAAAACAGAGGGAGGGGCCGCCGCACCCTTTTGAAGCTACAACGACCGTGCCTCAAGCGGAGATTTTGCGGTGCAGCCGGAACGCCACGCAATGTGAGGAGCTGCTTTTCAGGTCTTAGTCGTTTGGCTTCGTGGCTTCAGTGGCTCATACCACTGTCCTTTGAAAATGGGATTTTTATGTAGTGCCCAAGCTTGCTCAGGGCTTATCTAGCGACGGACGGCGTCGACACGAGGTCGAGCCCTACGGGTCAGATAATTCGCGACGTTGGTGCCACTTCTATTGAATGCGTTTTTAGGTCTAAGGATGTGGTTTGGATATCGGTTCCGCGGCTACCCAACCCGTTGTCCGGCGCTGATCACGCAATCGACCGGATTTCCGCCAAATTCGTGGGCCAGCAGTCGTTCATCCCGGTGGCGCAGCAGGATCAAGTCGGCGCGCAGTCCTGACTCGATGGCTCCGCGATCGTTTAGGCCGAGCACTGCCGCGGCGTTGGCGGTGCAAGCCGTAATCGCCTCGGCCGGCGTCAGCCCGCAGGCGCGTACTGCCAGCGCAATGATGAAAGGCATGGAAAATGTTGGCGCGGTGTGAGGGTTGTAGTTGCTTGCGAGTGCCAGCAGACCGCCGCTATCCACAAAGGCACCCGCTTTGGGATAACGCATGCCCAAATGAAAGCTCGTCGCGGGCGTCATAACGCCAACGGTATCGCTCGCGGCCAGCGCAAGCAGATCGCTCTTGGACGCATTTTCGAGTCCGTCGACGCTGCGCGCGAAAAGTCTCAACGCTTCCGGGATCATTCCGGTAGAGCCAACTTGGTCCGTCTGCATGCGCAGCGGCAGTCCGTGTTTGTGCGCGCGATCAAAAAGCCTTACGCACGCCTCGACCGGCCACGCGCCTTCATCGCAACACGCGTCAACCGCGATACCAGGGAACTCGTGCCAGATGGCGGGCAGCATTTCGCGCACGACCATGCGGGTGTAGGCCGCCGGGTCGCCTTCAATCACGTGCCCCAACAACGCGGTTGGTACAATCGTGCCCGGCCACTCCATCTTCACTCGCTGAATGGCTTGGAGTATCTTCAACTCTGCCTCGAGCGTGAGTCCATAACCACTTTTAACCTCCACGGTGGTTGTGCCCCCGCGCAACATCAGGTCGAGTCGAGTGCGCAGACTGGCGGCGAGTTGTTTGCGTGTAGCTTCGCGCACCGCCCGTACCGTGGCATGGATACCGCCTCCGCGTTTTTCGATCTCCGCCTGGGATGCCCCACCGCTGAGTTGCTGCGTCCATTCATCGAGTGGGTCGCCGGCCCAGCACGCATGCGTGTGGCTGTCGATAAAACCAGGCATGAGCACACGTCCTTCCGCTTCGATTACTTCTGCATCGACGGGCACCGTTAACTCCGTTCCGACCGCAGCGATCGTGCCGTCGGCCACCAGCACATCACCGCGCGGGATTACCCCAAGTTCGCGCATCGCCAAACCGCGCCGGGCGCGAACGCCGCTTGCCCCGTTTGCATCGGTCTTGGGTTGCGCGAGGGTTAGGATTCGGGCGTGGCGGAAAAGAAGACTCATCGGGCGAAGTCATTTTGGACGGAACACTCACCGCATGGAAAGAGTGAAAACTAACATGCGAGCCATTTGACGGAACTACCTTCCTGAGTGACGTAGTCAGACGTTTTATGACTCGTTATGTCGCCTTTCTCCGCGGAATAAATCTGGGCAAGCGCCGGGTTAAGATGGACCGCCTTCGCGCGCTGTTCGAGGAACTTGGTTTCAGCAGGGTAGGCACCTTCATTGCCAGCGGTAATGTGCTCTTCGAAACCAAGATGTGCGACGACGGCAAACTTGCGCAAACCATCGAACGCCATTTGAGAAAATCCCTGGGTTATGAAGTCGATACCTTTGTGCGCACGTGTGAGGAGATTGCCGTTGTCGCCGCCTACCAGCCGTTTTCAAGTGCCGATCTAATAGACAGCGCCAATACGATCCATGTTGGTTTTTTGAAAGAGCCTTTAACGAAAGAAGTCAGTCGCAAACTGCTCGCCTGCCGGACTGCGGTGGACGAATTTTGCGTCGATGGGCGGGAGTTCTACTGGCTCTGCCGGATCAAATCCCACGAGTCGAAAGTTTGGAATTCGCCGCAAATGAGAATTGCGGCCTTACCCTCCGCCACGATGCGAAATTTAACGACAATTCGAAAGCTAGCGGCACTAGCGCCCGTTTTATAGGTCTGTGGTGCTCCTGTGTGCCGATCCAACTTCACCGCCCAACGCAGTGCATTGGAAACGCCTCATATCTGCAATTAAACTCAATCAGGCATAACCCTATTCCGCTCGGGTCACATCAGCGGTATTCTCACCTCGTATGAATACTATCCCAAATCCTCGCTTCGCCAAAAACTCCGGTTCGACTGTCGCTGTCGTAATCGTTCTCATCGCTGCCATCGCCGTTTCTGGATTCTTCTGGACCAAGGCCCGCAAAGCCGACACTGCCGCCGCCGAAAACCAGTCTCTTCTCATCAAGGCCAAAGCTGCGACGGCCTCGGTCACGGCGCAACTCGACGAGAGCAAGGCCGGCGCCGCGAGCCTGCAGAAGCAACTCGACGCCGCCACAGCCGCCAGCACGCAACTGTCCGCGCAGGCCGACGAAGCGAAAGCCGAAGCCCAGAAACAACTCGCGGCTGCCACCGCCGCCGCCGCAACGCTCAAGACTCAGCTCGCCCAGGCCGTGGTCAAGGCGGACCAACTTCAGGCCGCGGCTGCCGAAGCCCAAGCCGGTACCGCAAAGCTCCAAGAGCAATACGACCAGGTCAAAACCGATTCAGCCTCCATCGCCAACCAATTCGCCGCGGCAAAAGCCCAGTTGGTGGATTTGCAGGCAAAATATGCCACCCTTGAGACCAAATCTATTGAGCAGGCGAAAGCTGCCCCGACAAAAAAGAAATAACTTATTTCATATCTTATCGCTGAGCAATCCGCCGGGAATCCCGGCGGATTTTTTATTTTCGCCGCAAAAGCGCTCGTTATCGCAACGTGGCGCGACGAGCCCGCCACTTACAAACTCAAAGGCGAGGAATTCACTCAATGTGCCCGCTAGCTCGTCGAGCGGGAGACCTGAGCGAGCGCTATAGCGTTTCAAAGAATTCCATCCAATATTCACGGCGCAGCACGCTCCGAGGCAGTGTATGGTTTGGCACTGTTTTCTGTATCGTGCATTTGAATTCGTAAACGATCTCTCGCTTCGGTCCCTTTCAGCATTCCAGTTTTCCAGATTAAAACCTGCGCGGGATTTGCTTCCCTTATTTCACGAATTTCGTGGGGATTTCCGCCATGAAGGTTCACGTTTTGCAGCATGCCCCTTTTGAAGGTCTCGCCGGCATCGAGTCTTGGCTCGCCGCAAGGCAGGCCGATGTCAGCTGTACTCGTCTTTTTGAAAATGCGGCGCTGCCGTCGTTGGACGGCCTGAGCCTTATCGTCGCGATGGGCGGTCCGATGAGCGTCAATGATGAAGCTGCTCTCCCTTGGTTATGCGCCGAGAAACGCTTCATTCGCGCCGCCGTGGCGGGAGGCACGCCGGTGCTTGGCGTATGCCTGGGCGCCCAGCTTATCGCCAGTGCCCTGGGTGCTCGGGTCAACCCCAACACTCAAAAGGAGATTGGCTGGTTTCCACTCGAGGCCGTGTGGCCCGAAGGCGAAGCCTTTCGCTTCCCGAAAAAATTCCCGGCCTTTCACTGGCATGGCGAGACTTTCGACTTGCCGCCTGGCGCAATCCACCTTGCCCGGAGTGCGGCCTGCGCGAACCAGGCTTTTCAGGTCGGACGCCGCACGCTCGCTTTACAGTTTCACGTCGAAGTCACGCGGGACGCGGTCAGGGCATTCGTTGATAATTGCGGTGGCGAACTCAAACCCGCTCCTTATATCCAAAGTGCAGAGGAAATCGCCGGCGCCCCGGACTCCCTCTACGACGAAATAAACGGTTTGATGGGGCGAGTGCTTAACTATTTGACAGAGGCTTAAGCTGTGGGCGCGGGGTGAGGATGCAACACCCGGTTGATCTCCCTTAGAAGTTCGGTAATTTCGAACGGCTTTTGCAGCAACGCCTGGCACTTGATTTCAAGTAAAACGACAGGGTCTACGCCGGCCGCGTGGCCGCTGGCTGCAATTACAGGCAAGGCGGGGTCTATTTTTTTCAACTCCAGGATCAGGCCGGGGCCATCGAGCACAGGCATGATGAGATCGGTGACCACGAGCGCCACTCCCGGCCGAAGCTGCTTATAACGGAGCAGCGCCTCGCTGCCGTCAGCGGCCTCAACGACGCGATAACCGTGTTGTTCGAGCAAGCGTCGGGCGACTAATCGTACTGCCGGTTCGTCATCGACGAATAAGATCAGTTCGCCATTGCCCGCCGCATGCGCCACCCGGGCAGCCTCCGCCGTGGCGGAGGCGTTTAACTCAGCGGGCAGATAAACGTCAAATCGCGTACCATCGCCAACGATGGAGCCGGCCTGGACTGCGCCCCCGTGCGCCCGCACGATCCCTAGAACGGTGGAAAGGCCGAGTCCAGTGCCTTTGCCAACCTCCTTGGTGGTAAAGAATGGATCGTAGATCTTGTCGATTACCTCTGGGTTTATTCCGGTGCCGGTATCAGTCACGCTTAAACGCACAAAAGCGCCCGGTTGGAGCCCCGGGATCTTGCCCGCCATCGTCTGATCGAGGTTTAAATTGTCCAGAGCCAGGGTCAGCACACCGCCGCGGGGCATGGCGTCGCGCGCATTAACGCAGAGATTCATGAGCACCTGGTGCAGTTGCGTAGGGTCGGCGCGCACTTTCCAGACATCGCTTGAAATCGTGGTTTGAACCGTGATCTTCTTGGGGAAAGTTTCCCTAATGATCGTCTCCATGTCGCGGACGATCAGAGGTAGTTGCACCGTCACCCGTTCGCCAACGCCGCCCCGGCTGAAAGTCAGGAGTTGCGCAATGATTCTCGCCCCACGATTGGCGCTGATTTCCATCGCATTGAGCATGTCGCGTGCTTCGGCATCGTGCAGGGATTCACGCAGCATGGGCGCTCCGAGCACGATGGGGGCGAGAATATTGTTCAAGTCGTGAGCGATGCCACCGGCGAGCCGACCGACGCTCTCCAGCCGTTGCGAGCGGAGCACTTGGTCTTGCAGGGCTTTGCGCTCGGCTTCAGCCCGAACGCGGTCGGTGACGTCGCGCAGGATCACGGTGAAGAGCCGACGGTTCTCGATCTCGATTTGGGAAACCGATGCTTCGCAGGGAAACTCTGCTCCGTCGGCCCGCAAGCCAAACCCGCTGACAGATCTAACAATCCTTCCCGGATCTTGTTTCTCGATCTCGGGGCGGAGATGTTCCGCATGAATTGTCTGCATCGACTTGGGAATAAATTGATCGATCGAACGGCCAATTGCGGCGTTCGCCGGACAGCGAAAGATGCTCTCGGCGGCATGGTTGAAGACCACGATCTTCCCGTCTTCGTCGGCGGTGATAATCGCGTCCATGGCGGAGTCGATGATGCCGGCCAGCCGGGTCTCGCTTGCGCGCAAGGTGGCTTCGGCGGCTTTTCGCTCTGTGATGTCGGTGATCACTCCGACGAGCACCCAGACCATGTCTCCTTCACACTTGATGGAAACTTGTTCCCTTAACCAAATCGTCTGTCCGCCAATGACCGCATGAAACTCTTGTTCGTAGCCTGGCGCACCCGAGACCAGCGCCGCCTGGCAAGTTTGGTGCATGGCATGAAGTTCGGGGACCTTCAGCTCCTTCCAGGGGAGCAGCGAGGGCGTGCTCGGGTCTTTGCCAAATAGCCGCCGGTAGAGGCTCGAACGTGGAATATAGATTTGCCAGTCGAACTCACCCACCTCGGTGCGGGTTAACCGGGACTGCCACAACAGACAATCGGCTGCACCAAGCACGTGTTGAATTTGTTCGGTGCTGGCCTTGAGCGCTTCCTCGGCCAGCCTGCGACCGGTGATGTCGACCACCGCACCAACCGTCCTCATGGGCCGACGGTCGCCGCCGGTTCCTGTGAATATGGTTTGCGCCCTTGCGGTCACATTGCGGGCATTTCCGTCTGCGCGCATGATCTGCAGTTCAGTATCCAGCAATCCATCGCCAACGGGATCAAGCGACCGTTGAACCGCCTGCTTCACTCGCTCCTGATCCTTTGGGTGTACGCATTTGATCCAATCTGCGGGGCGCACCACCTGATCCGAGGAAACCCCGAAAATACTTTCCAGCACCGGCGAGCAGTAGATTGCGTGCGTCTCGTGGTCGTGGTCAAAAACCCCGATTTGGGAAACGAGCACCGCTTGCGCCAGCCGGTCCGCACTGAGGCGCAACGCCGCCTCCGCTTGTTTGCGCTCGGTGATATCCTCGATACTCGACCAGATATACTCATTCCCTTGTTGCTTGAGGATCAAGCCGGTGAGCCGCACCGGCACGAGATGTCCGTCTCTGTGAATATATTGTTTCTCGTACGGACCATACCGTCCGGTCGTTCGTAGACTTTCCAGCTGTTGCGCTTCCTGGTTGGCATAACTGCGTGGAGTAATATCCCAGTACGTTAGCCGGAGCGCCTCCTCCACCGTGTAGCCAATAATCCGGGCAAAAGCGGGATTTATATCGACGAGTCTCCCGTCCATCCGACAGAGCAGGAGTCCGATGGGCGTTTGATTGAACAGCGTCCGGTTATAACGCTCGCTTTCCCGCAACGACAGCTCGGCTTTAACACGCTGGGTGACGTCGCGTATAAGCACGATGAAGGAGCGCGTTTCCGCGGCCGGTTCTCCTTTGGGTGAGATCGACAACTCGAACCACTTCAAGCCATCCGGCATCGGCAACGAATAGATCCCGCCAAAATGACGGCCTTTTTCCGCAGCCTCGGCCAGCCCATGGGTGATTACCGCAACCGCTTCAGCGGGAAGGAAATCGGCAAAGGTTCGGCCGAGAAATGTCTCCGGCGGCGCAAAAAGAGCATCACGGTTGGGTGCGCGGAAATCGTGGACGCGTCCCGCGCGATCCACTTCGAATAATAAATCGGGGAGCGCATCCAAGGTTGCCCTCAACTGCTCTTGGGATTTGCGCAGCTCCATCTCCGCCCTGAGACGCATCTCTTTAGCCCGAATCGCCTCGAGCCTCACACCGAGATTAGCCACCAGCTCGGTGAATACGGCCACGTCATCTGGGGTGAAATCTGCCGGAAGCGTCGAGTAAATCGCCAACATACCGATGGTTTTGCCGTCACAGGAAAAGGGGATGGCGACCAAAGCACCGTAGCCGCGGTTTAATGCTTCCGTCCGCCAGGGGAGAAACGCGGGATTGGTGGCAATGTCCTGGGCGACGACCACCGAGCCCGTTCGGATCGCAGTGCCGACCGGACCTTGACCTGATTTTGTATCGGACCAGGTGATACAAATGTCTTCCGTGTAACCGTCGTCGTGGCCGCTGACCATGGCCCGCCGCACCGAACAGTTTTCATCGTTTTCCGCCAATCCGATCCAGGCCATCCGATAGCCGCCTGCAGTCACCGCCGTCTCGCACACCGAGCGAAATAACGTTTGCTCGTCGTCGGCCCGAACCAGTGCTTGATCGCACGCGGCGCGGATCTGCAAAACGGCATTCGCCTTTTTTAATTTTGCGACCGCGTTCACCCGGTCGGTAACATCGTAACTAAACCCATGCCAGAGCGTGCCCCCGTCTGGCTCACGACGCAGGGTGGCACGACCGTCGACCCAGACTATGCCTTTTTTTGGGTGAATGATGCGGTAAGAGAAAGTCCATTCGTCCAGCGTACGAGCGGCTTCCGCAATCGAGTTTTGCAAGCGCGCCAAATCGTCAGGATGCACAATTCGGAAAATCGCCTCACCATCCTTCAATAAATCGTCACGCCTGATGCTGTAGATTTCTTCGATGCGGGGACTGGCATAAAGATAGGAATGCAAACCGTCGGGCCGGCGACGCCGCACATACATGACACCGGGAGAAGCATCGGCAATCGCCTCGAGGCGCTCCTGCGAAGTCACGCGCGCACGCAGCGCATTTTCCTCCTCTTGTTTTCCCGTTCGGTCGCGAACGGTGACAACGATCCGTTCGGCAGAGCCAATCGTTGCCCGCCGCATGCTCACCTCTCCCCAGAACAGACTCCCGTCTTTGCGACGGCAGTGCCAGGCAAAGGTCTGCGGCTGGCCAGCGGCAGCCAGGCGCAACCAGGCCAGCGCCTCGGCTTCACCGTAAGGCGAATCACCCTGGCTAAATTGACGGATACTTTCCCTCAGCACCTCTTCGCGTGAGCAGCCAAACATCGCGCACATGCGGTCGTTTACGTCGACCACCGCGCCCGTCGCCAGATCGTGGATGAAAATCGCGTCGTTGACCGAATGATAGATTGACTGAAAAAGCTCCTGGCTCGCTGTGAGTTCGGCCGTACGTTGCCGGACGGTGCGTCGGAGCATGCGGTTCCAAAGAAAAAGAAAAAGCACCACGCCACTAAAACCAGCCGCCACCGGCATTAGCCAATGCAGTGAACGCTGACGGAAATTCTCGGCCCCGTACCATTTTTCCTCGATGGCCTTGTATTCAGTCGGAGTGATTCGCGCAAAACCGTCCTCCACGATGTGCAACAGCTTAGTATTTCCCCGCGCGACACCGCGATGAAGCTCTCCCACCAATAAAGGCGCGGAGTGCCGAAATTCACCTTGAAGGCCAAATTTATGGAGAAAATAAAGGGCCGGCGGCAGATCGACCACAAAGACCGATATTTTGTGATCCCGAGCGGCTTGTAGAACCAACTCGTAGCTACCAAACTCAAGCAACGTCTCGACCCCGCTTCTCCGCAGGAAATCGATGTCAGCGTCGCCGGTTTTCACCCCGACCGGGAAACCGCGCAGCGATTTAGCATCGGTGATCCCGGTGATTTCGCGGCTGAAAAAAATAGGGACGTCGATCTTCTGGTACGGCTTTGAAAACGAAAGATACTCGGCTCGCTCGGGAGTGTGGAAAGCGGTGTCGATGACATCGAATTCTCCCGCCTGCATCCGCCGCAAAGCCTCGCCCCAATCCAGGCCGGTGAGTTCCACTTTGATGCCCGTCTTGACTTCCCACACCCGCCATTGATCGACCAAAATTCCCCGCAAACCGCCTTCAGCCTGCATGACGAACGGCGGATAATTATTGTCCATCACGACGCGGATCGATGGTGGTAAAGGCTCTGCCGCGCGCAGAGCGACCGCGCCAAGGAGCGGCATCGATATAATCGTACACAGGCCAAGCAGAGCTGCGCTGCGCCGCTCAGCCCCAAGCCAAAAACGCGAACAGGCGATCAGGGACGTATTAGCTCTCAAGAAGCTCATAAGGGGTAGGCGAGGACGAATCCAATCCAGGGAGGGAGAGTTATGACTGACGCTGGTACCGAAAGCAATCCAACCTCGGAATCGCATGCCGAGCTGAAAATTTTTGCGCCTCAATTGGAATAACTGCTCACAATGGTTACTCTCATCCTAAAGCTCCTATGC
>Ga0302323_100000785_pt1 | contig 25730 bp, 19 predicted proteins | sample Fen_T0_3_FD_201950 | JGI IMG/M metagenome (GOLD analysis project Ga0302323, IMG submission 201950) | Peat permafrost microbial communities from Stordalen Mire near Abisko, Sweden - Fen_T0_3 | ecosystem: Environmental > Terrestrial > Soil > Wetlands > Permafrost | place: Sweden: Abisko...
GGTAGCTGATGCTCGTGCCGTTGGGGAAGCTGCGCGCGGTGACGCGGCCTAGATTATCGAGGGTCGACGTGATCTCGAAGATGTGACCGTCGAGGGTGCGGCGTGAGTAGACGGGTTGGCCACGTAGATCGTAGCCGACGGCATCTTCGCCTTGGCCGGCTCCCATGGGGTACGTCACCTTGGCCAGCATGCCTTCGAGGTGCTTGCAGCCGGTGCAGCCCGTAGTGGCGTCGTATTGATAGGTGACCAGAGTCTTGTCATCGCCCTGCTGCTGATGCGTCACGACACGATTGGCTTCGTCATAGGCAGAAACCGTGACGATCTGGCGCGCGTCGGTTTCGGTTAGGACGTTGCCAGCTGGATCGTAGGCGAAGCTCGTGTCGTGGGAATCCGGATCGCTGACCGTCTTGACTCGCCCCAACAGATCGTAGGTTTGGAGTTTCTCGATCTTGGTCGTACCCTGCATCTGCACGTAGCCGCGCAGGTGACTGAGCTCGTCATAGGTCACGGTGACGCGCGTCGGGACACCGGATGCTAGGTAGCGATCGATCGCGGTGGTGCGGCCAAGTCCATCGGTGAAGGTCACCTCGGGGGTGTCGTAGTGGGCGCTCTTGTCGTCTAAATCCTCTGGATCATATTGGGCAACGCGCAGTGGGGCGTAAGCGGTTTGGCTCACGGATCCGTCCGGCAACGTGACTTCGTACGCGCGTTGGCTGGCGTCGTATTTCGTCTTCGTTGCGTTGCCTTTCGCGGGAGCAGCGACGTCGCAGCGGTCGCTGCCGGGGCCATAGGGTTGGTAGCTGATGGCCGCGTTGCCTTGGCGGTCGAATAACGTGTAGCCGGAGACCTGGAAGTTGGTTCCGTCGACGAGGGAGAGCGTTTGGTATTTGCGCCCCAGGCCGTCGAAGCATTGGACTTCCATCACGTCGGGGGCTGCGCCGGATTGGCTGCGGGCGCGGCGTACAATGCGGCTGACGGGGTTGCTCAGCTCGTAGGCGTATTCTTCCGTTGGGTCGTCCAAGCTGTCGCCGGGTTTGGCGATCTTGATTAGCCTCGCGAAGTTGTCGTAGTCGTATTGGGTACTCCGCGGCTCGGACTTAGCCTGGTCGCCTTCGTAACGCATCCAAGCGGAGGACTCGATGATCTGCTCATGCAGCGGATCATATCCCGCGGTCATCTTCAGGCTGTATGCCGGAGTGGCTTTCTTGAACAGCACTTCCTCAGCCACCAGATGCAGCCCTATTGCATCGTAGGCGAAGCGGCGTTCGTTGCCGTTCGGATCCCAAGACGCGATAGGATTGCCGTTTGCGTCGTATTGGTAACGTTCACTCTTGACGAAATTCATCGCGTCGAGGCGCTCCTCCGTCTTCGCGAGAAGGCCTACGGTGAGCTTTCCCGCTTCGATGTCGGTGAGCGGATCGCCATCGTAATAGTAGTTCTTCTCCTTGCTGGCACCGCCGGTGCGTCCGTAGGTTAGGCTCTGTACGGGGCGATTCAGGATCCAGCGACCACCGGTATTCTCCGGGGAGACGAACTTGGTTTCGGAAATGCCCTCGTCACCGAGGCAGCTTTCGCCACAGGGCGCGCCAAACACGCCGTCAGCTCGGTCGCAGGCACTGCAACCGTTGGTACCGATGCTCACCACACCGTGTTTCGTGACCTTCGTGCGGTTGCCATAGCCATCCCAAGCGGACTCCTCGAGCGTCGTCACCCATTCACTCGCGGCGAGGCCTTCTTTGAGCACGCTTGTGGCTGACTTCTGGCAGACATGGCGCACTGGTGTGGCGGGTTGCGCCGCAATGCCGCTGACTTTGCATTCCTGATATTCGTTCGAAGCGGCGTGAAGCTCGCGACCGTTGCTCGCTACGGATTGGGCTAGAAGCAACGCCTTTCGGTAAGAATCGGTGCGCCCCACATCGAACTTCGAGCTCACTACCCCTGGCTCGGACGTCTCGTCACCCTCGGTGGTCACCGTCACCGCTTCGAAACCGCGGAACTGCTTCTCGACTCCGTCATAGTAGCCGTCGCTGTACTCGAGGCGGCGCGTTTGTTTGACCTTGGTCAAGGTGTCGTACGTGGTGATCGTATCGAGGGTCGTGCTTGGATTCGGCAGGCGGTATTGCCAGGGTTTGCCTGCCCGGCGTGCGTCTTCCATGTGCCGCACGGAGCTGCCGTACCCGAGTTCGAGCACCTTGCCGATCCCGCTCTGGATCTTCGTGAGCAGGTTGGGTCGAACCGGGTAGAGCTCGTAGAACTTTAGCGGTTCTGAAGTGGGGATCCAAACCACGTCCGTCGAACCGTTTCCGTTCAAGTCGGCGAAGCGGACCTCGGTGCCCGATGGCATCGCATTGACTTTCTGGGTGACTTCAGGTCCAAAGGAGCGCCCATCGCGGTTTAATTGGTAGCGGAGCTTGTCAGCCAGCACGGTAACGACATCGCTTAGCCCATCGCCGTTGATGTCGACCAGACGAACCATCCCCGCGGCCACGTCCGGGGCATTGTCCATCTCGATCCATCCCGACCAACGGCCCCAGCCGAGATTTAGCCTGTACGCGATGATGCCGTAGGCCAATTCCACCGGATCTTGCAGGCCATCGCCGTTCATGTCCGCCAGCTGCAGCTGGGAGAAGGGCTGCCCGATGGGTTCTACGTCATCGCTGACAACGAACTTGAGCGCTCCTTGGTTGACATAGACGTAGGTATTGCTGCCGTCGTTGAAGAGGAGATCGAGCTTCTTATCGTTGTTGTAGTCGAAGAAACGCAGATTCTGAGCCTCAGCGAAGTTCGGCAAACCGAGGTCAACTACTGGTTCGGACTGCCGCCATTCACCAGTCCCGAAGTTCCAGAGAACGCGCGCAGTTCCCTGACCGCTGTTGGTATCGACCATGTCAGTGAACCCGTCGCCATTCAAATCGACGGTCTGAACGTGGCTTTCATGAAGCTGCATGCTTCCGAACTGCGACGCGACTTCCTCCTTGAAGTTCGGTTTGCCGCTCTGGTCGAGGTGATTGACGAGGAAGCGATGTAGCGCCGAACCGGTGTCCACCACGTCGGGCAAACCATCCCCATTAATGTCGATCAGATCGGCCTTCCCGGTGGAGAAGTCCGCGCCCAGGTTCCCCTCGAGCTCCAGTAGCTGAGCAACCTGGCAATTGGTGCCAGAGCAGTTGCTCGCGCTGTCGTTGCTGTAGGTGAACTGAAAGTCGATTGGATAGGGCCCGGCGTCGGCGATTCCGTACTGCTGGATCCCGGTCAGAAGTGAGAGATGGTCTTCCGCAGTCTCGGTTCGATAGCGCAACGCGTAACGGCGCAGCTGGTTCCCTTGAACCAGGACTTGGATCACCTTGAGCCGCTGTGTCAGACGGACGTCGAACCCAGGCTTAGCGTCCGACAGCTGGTCGAGGCGGTTCTCGTAGCTGAAGAGCACCTGGTACCGCGGGTTGCGGTTCTCCGCCTCTTGAAAGGCGTAGCTGATGCGCTTCAGAAGCGAGTAGGAACCGTCCTTGAGATATTCGTAACGCAGCACATGGCCCAAGGGATCCACCATGTCGACCAGGTGATAGCGGAAGGTCCCCGAAGGTCCCTCGACCCGGGCGGTGGACTCGATGGTGCCGTCCGAGGTGGCGCCGTAATAGCCAACGCGACCATCGGGGTACTCGGCCTTAAAATAGCCGCCCTTGCCCTTCTTTTCGGCGTCAATCCATTGATACCGAACGAAGGCGCCCTCATAGCGAGCGCGGTACGTTCCCGTGGCATCGATCCGAACGAGTTCGTCGCTGCCTCCAGCTGCGAACAAGTCGTCCACGCTGTACTTCGGCAGCCCCTTCGAGGTCATGCGCTCGATGCTCGGAGCGCTGACAGCCCAACCGATCCCAACCTCGGAATTGCCCGATCCAGAGCTATAGGCGAGCCTGACAGAAGGGGTGGCCTGTTCGTAGCCCGCCGGAACGGCGATCGGATAGCCCCAGGTGACCAAACCTTGCGCCAGGTTCGGTTCAGCGTTTTCGCCTGTGCCCTCAATCGAACCCGGTCCCTTCGGCAACTTCATCCGCGAAGGCGACATGCCGGACTTGTCCGCTTCCTGCGCTTCTGCGGGAAACAGTGGGATACAGGACAAGCCCAGAAGAAAAAGTAGGCTGACGGATCGCCGATCCAGCATGGACGTCCCCACACAATAGGCGGTGTTCCTTCGAGCGGACGGGAACGCCGGTTGAGCCTAGAGCAGCACACCTGTCTATCGCGACGCGATGACAAACACAATAGTGTTGGCGGACTCTCGCCATCGTTTTGGACTGCGCACAGCCCCGTGAAAAGTCCCGGGTTGGGTGAAATGCAACGTTTGTGTAATGGTGGAAGGTAAGGAGTCGTGAAGCGACGGGTGAAATCTTGGGCTTGGTCGCGCAGAGCCAAGGCAACCCAACGGTCCATCGAAGTCGCGCATATTCTGCGGTCGAGCGCGATGGTTGCCGGAACGCTGATCGTGGTACGTTTGGCTGGCCCAGGGCGGGAGTGGCCTGCGCCGCTATCGTCGCGACGGACTCTGATTGCCACTCGGCTGTCGATGGCCTTGCTGCACTCGAAGGACGGCGCCGCTGCGGTAGATTCTTGGAAAAGTCGTCGAGTGCGACGAGTGATCCTTTTGCGCTTCGATCGCGCCAGGCGCGATCGAGATCCAGCAGTTTGGCAAGATCGCTTCCACCCAAGCAACGAACCGACCTCTCCAAAATGCGTCCGAGCGAGGGCAGTTACTCGTGGGTGTGTGGAAGGTTCGGTTGCCAATCTCGGCACGGTGTTTGGAATCAATGGGCTGTGCGCGACGGTTACCAATTCGACTCTACAGAAATAATTCAGGTCTGGCTGCGCGCAGCTTGAAGCGATGCGCGCAGTTCGAAACGCGCTCTGCGTGGATCTCGTGGCAACGAGCCTGGCCCTAGTCGTTTCGGCCACCGTTGTCGAAACGAGGAGCCGACCAATGGTCCGAAGGTTGCTATGATTGTCAGGTCAACTACTCTAACGAGCGTTCGGCGCCGCCGGACGTGATCACCGCGTGCGTGCGCGGGAATCTGCCGACTGAGAATCGAAGGAGAGAACGTGCGCCAAACTTCGCTGCAAATCTGGATGTTCACCGTTGGCCTTGGAGCAATGGGATGCTCTGGCAGCTCCGAAACGCCCCTCCTGCCGGGAGCTGGTGGCAACCAGGTTAGCTCAGGCGGTGGACAGGCGATGACGGGTGGCGCTGCTAACTCAGGGGGCAAATCCGGATTGGGCGGCATTGCGACGGGTGGTTCCGTCAACGCCGGTGGTTCTTTCAATACCGGCGGCGTGGTCGCAACGGGTGGCGCAAGTAGTACCGGGGGCAAGGCAAACGCCGGTGGAGCAGCGACGGGCGGTAATGCTACTGGTGGCAATGGCAAAGGTGGCGCTTCACAAGGCGGTTCAGTCAATTCTGGTGGAGCGACAGCAACCGGTGGAGCAACAGCAACCGGTGGAGCAACAGCAACTGGTGGAGCAACAGCAACTGGTGGCTCTGTAAGCACCGGAGGCAGCAGCGGGGCGCAGCACTGGGTCGGTACCTGGACAGCTTCCCCCTACGTTGATACGAACACGAGTAACACGCCTCCAATAGCGTTGTCGAACGCAGTAGTTCGCCAGGTAACTCACGTTTCCCTGGGTGGGAGCCAGCTCCGTGTGCAATTCTCAAACCTGCACGGCAACGGTCCACTCACTATCACTGCGGCGCACATTGCGCTGTGCAAGGCCACTCCGGCCGTGGATAGCACGATCGATACTGCGACCGACAAGGCTCTGGCCTTCTCCGGAACGGCCGCAGTGACTATAGCGGCCGGCAAGGAAGTTTGGTCCGATGCGGTTGACTTCACTGTTCCAAATCGCGGCAACGTTACGATCACCACCGCCTTCGGGAGCGTTCCAAGTACGCTCACTCAGCATACCGGGTCTAGAACCACATCCTATTTCCAATCCGCCAGCACCAGCGTAAATTCAGCCAGCATGGCCACTGCTCAGACGAAAGACCTCTGGTTCTTCATCTCAGGCATCGACGTCATGGCAGATGCTTCGGCGAGGGGCGTCGTCGCAATTGGCGATTCGATCACCGATGGCCGCGGCACGGATACCAACAACAACAATCGCTGGACGGACATTCTGGCCGCGCGCCTGCTGGCAAATGCCGCTACTGCCAACGTCTCGATGATGAATCAGGGGATCGGTGCCACGAACCTCGTGGGGACGAGTGCCACAGCGGGCCAAGCTCGCTTTGCCCGTGACGTGCTTGGCGCAAGCGGCGTCAAATACGTCATCGTCTACCATGGCGTCAACGACATCGGCGGCGGAGCATCGTTTGCCTCCATGAAGACTGCCTACGACGATATGATTAGCCGCGCGCACGCCAAGAGTTTGCTTGTCTATGGCGGAACCATTCTCCCATTCGGCGCCAATAGCTACTACAGCGCGGCGCACGAGAGTGTTCGCCAACAGGTCAACACGTATATCAAGAGTGGCGCGTTCGACGGCTACATCGACTTCGACGCGGCACTGACTGATGGCGGAAGTCCGCCAAAATTGGCGACCACTTACGCCACCTGGGCCCAGACTGACGGCTTGCATCCAGGCCCAGTTGGCTATCAGAAGATGGGAGATACGGTGACGCTCAGCCTTTTTGCGAATTAGGCCCGCTCAATTCGTGATTGGGCAGCTTCTGTGTTTCGGTCGAGGAGCGTCCGACTGCCGCCAATTGGATGAGTCGGGGCAAGGTGCCGCGCGAACGGCGCGCGCGGCAAGCGTTCCCGAGATGACGACGGCTTCAATTCCCGAGCCAGGATCGGTTCCACTGCCAACCACGAGCAGCCCGGGCACGCAGGTTTTCACGGACAAGGTTTTCTGCCCCCGATCAACGCCGTAGATGGCGCCGTTGGTTGCGCCCAAGTAGCGGGCGAAGGTCGCCGGGGTGGCGTCCTCACGCAGGACGATGTGGTTCCGGAGCGCGGGAATAACTTGTTCGGCGCATTCGATGAGGCGGTCGAGTGCTGCGGTCTTGCGCGCGCGGTAGTTGGTAGCCCTACGATCCCACGTCTTGGCTTCTTCAGCTGAAACGAGCGCCGTGAGCGTGAGCGTAGCGTGCCCAGGCGGCGCCAAGGTTTCGTCAAGTTTTGAAGTGATCGCGATGCCAAAATTAATGCCATCAACACTTGCATGCATCAATGCAGGGATTGGGGGCACAAAATCTAGGCCTAAGAAACACATGATGGCTGATGGGCTCGGTACTAGGGCCCGTGCCCGCTCACGCTCCACGGCAGGGAGATGTTCTGGGCCAATCAAATCAAGGAGTGTCGCCCTGAGATCGACATTGGAAATGACGACTGGCGCCCGCATGGTTCGACCCTTGCTGTCTTCGATGCCCGCCACTGCACCGCCTTCGATCAGAACGCGCTGCACCCGGGTATTGAGTTGAATCTTACCACCGAAGGTTTGCAATGAATCAGCAAGGGCGTCAGCAAACGCTTGGCTGCTGCCTTGCGGGTAGTGCCCCCCGTCAAAATAGTAGCCAAAATAGGGCGCCATTTCGGTGACGCTCACCTTCGCGAGGTCATCGGTGAGGTACCCGGCAAGCACCGACAGCACACGGCGCAACGCTGGGTCTTCGATGTAGTGGAAAAGAAATGCTTGGAAGGGCTTTGCTGACCAGCGTTGAACTGCGGGATGACACTTCGGGTAGGCAAGCATGTTGTCAACCGTTTCCGGGTGAGTTGGAACGCCGCCAGTTTGTTCAATGTCCGCGTACAGTTCACGGTAGATTGCTTCGATTTCTCGAAAGAAGCTGTCGATGTTCTCGCTCTCGTTGGGGAAACGCTCGCCGAGCAGGCGCGCAAACGCGTAGGCGTCTTGCGGCACCGAAAGACACATCCCGTCCAGCCACAAGCCATGCGGCACACGTTGCCAACGCAATTGCGCAGTCGGGCTCAATTCACGCAACAAACTGGTGACGGCACCGCGTGGAGACAATCCGCTGATGTCATGCACCCCCGCATCGAAAATGAAAGCTCCAGCGTCGCATTGGCGTGTCCAAGCCGTACAACAACCGCCGGGGCGATTGTGCTTCTCAATGACGGTCACTTGCAGCCCGCGTTTTGCCAATAGAGCGGCTGCTGTGAGACCACCAATACCGGACCCAATCACGATGACGTCGCAATCTGCGCTATCCCCCAATTGCCGGGTGGGCATTGGCCAAGGGTAGGGGCAACGCCTTGCCAATTGGCGTGACAGTTCCCTTCGTGTGTAGAAATTGGGGAATACGATCGAGAAAAGGGTGGCGACGACACCAAGCGCAATCGGTACTATAGTACTCAAAACGGAGCCAAATAGTCCAGTTCCGAGCCAGAGCAACGCGACCGTAGATGATGTCGCCGAAAGCGCAAAGGCCCCAGCAAAAGCGAGCGAGATGATCACGTTGGTGCGTACAAAGAGCGCATTGTTCCAATACTCGCGCGGCCAGGCTTCGCGGGCGTACTGGTACGTGAATGGCGAGCCTGCCAACACCGAGGTGAGTGCCATGGTGAACAGAGCCACTTGGCTAGCAATTCCGCCATAGCTCAAGAGCCACCATTGTCCCAGCCCAAGCGTCAAGAGCGCTTCGAGGCCGCCGTAGAGCAGCGTCGTGACCTCCAGTGCCTTGAAATCGCGATTGCGGACGTGAGTCGCGTTCTGCACCAGGGCCAGGCCTAGTTTGGTCGCGGCAGCCAAGTGGACCCAGCCCACACCAAGGAAAATGCCCGCCAAAATCCAAGGGACGGCGCCCTTGAGCACGCCCAAGGCTACGGGTCTCGCTGTTGATGACTTCTCCGCATTCGCAATGAAACCTTGCGTATCGACCATGTTGACAGTGACAAGATGGCAAGCTATCTTGTCACTGTCAAGACCTGATTGCAAATACAAATGACTTCAACGAAACGACGCGTGAGGCAGAAGCAATACCATCACGGCGATCTGCGCCGCAGTTTACTCGACGGCGCGCTTTCCCTCATCGAGCTAGAAGGCGTCGCGGCGCTATCGCTCCGGGAAGTGGCACGCCGGATCGGCGTTAGCCATGCCGCTCCGCACCATCACTTCGAAAACAAAACGTTGCTCTTGTGTGCTGTTGCCGAGGAGGGATTTCGCGCGCTGAACGCCGAGATGGTCGCAGCGGTGGGTCTTGTATCGTCTGAACCTGCGGAACGCCTTCACGCCATCGGCGTCGCCTACGTTCGGTTTGCGGCTGCACATCCTGCGCATTTTCGCGTGATGTTTTCAGCAGAGGTAAGCGGCCGGCAGTCAACGCACTCGCTGAGGGAGGCCAGTGCTGCAACGTTTGCCCAGCTGACTTCCGGATTGCTCGCCGCGGGCTTGACCGAAGAAGCGGCTCGAGACGCGGCGCTCATGGCCTGGTCAGCGGTGCATGGTCTAGCAATGCTTTGGATCGAAGGGCAACTTGCGCTACCCGGAGTTGCATCGAACGTCGAAGCCTTGGCTCGCAAGGTCGTCGCTGGGCTCTCCCGGAGGGCGCCGTGACGGCGTCTGGGCACGCCCTGGTAGTGGCGTGTCCACAACGACGTAGCGTGACGGGGCGCGATAGTCAGCCGGTTGAGACTGATCCGCTGGGGAGGTCTGGGTGCTCCTGTCCGCGAACGGGTACGACGGCGGGAAGGTTCTTAGGCAGTGGAACCTTGTCGATGCGACCAAACAATTGGGCGCGAACGGCAGCCGCCCGCGCATAGAAGTCGTCCGGAATAGGACCCGCGCAACCGTCCACCAGAAGCTTCGGTAGCAGGAACTCGAGTGCGGTGGAATGCGACTCTCGCCGGTCGCCCTCGATCCCGCAAGCTTGATGCAATGCTACGTACCCCACTCCCTCTGTCTCGAATGACGCCAAGTATGCCGAAATTTCGGCCCGCACTTTGAAGTCGAACGACTCCGGACAGCCGCGACAAAGACTAACTCCAGCAGCATCCGGGGTTGACACATCGTCTGCTAGGTGACGCACCTCGTGTGCCACAACGGCTTTGGTGAGCCACCCAGCGAGAGTCCCGAGCGCTTGCGAAAGCTCCGCGTGCTCGCGCAGCTGTCGCGAGATTGCGCTAAGTCGATCGGCATCGACTAGAGTTACTCGCGAGCAACGGCGTCTGTCGTTCTTTTGGGCGATACGGTTCACCATTGCCAGCGCCCGATCAGATAGCCCATCCCACGGGACTCGCTCGATGAGGAGCCCCGCACCGCACCCACGCCGTTGTGCGAGAGTCGCAACCTCGGTTTCAAGCGAGCGGTGCACCGAGAAACTGCGCGCCAGTAGCGCCACTATCGGTCTTCCCAGCGCAAGGTGCGCTTCCTGGCGAACCCGTGTGATTAGCTCCGGTTCCGGTGTCGCGTTGTGGACGTCGAAAAGTGGCCAAAGTCGGTCGATGGCATACTCGGCAATGCGGTCGGACATTATCAGCGCAGTGCCGCGGTCCGTCGAGGTTTGCCCCAAGAACGCCTCAATCAGATTGGTTTGGTCTTGACGGGCAAGTATGAGTACATGACCCCTGGAAGACACTGCTGAAACTGAGATGTCAGCAACCACTCGGTAGCATCGCACTCGGAGCTCGGCACCGCGGAGCGTCTTCTCGAGGTGGTACTCGACACGAAATGGCACACCGCTTTGGGCCAAATACTCGTTCCAACCATTGACTAGGGCCGGGATCTCGCCGCGGAAGTCGTGCACTCCATCCATCAATTTCTCGTTGAGCTGATCGAGCAGGATGCCGAGGTTCGGGTCTTTGCCTGCCTCGGCACGCAACGCGTCAAATGCACTTTCGGCGTCCCGATGCCCGATGCTGTGCGGGCTGTGCTGCAGCGCGATTGTCCACGCAGGCAGGAGTTGGCCGTGCACTTTGGCCATATCAATCGAAGAGAGAATGTGTGAATCGACGGGATAAAGAGGCCGGAATGGCTGAGCGGTCTTCGGCGCGCGAAGCGCCTTGGCGTCGATGTCCGATTGTGTAGGTGGCGCGCCTTTGGTAAAAAGGAGCCAGACCGAAGCACAGATGGCCATCGCCCCGACCAACGCTCGATAGACGTACCGCCGCCTGTAGCCAACATGGACCGATTTTGCGTCAGTATCAGAGGAGCGCGATGGTTTTATGCCTTGAAGAGAGTTGGTTACGCGGTGCAGCACATGCCGTCTAACAACGGAACGGGTCGACGGATTGGGAATATTTTTGCCAGTCGGACCTACCCGTAGGCGACGCGCAGCGAATCACCGATCGCTCGGGGGGTCAGGCGGGCCGACGGTCGCGCAAATTCCGATCGAATCGAGCTTGCTTGTTGGGGCGCCACGCAGCCTGCCCATTCCAGCTGGGCCTGCCTATTGCCACCGCTGGCAAGAACCGTTGAGCAACACTTGCGCCACAAAGGGTAATGCGCTCGAAGCCTTGCTGAAAATCGCCGAGGATCCGGGAAGCAACTTCTTCGGTGTTTGCAGACGCCATGCCCACCCGAATTTGCGCCAGCGTCGAGGCGTATCGCCGCTGCATTCGAGAGGGGCTTGGGCGTGCGGGTATTCCATTCAAGCGCGAGCGAACGGAGTGCGTTCGTGAGCCCGGGGCCTGGCGTGGAGAGTGAAGCCACCGCAAGCGCAAAAGACTCGACTGAGCCAGCATAGGGACAGCGGTGAGCCCAACCCGGCTGTTGAAGCCAGACACAGATGCCGGCTGCGCCCCGGGGTTGGGGCCTCAGGTTTCGACGATTTCGAGATCAGCAATCAAGGTGACTCCCATTGAGCCTGCGTCGACTCTGGCGCCAAGTGTTTCTGACACACCGCTACGACGACGTGAACAGGGGCACGCGTGGCGCGCATGGTCGCGCATGTGCTGCGTGCTCGCCGTGTAGACAAGAATAGAGAGGGCAGAAGTATGAGAAAAATGACCAATTTGACTTGGGTTATCCTGGCAACAGCTCCGAGCGTAGTGGTTGGATGCAGTAGCGATCCATCCAGCGACAACGACGCACAAAGTACGGCATTATCTGTCGCAGCCTGTACCGAGGCGCCGAGTCGTGCGCTTGGTGAGCAGACCGAGTTCTTTTCGCCTGCCACCACTGAAGCAGCCAAAGACCAGGCAAAGGCTTTGCTCAAGGCGCGGCAATTCAAAAAGGCTGCTGACGTGATGGCAATGCAGCGGACGCCGCATGCAGCTTGGTTCAGCGGGGGAACGCCCGCGGAAGTCCGGGCAGCGGTACACGAGACGATGCAGCAAGCGGCCCGCCGCCACGAGGTTCCAGTACTTGTGGCATACAACCTGCCATACCGAGACTGTTCGCAATACTCGGCGGGTGGCGCCGCAGACACGGCCGCCTACAAGGCTTGGATTGACGGCTTCGCCGCCGGGATCGGCAAGGGCAAGGCAGTGGTCATTTTAGAACCGGATGGGCTCGGCATCATTCCTTACAACACGACGATCTATGGAAGTGCGGATTGGTGCAAACCCACGGTTACGGACGCGGCAGGTGTTGTGTCACCGGCACCAGGTGCCAACGCCGAGGAACGCTACGCACAGCTCAACTACGCGGTAGACAGCATCGAAGGATTGGCGGCGCGGGCGGCGGTGTATCTCGACGCGTCGCATAGTGGCTGGCTTGGCGTGGGTGAGGCGGGGTACCGTTTAAAGAAGGCCGGTGTCGTTCGCGCGCAGGGCTTCTTCCTCAACGTCTCAAACTACCAGTTGACCAGTGAGTCGATCCAATTCGGCAAGTGGGTTTCAGCTGCGCTCGCCGCAGCGGCTGCCGGACCGGCATGGGCCTACGATAGCACCGGGAACTTTCACTTTGATTGGTTACCAGGTCAATACGACCCTGCGTCGAATTACACGGTGGTCAACTACAACGCGGACTATGTTGCTTCCGTGGACGCGGGACTGGCGCCATTCCTCAATGGCGCTGTTGCGTCGACGCATTTCGTAATCGATACCAGTCGCAATGGTCGTGGTCCACTTGACGCGACCCGCTATGGGAACGCGCCGTACAACCAGCCGCCAGCTGTAGTCGCGGGGCTCAAGGCAGGAAACTGGTGCAATCCTTCGGGCGCAGGTGTTGGCCTGCGTCCGACGGCCAAGACCGACGTTTCGCTCCTTGACGCGTATCTATGGGTGAAAGTGCCGGGGGAGTCGGACGGGTCGTGCGATGTCGCTGGCGGCGCTCGTGCCTGGGATTTCACTGCATACAATCCCTGGCAGCTGGCAAGCGATGCGCAAAGCCATTTCGATCCACTGTGGGCGATGGTGGATCCGCAAGCAGGAGCGTGGTTCCCCGAGCAAGCGCTGCAACTGGCGCAAAACGCCAATCCGCCGCTGCGCTGACGTAACTGGGATCGGGTCACTGTTCCTCAAGAGCAGTGACTCCGATCCGCTTTTTGTGGAGGTTGCGCAGAACACCCAAGCACTTCTATGTACATGCCGGCGACCCCCGGCGCTAGGCTGCGATTGAACGACGGGCGTATGGCTTGAGCGGAACTTCTGCTCGCAGTCAGTCCGCACACTCAGTCGGCGCAGTTGTGACTCGGTAGCCCGCGGACGGGTGAGTTCAATTCTTCACCTAAGCCGATCTGTTGGCCATCTTTGCGACCCGCTTCGTAGGCATCATCGTAAATGCGAAGCGGCGTCGGGCGGGACACTCGGAGATTCGTGTGGAGCTCATTTAACGCACGGAAAGAATCGCTTTCACGTTGGTCGAGTTTGACGAGGGCGGTACTGGTTGCCGCTTGGCGCACCTCGGTTCGCATAGCGTTGAGTCTTTCGTGCACCACGACGACAAGGCCCTTGCGGTACGAATCGCAGTAGCTGCGACCTTTTCCAAGGCCGTTTTTCAGTGCAAGGCGATCGATCTGGGCTTTGACACGGCTGTATTGGAGGCGAAATAGAACGATATCGCTTGGGCGGCCAACGACTCGTATTGCAATTTGCTGCGAAACTCGCGCCTGGTAGATCACGCAACCGTAGTGGCTCGCGAGCGTGCTAACGAGGATCTGTTGCCAAACGGGTACCCGCGAAGCATACGTCTCGATAGGCACTGCATCTTCCGATGGTGATTCCGTCGTCGCATCCGAATGTGCCTCGACCTCAGCACGCGAGAGCCGGTATTGCTGAAGCAACTTTTCAGCGGCGGCCACGGCAACTGCTGCTTCGTGTTCACTCGTGTTGGCCTCCGCGAGGGCGTACAGTTTGCGAACTTTGCTGATGACTTCTTCGATGGCGTTCATGGCTGGTCCGTCGTCGTTGACGCCATTTACTACAGCGCTGCGCGAATGACCGCCCCAACTGTCGAAGTTTCGGAGTTTGTGCAGGCCAGTGGTCCAGGATCGTGGCTGTTGCCTTCGCCAAGGCAACTGGTGCCGCGACTAGATCTGCCAAAGCTCGTGTCACCAACGTAGGGGTCGCAAGCCGGCTTGCCTCCGGCGACGGGAGGCGTTCCGTAACAGCCGACGAGATCAATCCCGAGTTCGTCATCGTGCGAAACTCTCGCCCACGTCATTCCAAGCTTGTCCCGAAAACTGGTGGGTTCGCGCTCGTTCGCGTTACAAGTCGGGCCTTGAAGACTGCGTGTGAACTCGAGATAGGGATTGCCGTTCCGCCATGAGCGCGAGGTGGTGGGCAGTGCCTGTGCCTCGGATGTGGTCGCGGATTCACTCGTTGTTGGGGTGGGCTCGACCCCGGATGCCTCGTGTTTCCGATGACTGGCAACCAAGCAGCAGCGCGAGCGAGCCAAGGATGACGGCAGCATTTGAGCGACAGTAGGTCGATGTTGCTTCGGCAGCCATCATCGACCATCGAGATCGTGGGGCGGTCTCTTCCGGTGCGTGTGACGCGGCAAGCCGTGCATCCATAGCTCCGCGTGCGCTTCGCCTGGGCAGGGCGCTCGAATTGGTCATGTTCTTGCAGACTATCGCTATCGGTACAGACAGGTCACCACACAGTTCGGACTCGCGACAGGACACCTGTAGCCCTGTCTGGGTGCCGAACCATTGAACTTGAGCGCAGCTTACCGTATCGTGAAAGCTTGAGACTCCGCAAAGGTTACGGATTGCTCGGCAGTTCTCGCGAGGAAAGGTCGATGGACTCACATATCGGTACTCTGTGCACACTCCTCCCCCTCCTACTGGGGGCCTGTGGAGCTGGCGCAAACGAGACTTCCGCCAGGGCCGATACCTCGGCAGGTTCCACGGGGCCATCCAGCCGTGATGCTGGGTCGTCGGGCACAGGCGGCGCGGGCGGGGCAGCGGGGCAGGCGAGTACCGGGTCGGGGGGTGTGGTCGCGGACGCAGGGGCGCCTGCCGTCCTTGACCCGCCACCGCATCCGATTTGCAGCACAGGTGGTTGGTGCTGGTCGAACCCTGCACCGCAGGGCAACCGACTCTATCGAGTATGGGGCACGAGTTCTGCGGACGTTTGGTTCGTGGGGGAAAGCGGGACGGTGCTTCATTGGGATGGAGCGATGTGGCGCACGACGCCCGCACCGACCGATAGGGGGCTGCGCGGTCTGGGCGGCACCGCGCCGAACGATGTCTGGGCGGTCGGCGAAGCGGGAACGATTCTGCACTGGAACGGGACAGTCTGGTCGTCGTTCGCGAGCGGCACAAGCGTCACACTGACCAGTGTTTGGGCGAGCGCGTCGAACAATGTCTGGGCCGTGGGAACCTCGGACACGTTCGACGGTGCTAGGATTCTGCACTGGGATGGCGCTTCGTGGTCGCCCACTGACTTGAACCGTGGTGGCGACGACGTAGCCGTTTGGGGAGTCACTCCGGAGAACCTCTGGGTCGCAAACAGTGACGGGTACTACGTGCGATGGGACGGCTCGGCGTGGTCGATGGTCGCGTGGGTCGAACATCCCGTGCGGGTTGAGGATCTATGGGGCTCCGGACCGAACGATATCTGGGCGTTGGGTAACAACGCAGCCCTCCACTGGGACGGTTCCTCGTGGACCCAGATGCCGATCCCCGCCACGTCGGAGCTCACTTCCATCGCTGGAACGGGACCGAACGATGTCTGGGCAGTCGGGTGGAACGGAGCCGCCGCTCACTGGAATGGGACGGCATGGTCGTCCGTGTCGCTCGGGACGACGCAGACTCTCCATTCTGTCTGGTTCAGCGGCGGAACGGGGTGGGTGGTGGGAGATCAAGGCGTCGTTTATCGCTACCAAAGCGGTGCTTGGCAACCAGTCTCGAGCGGACCTTCGAACGACTTTCTCGCCCTCGGCGGGACCGGCGCGAACGACGTTTTCTTGGTGGGAGGCAAGACCGCATCGACCGCCTATCATTTCGACGGAGCCAAGTGGGAGCCCACCGCGATGCGCCAGAACCTGCATGCTGTGTGGGGCGCTGATCCGCAGCACGTGTGGGCGGCAGGCGCGCAGATCGAGCAGCCGTCGGACTCCTGCATGTTCCTGTGGAATGGCACATCGTGGTCTACGGTGTTTCCGCCTGTGGGCAATGTGATTACGGGGCTTTGGGGCAGCGCTGCCGATGACGTCTGGGCCACGTGGCGAGGGACCAGCATTTCACATTGGGACGGGACCAAGTGGTCGCTTATGGAGCTTAGCGGCTCTTGGGGTATCAACGCAGTCCACGGCTTCGGCGCGAAGGACGTCTGGGCGGTGGGACAAAGGGGGCAGGCTTACCACTGGGATGGCCAGACCTGGACGCAATCCCAAACCGGGATGGCGGATCCGGACCGGCTTCTGGCGGTATGGGGAAGCACTACGAACGACCTGTGGGCAGTGGGGCGAATGGTCATCGCCCACTGGGACGGGTCCGCCTGGACAGTCAAGAACGCGGACGCGGAGCTCAATGGCATCTGGGGACAGCATGCCTCGAGCATTTGGGCCGTGGGCAGCGGTGGGACGATTTTGCATTGGGACGGCCACGCCTGGACGCAGGAAGCAAGCGGGGCCACCGCGACGCTGAATGCGGTGTGGGGCACGATCAAGGGAGGCCTCTGGGTCGCGGGCGACTACGGCACACTGCTCCATCACGACCTTTAGCACCGCCGTGGGGGCGCGCGTCGGTCCATCGAGGAGCCCCCGTCTGGAGACGATCGCGTCAAACCGCAAGTTTACGACCGGCCCAAGCGCGGCCAGTTCTGTGCTGCGGAACACGGAAAATGTTAGCCTTTCCGGTCGGCACTAATCGCGGACAGCGCGGTCGAAATCCAGCGGAATCCCAAGAGCGCTTCCAGCAAGAGTAGTTGACGTCGATCATCAGCTAGAGCAACAGCGAAACCCGACGTAGTCGTCCACGTAGCCGCGCGATGTCCCGACGCCGGCGCCACAGGGCATAGAATTCATGCCCAGGTCGTAGAGGAAGGAGCCACCACGGATATGGCAAGCGCTCGCTTTGCCAGTACTTTTGCAACTATCCTCCCATTCGGCTATGTTGCCACTGAGGTCGTAGACACCTGCATATCCGGTCGTCAATGTCACGCAGTTCGCCATCGAGCCAACCAGCACCGATTGATCTGGACCGTAGTCACTCCCATTACAGTAGCCGGTTTGGTACGTATTGCCGTACGGGTACGCATTAGTCCCTCCCGAGCTGCACGCGCTGTACCATTGGCTTTGCGTCGTGTCAGCGTAGCTCGCATACGAACTCGAACCTCCACCATGTGATCCACAGAGCCGTTTGCCGACTCCTTGGCAATAGGCATAGGCGTCGCACCAATCCACGAACACCACGGGGTGGTGGTCGGCATCGGTGCCTGAATAGCCTGCACCTTGCTCAGCATAGCTCGCGACGTACCCGCAGTCGGCATTGTTACCCGCTGGGAGTGCTGGGGTTGTAGCTAGCCATGAGTCGTACTGGCCCTGGGTCACCTCCGTAACGTCGATGCTAAAGTCTGAGTAACTGCCTGCGGCGGATATCGAGGCCATTTTGGCCACGCATAGGCCAGAGTTCCTTTGGATGGTTTCGAGGGCACCGGTGCATCCAGTACCTTGGTAACCACCCGTAGAAGTAGTACCCCCAGTACCAGGTTTGAAATCACAGATGCAGTCCCCCCCAACGCCACTGGGACGAGCGGTAACGGAGTTGACCCCACCCGAGCTACCACCGTTATCAGTCGATGTGCTTGAGCCTGCCTCCCGGCCACCGCAAGCTGCAGTAAGTAGGCCGACAAGGAGAAGTACCCGCATTCCTACGAGGGTACCGCATTTGTTCTCGAAGTCCAATCGAAGCGAAGTGAGAGCTGCGGCGCGCGAACGGACCAGCGCGCGGCCGATTTCGATATCATCCCCGACAGTATGCGTGGCCATTGGGCACTTGCCGCATCCCTCACCATTGATCTCTACGCCTTCATACCGAGGGGTCACGCTCGCTGAGAGTACCTCACCCCCGTCGGGCGTGACAGCCCGCTGAGAGAGGTCTCTTGCGCAGAAAAGCCCGATTCGATAACGCTTTCATGGAAGTGGGTGTTATGAACAATTACCATTCACCCCCTGTGCTCCGATTAGCTTCGGTATGGGGTTGGGCTCTGGACTTGTACGTCTGCCCGGAGAAGGGCAACACACTGCAAAGGAACATCTTCCGGCATTCCTGCCATCCAAGGGAATCCTAGCCAGCTCTGCGATCCGTGGACCGGGGCTATTGATGAATTCGTGCAGACATTGGCGGGGACGAAAGGCGTGTACGTCTCAAACGCCCTAGAGGTCGAGCGAATCGTCCAGTCAACAAGTCAAGCTGACTGTCGTGGAATACGGGTCGAAGGCGACCAAGGTCGCCTTGGTCCGCCCGACGCGGCTCTTCGTTTGCACTCCGGTTGAGGTGTACTTCTCTGGAAGCGGATACGTGGAATTCTGGGAAGACGCCAAAGCGCGCCACCCTGACCAGAGCCAAGCGTACAACACTTGGAAGATTCCGGTTTGGCCAGTGGGAGCGGTCAACTTGGAGGTGAAGGTATCGGAGTCTCCAGGCCATGGCCCATATGACAGCATCTACCTCGCCAAGAGCGCCGACTGCAACTGATCGGTGTTGCTAGAGCCCACAGCGCTGCACCGAGGCGCACCCAGACCTAGGTCTGGACCAAAATCGGGACCAACGATTGCGGCACATCAGCGGACGTTCGTCGGACGCTTGTCCAGCTCCTCGGAGTTCCGCTTTCGTTGAAAGTCAAGCCAGGGAAGGCACCCGATTGCTCCTCCTTGCCGTGGCTTGAAGGCGGCTTTGGGGTGACGTTGACGCATTGAAGGATGGGCGGCTTTGGGGTCGCGTTTGGCGCCATCTTTGAGAAGACGCAACTCCAGCTGGCGAAGGCCGGTGACGTGGTGCGAGCCAAGGACATCTACGATCTGGCGCGCATCACTGCGGTTAGGCCGCTAGGCGATGGATCCTTTTGGTCGAACGTGCGCAGCGAATTCAGATTGGTCTGCGAATCCCGGCAAATTTACTGCGACGGACTCTCGACGTTCGAAGAGCAGCTCGATGTGGCCGAAGCGACGTACAACGCCGACGCCACGCTTCCCAAAGACATCGCATTCGGCGAGGCTTGGGCCGCAACGCGTTCTGTCGTGCAGCTCCTCGAGCACGCTGGATTGTTCCCACTTCGCTTTGCCATTCCGGACCGCGACCCGTCGCCAACCTGAACGTGGGGGACAGCTACCTGCGTCGAATTCGGCTATGATTCGAGACCACCGATTCAACGATCCAGCAGGATTCTTGGAGCCAACTCCGAGAGTTGAACTTGGGACCTGCGGTTTACGAACGCACGCGTTCCGTTGGGCATGGCATCGCTAGGACAGCAGATTGCCTGTGCCTTTTGGTCTGTTCGGCGTGGTTACGGTTCTCGCAAAATCGCCGTTTCCACGCGGTCGGTACGTGGACGGGTGTTCGTCAGTCCCAGGCGACGAAGCCCGGATACCGAGCGAGCGCTGAATTCGATGCGACCCTGCTCGAAAATCGCCTTCACGTCCGTGACGATCGCTCTGAGATCGGGCGGATTGGTTTTGCGTTGTTGTGTGCGTCGGCAAATCACCGAAACGGCCTCGGCAACCAAGAAGTCGAGCATGACTGGCGTGTCGCCCGCCTCCTTCAGACTTTGCACGACCACCGGTAGCGCTGCGTGGTGCCACCGTCGCTGTGACCCAGCAGCGGTCCTTTGCGCAATCCAGATCCCCGGTTCGGGCAGCCAATCGCCGCCGAGAACGCCCCAACTTTCTCCGGGGTGCCCAACATTTTTCGATCCAATTTGTCGATCACGAGCAAGTAACCCATTGAGTGCCCGACGAGTGCCTAAGTTCGCGAGATTACACGTTCCCCAATGACCTTTCCCGGATTGAACCCAATTGTCGCGAGCCGCTCTGTCGAGTGTGGCAGGTCGGGGCATTTTGTCGAAAGCGTTGCGAACGTAGTTTTCGCGATTCACTTCGGACGGATCGCCAATCGTTTGGGGCACCGTTTTCCTCGTGCCCGATGCGTCACTATTAATAGTGTCGTCACTCGCGTCAGGCTCGGATCAGAGCCAACACTCGCTTCGAGCTCAGTGAGGTTTCTCGCGAGTGTACCCCCACTTGGAATTTACCTACGTAGGCATGCCGCGAGTGTACCCCCACTTGGAATTTACCTACGTAGGCATGCCGCGAGTGTACCCCCACCTGGAATTTGCCTACTTAGGCTTGCGGCGAGTGGTACCCCACCTGAACTTTGCCTACTTAGGCTTGCGGCGAGTGGTACCCCACTTGGAATTTACCTACGTAGGCATGCCGCGAGTGTACCCCCACCTGGAATTTGCCTGCTTAGGCTTCGCGCGAGTGTCCCCCCACGTAAGAATGGATTCGCTAGGCTTTTCTGCAGTTTGTGCCGTCGCTTTGGGACGACCTTCGAATGGCAGTTTTCGACGGTGCGCAACTCGCGATCGAGGGTCGAACTTATTTGTACGACGAGGTGAAAGCTTCTTGGGAGCGCCGACGTTCAATGGGCACGGCGGGCAACCCGATGCCCGAGAGGTATGCGTCATGACGAATCCAGTCGATTCTAGAGTAAGTGTTCCGGTCGACTTGTGTGACGCACTCGACCGCGTGCGGCCAATGATGGCAAAATTGTGCAAAGCCGAACTGCTCCGGGTCAACCTCGATCCTTGGGCGGCAGTCGCGTTGGCGCTGACACAGGCGGAGGCCGTCTATCGGACCGTTACCCGCACGCAAGAACAACTCCCGGTGATTCTCGACGAGGGGTTCGAAGTGCGCGCGCGGATGGTAGAGGAGGCCAACGTCCTAGTGCACTGGGGGATGCTTGAAGACGATAGTTGCGCCTGGGTGGTCTACAGTCAACCCGCTCGTTGCGATCAAGGTCGGGAAAATCGCGGGAGTCCCTAATATACTCTGGTGGGAGGAGCTACCGCGGATTGACTCAGCAGGTTGAATCTCCTTATCGAGCAGCCTGTGCTACCAACCGAAGCACTGACTGGTGACCCAATTTCGGAAGACCCACTCCAATGAATCTTCTCTTCGATCTCGATGGTACCCTCACCGATCCAGTGGTCGGGATTACCACTTGCATTCAGCACGCCTTGAGGCAGCTCGGTCGTGAGCCGCCCGAGCGTAGTGAACTCACTCGGTACATCGGTCCGCCGTTGCGCGCGACCTTCGCTGAGCTGCTTGTGACGGACGACCAAAGCTTGGTGCACCAGGCGATGGTTTGGTATCGCGAGCGCTTTGAAGCCGTTGGCATGTTCGAAAATGAGGTCTATCCAGACGTGCCGACAGGGCTTGAAGCACTGGTTGCAAAGGGCCACCGCCTCTTCGTAGCCACCTCAAAGCCGCGTGTCTTCGCTGAAAGAATTATCGACCATTTCGGTCTCAGTGCCTATTTCGTCGCTGTGTACGGTTCGGAATTGGATGGGCGCAACAGTAGCAAGGTCGATCTGATTCAATGCCTGCTCAAGAACGAATGCCTCGATCTCGCCGATACTTGGATGATCGGCGATCGGGCGCAGGACGTTCGCGGTGGCCGCGCCAATGGTATTCGCACGATTGGCGTGCTTTGGGGCTACGGTTCGCAGGACGAACTGCGTGCCGCCGACGCAGATCTCTTGGTGCACAACATGTCGCAAGTTGTCGATACGATGTGCCACTAGCCTGATGGGTGTCCATGCTTGTCGTTTGGACGCAAAGTTGGGATTGCAAAGGCATCCGCCCCGCCAATCGACGCCTCGATCCACTGTCCAGGTCATCGTGCTGTCGCGCAACACGAGTGGGGTGACGTGCCGAGGTCCACATGTTCGGAGTTGGAATCGCCATTTCATGTGCCCGCGCCAAGGGTGTTGATGTCGCGATTCTCAATAATCGGGTTGGGCGCGCCGTCCTTGGCCACACGGAGCATTGCTTTGGCAGCAGGCATTGAGCCAGATTGGTGGCACCTGCCAGTTCAAGATTGTGCTGAATGTTTCTCAAGGTAGTGGTACCTACTCCTTCGATCATCTGGCATTTCGCTAAACTGGGTAATCTTCCGCATTGAGCTTCGCGTTCCGACATTGGTACAGGAATCTCCGGTCGACATTCTTCGTCGCACTGGCAGCGCTGATTGCAAATTCTCAAAGTGCGTGCGGTGCTCGGTCGGAACTCGACGCGCTCAGTACTGAGGGTGGGGCGGGCGGCACAGGCGTGCCTGGCCCCACCGGTGGAAGTCAGAACACGGGCGGAGTCAGCAGTTCCTGTGCAAGAGACTGGACGCCGTGCACCTTTCCTGCAGAATGCTGCAGCAACATTTGCCAGCTGGGCGCATGTGTCGAGTGTCGAGGCACGGGCGTGTCCTGCGAGAGCTGGGGTCAGTGCTGCTCTGCCGTCTGCGAGCAGTCCGGGGTCTGTGGTTGTACCGGCTACGGCGATGGTCGCCCATGTCACAATGACGCTGATTGCTGCTCGAATCGATGTTCGAAGGAAGCATCCACTTGTCTGCCACCAGCCTAACGGGGCACTGCCGACACTAGCCCGCTGTATTTGGGTAGACGCAGTACGAGCCTCCAATTTGCCTACCATCCGGAGTGGTGGAAGGTGGCCAAATCTCTATGCACTGCATATTGCTTGGACATGTGCATGGATTTGTCACAACCGAATCGCAACGACACGAGCAAATCACTCGTTCGCTTGGCGGTTCAGATGGCAATTGGGTTGACACGGCGACGGTAACGAGTGTGCCATCAGGAGTCTTGCATCGGCTCGGATCACTTGCGGGCAAACCGAGCGCTTGAGCTGTCTGGCCGCTAGGGCATGATACGCGGCCCGTGAAATTGATCGAAAGACATACCCCCGATGCGCAGTCGGTCGCGCCAAAACCGAGATTTGAACCCTCGCCAAAGCCAGGAAATTCGGGGTCCGACTCCTCGAACGGGATGCATTGCTCGCCAACTTGGTCCGGCGTCACCTGATTCTCGTTGGCATTCTTTGAGTCAGATGTTGCCGCGGCCCCACAACCAAGTGCCAATGCACAGCCAGCGAAGACGCTACCGACGCTGCGGCTCATCCGTCCGAGGTACCACTTTGATCGGTTCATGATTCCTTGCATCGGGACGCTACTGCGTGGCAAGGCGAGAGGCAATTGCCCTCATAACCCCGGGGGACCACGCTGAGAAGACCGCCCTTCCGCCCAGCGTGAGCGCTCGCCTACCTGTCCGTGGTTGGTGCAGCATCAACCGAACTACCATAGTCCCGACCACGCCGAACCTCACGCCTCTGGTTGCTCACCTTCCGAGTATCGTCACTACAGGGGGCGATGGCGACACGTCGCCGGCTGAACGTTACTCCCAATGCGTCCAGCTCCGTCCGTCAGCTGACGGCCCTACTCACTCCCTCGTTTTCAAGGAACGCACCGAGAACAGCTGATTTAGCTTCAAAGGGTGCGAGGACTGAGTGGAGCCAACTCCGAGACTTGAACTCGGGACCTGCGGTTTACGAAAGCGGCCAAATCTCCCGCAATATCGACAATTTGAGCCTCATTTTGGACAGGCCGTGGACCAAAATAGGCCGCGTTCGTTTCGCGCGTCGCGGCGCGCAACGCTGTGTCTCCGAGATGGACGTAGCGCTGAGTCATCTTGATGTCGCTGTGGCCCAGAACCTCTTTCACTTCCTCAATGGACCAGCGGCGGCCCCACCAACCAGCCACGAGTGACGACGCGCAGGTGTGCCGCAGATCGTAGACCCGTACCGGTCGCTTGATGCCGGCCGCCTTGAGCCAATCCGCCCAACCCTCTGGCGAACCCTCGGCGCGATGATTGCCTGTTAGCGTTGGCCAAAAGACGCGTTTCGGATTCGTCTTACCCTTCAGAAACGCCACCTGCGCTCGTGCCGCTTCAACGGCCATCCCGAACAACGGCACCCGCCGTGTCTTGCCTGTTTTGGTTGGTTTCCCGGGGTTGCCGTGGCGTACTCCCGTCCCGAGGGCGAACGCATAATACCGTCGCTCGTCGGCAGGCATGGCTGCGAGGAATGCCGTTTGTTCTCCGGGCTCGAGGTATGTCCAGGGACGGAGCTGCACCGAAGCGCACCAAGACCAAGGTCTGGACCAAAATCGGGACCAAAGCAGCGAGGATTGGAACCAAGGTCTGTTTTCGTGAGCCTGTGTTGGTTCGGGGCGGATTCGGCGAGACGCGGCAGCCTCTCCCGGCTCGACATCTCGAAGGAAGGGTTCGGTGCTCATTCGCGACATGCGCCCGCAACGTGAGGCTGGTTCACTCGGCTGCACGAATCGGCGAGTTGGCGCCGTGACGATCACTAACTGGTCTTCGATATCGCGAACGCAAGTCTTCGAACCGCCTGGTGCGCACCCTCGTGCCGGGTGTTGTGGCAGGGGACTCGAGGGATGACCTCGGGCCCCTATGCCGATTGGCCGCAGGTGCTTCCTTTGCTCAACACATCACGGTGCCCCCGACTGCCGTGGAATAGGAGCAGTTTCGTCCGTCGTTGGTGGAGGCGACCTGCACGAAGACCGACTGCGCGCTCACCGGACGCACCTACAGCGCGGTTACCCGAGTGGGGTGGGCGACAGCTGCGTTGCCCCGCCCGGAGCGACGCCTGGCTGCCAGTAGCGCGCCAATCGAACACATCACCTTCTGCGCGGGATGCTTCTTGAGCGTGGAAGTGAATCCGCGTGCGTTAGGGTGAACAGTGCGGCTGTGGTCTCTTAGGTTCTCGCAAATCGCGTCACCCATCATTCCCCAAACCTTCGAACGAACCACGTCTTTACCACCTGCGTCAGGGCCGCGTATCCCAACATCATCAGCCCTAAGAATAGCCAAAAGAGCGGCGGGAGCGGGACGAACCCGAGCGTGTCTGCCAAGGGTGAAACCGTCAGCCATGCCCCAGAGGCGGCGATGGCAACAGAAGTGAGTATGAGCGGCCAACTAGCGCGGCTTTGTACGAACGGGACCTTGTTGGTCCGAATGACATGAATGATAAGCGTCTGGGTGAAGAGCGACTCCACGAACCAACCCGTGCGAAACAAGGCCGGGTTGTGCCAGCTGTCAAAGACGTACAGCATCAGATAGAAGGTCAGGTAGTCGAAGAGCGAGCTGATGGGACCAATGAACAAGATGAAACGAAGAAGCCTGTCTATCGTCCATTGGCGAGGCTTAGTGAGCCAGTCCGCGTCCACTTCATCGGTCGGGATAGTGGTCTGCGAAAAGTCGTAGAGAAGATTGTTGGTGAGGACCTGGATCGGCAGCATGGGTAGG
>Ga0302323_100000787_pt1 | contig 25700 bp, 17 predicted proteins | sample Fen_T0_3_FD_201950 | JGI IMG/M metagenome (GOLD analysis project Ga0302323, IMG submission 201950) | Peat permafrost microbial communities from Stordalen Mire near Abisko, Sweden - Fen_T0_3 | ecosystem: Environmental > Terrestrial > Soil > Wetlands > Permafrost | place: Sweden: Abisko...
CGGGCGATCCGCTCGAGCAGCGCGCGGGCCAGCGGCAGCAGATCGGTCTTGCGGTCGCGCAGCGGCGGCAGCTTGATCGGGAACACCGCGAGCCGGTGGTAGAGGTCCTCGCGGAACCGGCCGTCGTCGATCATCTGGCGCAGGTCGCGGTTGGTCGCCGCGATCCAGCGCACGTCGACCTCGAGGGTGCGGCTGCCGCCGACCCGCTCGAACCGGCGCTCCTGCAGCACGCGGAGCAGCTTGGCCTGGAGCTCGGGCTTGAGCTCGCCGACCTCGTCGAGGAAGAACGTGCCGCCGTCGGACAGCTCGAGCCGGCCGCGCTTGCGCTCGGTGGCGCCGGTGAACGCGCCCTTCTCGTGGCCGAACAGCTCGCTCTCGAGCAGCTGCTCGCTCAGCGCCGCGCAGTTGATCGCCATGAACGGCTTGGCCGCGCGCGGGCTCTGGTGGTGGATCGCGCGCGCGGCGACCTCCTTGCCGGTGCCGCTCTCGCCGAGCAGCAGCACCGTGGCCGAGGTCCGCGCGACCTTCTCGATCGCCTCGACCACCGGCCGCATCGCCGGATCGCCGTAGGTGAGCGGCGGGCCCGACAGCTCGGTGTGGTGGCGCTCGGCGCCGTCGACCCGGTCGCGCAGGCCGCGGCGCTCGAGGGCGCGGCCGACCAGCAGGCGGAGCTCGTCGGGGCCCGAGATCGGCTTCTGCAGGTATTCGAACGCGCCCAGCTTCATCGCCTCGACCGCGTTATCCACCGTGCCGTGCGCCGTCATCATGATCACCTCGACCTCGGGCTGCTCGGCGCGGACCTTGCGCAAGAGGCCCATGCCGTCGAGCCCCGGCATCTTCAGGTCGGTGAGCACGAGGTCGAAGCCGCGCTCGTCGAGCAGGCGGGCCGCCTCGCGGCCATCCTTGGCCGGCACGACCGTGTGGTCGTCGAGCTCGAGCGAATCGCTGATGAACTCGCGCAGGCCGGGTTCGTCGTCTGCAACCAGGATGCGTGCCATGCGGGCGGCAGTATGGCTCAATCCTCGGGGAGCTCGGCGCGAAATACCGCGCCCCCGCCCGGGTTGGGGAGGACCGCGATCGTGCCGTGGTGGAGCTCGACGACGCGCCTGACCACCGCGAGGCCCAGGCCCGTGCCCTGGGTCTTGCCGGTGAAGAACGGCTCGAAGATCTTGTCGCGGTCGTCCGGCTCGACGCCGGGGCCGCGGTCGGCGACTTCGATGACCAGCGCGCCGCGCGCGTGGCCCACGGTGACCGCGACCGGGGCGCCGGCGCAGATCGCGTTGTCGACGAGGTTGATCACGACCTGGCGGATCCGGCCGGCGTCGAGCGGCCAGCGCGGCGGCGCGGCGGCGGTCTCGACGGTGACGAGCGGCGGGGTGCCGGGCTCGACCTGCGCCGCGGCCACGCTGGCGGCGGCCTCGCGGACCAGCGCGCCGGGATCGACCGCGACGCGATGGATCGTGCCGGTCCGCACGAACTGCAAGAGATCGTTGGTCAGCTGCTCGAGCCGCACCGCCTCGTCGACCACGCGATCGGCCTTGGCGCGTGGCTTGGCGCCCTCGGGCAGCATGCGCGCGAGCAGCTGGGCGTTGCCCTTGAGCGAGGCCAGCGGGTTCTTGATCTCGTGGGCGAGCACGGCCGACATCTCGCCCAGGCTCGCGAGCCGGCGCTCGCGCTCGCGCGCGGTGGCGTCGGCCTGGCGCCGGGCCTCGCGGCGGATCAGCACGAACGCGACGCCGAGCAGCGCCAGCGCGGCGAGCACGCCGACGCCGAGCGTCAGCGTCGCCGCGTCGCGCAGCTCGGTGGCCTGGATCGGCTCGATCTCGATCACGAAGCGCATGCCGCCGCCGGCCTTCATCTTGCGCAGCGACCGCAGCTCCATGCGCAGCCGGCCGGCGACCTCGTCGATCTTGCACCCGGCGGCGCGGCTGCGCGCCAGGGTGCTGGCGGCGCCGGTGCCGCTCGCGGTGCCTGCCGCGGCGAGCGCGACGGGCAGCCCGCGGCCCTCGACCATCGCGAGGTAGCGCAGGCCCTCGTCGTGGTGCTCGTGCAGGATCGCGCCGAGCTGCGGCGACTCCGGGATGCCTTCGAGATCGGCGAGGTCGGAGCGCACGGCCTGCTCGATCGCGTCGGCCTGGCCGCAGCGCACCGCGTCCGAGGCGGCGAGGATCGAAGCCCGCGTGCTCCACACCGTGGCCAGCAGGGCCGCGCCGATCAGCGCGACCACCACGACGATCGACCATCCGGCGATCGGCCGGACGCGGCGAGGGAGCATCGGGGGCAGCATACCTAGTTCACGACGTCATGCTCGGCGGGTCGCCCTGGCGGGCCGGGCGGGGCAACGCCCGCCGCGGGTGACGAGCAACGCGGGCTAACGCAACCCGCGTGCCGGAGGTAACCCTGCGGATCGCGGTGGCGCGTGCAGGGCACGCCTGCAGGATCCGCAGGACGGACTGCGGAAATCCACGCGGAGCCGCTCGCGCGATGCAAGGCTGCATCGCAGCCGGGGCGATCTCCAGACCCGCGCACGGGACCCGGGGGCTGTGCGTGCTGGCAGGCAGCGGCAACCAAGCAACGCGAAGCCGGCGCGAAACATCAGACGATCGTCGATGATGCGCTATCCTGGCCGCGTGGCGAGCGACCCGACGTCCAAGGGGGACGAGCTTGGCCGGACGATGACCGCCCCGGTTTCGACGGCGGCGCCGGCTGAAGCTGCCACACCGGAGCACGCGATCGGTCCGACGGTCGGACGTTACCGCCTCGAGCGCGAGCTCGGGGAAGGCGGCATGGGCGTCGTGCACGCGGCGTTCGACACGGATCTGCAGCGCCGGGTCGCGCTGAAGGTCCTGCGGATCGCCGCGCCCGGGATCGAGGCCAAGGACCGGCTGTTGCGCGAGGCCCGCGCGATGGCGCGGCTGGCCCACCCCAACGTGGTCACCGTGCACGAGGTCGGCACGGCGAGCGGCCGCGATTACGTCGCGATGGAGCTGATCCTCGGCGAGACCCTGGCCGACTGGCTGCGCTCGGAGAAGCGCCGCGCGGCCGATATCGTGGCCGCGTTCATCGCCGCGGGCCGCGGGCTCGCCGCCGCCCACGCCGCCGGCATCGTCCACCGCGATTTCAAGCCGCACAACGTGCTGCGCAGCCGGCACGGCCGGATCGTCGTCACCGACTTCGGCCTGGCGCGCGAGGCCCAGGCCGATCTGCCGGCGCAGCTCGAGGCGACGCTGCCGAGCTCGGCGCGGATGATCGCGTTTCCGACCAGCACCCCGGGGCCGTTGACCGGCATCACCGTGACCGGCTCGCTGCTCGGGACGCCGGCCTACATGGCCCCGGAGCAGTGGGAGGGTGGGCTGGTCACGCCGGCGACCGATCAGTTCGCGTTCTGCGTCGCGCTGTGGGAGGCGCTGGCGGGCGAGCGGCCGTACCGCGGGCCGACGCTGGACGAGCTGCGCCGCCAGGCCGCGCTCGGCCCCGGAGCGCTCGATGCCTCGAAGATCCCGTGCCGGCTGCGCGCCGTGCTGCGCCGCGGCCTCGATCCGGATCCGATGCTGCGCTGGCCGAACATGGACGTGCTGCTCGCGCGGATCGTGCGGGTCGAGCGCCGCCCCGGCGTCGCGGCCGCGGTCGCGATCGGCGCGGTGGGCGCGGCGGTCGCGCTGATCGTCGCGCTGCGGACCGGCGGCGGGCTGGTCGCGCCGCCGGGCTGCGAGACCTCGGTGCTCGATCTCGCGCAGGTCTGGTCGGCGGCGGTCCGCGGGGGGCTCGCCAGGCAGCCGACCGCGGCCCGCGCGATCGACGCCGAGGCCGCGGCGTGGCGAGCCGCGCGCGCGTCGGCGTGCGAGATGGCGCCGGCGCTGCGGCCGCCGCGGCTGGCGTGCCTGGACGGCGTGCTCGCGCGGATCGACGCGGTGGCGCGCGGCGCGCAGCTCGCCGGGGACGCCGCGCAGGTCGACGCGGGCGCGCTGCTGATCGATCCGCGGGTCTGCGAGGCGGCGCGCGCGCCGCGCCTCATGGCCAACACGTCGCCCGAGTTTCGCGACGTCGCGGCGACCTGGCTGGCCCGCACCGCGTCGCGGGCGCCGCTGCCCGGCGCGCAGGTGACCGCGCTGGTCGGCCGCGTCGCGACCGACCCGTGCGCGTCGTCGCTCGCGCACCTCCTGTCCGCCGCGATCCAGCAGGGCGGGGCCGAGCACACGCGCCAGCTCGACGAGGCGCAGCAGGAGGCCGAGCGCTGCGGCGACGATCGGGTGCTGGCCGAGACCGCGCTGGCCCAGGCGCGCTACGTGCTCGACAACGAGTTCCTGAGCGCGACGGTGACGGCCAAGCTGCGGCTCGCCGACGCCGCGGTCCAGCGCGTCGCGCAGAGAGACCTCAAGGCGACGATCGACCGGATGCGCGCCCGGATCGCCACGCGCGCCGAGCGGCTCGACGACGCGATCAGGTACGCCGGCGAGGCGGTCGCCGGGTTCGCGGCGCGCGGCCGGCTGCGCGAGGAGATCCGCGCGGGGTTCTTCCTGCTCGAGCTGCGACGCATGCGCGCGACCGTCGAGGACCTCGCGGCGGTGCCGGTCGCGCTCGCGGCGTGGCGGGGGCGCGCCGTCGAGGAGCTCGGCCCCGGCGACGAGATCGTGCGCGCGATCGACGCCGAGACCGCCGACTGGGACTGGCGGCACGGCGAGATCGCGGGCGCCGACGCGGTCCGCGCGCGCGCGCAGCTGGCGGTGCCCAACGAGCACGCGCAGCGGATCACCGGCGTGGTCGTCGATGCGCACGGCAAGCCGGTGGCGGGCGCCACGGTGACCGCCGGGCTCGAGCTGCGCGGCGACTCGCTCCACGCCGCGATCGCGATCAACAACCGCGACTCGATGCGCAGCACCACGTCGGGCCCCGACGGCCGGTTCGAGCTGGCCGACGCGGTCGAGCACGCGACCGTGATCGCCGAGCTCGGCGCGCACCGCTCGCTGCCCTCGCTCGCGACCGACGACGTCAAGCTCGCGTTCGCGCCCACCAGCCGGCTCGAAGGCCACGTCGATCTCGCCGGGCAGGTCGCGCCCGCGGTCGTGGTCTCCGTGCGCGACATCGATCTCGCGGTGCCGTGGGCCTACGCCGTGGTCGCGCCGGTCGCGCCCGATGGCTCGTTCTCCATCGACGGCGTGCCGCGCCGCGCGGTCCTGCTGTTCGCGTCGGTCGACGCCGTGACCGAACAGATCTTCGGCGGCACCACCATCGTGGTCAAGGAGCCGGTGGTGCGGGGGCTCACGCTGTCGCTGGTCAAGTCCAAGCGGGTCGTCCACGTGCTCGTCCGCAACACGATCAACGCCAAGATCATCAACGCGCAGGTCGTGGTCCTGGCCGGCAAGGTGCCCTCGATGACCGCCAAGGCGATCACCCAGGAGCTGCGCGGCGCCACGATCCAGTTCGCGCGCCAGCTCGAGGGCGAGCACGTGCCCAAGCAGGTCGCGGCCGCGGCGCGGCCCGGGGATCTGTACGCCACCGCGACGGGGGTGCCCGAAGGCGTGGCGAGCGCGTGCGCGCTGCCCCTGCCCGATCTCGACGACGACGAGATCGGCCGCAAGGCGTTGGCCCACCTCGACAAGATCCCGGTGATCTGCACGCCGATCCCCGCGCACGCGGATCTGGTGACGGTCGAGATTCCCCCGTTCCCGCGGCTCGACTGAAGTGACCCGAGCGCCCTGGGTCAGCGAAGGTCGGCGCCGTCGACGATGCGGTCGTGCGCCGGGCCCTCGCCGATCCGGATCAGCGCGGACGCGAGGATGTCGGGCGTCGTCGACCGGTAGCGCTCGCGCAGCTGCTTGCCGCCGAGCATGCCCAGGGCCGCGAGCAGGCCATCGCCGAGCGCCGCCATGCCGCGCTCGCCGCGCCGGTGATCGTCGCGCTCGGTGCCGCGGTCGCCGACGATGAACGACGGCCGCGCGATCACCCACGGCAAGCCGGCGCCGGTGACCGCCTGCTCGGCGCGCGCGCGCACGGAGAGGTACGGCGAGCGCGCCTTGGCGTCGGCGCCGACCGAGGACAGGTAGACGAGGCGCGGCCTGCGCTCCGAGGCGCGGGCGGCCTCGACCGCGATCTGGGTGAGCCCGAGGTCGACGGCCTCGTAGATATTGCCGGCGATCGCGTCGGCCCTGGCGCGCGCCCGCGTGGTGCCGATCAGGATGTAGACCTGCGCCGGATCGAGCGCGCGCAGCCGGGCCGCGAGCGCGCTCGCCTGCCACGGCGTGGCGTCGAGCTCCGCGCCGAGCTCGGCGAACCGGCGCTGCCACGTGGCGAGCTGGGGCGAATCGGGCCGGACGTGCGCGACCACCTGGGTGCCGCGGACGCACAGCTGGCGGACCACCTCGCGGCCGACGAAGCCGGTCGCGCCGAGCACGAACGCGGTCATCGGGCGAGCGCCACCTGCATGCGCTCGCGCAGCGGTTCGACGACGTTCGGATCCTTGACGTTGATCACCGGCTCGGTGTCGTACTGCTCGTAGAAGATCGAGTCCTTGAGCGCCTCGGGCACGCCGAGCGCGAGGCGGATCTTCTTGAAGTCGGGGATGAAGCCGCGATCGATCAGCGGGATGATGGTGCCGGTGATCGTCCCGGTGAGCCCGCAGATGAAGATCACGACGTTCCGGGGCGTGAACCCGCCGGGCGCGAGGCCGATCCGCTGCTCGAGCTCGTCGATCCGGCCCGGCTCGAAGAACGCCTCGACGCGGCCGGTGTGGCCGGTCCAGTCAGGGGCCTCCTTGGGCCGGCTGACCGTGCCGAAGTAGTGGAGGCGGTTGGCCTTCGCCAGCTGGGTCAGCTCGTCGCGATATCCCAGATCGCGCGGGTACGACGTGCCGTGCAGCAGCACCCACCTCGACAGATCGACGGCCGGATCGCGGCGCAGCTCGCTGCGCACCATGCTGACGAACGGCGCCGAGCCGGTGCCGGCGGCGACCATCACGCGGATCCGCGGATCGTCGACGCCGATCGTATCCTTGATCGTGAACACGCCGGCGGCGACCGGACGCATGTAGATCCGATCACCGGTCCTGACCTTCCACAGGAGATGCGTCAGCGGATTGTCGGACTCCGGCTTGGCGACCCAGCGGACGTAGAACTCGGTCGGGCCGTCGTCCTCGGGCGCCGACGCGATCGACATCGATCGCCGCACCGAGCCGAGCTCCGGCTTCTCGGTGTTGTTGAGACCGAGCACGCAGTACTGCCCGGGCGTGAACCACGGCCGCTGCTCGGGAGGCTGATCGGGCGTGATGCGAAACAGCGTGAGCGCTTCGGTGACATCGACACGCTCGGTCAGCGTCGCGTTGTACTCGAGGGGCTTGGCCATCGCCGCGACGCTAGCACGCATCCCGTGGCGCCGGGGGCACGGCGGGTGTGGCGCTTGGGGGTGCCGCGTTCGTGATCACGGCCACGCCGTCAACGTGAGCTCGTGGTCACCCTGGCCTGGCGATCGCCGACCACGACCAGCGCCGGTGAGCCGGCGGCCTTCCACTCGAGCTCGAGCACGCGGTTCGATCGCTGGCGCCAGTCGCCCGACGCCGGGTCGATCGTCACGACCGTGCCGTCGCGCGGGTCCATCGCAATGGCCACTTCGTAGTGGCTCGTATTGTGATTGTTGTCGTACGGCAGGATCAGGCCGAGCACGACCGGCCGGCCGGCGCGCAGCTCGTGCGCGAGATCGGCCGCGGTTGCCGCGATGGCGTACGCATCCAGCCCGCGGGTCCGCGCGAGATCGCGCAGCGCGCCGAGCTTGACGCCGCGCTCGCTCGGCGGCAGCTCGTGATGGAGGTCTGCGACCGACCAGCGTCGCCCCCAGGCGCCGGCGACCATCGCGAGCGCGGCCAGCCCGCAGTCCGTCTCTTGACGCTGGCGCACGACCGGAGTCGCCGCCGCGCGGTACCAGCCATCCCCGAGCTGCGCTGGAGCGACCGGGCGCGCGCCGCCGGTGTACGACAGCTGGCAGGCGGACGCTCCGAGCAACAGGGCGACGCGCAACGCCAGGCGCATCGAACGACGTAGCTGCGTGATCATGAAGGCCCGGACGGCTAGATCAAGAGCAGGATCAGCAGCAGCACCACGAGCGCGCCGCCGGAGACGCCGATGACGACGACGCTGCCGCCCTCGTAGCTTGCGACCTTCGGGTCCTGGTGCTCGCGCCGGGCGTAGCTGGACGCGTCGGCGACCGGCGCCGTGGCGGGGGCAGTGGCAGCCGCGACGACGTGCGCCGTGGCGGCTCGTTCCGGGGCGGCCGAGGCGAGAGTCGGGGCGCCGAGCGCGAGGGCAAGAACCAAACCAAGGGTAGCTGGGCGAGTCATCGAAGGAACCTCCGTATGTTCCGAGCTACAGCAAGCGCCGGACCACACGCCGAACACCACGGTTGCGAAGGTTTCTCGGTGCGGAAGGAGGCGCCACGACGCCCGCGGTGCGCGAAACCGCTCGCCCGGGCGTCCGCTTAGTGGCGCTTGAGCACGAGGGCCTTGAATTCGTGCGGCACCAGGCCCATGAGGCGATCTTCGATCTTGTCCCAGCGCAGCTCGCCCACCGTGGCGAGATCGAGCTTGCCAGCCACGGCGTGGGACAACAGCTCCGGCGTATACCCGATCTTGGGTAGATCGACGCCGGCATCCGCGGCGAGCGCGCGCAGCGCCCGGAAGTGGCTGCGCGTCGTCGCGAGGCCCTGCAGCGCGCGGTCGAAGTCGAGCAGGTCGATCACGAACTCGATCGCGCCCTCGAGCCCGGCGCCGCGCGCGGCCTGTAGCAGGTGCCCGAAGTGGGTCGAGAGCTCGGGGTGATCGAGCTGCGTCGAGAGCCGCGGCCACGCCGCGATCTCGCCGAACTCGGTGACGATGGCGGTGCCGCCCGGCGCGAGCCACCCGGCGATCCGCGCGATCATGTCGATCGCGCCGGTCTGCAGGTAGAATGGATCGGGCGCGTCGTCGAGCGCGACGCCGAGCTCCGCGGTCGCGCGCGACAGCGCCGCGAGCTTGGCGCGATCGACCGAGCCGCCCTCGGCGTCGAGCCCGACGTCGGCGCGCGATAGCTGGAGCGCCGGCAGATCGCCGGCCATCTCGTTGCTGAGGATCAGGTCGAACGGCCCGTCGATCTGGGCGGCGAGCACGTCGCCGATCACCCAGGTCACGCCGGGAGTGCCGGCCAACCGCCGCTGCTGCGCCGCCGCGAGCACGGGCGACAGCTCGACGATGGTGTAGTGGACGTCGCGGCCAGCCGCGGTGAGCCGGGCGATCACGTCGCGCGCGACATAGCCCAGGCCGGCGCCGATCTCGAGGATCCGGACACCACCGGCGGGGATGGCGCCCCGGCCGAGCAGCACGTCGGCGAGCGCTTGCCCGTAGCTGCGCGGCGTGCGCAGCTCGCCGGTCGCGAGCACCGGGTGCGGCACGCGCAGCAGGTGCGACAGCGTGGTCTCCTGATGATCGAACTGCGCGTCGGCGTCGGTGATATCGACCTCGTGATACGCGTCGAGCGCGGGCGGCGGCGAGACCTCCGTGCCGGGCTGCCAGCTCGGATACGGCATCGTCGACGACAGGTAGGGGGGCGCCATCGCCGGGCGCTTGGCATAGACCGACCACGGCATCATCGACATCTTGACCGCCTGGACGCTGTGGTGGACGAGCCGGCGCGCGAGCGCGATCAGCGCGGCGTTATCGTGGTGATGGCGCAGCTCGATCAGCCGGTTCTGGCCGTTGAACGCGTCCCAGATCGCGGTCTCGGCGGGATCGAGGAACACCTGCTGGACCGGCCGCTCGCCCCAGGCGGTCCACAGCGTGACCCGGTCGCCGCGGCGCTGCCACACGTTCCACTTGCCCTTGATCGGCACGAACGCCCACATCCCATCGATCTCGTCGTCGCCGGGGTCGACCAGCACCGCGTGGGCGGCGAGCACCTCGACGAACTCGCGCGGATCGGAGTCCTCGAACCTGCCGGCGAAGTAGCGGATCGTCTCCTCGGTGTCGACGCCATCGGCGAACTCCTCGATCATTGCCGCGATGTCGGCGCTCATCTCCATGAGGTAGCCGTAGAGATCGTGGAACAGGTACACGGCGCCCTGGTGGCTGAACCACGACACGTGACGTGAGCGCCGCAGCCGTGGCGGCAGGGACGAAGCGGAGGCCATGTCCCTTGGTATCACTTGTCGCGTCAGCTGGGCGGATTGTCCGAGGACTCTTCGATATCGGCGATCACGCCGTCGAGCTCGGCATCGGGGATCCGCGAGTTCGCGCGCAGACCGGCGATCAGCTCGTCGATCCCGATGCCTGCGCGCTCGAGGTTGTGCACCGCGCACCGTGGGTGCAGGTAGCCCGCGCCGCGCGTGACATTGGCGCCCACTTCGAGCTCGCGCTCCACGGCGACGCGGAGCGCCGCCTTCTCGATCGGCTGCTCGCACACCATGCACCTGGCGCGGCCGGTCGGCGCGCGGTCGACGTAGGGAAACCCGCCCGGCTTGGCGTGGCCCTTGGCGATCGCGTCCTGCATCGCGGCCTCGAGCTCGGCCCGGTTCGGCACCTCACCGGGGTAGTCCGCGAGCGCGGCCTTGAGCTCGGCGGGCAGCTTGGCGGCCGCGCATGCCAGGTGATGCCAGGCCAGGCTCGGCGCGTCGCCGAACTGGGTCTGGGTCTCGAGCCCGAGCCGCAGCTCGCCTTTGCCGATCGGCTTCTTGCAGGTGCGGCAGCTGGCACGTCCCGATTTGGCCTCTTCAATGACATTCGCCATGCGCCTGTCGGCTATACCGCGATCCGGTGCTGCTCGCCAATCCTGGCGGTTTCCGGGTACCGTCAGCGCGTGCCTCTGGACCCCGAGCAGCAGCCCTATCCGGTGATCGCGACCCGGATCGACCCGCGCGCCGACGCCTACCGCGCCAACGCGACCGCCCATCGCGCGGCGCTCGACAAGCTGGCCGCGGCGCTGCGCGAGGCCACGCAAGGCGGCGGCGAGAAGTACACCAGCCGCCACCAGGCCGCCGGCAAGCTGTTGCCGCGCGAGCGGATCGAGCTGGTGCTCGATCGCGACTCGTACTTGCTCGAGCTGTGCCCGCTCGCCGGCAAGGACGTCCCGGGCCACACGCCGGGAGCAGGGCTGGTCGGCGGGATCGGCCGGGTCTCGGGGGTCGAGTGCCTGATCACCGCCAGCGAGTCCACGGTCAAGGGCGGCGCGGTCAGCGAGCTGACGGCCGCGAAGTCGGCGCGGCTCAGCGACGTCGCCGAGCACAACCGGCTGCCGTCGATCTCGATGATCGAATCCGCCGGCGCGGACCTGCCGAACCAGGCCAAGATCTTCGTGCCCGGCGGCCGCGGGTTTCGCGATCTGACGCGGCGCTCGCGGGCGCAGATCCCCACGATCTGCCTGGTGTTCGGCAGCTCCACGGCGGGCGGCGCCTACATCCCGGGGCTCAGCGACTACGTCGTCATGGTCGAGCGCCAGGCCCAAGTCTACCTCGCCGGCCCACCGCTGGTGAAGATGGCGACCGGCGAGGACACCTCCCACGAGGAGCTCGGCGGCGCCGAGATGCACGCCCGGGTGTCCGGCGTGGCCGACTACCTCGCGCGCGACGAGCGCGACGCGATCCGGATCGGCCGCGAGATCGTCGCGCACCTCGAGTGGAAGAAGGCGGCCGAGCCGGCGGCGCGGCCGATCGAGCCGCCGCGCTATGATCCGGATCAGCTGCTCGGCATCGCCTCGGCCGATCTCCGGGTGCCGTTCGATCAGCGCGAGGTGATCGCCCGGATCGTCGATGGGTCGCGGTTCTCGGAGTTCAAGCCGCTGTATGGACCGACCCTGGTGTGCGGCTGGGCACACCTCCAGGGCTTTCCGATCGGCATCCTCGCCAACAACGGCGTCCTCATGTCCGAGAGCGCGCAGAAGGGCGCCCAGTTCATCCAGCTGTGCAACCAGAGCTCCGTGCCGCTGGTGTTCCTGCAGAACATCACCGGCTTCATGGTGGGCCGGAAGTACGAGCAAGAGGGCATCATCAAGCACGGCGCCAAGCTCATCAATGCGGTGTCGAACTCGACGGTGCCGGCGATCACGATCATGACCGGCGCGAGCTACGGCGCGGGCAACTACGCGATGGCGGGACGGGCCTACGCGCCCAGGTTTCTGTTCACCTGGCCGAGCCACCGGATCGCGGTGATGGGCGGCGTGCAGCTCGCCGGCGTGCTCGAGATCATCCAGCGCGACGCGGCGGCCAAGCGCGGCGAGCCGGTCGACGAGCAGAAGCTCGGCGTCATGAAGGCGATGACCGAGGCGATGATCGACAAGGAGAGCGATCCGTACTTCGCGACCGCGCGGCTGTGGGACGACGGTATCATCGATCCGCGCGACACCCGCACCGTCGTCGCGATCGCGCTCTCGGCCGCGTACAACGCGCCGGTCCGCGGCACCACGTCGTGGGGTGTGGTCCGCCACTGAATCCATGGACCGGCGCGGCCGGCGCCCTCACCGCTCAGCCATTGCAGCCATGGATGAACTGGGTGTCGGGACAGATGAGGTCCGTACAGATCGTGGAGCACTGCGCGAGCGTCTGGCCGCCGGCGGCCTCGTGCAGCTGGTTGTGCTGGAGCCGGCGGAGCGTCTCGGCGGGCAGCGATAGCTTCTTCTTGGACTTCGATTTGTGCATGGTAGTGACCTTTCGTTGCGGGGGATCGAGGGCGAGCGCGGCAGTCGCGTCGCCGCCGAGATCGATAACAAACGTGGTTGTCGGCGCCAATGGATGAGACTGGCAATCTGACGAGCGATCGTGCCTGTGGCCGGCGAACCGGGTGCGGACGGCGGGTGTCGCGGCACGACGTCGTCGAGGCCGGACAGGCCGGAACAGGCCGGAACGCGATCGAAACACGACGTGGCAAACATCGTTCGATCGCTGCCCGCGGCCGGTCACGACGGTCGTGGTGGGCTCGACCACCGCCGCCGGGCTGCGGATCGGCGCGACGTGGCGCGGCGCGGCGGGGTCGGGAACAGGCCGCCGGCAGTCGACCGGCCAGCGCCCCGCGTTGTAGCGTCTTCCAAGATGCGATCGATCGACAAGCTGCTCGTCGCCAACCGCGGCGAGATCGCGCTCCGCGTGATGCGGACGTGCCGCGCGATGGGGATCGCCACGGTCGCGGTGTACGGCGACGCCGATCGGGACGCGCCGTTCGTCCGGTTCGCGGACGAAGCGATCCGGATCGGCCCGTCGCCGCCGCGCGAGTCGTATCTGGTGATCAACGCGATCCTCGACGCGGCACGCCAGACCGGCGCGGCGGCGATCCACCCCGGCTACGGGTTTCTGTCCGAGAACGCGCGGTTCGCCGAGTCGGTCGACGAGGCGGGCATCGTGTTCGTCGGGCCGCCGGCGGCGGTGATCGCCGAGCTCGGCAGCAAGCAGGGCGCCAAGCGGATCGCGACGCGCGCCGGCGTGCCGGTCGTGCCGGGCTACGCGGGCGACGATCAGGCGACCGCGGCGTTCGTCGCCGCGGCCGAGACCATCGGCTACCCGGTGCTGGTCAAAGCGTCGGCGGGCGGCGGCGGCCGCGGCATGCGGATCGTGCGGCGACCGGGCGAGCTCGCCGAGGCGCTCGACCGCGCGCGCGGCGAGGCGGCGGCCGCGTTCGGTGACGCGACCCTGCTGCTCGAGCAGTACCTCGCGCGGCCGCGCCACATCGAGATCCAGATCCTCGGCGATCGCCACGGCGGGATCGTGCACCTGTGGGAGCGCGAGTGCTCGATCCAGCGCCGGCACCAGAAGGTGATCGAGGAGGCGCCGTCGCCCGGGCTCGATCCGGAGCGCCGGGCTGCGATGGGGCGCGCCGCGGTCGAGCTCGCCCGCGCGGTCGGCTACGTCGGCGCCGGCACGGTCGAGTTCATCGTCGATCCGAGCCACGCGTTCTACTTCCTCGAGGTCAACCCGCGGCTCCAGGTCGAGCACCCGGTCACCGAGCTGACCACCGGGCTCGACCTGGTGCGCGAGCAGATCCGGATCGCGCGCGGCGAGCCGCTCGGCTACGCGGCCGCGCCCCCGCAGCGCGGCGCGGCGATCGAGGTCCGGCTGTGCGCCGAGGACGCCGAGCGCGACTACCTGCCGACCACGGGCACCTTGCTCGCCGTCGACGTGCCGGCGCACGGCGATGGCGGATCGCCGACCACGCTGCGCGCCGACCTCGGCGTCGCCGCCGGCAGCGAGATCGGGATCCACTACGACTCGATGCTCGGCAAGATCATCGCGCACGCGCCGACCCGCGCCGAGGCCGCCCAGGTGCTGCGCCGCGCGCTCGACCAGGCCTGGGTGCCGGGGCTCATCACCAACCGCGAGCACCTCGTGAAGCTGCTCGGTCACCCGGCGTTCCTGGCCGGCGAGCTCGACACCCAGTTCCTCGAGCGCCACGCCGGTGAGCTGGCGAGCCGGCCCCCGGGCCTCGACCGCGTGCGGGTCGCGGCGGTCGGCGCCACGCTGCACGGCATCGCGTGCCGCCGCGGTGATGGCGCCGGCGCGCTGGCCCGGCCCGGCTGGCGCAACGTGCGATTTGCCGATCAACAGGTGACCTATCAGCTCGGCGACGCCGAGGTCATCGTCGGCTATCGCCCGGTCGGCGACGAGCTCGAGCTGGCGATCGGCGGCAAGCCGATCCGGATCTCGCGGTTCGAGCTCGACGGCGATCGCGTGTGGTTCGTCGAGCACGCCGGCCATCGCCGGCAGGTCCGGGTCGCCCGCGCCGGCGCCGCGGTCTGGGTGCTCTCCGAGGGCCAGCTGTTCGCGTTCGTCGAGCAGCCGCGGTTCGCCGAGCCCGGCGGCGACGCCGTGGCGGGCGGGCTGCGCGCGCCGATGCCAGGCAAGGTCGTGAAGGTCCTGGTCACCGAGGGCCAGGCGGTGGCCGCGAACGCTCCGCTCGTGGTGCTCGAGGCCATGAAGATGGAGCACACGGTGCGCGCGGCCGCGGCCGGTACGGTGCGCGCGATCCACGTCGCGGTCGGCGACCAGGTCGATGGCGGCCACCTGCTCGCGGTGCTCGCGGAGTGACCGACGCCGCGCCGCGGCATGATCGGCCACCGATCCCACGCAAGCTGCCCTGTCAATATCGCACAGCGTGAGTTCGGGTCCGCGCGATTCCTGCACAGTCGCGCTGCCCGTGAGAGCGCGCAAACGCCGTCTGCCGTGTTCGCCGTGTTCGCTCGCTAGCGTCGTTTGCAGATGGTTATCAATCATCATGTGGTCGCCGGCTCGCCGGCTATCATGTGAATAGACATTCGCGCGAGCACATGTTATGTGCCTGGCTCATTGCGATGTGCGGACTGCGCAGGTCTATCGCGGTGTGTCAGCCTGATGTGCGACTCCCGGAGTCGCGCGGAGTTCGGTGTTGTGTCCATTTTCACTCGCAGAAGAAAGGGAAACATGATGGTTGCCTATCGCACACGAGTCCATCTCGCGCTGTCCTCTCTGTCCCTCGCGCTCGCGGCGAGCGCGGTGCTCGCCGGTGGTGCCGGCGCCGCCACGCTGGGCTCGGCCGCGGGCGCCCGCGGCCGGACGTTCGGCACCGCCGTCGCGACGAGTCACCTCGGCGAGGCGCAGTACGCCAGCACCCTCGACCTCGAGTTCAACGGCGTGACGCCGGAGAACGAGATGAAGTGGGATGCGACCGAGCCGTCGCGCGGCGTGTTCAGCTTCGGCCCGGCGGATACGCTCGTCGTGCACGCGCAGGGGCGAGGGATGCGGATCCGCGGCCATACGCTGGTCTGGCACAGTCAGCTCGCCCCGTGGGTCAATAACATCACGTCCGGGAGCGATCTGACGGCCGCGATGACGAACCACATCGCCCAGGTGGTCGGCCATTTTCGCGGCAAGCTCGCGTACTGGGACGTGGTCAATGAAGCGTTCAACGATGACGGGACGCGTCGGACCAGCATCTTCCAGCGGCTGATCGGCAATGGCTTCATCGAAGCCGCGTTCCGGGCGGCGCGCGCGGCCGATCCGGGCGCCAAGCTGTGTTACAATGATTTCAACGCCGAGGGCACGAACGCGAAGAGTAATGCGATCTTCGCCATGGTGCAGGACTTCCGGTCACGTGGCGTACCGATCGATTGTGTCGGGTTCCAGTCGCACTTCATCGTCGGCCAGGTGCCATCGACCCTGTTGGCGAACCTGCAGCGGTTCGCCAACCTCGGGGTCGAGGTTCAGATCACCGAGCTGGATGTGCGCATGCCGACGCCTGCGTCCCAGGCCAACCTCACGCGCCAGGCCTCGGACTACGCCGGGATCGTCGGCGCGTGTCTCGCGGTGTCGCGGTGCAGCAGCATCACGACCTGGGGGATCACCGACAAGTTCTCGTGGGTGCCGGGCACGTTCCCCGGCCAGGGGGCCGCGCTGCTGTTCGACGCGAACTACGTCCGCAAGGCGGCCTACGCGTCGACGTTGCGGGCGCTCGGAGGTTGATCCCCCGGCGCGGGTGCTTTCCCGCGCTTTCCCGCCCCCTCTGCGCCGGCAAGCCGGCGCATTCACCCCTCCGCGCGTCGCGTCGCGCGGATCTCCTGGCCACCAGCCTATGCGACTTTGCTTTAGCGTCCGTGCGACGACGGCCGGCGCCGCCGGCCGAACACGAGCGCTCCGAGCACGATCGCCAGGCCGACCGGCGAGCCGCCGGCGCTCGCGCGGCAGCCGCCGCTCGACGTGGTGGCGTCGCTCGGGGCGTCCGCGCTGCGCGGAGCGATCGCGATCGCACCGGCGGCGAGCGGCGGCTCGGTGCCCCAGATCAGCGTGCCGTTCTGGTAGACCGTCACGCGATCGGCGTCGGCGAAGCTCAGCTTGGTGGGATCGAAGGAGTAGTCGTCCGCCTCGGCGAAGTTGCTCCAGTCGTCCTTGTTGAAGCGCGCCTGGATCTCGCCGGTCGACTGGCCGGGCGCGAGGCTGCCCATGCCGGCCGTGAAGCCGACCTCGAGGTAGGTGTCGGCGCCGGTGCGCGGCGCGGCGAGCGCGACGAACTGGCCGGTGACGTTGGTGCAGCCGCGCTGGGTCCAATCGCACCAGAACACCTGGGGGCGGCGGCCGTCGACGGTGTACCAGTAGCGCACCGTGATGCCGGACAGCGCAACGCTGGCGGTGCCGATGTTCACGAGGTTCAGGTGCGGCTTGATCTGGTTGTCGCCGACCGTGGTATCGGCGGCGAAGTACTGCGCCTTGAGCCCGCCGGTCGCGGCGGCGCTGGTCGTCGCGGTGACCGGGTTACTGGGCGCCGATTGGTTGCCGGCGGCGTCGACCGCGATCACCGTGTAGGTGTGCGTCGACGAAGCGGCGAGGCCTGTGACGGTGAACGCCGTGGTGGTGGCGGCGCCGACCGAGGTGGTGCCCTCGAAGATCTGGTAGCCGGTCACGGCGACGTTGTCGGTCGCCGCGGTCCAGACCAGCGAGATCGCGCGGTCGGTCGTCGCGGAGGTCCGGAGGCCGGACGGCGCGCTCGGCGGCTGGACATCGGGGCTCGGCGGATCGGTCGTCGCGGTGACCGGCGGCGTGGCTGGTGACACGTTGCCGGCAGCGTCGACCGCGACCACGGTGTAGGCGTGCGCCGACCCGGCGGCCAGCCCCGTGATCGTGAACGGCGGGCTCGCGGGGCTGGCGACCGGCGTGGTGCCCTCGAGGATCCGGTAGCCGGTGACGCCGACGTCGTCGGTCGCGGCGCTCCAGGCCAGCGTGATCGTGGTGCTCGTGTGGCCGGTGACGACGAGGTTGGTCGGCGCCGTCGGCGGCTTGGTGTCGCCGCCGCCGGGCTCCTGGCCCCAGACCAGCCGGCCGGTGTCGTAGATCGCGATGTGATCGACGCGCACCGGCGTGGCGCCCGGCGTCGGGGCGACGCCCGCGAACGACCAATCGTTCGTCGGGTCCCAGCCGCCCGCGCTCGTGATCCGGAACTGCATCTCCTTGCGCCAGAACTGCTGGCCGCCCGGATAGATCGGCACGCCGACGCAGCTGAGGTTGACCGCGAAGATGTTCGCCGCGTGCTGCGTGATGCCGGTCGGCGCCTGGCACTGGTTGAAGTTCGTGGTGAGCGTGAGCATCTGCGGCGTGACGCCGGGCTCGACCGTGAAGAAGTAGCGGATCGTCAGGTGATCGGTCAGCCGCGCCGGCCACGCCGACTTGTTGTTCACGAACAACCGGATCTCGGTGAAGTTGGCGCCGGAGGCGTTGACCGCCGCCTCGGCGAAGATCTCGGCGTCGTCCGGAACCTCGGTCGGCGGGAAGTTCGCCAGCGGCGTGCCGCCGAACTCGATGACCAGGCGGGCGAGGGCCGAGGTGAACCCGGCGTTGTAATCGGTGGCGACCTCGTTCATCTGGAAATCGCTGCGATCGTCGGCGTACTGGTCATCGGCGGACTTGGGGCCGCCGACCAGTGCGCCGTAGAGGATGTGGCGGCTGAGCGTGGGGGACAACAGGCTATCGGTCCACGAGCCGTGCGCGGTGCGGTGGTGGGGATTGCGCGGTGGGTTGTTGCCGAACCCGACCATGAAGCTGCGATGCGCGGGGTTATCGCCGAGCGCATAGTTGATCTGCCGCACGGCGAAGTCGTGATAGCGCGCTTTCAGCACCGGATCGGTGATCGAATCCGCATAGACCAGCGCGATGAACGCCGTGTTCGCGGCGTAGCGCAGCGATCCCCACTGATCGAGCACCGCCTCGCCGCCGGGGCTGTAGTTGACGTGCGTGCCGTCGGCGCCCAGCGCGGTGCCGCCCACCGTCCACCAGTTGAGCCAGCGCTGCGCGTCGTCGTGATACTGCTGGACGTTGGTCAGCTTGGCGAGCAGCACGTAGCTGCCGTACGACTTGTCATCCCAGGCGTGGGTCCACTTGTATGACTTGATCGTCGACTGCGGCTGGGTCGACAGGTTCGCGTAGCCGGCTTGCGCCTTGGTCAGGAAGCCCGCCTCGCCGGTGGCGCGGTACAGCCAGATCGCGCCCCAGACCAGCTCGTCGTTGAACCCGCTGAACGAGTTGTAGAACCCGGCGGCGTCGGTGATGCATTGCGAGTACACGCCGCGGAACGTGTCGGCGAACGCGTAGAGCTGGCGCGCGTGCCCGACCAGCGTGTCGGCGTAGGTCGGATCGGTCGGCCGGAACGCGATCGACGCGGCCGCGAGCGCCGCCGCGGTCTCCCCGGCGAGGTCGCTGCCCGGGCAGCTCGCCGAGATCTTGAATGCCGGCCGCGCCATCTGCATGACCTCGGCGGGGCCCCACCACGCGTGATCGAGCCCGCCTTGCCCGACCTGGCCCCACAGCTCGTTGGGCGCGGTGTGGGCCTTGATGAAGTAGTCGGTGGCCCAGCGCAGGTTGGCTAGCGCGGAGTCGAGGTTCCCCGAGGCGACGTAGCCGGGGCGGTAGTCGACGAGTCCCCAGGCCAGCATGGTCGTCGCCCCGGCCATCGGGAACCCGAACTTGACGTGATCCCCGGCGTCGTACCAGCCGCCGGTGAGGTCGTGTCCGACATCGGCGCCGTCGGCGAGCCCGGAGTCGCCGCGCCACAGCACGCGCTTGGTCACCGGCAGCGGGCCGGAGCGCTGGGCCTCATAAAAGAACTGCGACTTCTGCAAGGCCTCGGCGTAATTGAACGGCTGGGCCTGCACCGTGCCTGTGTTGCTCATGATTGAGAGCGCTCCCACAGCAAGTGAGAGCGCTCCCACGACGGCGCGCGTGCGTGGCCGCGGGGAGGGGATGACGCGGCGCGAACCAGGGATTGCCAGACGAGATCGCATGTATCCTCCAGACGTGAGGTGGCGTGGGACAACAGCGCGCCGTCCCCGCGGGGTCGCGCTGGCGACGTCGCGGACTTGCAGCAACACGGCGATCGAGGACACGTGGCCTCGAAGCGGCCGCGAGCGGCGCTCGGCGCAGCCGATGATAGCGCGAAACCACGATAGGTAATCGAGCGGTAATCTAGGTCTCTGACGATACAGTTGCTCGTGGGATTGAAGGCCGCCCCTGGACCTCCGTGCGTCCACCCTGAACCACGCGGCGACCAGGGCCCGCGCGTGGGCACCATGTGATTTCAGTCGCTTGCCTCTGACGGATGCTGGCGAGCTGCGTGCAACCCGGCAGTTCCAGGCAAACGGATGACAGCATGGATTGCACGGTGACATGCGATGTTTCTCTACACCCAACGCCCGGCGTCGGGTCGAAGCTGAGGTTCTGCGCGGTGTCGAGATCGATCGAGCACGGACCGAGCGCGTCGCCAGCCTCGAGCGCGCGCACCTCGCGGGTCTGGCACGGAGACCCACGCGCGCTGTTGCTCGCCGTGCAGTTCAGCGACATGCGGTCGCAGGATTTCCTCGCGAAGGGTGGCCGCGTCCTGGCGCCACGTGATCAGCCGGGCGGTCCCCGCGCTCCGGGGGGCGGCGGCGAACGCCCGGCGGTCGCGCCGGCCGCGGACGAGCCCACCAGCGCGGCGCCGGCCTCGGTGGCCCCGCGGAGCCCCGTGGACTCGGGGCCGATCATGCTCCAGCTCATCGCCGAGCTCCAGGCGCGGATCGCGAGCAAATAGATCGCTTCAGGTCCCCGCCTGTGTCGGTGTGTTGCGACTGCGTTGCAGGTCGTTGCCGCGGAGTTGCGAGCTGTTTCCATTCGCGATCCGCCGTGGTGTCCGCCGTAGGACTGTGGTTTCCCGCTCGTGGCCCCGGGCCACAGGAGAGACCATGGACGATCCTCAGACCACGCGGCGCCTTGTCGCCAACCGGATCACGCGCCGACGCATGCTGCGACAGCTCGGGTTCGGCGTCGCCGCCATCCCGCTCGGACGCGCCCTGCTCGGCTGCGGAAGCAGCAGCAGCTCCACCACGACAGACGCCAGCGCCGCGGACGCCGCGAGCGGAGACGCCGCCGCCACGGTGGACGCGGTCAAGCGGGCCTGGGCCACCGGCGGCACGGCGGCGATGACGGGCAAGTCGAGCTATCCCAATCCATTTGCCGGCGGCGTTCCGGGCGTCTGTGCGCTCACCTGCGAGGTCACGCAGGGGCCGTGCTGGGACTCGCAGGCCGCGCAGATCCAGGACATCAGCTACGGGCAGCTCGGTCTGCCGACGCGCCTCTACTTCCAGCTCATCGATGATACCTGCGCGCCGATCGCCGGCGCCACGATCGACGTGTGGCACGTCGCGGCCACGGGCAAGTATTCGGGCAACGACAGCGCGAACGAGCAGGTCGGGTTCTGCACCGCGAATGATCCGGTCTACACGTCGGCGCTGTTCTTCCGCGGCAACCAGGTGACGGACGCCGATGGCCTGGCGTACTTCGACACCTGCTATCCGGGCTGGTATTCGGGGCGCACGATCCACGTCCACTTCATCGTCACGGTGAACGGCCAGTCGACGCTGACCTCGCAGTTCGTGTTCGACGACACGCTCAACGACGAGATCATCGGCACGCAGCCGATCTACGCCGACCGCGGCGCGCGCGACACGACCAACGCGACCGACACGGCGGTGCCGGCAGCCTCGGCGGCGGCCTACTCGTTCCAGACCCAGCAGCTGCCAGATGGCGCGCTGCTCGCGTGGAAGACCATCGTCGTGCGCACGTCGTCGACCGAAGCGTCGTGCCAGCTCGGCGGTGGCGGGACGGCGCCGCCCGGCGGCGCGGGGATGCCGCCCGACGATGGTGGGATGCCGCCGCCCGGCGATGGCGGCCCGCCGCCCGACTGAACGTGGCTTTCGCCTCGTGGCCTGGGCGGCTCGCTTCCGCGCGGATCTCCTGGCCACCAGCCTATGCGACTTTGTTTAGGTATAGTGCCTCTCCAGGCGCAGGAAGCCGCGATGTCGAATGGTGCACGTCCCGGGACGACACGTTCCGGGACGACCGGCGCGGGGCGAGGCCTCGGGATGCGCGTCGGCGGGGGCCCGTTCGTCGCGGCGATCGCGGCGGCGCTCGGGTGTGGCGCGCCCGAGGCCCGGACGGCGCCTGAAGCGACCGGGCCGGGCGGGGCGCCCGGCGCGACCGCCGCCGTCGTGGTGCCTGCGGTGGCGCCCGGGCCGCGGCTCGGCGATGGCGCGAGCCCGCTGGCGTATGACCTGACGCTCGAGCTCGATCCGGACCAGGAGCGGTTCATGGGCCGCGTGGCGATCACCATCGCGGTCGCGGCGCCGGGGACGGCCGAGCTGTGGTTGCACGCGGTCGATCTCGAGATCGCGCGTGCCCGGGTGCAGATCGGTGACCGCGTCGAGGAGGTCGGGCTGCTCGCGAGCCCGGCCGCGCCGCAGCAGCGCGGGTTCCGCTTGCCGCGCCTGGTTGCCGGCGGCGAGCGCGTCACGCTGATGCTCGACTTCACCGGCCACGCGACCGATCAGAGCGGCCCGCAGGTCGAGGACCAGCAGGGGCTGTTTCGCCAGCCCCACAACGGGCGCTGGTATCTGTACTCCCAGGCCGAGTCGATCTTCGCCCGGCGGATCGTGCCGTGCTTCGACGAGCCGCGCTGGAAGCCGGCGTGGCGGGTGACCGCGATCGTCCCGGCGAGCCAGGTCGCGCTCGGCAACGCGCCGATCGCCTCCGAGCGCGCGCTGCCGGATGGCCGGCGCGAGGTCCGGTTCGCCGAGCTCGCCGCGGTGCCCAGCTACTTGCTGGCGGTCGCGGTCGGACCGTTCGACGTGGTCGACGCGGGCCGGCTCGGGCGCGGCCACGTCCCGGTGCGGCTCGCCGTACCGCGCGGCGACGCCCGGCGGCTCGATCGCGCGCTGCACGTGCTGCCGCGGATCGTCGCCGCCGTCGAGGACTACGTCGACCGGCCGCTGCCGCTCGCCAAGCTCGACGTCGTCGCCGTGCCGACGTTTTTCGGCGCGATGGAGAACCCCGGCCTCATCACGATCCAGGCCAGCGCGCTGCTGGGCGACTCCGAGCTGGTTCCCGACCTCGCCCACGAGCTCGTCCACCAGTGGTTCGGCAACGCCGTGACGCCGGCGTGGTGGGATCAGCTGTGGCTATCGGAGGCGTTCGCGACCTGGCTCGGCACGCAGATCGCGGTCGCGATCGAGGGCGCCCCGGCGCCAGCGCTCGCCCGTCACGATCGCGCGCGGCTGCGCGAGGCCGACGCCGCGGTCGACGCCGCGGCGATGGTGCATCCGATCGCCGGCGACGATGAAGTCGAGCCGGCGTTCGATGCGATCGTCTACAGCAAGGGCGCCGCCGTGCTCGCCATGTTCGAGCACTGGGTGGGGGCGACCGCGTTTCGCGCCGCGGCGCGGTCGTACCTGGCGGCGCACGCGGGCCGCTCGGTGACCTCCGAGGCGTGGTTCGACGCGCTCGCCCGGGCCACGAGCCCGGCGGTGAGCGCCGCGCTCGCATCGAACGTCCTGCACGCCGGGACCCCGGTCGTCGCGGTCGCGATCGCCTGCGGCGCGCCGTCGTCGTCGATCGTCGCGGAGGCGCGCGACGGCGTGACGCTGCCGGTCTGCGTGCGGTACCCGGCCAGGCCGGGGGCCGCCGCGACGACCACGGCGTGCCTGCTCGCCGGCGCGCACAGCGAGCTGGCGCTGCCTGCCAGCGCGGGGTGCCCGGCCTGGCTGGTCGGCAACGCCGGCGGGCACGGCTACTACCGCACCGCGTGGCGGACCGGCGCGCGGCTCGCGCCGCTGGCCGCGCTGTCGCCCGAGGAGCGCGCGGCGCGGGCCGACGACGTGGCGAGCGCCGCCTCGCGTGGCGAGCTGGCGATCGCCGACGCGCTCGCCGAGCTCGGCGCGCTGGCGGCCAGCGACGACGCCGAGGACGCCTGGTCCGCGCTCGCGATCGCCGATGCGATCGATCCGCTGGTCGGCGCGCCGGCGCAGCCGGCCTGGCGCGCCTGGCTCGCGCACCGGTTCGCCCGGCGGCTCGCGCCAGGCACGCTGCTGGCGGCGCGCGGCGGGCGCGCGCTCGACCTCGAACACCTGCTCGGCCTCGTCGGTCCGGCGATCGATCCCGCGGCGATCGCGCGCGCGCGTGGCCTGCTCGCGCAAGATCCCGCGAGCTATCGCGATCCGCTCGTCGTCCAGATCGCGGCGGCCGGCGACGACAGCCCGGCGTTGTTCGATCGGATCGTCGCCAGCGCGGCGGCGCGGCGCACCGACCCCAACGACGAGCAGGATGACGAGCCGACGACCGCGCTCGCCAGGCTCCCCGGGCGCTACGCGGCGCGGATCGTGGCGCTGCTGTTCGGTCACCGGCTGGCCGCCGCCGACGTCTGGCCGGCGGTCGCGGCGCAGCTCCAGCGCGGCGAGAGCCGCGACCTGGCCTGGCGCGCCGTCCACGCCCGGTTCGCCCAGGTCGTCGGCGCGGTCGCCGGCCAGCCGCTCGCCGACGTGATCGGCGCGACCGCGGCCTTGTGCACGCCCGGCGCGCGCGCCGAGCTGGTCGCCGATCTTGCGCCGGTGCGAGCGGCGGTGCCGGGCCGGTCCCAGGGCGCGCGCGCCGCCGACCGCGCGCTCGCGCGGACGCTCGCGACGATCGACCGCTGCATCGCGCGCCGCGCCGCGATCGGCGACATCGCGGCCGCGCTGAGCCGGGCCGGTCAGCGCCCGTAGCGGGCCTGGTGCCACGCCGGCAGCTCGTGCAGGCTGGCGAACACGACATCGGCGTGCGCGAGCGCCTCGGCGGAGTCGCCGCCGGTCGCCACCGCGCACACCGTCGCGCCGCAGGCCCGGGCCGCCGCGATGTCGTGGATCGTGTCGCCGACCACGACGACCTCGTCGATCGCGGCGTCACGGCTGTGCTCCCGGCCGCGCGCGATCGCGGCGGCGACCAGCTCGGCGCGCACGTGCGAGTCGCAGCCGTAGCCGCCGAGCGCGAAGTGGGTGGCGAGGCCGGCGGCCGCGAGCTTGGTATCGGCGCCCTCGCGCACGTTGCCGGTCGCGATGCCGAGCACGACCTCGGGCCGCGCGGCGAGCCACGCCAGCGCCGGGACCACGCCGTCGAGCACGTCGACGCCCTCGCGCTCCAGATCGGCGCGCAACAGCGGCAGATACGCGTCCATGAACGCGGCGTACTCGGCCTGACTCGCGGGCCGGCCGCGCCGCGCCAGGAAGATCTCGTCGACGATGCCCGGGTCGGTCTTGCCACCGAACCGGACGCCGCGCGACGCGTCCTCGATGCCGTGGATCTGCGCGAACACCGCGTCGAACGCCCGCGCGCCCGCGCGCCGCGCGTGCAGCAGGGTGCCGTCGATATCGAACAGATAAAGGATCACTTCTTGATGCGGGGCTTGCGACCGCTCGGCGCGGTCTTGTGCTGGTCGCGCCAGCGCACGGCGACGTCGAGCAGGCCGTCGAACGTATCGCGCATCGCCCACGCCTTCTCGGTGTAGCTGGCGAGCCTGCTGGCGCGCAACAGGCCATCGCCGAACGCGGACCGCACGCCGGGGCACGGTCCGTCGTGCTCGAACTTCACCGCGGTGCCCTCGTAGATCCGATAACACGCCTCGTGCTTGCCGTCGTTGTAGAGCGGCGCGCCGCTCTCGATCGCCTGTTCGATCTCCTGATAGACATCGCTGATATCGTCGGGCTTGCAGCCATCCCAGATCGCGACCTCGTGGTGCGGCACGTGGCGCGCCGGGGCTCCGCCGCTGGCCGGCGCCTCCGCCGGCTGGGTCGCCTTGGCGAACTGCGCGGGCGACATCCCGGCGTGCTGCGCGAACAGCGGCTTCAGGTAGTTGCCGGGGACCGCGAAGTTGAGGTTCTGCCCCGCGGTGACGATCGCGGTGGTCA
>Ga0302323_100000789_pt1 | contig 25660 bp, 17 predicted proteins | sample Fen_T0_3_FD_201950 | JGI IMG/M metagenome (GOLD analysis project Ga0302323, IMG submission 201950) | Peat permafrost microbial communities from Stordalen Mire near Abisko, Sweden - Fen_T0_3 | ecosystem: Environmental > Terrestrial > Soil > Wetlands > Permafrost | place: Sweden: Abisko...
GCGTAGATCTCTTCCTGGCGTCCGTCGGATTCGTCAGCGACGGTCTGTTCGGCAAGAGTGCCAGCGGTCAGCCAAGCCTCCTCATGGCGCGGGGCTACGCGAACCGCACCACCCTGACCGCGTGGAACTACCGAGATGGGCAGTTGAGCGAAGTCTGGAAATTGGATAGCGCCAGCGAACAGTACCCCATCTACGTCGGCCAGGGCGCACACAGCATGGAGCTCGCCGATGCCGACGGTGATGGTGCGCAAGAAATCATCTTCGGTGCCGCCACCATCAGCAGCGACGGCAAGGGACAATGCTCCACCAACCTCGGGCACGGGGACGCCCTCCACGTAGGCGATCTGATCCCCAGCCGACCGGGGCTCGAAGTGTTCATGCCGCACGAATCATCATCGTCGCCAATCTTCGATGTGCACGACGCTGCCACGTGCGAAGTGATCTCGGCCGGTCCCGTGCTGACCAGCAACACCACACGCGGCGTGGCCGATGACATCTCGCCCAGGTGGCAAGGCGCGGAAGCCTGGACCAACAACTCCGGCGGTTTGACATCGGCGGCGACGGCCGACGTGATCGACAGCAAGACCACTCCGCCGCTCAATTTCCTCGTCTATTGGGATGCCGACGAATCGCGTGAGCTGGAAGACGGGACAACCATCAGCAAGTATGGCGGCGCGACCTTGAAGACGTGTTCCAGTTGCGCCGCCAACAATGGCAGCAAAGCCACGCCGGTCCTCACCGCCGATCTGTTCGGCGACTGGCGCGAGGAGATCATCTGGCGCGAAACCGACAACTCGGCCCTACGCATCTACACAACCACGGAAGTGACAACCCGCCGACTGTTCACCTTGATGCACGACCCGCAATATCGGATGCAGGTGTCGTCCGAACAGACCGGCTTCAATCAGCCACCGCACCCGAGCTTCCACATCGGCTCGGGCATGAGCCTTCCACCCAGGCCGGACATCCGCTTCAAGTGACTACAGAATCTCTTGCGGAAAAAGCGTTTCGCCTGGGCACCCGAAGAGGATCTGAACATCGCTGTCGGCGCCGGCTTGGATGGCATCGCAGTATTTGCCGGTCAGCACGATTTCTTTGTCCGATCCGCCGTACTTCCAACCCTCGCTGTCCGAGCGAGATATCTGTTGCTTGTCCACGTAGACCGCCACGTTCGCCGGATCAGGCGGAGACTCTTGCGATTCGAATGCACACGAACCGACAATGGAGCTGATGGAAGACAGCGCCTCGGCGAGCTGCTCGGGCGATGTGGCTGGGAAGTAGTCGCGCCCCGAACCTGCCTGGGCAAGTTGCGTCAGGTTCGCGACACTCGGCCCGATACCGATGACGTATGCGGTGAATCCGGCCGCTTTCGCCGTCGACATGGCGGTTGTGGCACCAGCCACGTCGGTGGTGTTCGTGTCGACCCTTCCCGTGCGCGCCGCGAGACCGCAGTTTGGCTCGCCGTCCGTGGCCAGAAGGATGAACTTCTTGTTGGTGTCTTCGACAGTCTTGAGGTAGGCCACCGCAGCGTTGACGGCGGCCGACGTCGGGGTGCTGAGACTCTGGTCAGCGGCCTCGATTTCCCCTTGAATCTTGGTTGCCGTGCCGGGACCGATGGGAACTTCTGGGCTCGCAGAAACCGTGCACTCGGCGGCCTTCGGTGTCATGAAGAACTTGAGGCCCCAATTGACATAGGCTGAATTGGCCAGCGTCGTCTTCATCGCGTCCTTGGTCGAATTCCAGCGGGTCCTACAGTTCGTCGTGTCTTTACAAACCGTGCCGTAGCCGCCGCCTGCAGTGGCTTCGGCCTGACTGCAGTAGCAAGCGTTGGCATCCGCTATGCTGTAGTTCATCGAAGACGAACGGTCGAGCACCAGCAGGACGTCCACTGGCAGGCGGGTAGTCTTGCGTCCGGCGGTTCCACAGTTGGCATTCGCCGTCGGTGCCGCAGCTTCTTCCGGGAGGTCGGGCTCCATCTTCACGTCGAAGTTGATGTTCAACGTGGTAATTCCCGAAGCTCCAGCACTACCGCCGATGCCAGCATCGTCGGTCGATGGTCGCGAATTTCCCCCTCGTCCTTGCCCAGGCCCCGGATCGTTTCCGCCCGCTCCGCCGCCCACCGAGGGCATTTCTTTAGTACAACTGAACAGAGACGAAACGGACAGAGCGCAAAGAGCTGTCGCGGTCAGCAACTTGAAGAGCGAGCTCCGAGTCATGGCATTCCCCTTCCCGTGATGTATGACAGTCGCCGGAACAGCGAAAAACGTCTCAACTATCTACCGTCGTACACGTCCGCGCCATCGATACCTGGGCGAGGTTGTTGCTCAGCATGAAATTACCACTGACCGGCAGACGCGCACCAGGCAGGCGAGCTACTGCAAGGGCTGGGCTACCAGGCTTAGAAGCCGGCGAACCAGACGCGGACTCAACGGATCGAACTGGCGGGCGGGAATCACCTTGCTGTCGAGGCTACTTACCCGTCTCACAGCCTCGAGGTAGTGATAGTAGAGCCGCAGAGCCTGATTCACCGCCTCGGATTCCTGGCGGAGCGCGCGGTCGATGTCGGCAAGCTCACTGGCCACCTGCGTGGCCTGCAAGGCCTCTGGGCTCGTGCGATACGCCTGTTCTTGGGTTTCCAGGTACTTGTCACGCAGGACTTGCAACGGCCGCTGTTCCGCCTGCAGGAAGGCAACCAGCTCGCCCAGGCGCCAAACCACCGCATTGCCCGACGCCAACAGCATGTCGCCATCGACTGGCCCGTAGAAGTCGTCCGCTTCACGCTTCCACTGCTTAAGCGAATACGCCGTTCGCCGTCTTTCCAGGTAGTCGCCAACCAGAACCGCCAGACGGCTGCGGTGCATTTCGCTTGCTGCGTTTGCGTTGCGCACGGTCTCGAACAGCGAGGCCAACCGGTACCCGGCAGTATTGCCAGACGCCAAGAGTCTCATTTCCGCCTCGGCGAGGCGGACCTCGGCCTGTGCCTGGCTGAAGTCGTTCCATTCTTCCCGCAAAAGTCGCCCGCTGACCTGCATGGCCTCCACGTAGTACTGCTCTGGCGACTCCACGGTGCCGGCCACGAACAATCCCGTGCGGGTCTCGGGGGCCAGCCCCGTGTCATGGGGAACATTGGTGCGACTCGACTGCAAGACCGTGGTGAGGCCAGTCTTGGTGTAATCGATTCCAAGGCCCACAGCGTAGCGCAGACTGCCGGTCAGATCGGATTCAACTTCGGTGGACCCGCGCAATACGATGTGCCGCAATCGGAACGGCCTTTCCCGTTTGACGAACGCGCCCCCTCGGGCAGTGAACGCCTCGCCTTGGTAGCCGGCTTCGACGGTCAGCACACGCCGCACCGCCGCCTCGAGAAAGCTGTTCCATCCGGACGATTGGGTCTGGCGATTGAGCCAGCTCTCGCGAACCGCCAGTTCGAAGACGTTCGACGCACTTCCCGACGGTGCTCGAACCTGGTCGAGCAGGCCGGCCGACAATTCCAGCCACGACAAAGTCGTGATGATGCCTCCACGCAGCGTCGGCTGCAGGTGGTAGCCGATGCGGGAAACGCTGCCGTACCAGCCGATCCGACAGCCGTCACCCTTGCAGCGTGAAATGGTGCCGGAATTGCTGACCGCTCCAGCCTCGACCAAGGCGCCGAGGCCAGCCACGCTCAAGGCCAGCAGACCCTGGTGGGTTGCAAGCTCGTGTTTCCACGCCCCCCATTCCTCGTCGGTCTCCGGGAAGAACGGCTGCTGCGCGAGCATGAACACTCCCAAATCGACAAATTCGCGGGCATTCAGGTAGTGCAGGATCGAGCTGGCGAGCTGCTGCCCGCCACGGGGCCCATCGTTGAGGATGTCCAGGTTCACGGTGATGAGGCCGAGCGAGTCGACTGTCAGATCTTGAATGCGTCTGGCACGGATATCGTCGAGACGGGTCATCTGCGCAACCTGCTGGTCGAACACCGGGTAAACCAGGTGCATCGGCGCCAGGCTCAACTTGTAAGCGGTGGAATCGGATAGCTGCCACGGGTTGCCCACCAAGCGGTCGATCTCGGTCTCGACGTTAAAAAGCTCGACCCGGTTGAGGAACGAGAGCAATTGTCCGCGGGAGGCACCGCCGACCTGGGTGGCCAGCTCGCTCATGTATCGCATCAAGTCGCCGAAGTCGTTCTGCAGCCGATTCGTCCCCAACTGCGCACGCGCGGGTGCGCTTGCGAGGGTCGCAACCAGGAAAAAGCCGACCCACATCGCCAAGCGTCCACGAGCGAAAGGCCGACGATTCGGTCGGGTCGATGGTTGGTCAGCTTTCACCGGTCAAGCCGATTATACAGGCCGGATGCTAGGCACGCGATGATGTCGCGACGCCGAATGGCGAAGCCCAGCTGTTCAGGTAGACGAGGACGGTGGTCCCGTGGGTCGTCAAATACGGTCTATTGCGGGGGCGAGGGGCTCCAGAACGAGCTGATCGCCGTCGCGTCGATGTCGATCTGCCACGAAACCGCGTCGTACGACGGGTTCCACTTGCGACCAGCGGAAGTGCGAAAGTAGAGCTGGTCCTTCTGTTCCATGTCACGAGAGAAAATACTCGTGATGGTGGTGCCCGAGTCGATCGGCCACGGTCCCCACACGGCACGGGTTCCGTCGGAAACTTCGACCACGCCGCCCGAGCTGAGTAGATCGGGCACCACGGCCGAGACATTGATCTGAAACTTTCCGGCGAACGGCGCCGACCAGGCGAGCTCGGCTTGCTGTGACGTCCACGGGGTCATACCGCTTTTCTGGATCGACGCTCCTGCCGGCCCCGACCATGTCAGGTAGGCGGTACTGAACGTCATCATCGTCGACGCTGCTCCTGCGCGCTCGCGATAGGTGAAGTCGGATTCGCCCTGAATGCCAGTGAAGCCGTCGGGAAATTTCCAACGGGTCCCCAGCAAAGCCGTTGCAGCGTTCGCAAAGCGCGTCCCGAGCTCTAGCTGACCGGCCGCAGAATAGTGCCGTGGATCGTTCTTGACCATCGGCAGGTCGTCGGTCTCCACGGCTGTCATGTTCCCGGCCGTCGTCGAAACCGCGGTGGTGCTCTTGCGGATGGTGTCGGCGTAGGTCCAGCAACAATCCGTGGCGATGAGTCCAGCCACGATAGGCATCGTTGCAAGGCCAATGTCGACGCGCAGTTCGCGGACCATGGCCAGAAGATTGTCGCGGTAGGAATTGGCGTGATCGAGCACGGTACCGTCGGACTCACCCTGCATCCACAGGAATCCGGCAATCTCGGGACGGCCTCGCGCCGAGAGAACGACCATCTCTTCGCGGACCGTGCTGGTGAGGAGCTGGTAGAGGGCTCCGGTGGGCGCCTTCCACAGGTCGTAGAGTTCGGTGGCGCCTTGGGACACCTTGATAATGGCGAGGTGCCGGTCGGGATAGAGCGCGTGATACCGGCGCGCGAACCCCACCTCAGGGCCGAACTGGTCGTCGTGCCATCCGAAACCAGGCGCCACGGGAAGCCACGCCTTCATGCGCGAGTTGGTCTCGAGTGGCGAGATGAAATAGATCTCTGCATTGGGCACCGGCTGAGAATCGACCGCCGAGAGTTCGGGGTTCGACGCCTGCCCCAGCATGTTCGACTGCCCCGCCATCACGTAGACCCAAACGCGCGGCAACGGGCCGTCGATACCGCCCAGAGCGGTGTCGATGGCCAATGCGGGGCCAAGACGGCCATCGGCGCTGCCGTCGCCACCGCCACCGTCGAGAGCCGCCGCGTCCAGGGGAGCACCCGGCCGTGAGCCGCCTTCAGAGGTATCTGCGTCCGTGGGTAGCCCGCTGCACGGCTCGACACCGTCGCCAGCAGCGTCAAGGCCAGCCTCCGCCCCCACGACTCTCACGTCCGCTTCCGCGATGGGTATGTCGGCCTGGGCGGAAGTGTCTTCGTGCCCGGCGTCTGGCCAGCCCTCGTCCGCGGGCGTGGCATCCACGCGTGCTTGCTGACCGCCGTCGTTGTCCGGGCGGTCGGCGGCGGGCGCTTCGCGGTTCACGCCCGCGCCGAGATCGGCCGCCGTATTCGCTGTGTCCGAGTCGTCGCCAACGCCATTCGTCGCCGAGTCCCGCCATGTCCCCGAAGGGGCGTCCAGCTTGGCTACGGTCGAGCCGCCGCCACAGGCACCGACGATCAGAAACACGACCACGAACACCCCCGAAGCCAACTGCGACTCTCGTTGCATGTTCGTTCGTGGAACATTGGCTAACAACGTCACGCGCGCCACGTTGAACCCACTCAGGCTCCGCGTCAATCCCCCCCCCCCCCAATCGGTCTTTGCCCGGGGCCCTCCGGGCGCTCTCCCCGTTGCCTTCTCACTTGATTCCTGTGCCAACCTGGCTTAATCCCGTGCCCCGGTTGATAGGACGCCCAAACGCGTCGTCTTGCCGATATGCCAAGCAGCACCAAAGGATCCCTGCCATGCCCGAGATGAACATCATCCAGGCCGTCAACGATTGTTTGCGCGTGGAAATGCACCGCGACAGTCGGGTCGTGGTCCTGGGCGAAGACGTCGGCCACTTCGGCGGCGTCTTCCGTGCCACCGTGGGATTGCAACAGGAATTCGGGGCCGACCGCTGCATGGACACGCCCCTGGCCGAAAATGGCATCGTGGGCACGGCCATCGGCATGGCGCTGTACGGGCTGCGGCCAGTGGCGGAGATCCAGTTTGCCGACTACGTGTACCCGGCCTTCGATCAGATCGTGAACGAGCTGGCCAAGATGCGATACCGGTCGGGTGGCGAGTACAGCGCGCCCGTGGTGATTCGGATGCCGGCCGGCGGTGGCGTGCGCGGCGGGCACTACCACTCTCAGTCGCCCGAGGCGGTGTTCATCCACACGCCCGGCCTGCAGGTGGTCTACCCGTCGACCCCGGCGGATACCAAGGGACTGCTGGCGTCCGCAATTCGGGGCGATGACCCGGTCATTTTCATGGAGCCCAAACGCCTGTACCGCATCGCCAAGGGCGAAGTCCCCGCGGGCGAGTACACGGTGCCCATCGGACAAGCGAAGCTGGTTCGCCGGGCTGCCGCGCGCTCCGAGCGTTCGGTCACCCTGCTCGCTTGGGGGGGCACAGTACAGACGTCGATCGATGCGGCGGAAAAAGCCGCGAGCATGGGTTACGACATCGAGATCGTCGACCTACGCACGCTTCTGCCTTTCGACATCGAGACCATCTTGCAGTCGGTCCACAAGACGGGCCGCGTGGTCATCGTACACGAGGCGCCGCGGACCTGCGGTTTCGGCGCGGAGCTCGCCGCCACCATCCAAGAGCGGGCTCTCTTGCACCTGGAAGCGCCCATCTTGCGCGTGACCGGCTTCGACACACCCTTCCCTTACACGCTCGAACCCGAGTATATGCCCGACAAGGATCGCGTTCTCGACGCAATCGAGAAGGTCACTGCCGGCTAGGAGGAACGAATGGCGTACGAATTCAAGTTGCCCGACATCGGCGAGGGCATGGCCGAAGGTGAGATCGTCCGTTGGCTAGTCAATGAAGGCGATTCGCTGACCCAGGACCAACCCATGGTCGAGGTGATGACCGACAAGGCCACGGTCGAGATCGCCACCCCGCGCGCGGGCCGCGTGCTGGAGCGCAGGTTCAAGGAAGGCGAGCGTTGTCCCGTCGGTGAGATTCTGATCGTCATCGAGCCGTCGGCCGAAGTGGTCGTGCCTGTGGTGCCGAGCTCGACCAAGACGCCGGGACCTGCAGCCGGTGGAGAAGTGGGTGGCGCAGTCCTGGCAACCCCGGCAACCCGACGATTGGCCCGTGAGCTTGGCGTCGATTTGAGCCGCGTGCGAGGCACCGGCCCCGGCGGACAGATCACCGTCGCGGATGTCCGCGCCACGAAAGCTGGCTCGAGCCCCGACGACGAGGACGACAATCAGCCTACCCCCAGCATCACCATTCCCTCGGCGCCAGGTGATGTGCGTATCCCGTTCCGCGGCGTGCGTCGGATGATCGCCGAACACATGGTGCTAACCCAGAAGCAGACCGCGCAGTTCACCTACGTCGAGGAAGTCGACTGCACCGAGCTGGTCGAGCTGCGCGACAAGGCCGAGGCGCGTCTGGCCAGCCACAACATCAAGCTGACTTACCTGCCATTCTTCGTGAAGGCGGCGGTGGAGGCCCTGAAGAAGCATCCGCAGCTCAACGCTACCCTCGACGAGCCGGCGGGTGAAATCATTCAGCGTCGGGAGTACCACCTCGGCATTGCCGCGCAGACCCCGGAAGGGCTGATGGTCCCGGTGATTCGCCACGCCGACCGCCGTACGCTGTTGGATTTGGCGCGCGAAGTGGACCGACTGGCGGTGGCCGCGAAGAATGGCCGTGTCTCGCAGCGCGACCTCGGAGGATCGACCTTCACCATCACCAGCCTGGGCGTGCTCGGCGGCATCGTCGCCACCCCCATCGTGAATTATCCCGAGGTCGCCATCCTGGCCATCCACAAGATCGCCAAGCGGCCGGTGGTGATCGACGACAAGATCGTGATCCGCGAGATGATGAACCTCTCCATGACGGTCGACCATCGCTTGGTGGACGGTTATGACGCCGCCACGTTCGTGGCCGAGATGAAGGCGTCACTGGAGACACCCGGGCTCATCTTCCTCGACCAAACCTGATGGCGACACCGGCGGACAGGCGGCGTTCGGGACAGCTCACCTGCGAAAGCGTGCAGGCGTGGTCCGACGAAGACTACGCCCACGCTACCGGCCTTCTGCGCATTCTGGACGAGAAGGGACAGGCGGAGCCTAACGCGATTCCCAAGCTCGTCCCCGGCGACTGGGTGCGCATCTACGAGGGCATGCTCACAAGCAGGCTGCTCGACAAGCATCTTCTGCCTTTGCAGCGTCAGGGACGTATCAGCCATTACTTCGAAGCACGCGGGCAGGAAGCCGGTCCCATCGCCGGAGCCCACGTGCTCGAGAAGTCGGACTACTTCGTTCAGGGTTTGCGCGAAGGCGCGGCGGCCCTCTATCGCGGCTTGCCGATGGGCAAGTACGTCGCGCAGATCCTCGGCACCACCAGCGACGCCGGCCGTGGCAGGCAGATGCCGTGCCACGTGAGCTCGGCGGCCGTCCGCCACGTCAGCACGTCATCCTGCGTGGCCTCGCAGATCCCCCACGCCACCGGGCTGGCCATGGGCGCGAAAATCAGCGGCGACAAGAACGTAGTCCTCTGTTTTTTCGGTGATGGAGCCACCAGCGAAGACGATTTCCACGCCGGTCTCAATTTCGCCGCCGTCTACAGGGCGCCGGTGGTGTTCGTGTGCCAGAACAACCAGTGGGCCATCTCCACACCGGTCGCGGGTCAAACCGAGTCGGAAACGCTGGCCATCAAGGGATTGGCCTATGGCATCCCATCCATGCGAGTCGACGGCAACGACGTGTTCGCCATGCTCGCGACCATCCGCGATGCCGTCGACAGAGCACGCGACCGTGGCGGCCCCACCTTCATCGAAGCACTGACCTACCGTTTGGGCGCACATTCCAGCGCCGACGACCCCACCCACTACCGAGACGGCCGCGAGCAAGACGCCTGGCAAGCGCGCGATCCGCTGGTGCGTTTCGGCCACTGGCTAGACACCACCAAGACGCTGACCGCCGACGTGCAGGAGGCAGCGAGCAGGCGCATCAGCGCTCAGATTCGCGCTGCCATCGCTGCCGAGGAAGCGGCGGGACCACCAGCCTCATCCACCTTGTTCGACGACGTCTATGCACGGCCGACCTGGCACCTCGACGAACAGAAGGCCGAGCTGCTGAAGCCACGCTGATTTTTTCACCAACTCTTAGCCCAGCGCGTGGCGAATCTTGGTGAGTAGCTCTTCGGTGGTGTAGGGCTTCTGAACGAATCCAGCCAATCCCTTGCCCGCGAAACGGACTACGATGTCTTGCTCATTGTATCCGGAGCTCAAGATGACCTTCACGCCGGGCTTGATCTGTCGCATTTCCCGGTAACAAGCCTCGCCATCGAAATGAGGCATGGTCAGGTCGAGCACCACCAGAGCAATATTGTCCTTTTCGGCGGCGAACTTTTCGATCGCCTCACGCCCATCGGCAGCCACGACGACGTCGAAGCCCGCCCGCTGCAGCATCCGACGTCCCAGGTTGCGAATCGTTTCTTCGTCGTCCGCCAGCAGGATCTTCCCGGATGCGTGGTACGCAGGCGCGACGGGCGCCTTGCTATCGAGGCGGGTGGCCAAACTGTCGCTTGCGGGGAGAAGCAACTTGAACGTGGTTCCCCGGCCAAGCTCGCTGTACACGCGAATCGCGCCGTGATGCCCGCGCATGATGCCGAGCACTGCCGCCAATCCCAGTCCACGACCGGTAAACTTGGTCGAGAAGAACGGATCGAAGACGCGATCCAAGGTCGACTTGTCCATGCCGTGCCCGGTATCTGCCACTTCCAGGTAGACGTAGTCACCCGGTTGCATCTGGTCGGCGCCGAAGCAGCCCTTCAGGTACTCCGAGTCGCAAGACGCCAGCCCCACGGTAATCGAGATCACCCCACTGCGCTCTCCGATCGCCTCGGATGCGTTGACGATCAGGTTCATGATCACCTGTCGAAGCTGGGTCGCGTCCACCTCGACGGCGGGGACAACTTTCGAGAAATGGTACTTGAGCACAACCTTCTTGCTGATACTGACAGTCAAAAGGTGTCCCATTTCCTCGACCAGCTCTTGCAGGCTGAGCGCCTGGATGATGAAGCGCCCACGACCGCTGTAGGCCAGAAGCTGACGACACAGGTCGGCCGCGCGACGGGCAGCGACCTCGATGCCCTCCAGGCTGGCCTGCGAAGGCGCCAGCGGCGACATCTCGGTCTTTGCCAGGTCGGCATTGCCCAGAATGCCGGTCAGGAGGTTGTTGAAGTCGTGGGCGATGCCTCCAGCCAGCACGCCCAGGCTTTCCAGCTTCTGACTGTGCAACATCTGTTGCTCGAGGTTGCGCTGATCAGTTACGTCGCGCGCAGCGGTCAGCACCACCGGGCGCCCCGCAAGATCGAACAAGCGCGCCGACATCATCATGGTGCGGATCTGCCCATCGTGCCGCCGGAACTTGAACTCGAGCCCGTCGATGAACGTTCGCTGCACGATGTCTTCGTACAGCTTCCGACGCAACTCCGGATTGATCCAGGTGGCGACGGTTTCGGGGCTCTTCCCGATGACGTCCTCCCGTCGACAGCCGACGGTGGAACAGAAAGCGTCGTTGCAGTTCACGACGGTGCCGTCAAAATCGGACAACAGCAGCGGACCGGGACTCATGTCGAAGATACGGCGGAACCGTTCCTCCGAGGCGCGCAGCTGGTTTTCGACCAGCGTGTTGTCAGTCACGTCCTGAAGCACACCGACAATGCGAGTAGGCGATCCATCCGCGTCTTTTTCGAGTTCCCCCATGACCCGCACCCAGCGCACGCCTTGGTCGTTCTGGCGAACAATGCGGTAGCGTCGGTCGAAGTCGCTGCCGCCTTTCATCATATCCTGGGCCAGATGTTGGTGGACACCTTCGCGGTCGTCGGGGTGGACCAGGCTCAGCCAGCCTTCCATGTCCCGACGGTGAGCGGGCCCGATGCCGAACACGTCGTCTAACCCCTCGGTGCTGGTCCAGGTGCCTGTCGCGATCGACATGCGGTAGGACCCGATGCGGGCGATGTGCTGCGAACGACGAAGAAACCACTCGCTCTCTCGCAATGCGATTTCGTTGCGCCTGCGTTCGGACACGTCCAAGAAGATCGTCGCAAACTGCATGTTGCCGAACGGTGCCACGCTGATGTCGTAGTGACGGTCCAGCGGGGGAAAATAGGTTTCGAAACGCATCGGCTCGCCCGTCAGAGCAGCCCGGGCGAACTCGGACAGATAAGGAGCTTCCGGCACCCCATACGCCTCGGTCGCCAGCTTTCCGACTGCGTTTACTTCGTCGATCCCGACGTAGCGACGGTACTGCGGATTCACGTCCAGAATCCGGTAGTTTACCGGCCGGCCAGTCTCATCCACGATCAGCTCGTGAAGGGCGACACCCTCGACCATGTGTTGGTAGAGCGAGCGAAAAGCCGACTGCCGATCGAACTTGCCTAGTCCGTTGCGCTCTTCTGGCATACATCCTCCGCCGGATCGAAGGCGCGCATCCGATTGCCGCCTTGCCTAGGCGCCGAATGATATCAGTCGATGGCGTTGTCTGTCACCGTGGAAGACGCGACCCGCAACCGCCTATGGGGTGAACGCGTATACCTGGTTGTTGGCGGCGACAAAGACGCGTCCGTTCGCAACAATCGGCGTGACGAACTTCTGCACCGCAGACATCGCGTCCCCGGCGGCGCCGCCCGAGAAGACCGCCTTGCCGGTTTCGCCGTCGAGCGCATAGAGCTTGTTGTCGCTACCGACGATCCAAACCAGGGCGTCGGTTCCCCGCGAATCGATGGCACTGACCGCGGGGGAATCCTGGGTGCTTGGGCCTCCGCACCAAGCCATCGACACGGCCGGCGGGCTGGCAGCCGAAATCTTGAAGGCGGCAAGTCCGCCCGACTGTCCTGCGGGGCAGTTCTGACCCGCGCCCTTGAAAACCACGAAGCTTCCGCTCGGGGTGGCGTACGCCGCAGCAGCATTGATGATGTAGCCGCTCGAGACCTGCGCCTTCGTCACCGGGGTGGAAATCCCGCCCAGGTTGTTTCGGTCGAGGAGGTACGCGTTGCCGTCCTTGCCCAATCCGATCACCAACTCCGACGGCGTGGCACCCGGCACGTTGAATAGAATGGGTCCCGAGCCGCCCAGGTCGGAATCGGACTGGTCGAGCGCGGCCCAGTTGGTCGGCGTGAAATAGTCGGTCTTTTCATTGCTGAACACCAGCGACGGTGGCAACCGGAAGACTGTTTCACCATCCTGCCAGCTCGAAGGAGCGCTGAACGTGTTGGACTGGTTCTCGGTGTTGCCCGTGGAAAAGTAGATCGATTGTCCATCGGACGAGAGCCCGCCGGGGGCCCATATCCCACCGGCGATTGCGCGGGTAGCCCAGGCGCTGACTTGGGTCGGATCCTGCGTGGAGATTCCCACGACCCAGCCGTGGTACTCGGCGCAATCGCCGATATGTCCGCCAAATGGAACGAACACCTTTCCACCCATCAGCGCCAAAGCACCGCGCTGGTTTTCCACCAGTGAATTGAAGGTCGTATTACCAGCGGTAACCGTGGAATTCAGGTCCACCGGCCATCCCGCCTTGACCTTGCCGGTATCTGCGTCGAGCGCGAAAATCTGGTGTTGCGCGGTGGCGTTGGCGCTGGCGATCAGCATGGCGTCCAGGTAAATCGTCCGCGTCTCCGCGTCGATGACCGGCGTGCCCGTGATGCCGAGCGGATCGATGTTGCCACAGCCCGAGCGAAGACTTGCCAGCCGGGATTTCGGCAGCGGCGTCCCCAGGCTTTGGTCCCAGACCGGCTTGCCACCGGTCGCGGCGTCGAATGCATAGACGTGGTTCTGCTCGGTCGCCACCATGACCAGATCGCGGCCCCCCGCCGCGCCGGCCAGGTACAGGGGCTGAACGTAAGTCGGACCGGCAATGGTCGCACCGGGAAAGGCGGGATCCATGTGCAGGCCAGCCACCGCGGCTCGACTGAGTGCCGGGTCCACATAAAGACCGTCGCGCGACGGATGGTTGTGGTGCTCGAGGACAGACGCGTGTCCGGTCGAGCCTCCGGTGCCGGCTGTCTCTCCACCGGCTTCTCGCCCAACCTCCGGTCCCGCGAGGGAGTCGTGCGCACCGTCCACCAGAACATCGAGAACATCGCGCTGAACACCGCGAGCGTCGGGAGCTCCGGTGACCGGCGAGTCGGGGCTCGCGTCGGGCGTTTTGGGCAAATCCGGCTCTCCCGTCAGCGGCTCGTCGGTCAGGCGCTGGTCGGTCCGCCCATCCAGAGGGGCGACCACAGCATCAACCTGTCCGGCGTCGAGCCTCGAGGTCTGCGCGGACTTCGAGCAGGCAGCCAGCAAACCGCACGAAAGCAACATCATCCGCGAGCGACGCATGGTGAATCTCCCATCGAATGTCAGAAACCGGACCCAACCCATCCTGGTTGTTTGTGATGCGGATTGAGCAGGTTGGGTTGCAAGGAATGCAGGACGCGCCCTCCAGCCGAGGCGGTTGCTCGAATCCCCCGTCTTCCGGCTTCGTTACTAGTTGCGCCGATGAGCTGTTTCGATGCTAAGAATGCTTCTGTGAGCACAGAGATCCTCAAAGTCGAAGCAGTCGTCATTGGCGCAGGCCCTGGCGGCTATGTGGCTGGTATCCGCCTCGGGCAGTTGGGCAAGAAGGCCCTGGTGATCGAAAAGGCCTCGCCGGGAGGCGTCTGCCTGAACGTTGGATGCATTCCGTCCAAAGCCCTCATCCACGCGGCCAAGCTGTACGCTGAAGCAGGCCAAAGCGCGGACATCGGCATTCAGGTCGACAATCTGCGCCTCGACGTCGCGCGCCTGCAGAAGTGGAAGGAAAGCCTCGTCGGCAAGTTGACCTCGGGCGTGAAACAGCTGCTCAAGGCGAACGGCTGCGACTATCGACAGGGCACCGCCACGCTGCTCTCGCCGCGCACCGTTCGTTTGGTTCCGCCCGACTCCACCGACGAGTTTCTCGTGGAAACCGAAAACGTGATCATCGCAACGGGTGCGCGCCCGGTCGTGATCCCCAGCCTGCCGTTCGACGGCAATCGGATTGTGGACTCGACCGGCGCACTGGACTTCGACGAGATCCCGCGCAACCTCGTGGTGGTGGGCGCCGGGTACATCGGGATGGAAATCGGAACCCTGTATGCCAAGTTCGGCAGCAAGGTGACCTTCGTAGAGGCGTTGCCGACAATTCTGCCCGGCAGCGACCCCGAGTGCGTCCAGGTCGTTGCTCGCAAAGCCAAGAAGCTGGGAATGGAAATCCTCTTGGGCGCCAAGGCCAAGGCTCTGCACGACGAAGGGGGCAAGGCCAGCCTCAGCGTGGAGACCGGCAACGGCATGGTCGAGCTACCGGCTGACAAGATTCTGGTTGCGGTGGGGCGACGGCCCAACATCGAAGACATCGGCCTCGAAATTGCGGGCGTCAAGACGGCAGGAGGGTTCATCACGGTCGACCGTCAGATGCGCACCAACGTGCCCAACATCTTCGCCATCGGCGACGTGGCCGGGCAGCCGATGCTGGCGCACAAGGCCTCGCGCGAGGCCGAGGTTGCTGCCGAGGTCATCGCCGGCAAGAACGCCGAGATGGACGCGCGCGTGATTCCTGCCGTGGTGTTCACCGATCCGGAAATCGCCAGCGCCGGGCTTACCGCCGATGAGGCACAAAAGCGCGGACACGAGACGAAGACGGGCAAGTTCCCCTTCAGCGCCCTCGGGCGCGCGATGGCCAACCACGACACCGACGGCTTCTGCAAGGTGATCATGGACACCGGCAGCGGCGACGTGCTTGGAATTCACGTAGTCGGCCAAGGCGCCGGCGATATCATCAGCGAAGCAGCCTTGGCCATCGAGATGGGCGCCGCCGCCGAAGACCTGGGGCTGACCATCCATCCCCACCCCACCCTGCCCGAGGCCATCATGGAAGCTGCCAAGGCGGCCCGGGGTGAAGCCGTCCACATTCTCAATCGGTAAGTAAACATGCGTATCTTAGTCACCGGCGGAGCCGGCTACATCGGTTCACACACGACGGCCCTCTTGCGGGCGCGTGGCGATTTCGTCGTCGTGCTCGACACCATGGAAACGGGTTTCCGTCAGGCCATCGGCGACACCCCGCTGGTAGTCGGCAGCACCCACGACACCAAGCTGGTCACCCAGGTCTTGGGCGATCACAAGCTGGAGGCCATCATTCACTTCGCCGCGTACAAGGCGGCCGGCGAATCGATGGAGAACCCGGCCAAGTACTTCGAGAACAACGTCATGGGCAGCTTCCGCCTCATCGAGACCGCCTGCCAGGTCGGCGTGCGCAAGCTGGTCTTTTCGTCGACCGCGGCAGTCTACGGAACCCCCGAACGGCTGCCGGTCCGAGAGACCGACAACCTGCATCCCGAAAACCCCTACGGCGAAAGCAAGCGGATGGTCGAGCAGATGCTGCGCTGGTTCGACAAGTGCCACGGATTCCGCAGCGCGATCTTGCGCTACTTCAACGCGGCGGGGGCGGCGATGGACGGCGACAATGGAGAGGATCCGCGTTTTGTGGCCAACTTGATTCCCTTGGTCATGAAGGCCGCGGTCGGTCGAGCGCCCGCAGTTCGCATCTTCGGCAACGATTACCCAACCCGGGATGGAACCGGCATCCGCGACTACGTCCACGTTCTGGACTTGGCCGATGCCCATGCCCGGGCCCTCGACTTTCTCGAGCGAACCGGCCGATCCGAAATCTTCAACCTGGGCACCGGCCACGGCGCATCGGTGCTTGAAGTCCTGGAATGCGCCCGTCGTGTGAGCGGCCGAGAGATCCCCTCTGCGCAAGTCGCCCGTCGAGCCGGGGATCCTGCCGCGGTGTATGCCGACCACAGCAAGGCCACCGAGCTTCTGGATTGGACCCCGCGCTACGGTCTGCAAGAAATCGTCGAGACCGCCTGGCGATGGCATCACCGTCACCCGGACGGCTTCTTGGGCCAAAGCCAAAACTAGACACGGCCAGTCCGCATTTCTGGCGCTAGACTGGCGGGGTGGCAAACCTTTCTTTGGTGCGAGTGCAGCCTTACGACGTGATCGTCGTCGGGGCAGGCCCGGGGGGACTTTCGTGCGCGAAGCATCTGGCCGGATCCGGCAAGCGCGTACTGGTGCTCGAGAAGAGCGCCGAACTCGGACAGAAGATCTGCTCGGGCCTGATTTCACCCAAGGCGTTTCCCGAGCAGAAGCAGGACCGGGGCGTGCCCTGGACGGGGCTTTCGGTGGCCACCCACCAAAGCAAAAGATTCGTCAGCTTCGACCGACCCTTCTTGTGGACCCTTGGCCGTAAGGAAATCGAGGGGCGGCTCCTGGCCGACTGTACCGCCGAGGTCAGATTCTCCGAGCCGGTTCGTCGCATCACCCGCGACTTCGTCGAGACCGACCACGGGCGATACGCCTACCAACATCTGGTGGGCGCCGATGGATCGCTCTCCAAGGTTCGCAAACACCTTGGGTTACCGTCTGAGGATGTGGTCGGCTGGGCGTTTCACTACATCCTCGATCGGCCCTGCGAGGAATTCCAGATGCACTGGGTGCCGCGTGAGTTCAAGGGCGCCTATGGCTACATGATGCCCAAGAATCGCAACCAGACCATGGTGGGCCTGGCATGGTCAGGGGTCGGCTTCGACGCCGAGGTGGCCGCCAAGGCAAAGCAATGGATCGCCCGGACCTTCGACATCGATCCCGAAGGGACACCCCACGAGGCCATGAAGGGCAACGCGGACTATCGAGGCTGGCGATTCGGCAACACGTACCTCGTGGGCGACGCGGGCGGCTTCCTCAACCCGGTCACTACCGAGGGAATTTGGTTCGCGATGAGAAGCGGCGAAGGCGTCGCGAAATTCATCCTGGGCAAGCCCGAGGGAGAGCAGATCATGGTCAAGATGGTCGCCGAGCATCGCAAGCAGGTGCGCATCTTCAAGCTGATGACCGATCGCAGACTCCCCTTGTGCTGGCTCATCGAATGGCTTTTCCGCAATCCCGCCCAGGGTCTGCGACGTCGACTGTTCCAGCGCATCTTCTGGCGGCTCATCGCAGGCCCGGCCACCTGAGCCGCCGAGCGGGGCGACGCATTCAAGATTTGCCTGCACACGTCGATGGTTTATTCTCAGGACCGGACGATGCCAGGGCGAGCCACAGCTGAACGCCGAATCTTCCCTCGGCATCGCGTGCGTGTGGCTGTGGTGTGGAGCAACCGCCGCGCCCAGGCGATGCCCGGCGAGATCTGCGACGTGTCCTCGCAGGGCGTATTCATCGTGTCCACCTCTGCCCTGCCCGACGACGTCGGGGTCGGCGACGCGACCCATATCACCCTGGCCACCAAGTCTGGCGAAGAGGTCATCGCAGGCCTGGTTCGCTGGCGCGGCTACCATCCCGCCCATCAAGCCATCGGCTGTGGCATTCAACTCGACGATGCCAGCTGCCAGGTCATTGCGCGTCTGTTCCCCGTGCTTCTCGATACCAAACCTGCCCACCAGCCGCCCGACACGACCCCGGCCCCCATCCTCGAGCTCCCCCCCCACATCGCTAACCGCCGGTGATGTCCTCTCCGTGAGGATAAAAAAAAGCGGGTCCCGAGCCGAGGCTCGAAGGACCCGCAGTTTCGAGATCTGCGAAGCGCAGACTACTTTTTGATCTCGATGAGTTCGATGTCGAACACCAGCAATCCGAACGGTCGTCCGGGCGGTCCAGGCTCGTCGCCGTAGGCGATCTTTCCGGGAATCCAGAAGCGAGTCTTCTCACCTTCGACCATCAGTTGCACGCCCTCGGTCCAGCCCTTGATCACGCCGCTCAGCGGAAACTCGGCCGGCTCGCCGCGCATCACCGAGCTATCGAAGCGCTTTCCGTCCGTGGTCCAGCCCGTGTAGTGAACTTTCACGGTGCTGGCGGCCGTCGGGTGTTCCTTGCCCTTGCCCTTGGTGAGCACCCGATAGGCAAGCCCGGACGCCGTCTTCTTGACGTTCTTTGGCACTGCGGCCACGTCCTCGGGAACTTTCGGCGCAGGCGGCGCCTTCTTGATGCCCAGCAACTCGACGTCGAACACCAAGGTGCCAGACGGGCCGCCGGGCCTGCGCGGGGTATCGCCGTAGGCCAAGCCCGCGGGGATCCAGAAGCGGCGCTTCTCGCCCTCGACCATGAGCTGCAGTCCTTCGGTCCATCCCTTGATCACGCGGTCCAGCGGAAATTCGGCGGGTGTGCCGCGCATGACCGAGCTGTCGAACATCTTGCCGTCGGTCATCCAGCCGGTGTAGTGCACCTTCACGGTGTCCTCGGAGCTCGGATGATCCTTCCCGGTGCCCTGCTGCAAAACCTTCGAAGCCAAACCAGACGAGGTCTTCTCGGCATCCGCGGGGGCGGCGGCCACATCGGCGGGCGCAGGCAGGCCCTTGGGCTCCTCGGGGGATTTCGCCGCAGCCGGAGGTGGAGGAGGCGTCGGCGCGGGCTTCGGTTCTTCCTTCTTGCAGGCACACGCGAGGAGTGCCATCAGGATCGTGACTGAGATATTTTGCATGGCCGGAAATCTCGGCGGTTCCAGTCCCGGTGTCAACAGTCGCGTGAGCTCGAGCGGGCTTTGACCGACCGAGCTCCCCACGGGAATCCAAAGGACCCTGCGAGGATCCTTTTCTCGTAGTAGCTGCGACAGGTGACCGGTATCGAGTAGATTTGCGACATGCCGTTGTTTCAAAAGCCGGCGCGAAGTCCGGAAGAGCTCGCCGCCAGCAAACCGCTCGACATTACTCCCGCGGAGGTCGCGACGTTCGATGAGAAGACCTGGTACGAAAGGGCCTTTCGTGGCGAAACCACGCCACAGCTCACGGTGCGCAGCGTGCTTCTGGGCTCGCTCCTCGGATTTCTGCTCGCCTTCACCAATCTCTACGTTGGCCTCAAGACTGGCTGGGGTCTCGGCGTCGCCATCACCGCCTGCATCGTCTCGTTCTCGCTGTGGAACCTGTGTCTGCGCGTCGGCCTGGCTCGTACGCCGCTGTCGATCCTGGAGAGCAACTGCATGCAGTCGACCGCTTCGGCGGCCGGCTACTCGACCGGCAACGCGATGGTGTCCGCGGCCCCTGCCCTCCTAATGCTCAGCGTGAGCGCGGCGAATCCTCGCGGTCAGCATTTGCCGTGGCCGGTGCTTGCCGGCTGGACCGCCTTCGTGGCCATGCTCGGTGTGGCGCTGGCCATCCCGATGAAGCGCAACATGATCAATCAAGAAAGGCTGCGCTTTCCATCGGGCATCGCGGCGGCGGTCACGCTGCAATCGCTGTTCAGCCAGGGCAAAGAGGCCGTCGCCAAGGGCAAGGCACTCCTTTACGCGGCGCTGGTGGCGGCGGTGCCACCCATCATCATGGATGTGCCCTTTCGCAAGCGGGCCCCCGGCCGATCCTACGATGGGCTCGTGCCCGACGCGTCCCCCATCTTCGACTGGCTGCCGGTGCCCGGCAGAAATCCCAAGACCGGCGCAGCCTACGGCGCAAGCGATTGGAACTTCGTCCTCGACAACAAGCTGGTCATGGTGGCCGCGGGAGCACTCACGGGCCCTCGCATTTGTTTCTCCATGGTTGCAGGTGGCCTGCTCCTCATGTACTGGGTTGGGCCAGCCGCACTTTCCGTTGGGGCGGCGCACAGTGCGGGCCGGGCCTGGCGCGAGATTGGCGTCTGGGTCGGGGCGCCGATGATGATTGCGGCGGGCCTTGTCACCTTCTTCTCGCAATGGCGCACCATCGTTCGGGCGGTGGGCGGCCTCGGTCGGCGCAGCCAAACCAGCTACGCGACGGCCGAGGTGCCGGGCGCGTGGTTTCTCGTGCTCGGGCTCATCGCCACGGCGGGCGTGCTTTTCATCGGCGACGCCTACTTCGCCATCCCGTGGCACCTCGGGTTCGTGGCGGTGCTGCTCACCTTCTTTCTCTCGCTCGTCGCATGCCGTGCGACCGGCGAATCAGACATCACCCCCATCGGCGCCATGGGCAAGATCACCCAGCTCGCCTACGGCGTGCTCATTCCACAAAACGCCACGGCGAACCTGATGACCGCCTCCATCACCGCCAACGCCGCTGCATCCAGCGCCGACTTGCTGACCGACCTCAAGTCGGGCTACCTGCTCGGCGCCCACCCGCGCAGGCAGTTCATCGCCCAGCTGCTTGGCATCTTCGCGGGGACCGTCGCCTCGGTGCTGGGGTTCTACCTGCTGGTGCCTGACGCCACCGTGCTGACCGGATCGGGCAATTCCCCACCCGCGTTCGCAGCGCCGGCCGCACAAGCGTGGTTGGCGGTCGCACAGATTTTCCAGGAAGGCGTGGGCAAGTTGCACCCGTTGGCTCGGCAGGGGATCGCGTGGGGCCTCGGGGCTGGCGCCGTGATGGCTGCGCTGGAGTTGCTGCTGCCCAAGCGCAAGAGGTGGATTCCCTCGCCGGTCGGTATTGGACTCGGTTTCATGCTGCCCTTCTTCAATCCGCTGTCCATGTTCCTCGGCGCGCTGCTCGCCTGGATGTGGTCGGTGCGCAAACCGGAACACGCCGAGCGATACGTGGTTCCCGTATCGTCCGGAATCATCGCCGGGGAGTCCATCGTTAGTGTGGTCATCGCGCTCGTCAACAACCTGGTCTTGCGTCGATAGTCCGCTACCATGGGCAGGTGACCGCCGCCAGTACGCGCCGCTCGCGCTTGCTCCTGTTCGCCGGGCTCTACTTCGCCCAGGGCGTGCCGTGGGGATTCTTCACCGTCGCCATCATGCTGCGCTTGGCGGGGCTTGGCATGGGGCCCGCCGCAATTGGCGAGGTGGCAAGCACCGCATGGCTACCATGGACGCTGAAGCCGCTGCTTGGGCCGCTGGTGGACCGGGTGTCCTTCGGTCGATTCGGACACCGTCGCGCCTACATCCTGCTCGCCGAGTTCGGCATGGCACTGTCGCTGCTCGCCATGTCGTTCGTCGATCCCACCCGAAGCCTCGCGGTCTTCGGTGTGCTGCTCTTCGCGCACAATCTCTTCGCGGCGGCTCAGGACGTGGGGACGGACGCGCTGGCCATCCACATTCTGCCACCGCAGGAACGCGGCAGCGCCAACGGCTTCATGTCCGCCGGAAAGTTCGCCGGCATGGTGGCCGGGGGCCAGGGTCTGCTCTTCGTCGCGCACGTGGCCGGTTGGCGGACGGCGTATCTCGTGGCCATCGGGATGCTCCTCGTACCCGCGTTGCTGGTTCTTCCCGTGCAAGAGTCCGAGGCGCAATCCACCCCCCCCTTCCCGATACGAGAGGCGTTTCGTCTCCTTTCGAGACGAGTCGCGCTGGCTGCCCTCGCCTTTGCAGTGGTCGTGGATGCCAGCGACAGCTTTCTGTTTCCACTCGTCTACCCGCTCATGACCACCAAGCTCGGATTCTCCGAGCAACAGATCGCCACCCTGTCGACCCTTGGCGGCGCCGTGGCCGCGCTTGGCTCCGTCGGGGGCGGCTTTCTCTCCGACCGCCTCGGTCACCGCCGGACGTTGTTCTTTTCGTGTCTAGGCGCCGGCGCCTTGAGCCTGGTCTTCGCCGCGTTCCATTCGATGTGGGGCAACTACGCCTTTCAAGTCGGATTCGGCGTGATCGGCGGCGTGGTGGGTGGAATCGTCAATGCCGCCAATCTGGCGCTCTTCATGGACCTCACGCATCCACGACTGGCGGCCACGCAGTTCCAGATCTTCATGGCGCTACAAAACACCCGCGGCTTCTGGGGAAGCCGCCTCGGTGGCTGGTCGGCCGAGCGCGTGTCGGCCCCCCGTATGTTCGGTATTGGCGCGCTGATTGAAGTGCTGCCGCTCGTGCTGCTGCCATTTCTCGACCCACGCAAGGCAAAGGGCGGATCGCAAGATGCTGACTGAGCGCCGACGGAAGTTTCGGGTTTGCCCTTCCGCTGTGTCAAAATGGCGGGCTCATCATGCTGGCGCTTGCGCGCGGAGGTTCCATGAAGCACACAGCCTGTCTCGCCCTGCTCTCGGTTGCACTCGGCTGTAGCAGCTCGTCCGACACGGACGGCGGCACGGTCACCCGTGGAGGCGCCGACGGCCCAGGAACAGCTTCGGGCTGCGACCACGCGGCGGCGCTCTGCGAGAAGCTCGGCGAGTGTGCGCCATTCCTTCTCGCGGCCGGGTATGGCGACATCGCCGGCTGCACCGCACGTTTGGTCAAGGCTTGCACCGAGCAGGCCACTTCGAACGGCAGTGGCCTCACCCGGGCCAACATCCTCGCCTGCGAGGCTGCGCTGCAGGCGGCGACCTGCAACGACGTCTACGGCAATAGCGTTCCCGCCTGCGCATTCCACGGGGCGCTCGGCGAGGGCACCACCTGCGGCGACAGCAGCCAGTGCGACACGGGCTTTTGCAACACCGCCGGAAACCTGTGTGGAACCTGCGCGCCGAAGCGGCCCGCGGGCGGCGATTGTCCTTCGGGAAGCAACGACGAGTGTCAACCCAGCCTGGTCTGCAGCTCGGGCAAAATCTGTGTGACTCCCGGCGCGCTCGGCGGACCTTGCGACGACAAGACCCAACCCTGCCTGACAGGAAACTTCTGCACCGGCGCGAAGACCTGTGCCGCGACCGTGAAGGCCGGCGAGAAGTGCCCCGGCGCGTACATCGACTTTGGCGACGGCACGTTCTGCACCGGCAAGGACGCGCAGGCGGGCCAATTCGGAACCGCGCAGTGGGGCGAAGAATGTGGTTTGGCCCCCGGAGCCGGCAAGCCCGCAACTCTGTGCGCCCCGGGCAGCGTTGCCGCCTGCACGCCTCTCAGTGACTCGATCACGCTGATCGGCATGCCGACCCACGGCCAATGCGCGAGGCCTTCAGAGGATGGTTTCACGTGCACCCCATCGTCCATCTGCCAGACAGGCGCCGAGTGCATCGCAGGGACCTGCCAGATTCCGTCCGGCAGGTACTGCCCATAGCAAGATTTCTGTGGGAAGAATGACGCCGTCTGGGGGATGATTACGAAACCATGGCAAGGCTGTCGGTTAACGTAAACAAGATCGCAACCCTTCGGAACACGCGCAACAATGGCATTCCTGACATCGTCGGGCTGTCGACCATCGCACTTCACGCAGGGGCTGATGGACTGACCGTGCATCCTCGGCCCGACGAGCGCCACATCCGCAGCACGGACGTCGACGCCATCGCGCGCCTGCTGGAAGGCTACCCCGCCGCCGAGTACAACATCGAGGGCAACCCGTTTCAGGGATTGGTAGAACACTGTGAACGCGTGCGTCCGGACCAAGCCACCCTGGTCCCCGACGCCCTCGATGCGCCGACCAGCAACCACGGCTGGGACCTCGCAAACCTGGGGACAGAAAAGCGCAGTGCGCTCGCGGCGGCCGTCGCGCGGCTGCATGCGTGTGGCTGTCGGGTCAGTCTGTTCATCGACCCAGTCGTCGAGATGGCAAAGCTGGCCAAAGACCTCGGGGCCGATCGCGTGGAACTCTACACCGAGCCCTACGCCACGTCCTACGGCGAAGGCAAGGGCGAGCAAGTGGTGCAGGCGTACACAGCGACCGCATCCGCAGCCAAGGCGGTCGGCCTGGGCGTGAACGCCGGCCACGACCTCAACCTGCACAACCTGCGTTTCTTTCTCGGACGGGTCCGGCCTGTCGACGAAGTTTCCATCGGACACGCGCTGATTGCGGACGCGCTCGAGTTTGGCCTCAAGGAGACCGTACGGCACTACCGCATGCTCGGGGCCTCGGCCCGTTGACGGCTACATTCCGGTGACACAGCCGTCCGGCGCGTGGAACGGATCGGGCATACCGCGGGCGCTAGCCGCACCCAAATCCGCATCCGGCACGCGGGCCCTCTCGATACCCGTGGCGATTACCGCAGCCACATCCGCGCACGCCGGCGTAACATCCAGCCAATTCGGCCACAATAAGGAACATCAACAACGTAATTCTTCGCATTCGGGCTCTCCATCGTGGGTGGCTCGACGTCCACCGCTTTGCGCAGGTGATGCACATCAAGCGCCAAGCTTTCGACGTCATCGCTGGCGCTCGACCGAAGCTCGGCGCCGTCTTTGCAAGCGGAGCTAGGTATGCCAACACAAAAAGCTACCAAGGAAGCGCAAGAATCTGCACGCGAGGGCAAACGTCCCACGACCCAGGCCGGGTCTTTCGTGAAAGAAGAAATACACAAGATGAAGCGAGGAAGGGGAACTGCCCGCTCGAGTAAACAGGCCGTTGCTATCGGCCTCTCCGAAGCCCGACGCTCCGGCGTAAAGCTGGCGCCTGCCAAAGGATCGGCGGCAACCCGAAAGAAGGCCCAGCGGGACACCGAAATAGGGCAAGGCAAGCGCAAACCGTCGCCCAGCCGGTCGCAGGCCGGGAAGAAGGCGGCAGAGACTCGGCGCCATAACATGGCCGATGCGCGCTGAACACGCTGGGACCGGGATTGGTCACGGAAGCGAGTACTGGTAAATCGTCCTTCCGCCGGTTGACACGAAGTCGACCTGGACGGCATCCGATCGGACGGCCACGCGCGCCCAGCCGGGCTCGGCCCAAAACTGCTTGTACCCGGTGATTGCAGCGTCGAACATCCAGATCGCGCCAGCGTTGCCGGGCGCCGAGTAGTGAACGCCGTCGACCGTCATGTCGGTGAACACGTGGTCGTGACCGTAGAAGAAGATCTGCACGCCGTGATCCAGCATCAATTGGTGGATTCTGGCCTGTTCGCCGACGTACGCGGCTTGGCCGCCGCCGCGCCCGTAGGCCGAATTCTCGGGATCGCCGGCAGCGCCGCCCACCGCATGGTGGATGAACAAAAATCGCCATTTCGCGGTGGCGCCGGCCAAGGTTCGCGACAGCCAATCGAGCTGTTCCCGGCCCAGCGTCCAGTCGTCGGGGGCGCCGACGCCAGTGGATAATAGATGCGGCGTGGGCGTGTAGCTCATCACGTTCAGGACCACGAATAGAGCGTCCCCCCAGGTGAACGCGTAATAGTCTTCTGCCGGACTGCCCGACTGC
>Ga0302323_100000790_pt1 | contig 25641 bp, 24 predicted proteins | sample Fen_T0_3_FD_201950 | JGI IMG/M metagenome (GOLD analysis project Ga0302323, IMG submission 201950) | Peat permafrost microbial communities from Stordalen Mire near Abisko, Sweden - Fen_T0_3 | ecosystem: Environmental > Terrestrial > Soil > Wetlands > Permafrost | place: Sweden: Abisko...
ATAACCTCAACCTTTCGAACCGCCGGATGCGGACCCGCACGTCCGGTGGTGTGGGAGGGGAACCACTCGACAATTCGCGTGGTCCCCTATCCCGATCGGCAGGGCGTTAGCCAGACATGGATTTCATCTTCGAGATTCTCATTCAATTCGTCGGAGAGCTGCTCTTGCAGATCGTGGCAGATGCGCTCTTTGAATTGGGAATTCGAAGCGTGGGGCAAGCCCTCAAGCGAGAGCCGGGCAACCCATTCTTTGCTGCTCTTGGGTACATCCTCCTGGGATCTACGACTGGCGGGCTCAGCTTGCTCATTTTTCCTAGACATCTGATTCAGGTCCAATGGCTGAAGTTTCTCAGCTTGGCAGCGGTGCCTGCGGCATCCGGCATGGCAATGTCCCTCGTCGGACGCCTGCGCCGTCGGCAAGGCAAGGAACTCATCCGACTTGACTCCTTCATGTACGGCTTTGTCTTCGCACTCGCGATGACCCTGATTCGATTCTTCTGGGGAAAGTGAAAACATGGATCCCGTGAGAATGCCGTCGAATGCCGTTGCAGCTGACAATCCCCCGCAGGGACATCGGTTTGGAATCGAGAGGCCGGCTCGGCGGCGGGCTTGCTGCTGAACGGCCAATCGTTCGGCGGACTTGACGTCGCTCTGGTGTGCCTGGCGGCTAGAATGCGAGCGTCGAAAACTCCAAGCCCCAGCAAGGAAACTGTTCAGCGCAGGCGAACTTGGAAGCAGAAAGAGCACTTAGAATGCACGCGGTGACGGCTTCCTCATTGTATCCGGGATTCTCCAAGAAGACCTGCTGGGCACATCCTTGCGAGAAAGTCACACCAGCCGAGCTCTCAGTTGGCACAAATCCACAGCTCCCGATTACCTGCATCATTTGCGAGTACAAGGTCGGTCCGGCGCAGGTGCCATCACAGGCTACGGTGGGGCGGTCATTGCAGTTTCCGGCGTCGACGCTGAGACTCAGATCGTACCTTGAGCCCCTTTGATAGTAGCCATGGCTACACAGCTCTGGGTCGGTCTGCAGCGGGAGACTGCAAGGGTCTACGTCCACTCGCAACTTGGAATCTGGCACCGAGGTGATGACAACGTCCAACAAGGGCGGGTTGCTGTCGACAACAGCAGAATCCCATGACCGAATCGAGTTGCCGCAAGCGGCGGAAGCCAGTGCGAATGCCAGGCACGCATAGCGCATGAAGCGCTAGCGTAGCACCAGAGGGTGTTTTCACCAACTCAGGGGCTTCGCGCGTCCTCTGTGCCAACGTGCAAGCTCCAGGGAAGGAGCTACCGCTGTCCTTGAGCCGCCGAGCCAGGTGTTGCAGCGGGGAATCGGCCTGGGTAGACGAAACGCTCCAGTAGGACTTCCGCAGGGGCCGGCATCGATTCAGTGCAGGTTAGGGAGCCAGGGCGAACCCGAGCTGCGGGCGACCGGAGCGCGAACCGGCAATCCTGCATCGGGAGGGGCTCAAGCGGCCCACTGGGCCCCTCCCTGCACGCCTGCAACCACGCTTTCCATTCCTGCTAATAGGAAAGAACCCCAACGATTCTCGCTAGTACCGGGGGAGGGACTCGAACCCTCAAGACCGTAAGGTCGGCGGATTTTGAATCCGCTGCGTTTACCATTCCGCCACTCCGGCGTGCTATTCAGTTTTCGGGAAAGGGAATCTTGCTCACCCAGGGCGCGAAGTCAACAGACAGCGGCGGGACGGCGGAATTTCCTGGTCTGCCATGGCGACTTCAACGCGCGGCGGATGTGCCGATGATAAGGTTCGACACGGCCGCGAGGGAGATGGGGACATTTGCAGCGCAATCGAGGAATGAAGGACGTTTGGGCTTTCTCTGGGGAGGGGGCCGGGGCCGGCGAAGGACCGGACCGTGCGAACGAATTCGCCGCGGTTCGTCTGCGGCTACTGGAATTCGCGGTAGAGCATTCGCTGGGCGAGCTGTTGCAGAGGACGCTGGACGAAGCCGAGGTGCTAAGCAGGAGCCAGGTTGGCTTCTACCACTTCGTCGACGAGGACCAGGTCACCCTGTGGCTGCAGGCATGGTCCACGAGGACCCTGGCGCAGTTCTGCAAGGCCGAGGGCCGCGGTCTGCACCACGCCGTGGACAAAGCTGGCGTCTGGGTGGATTGCGTGCGCGAGCGGGCGCCCGTGGTTCACAACGACTACGCGTCATTGCCCCACAAGAAGGGTCTGCCACCGGGCCACGCGCCGGTCGTGCGCGAGCTGGTGGTTCCGATCGTTCGCAACGACAAGGTCGTGGCGATCTTGGGCGTCGGCAACAAGCCGACCGATTACACAGAAGATGACGTTCGTGCAGTTGCCTACCTGGCCGACGTGGCCTGGGAGATCGCGCGACGCAAAGCCGCCGAGCGCGACTTGCGAGACAGCGAGGAGGCGCTGGAAGCGATCTTCAACCACACGAGCAACGCGATTGCGTTCACCGAGCCGTCCACGGGGAAGATCCAGAAGGTCAACCACACCTGGGTGCGGCAGACGGGGATCCAGCGTTCGGATGCGATCGGAAGAACCGGGCAAGAGCTTGGTTTGTGGCCCGACCCGCAGGAGCGAGACGCGTGCATGGCCGCGCTCGAGCACGATGGGCGACTGCGTGAGCATGAGGCGGCGCTTGTCTTCAACGGCGAAAGGCGACAGTTCGCACTGAACGTTGCCTTTGTCGAGCTTCGGCGTGAGCGATTCCTTTTGTGGGAGTTCCGGGACATCACGGATCGGGTGAGGTCGGAAGCCGAACGAAGGAAGCTCGAGGAGCACCTCGCGCATGCGCAGCGCTTGGAGGCGGTGGGACGCCTCGCGGGCGGAGTGGCGCACGACTTTAACAACATGATGGGCGTGATCTTGGCCCATGCCGAGATGGCACTCGAAAACCTCGGGCCCGGCGACACCCTCTACAAGGACCTACTCAACATCCAGGCGGCGGCCAAGCGCTCTGCCGACGTGACACGCCACCTCTTGGCGTTTGCGCGCAGGCAAATGGTCAAGCCCAAGGTGTGCGAGCTCAACGATGTCATTGCCAGAACTCTCAAGATGGTGCGGCGAATGATCGGCGAGAGCGTGCAGCTGTGCTGGAGTCCCGGCGATACTTCATGGCCAGTCTTCGTCGACCCTTCACAGATCGACCAGGTCATCGCGAATCTCTGTCTCAACGCCAAGGACGCAATCACGGACGTGGGTAACGTCGTGATCGCGACGGGTAGCAAGCCCGTGCCTCCCACCGCCGCAGATGGGGTCGAAGCAGGGGAGTATGTCTGGCTGTCTGTCGCTGACGACGGCAACGGAATGGACGAGGCAACCCAGTCGCAGGCGTTCGAGCCCTTCTTCACGACCAAGGGAACGGGCCAGAGCAGCGGTCTCGGGCTGTCGACCGTTTATGGCATCGCCAAGCAGAACAAGGGTTTCGTTGACTTGCGAAGTGCGGTCGGCGCGGGCACCACGGTCACCGTCTATTTCCCGAAGCACGAAGCCGAGCACGCACGGGACGGCGGCAGGTCTCTGCCCGAGCCGGCGGGTGCTGGCGGCGAAACGGTCCTGCTGGTCGAGGACGAGCTCGACCTGGCCGACGTGGTAACCAGGATGCTGACCCGACGTGGCTACAAGGTGATCACCGCTGTGACGCCTGCCGATGCCCTGCGTTCCGCGAAGGAATACTCGGGCCACATCGACTTGGTTCTTAGCGACGTCGTGATGCCGCAGATGAGCGGCCCGGATCTGATCAAACGGCTCTTGTCCATCCATCCCAAGGCCGAGGCGCTGTTCATGTCGGGATACACCGCCGACGTCATCGCCCAGCGGGGCGTCTTTGCCGAAGGCGTCGCCTTTATTCAGAAGCCATTTTCAGCGCAGGAGCTGGTGGCCAGGGTGCGCGAGGTGCTCGAGCGACGAAGCTAGAAGTGCCCCTCACCCGCCACGCTTCGCGTGTCGGCCTCTCCCCGCTTGCGCGGGGCGAGGCGAAGGCGACCCTCACAGGGGCGTGCCGGCTTCGATGTGCATGGGGGCACTGACCGGTCGCCGTGGTTTGGTGGCTTCCTTGCAGGCCTGTTTGATGGCCTTGCCCACGCGCTCCCAAAGTTTTTCCTCGACGTCGAAGCGGATTCCGCGCCGGTAGCCCGCAAAGGTGGTGGTCGCGATGGTTCGGCCGGTGACGCCACTGCGCACGACGATGGTTGCTTCCGCCTTGTCTGCTGGTAGCTCCTTGATGTGACCGTGGACGTAGGCAACCAGGTCTAGCGTGGCGCCCAAGTCCCGAAATTCCTCGGCGGTCTGCACGGGCTTGAGGGCTGTGTCCACCTGCAATCCCTGATTGGTCAACACCGTGATCACGTGCTTGCGCACGTTCGTGAAATCGTCACCGTCGAAGGTGAATACGGCAATCTTGCCGCTGGCCGGGCCCCTCGGCTCACTCGCCGAGCGCGCCGCTTTGCCGTGCGGTTTGGCGTGGCCACCGGCTTCGGCGTTGGCTGGCAAGCTGGCCAGCAGCAAGGACGCAATCAGGAGAAGGCGGGCCCTTGAACCAACGAAGTTCGGCATGGTGGCTGCCCATACTAGCTTAGTCCTTTTCGCATCGGACGCAGTTTCGGACAGTTGACGTGGCGGTGCTTCTCGGCCAGCGTGAAGGGCCGATGCGACGGAACGAAAAATCGAATTGGATCGGGTTGGCAGCCCTCGGAGCTCTGGGAGCTCTCGCAGCTCTGTTGGCGCCACCTGCGGTTGCCGACGAGGGAATGTGGACCTTCGACCACTTTCCCTCGGCGACGGTGAAGCAGAAGTACGGCGTCACCCTCGACCAGACGTGGCTCGATCACGTGCGACGCTCGTCGGTGCGAATTGCCGGAGGCTGCAGCGCCAGCTTGGTCTCACCCGAGGGGCTGGTGATGACCAACCATCACTGTGCGCACAGTTGCATCGAGCAGCTTTCGAGCGCCCAGCGCGACTTCGTGAAGTCAGGCTTCTTCGCGAGGTCGCCGGCGGACGAAGCGCGATGTCCGGCGATGGAGATCAACCAGTTGCTCGACATCAAAGACGTCACGGGTGAGGTGCAAAGGGCGACCGCCCGCGTTTCCGATACCAAATTCTTCGACATCCAGAAAGCCAAGATGGCCGAGCTGGAGAAGGCCTGCGCAGGCGATTCCGAAGAGATCCGCTGCGAGGTCGTATCGCTCTACCGCGGCGGACGGTTCGACCTGTATCGATATCGACGATACCAAGACGTGCGCTTGGTGTTTGCGCCCGAGTTCCAGATCGCCTTCTTTGGCGGCGACCTCGACAACTTCATGTTTCCGCGTTACGACCTGGACGTCAGCTTCCTTCGCGTGTACGGCAAGGACGGCAGACCGGCCAACACGCCCGAGTTCCTCGCGTGGTCGACGGAACGCGCGAAGGCCGGCGACTTGGCGTTCGTGCCAGGCAATCCAGGCGGCACCAGCCGCCTTCACACCGTCGCGCAACTGGAGTTCGAGCGCGACGTCGAACTGCCGACCTCCATCGCCAGGCTATCGGAGATTCGCGGCTTCTTGACGGAGTATCAGCGTCGGGGCGCCGAGCAGCGCCGCACCGCGAACGCGCGGCTGTTTTCCGTCGAGAACTCGCTCAAGGCGTTAAGGGGCCGTCACCAGGCGCTGGCCGATCAGGTGTTCTTCGATTCCAAGGTTCGCGCCGAGAAGGCCTTCAGGACCAAAGTGAACGCCAACCCGGCGTTGCGCCAGCAAGCTGCCCCGGCCTGGGACGGTATCGCCGCGGCGGTGGCCAGGCGCCGCGAGCAGAGGCAAGCCTTCGATGCTCTCGAGCGGGGCTTCCGCCTAAGCGAGCTGTTCGGAATCGCACGAACCCTCGTGCGTGCGGCAGACGAGCTTTCCAAACCGAACGGTGAGCGGCTGGCCGAGTTCTCCGACGCGCGCCTGCCTCAGCTCAAACAAAGACTTTTTTCGAAGGCGCCGCTCTACGACGAGCTCGAGACCGCCTTGCTTGGTTTCTGCCTGGGTAAGGTTCGCGAGGAGCTGGGGCCGGATCACCCTGCGGTCAAGGCCTTGCTTGGGGATCGCACCCCGGATGAGGTCGCTGCCCATGCGGTGAGGACCAGCGGTCTTCGGGACGTGTTGCTGCGGGAGAAGCTGTTCGCACAAGGCAAGCCCGCGGTGCAAGCGTCGCAGGATTCGCTGATCCTGCTCGTGCGGTCCATCGAGCCGGCGGCGCGGGCGGTTCGCAAGCGCATGGAAGACGAGGTGGACGGAGCGCTGAAGAAGCACGGCGAGATGCTGGCCAAGGCCTCGTTTGCCGTTTATGGCGACACCCTCTACCCCGATGCCACGTTCACCTTGCGACTGTCCTACGGCACAATCAAGGGATGGGTGCGCGATGGCAAGCAGGTCGAGCCCTTCACCTCGTTCGCTGGCGCCTACGACCGCGCCACCGGGCGGGACCCATTCGCGTTGCCGAAGTCGTGGCTCGAGGCGAAGACCAGGATCAATCTGCAGACACCGTTCGACATGGTCACCGACAACGACATCATCGGCGGCAATTCGGGCTCACCGGTGGTGAACAAGTCGGGCCAGGTGATCGGCCTCATCTTCGACGGAAATATCGAATCGCTGGGTGGCGAGTATGGCTTCGACGGTCGGGTGAACCGGGCGGTCTCGGTCCACAGCGACGCCTTCTTCGAGGCGCTGGACAAGATCTACGCTGCCAAGCGCATCGTCGAGGAGATCAAGCCCGGCGCAGTGCGGGGCGCCGAGTCCTCTGTGCCCCGATGAGTGCCACCAGAACGGCAGTCCGCCTCGTGTCACTTGCGTGCCTCGTCGTGCCGGGTGTTGCCTTCGCCGACAGGGCATTCCCAGGCAAAGATATCGGCCAGCTCTACGACCGCATCGCCACCGACGTTCAGGCCGGGCGTCCGGTGGTGGCGACGATCTACGTCGCTCTTTGCGACAACGATTCGCAAGGCATCGTGAAGGTCAAGAACCGGCGCATCTGCAACGGCGATCGCCCGCAAGAGAACCTCTACTGGGCCACGGCGGGTGGTCTGTCGGCCACCCTGAAAAATGCTCACTGGAAGCAACGATCGATTGCCTACTTTCCCACGGGAGACTTGGCGGTGAAGGCAGTTTGGCACAAGACCTTCACGCCGGGCGGCGCGCTGCGGGCTCGGGGCGTGAAACGACCGGTCGACGTGTTCGTGATCGGCCTTGGCTACCGAGGCTCTCGCATCGCCGTCGCAATGACCGACTATCTGCGTGCGGTAAATCGTGACAGTGAAGCCGGTGAAACGGTCGATGGCCTCAGCCTGCGATCCGGCGGCTTGAGCCACGTAGTGGGCTACATTGGGCACGACTACTTCTACGATGTCGACGACGCAAAGCCCCTGCTGGGCGAAAACCAGGGTGACTCCGTCCTTCACAAAGGGACCTTCGCGCTCTCATGTACCGGCAACCAGTTGATTCGGCCGGCGATCCGACGCAAGAACGCGCACATCTTCATTCTCAACCGCACGCTGGGCTTTCCTGGCGCATGGACGGCCGAGGCGATCGTGGCCAGCGTGGCCGACGGAAAATCGATGAAGGAGATCTTTCACGCCGCGGCCGCCGCCTTTGCCGCTGGCAAAGACATGTCGCTGGGCGCTTCCCTGGGCTCGTTCGCGTACGGTGACTGAGCGCAGGCCCCGCCGCTGCGCCGTCTAGAACAGGACTCCGACGTCCAGATTCGCCGAGCCGTAGATCGTACTGTAGTCCTTGGCGTCGAAATATTTGGCCCGGTCGCCGCCGTCGATGTTCACCACGCTCTTCGACGCCTGGATCGCGTAACCAAGGCCGAGGGACGCGCCCAGGAACACTCGACCGAAGCAGGCACGATAGCCACCCTCGATTTCGGGCACGACGATGAGGTTGTTGGTTGCGACTTTGTCGGTATGACTTTCGGTGCGCGTCTTGAGCGCTTCCACGGCGACCCCCACGTGGGGGCCAAGCAGTCCGCCTCTGAAGTAGTAACGACCCTTGAGGCCGCCACCGTAGCTGAAGGTGAACTTGTCGGTGGAAGATTCGAACAAGCTCTTCGCCAAGAGGCCAGCATCGAGCCAACGTCCGTAGGCTACCACCGAGTACTGGCCGAGGCCGGGTCCCACACCGAGCTCGGCACCAAACGTGGGTCCGAAAAGCAGGAAGCCGACCGGATCGACGAAGACGGATCCGTTCGCTGGGGCTGCCGCTTCAGGCGGTGCTACCGGAGCCGAGGTGTCGGCGGCCTCGTCGGCGCGGGCGCGACGGGCACCAAGCGTCCCCACAGCGCAGGCGACTACGAGGCAGAGCCGAAACGCGACCCGGTGTTTTCTTTCGACCACTGGCGAGATGGACATGGGGGCTCTCCTCGTTGGCTACGATGCCGGTCAAGCGATGGTAGCATCGGCCCAGCCACACAGAACGCGATCCAGCGCACAGCCCGCTAACTTATTAGCGGTATCTTCGGTGCGCCCACGCGGCCGGTGAGTTCGAGCAACCGGTAGACGAGGTGCTCGTAAGCCTTTTGCTGTTCGGTATCCGAGACCACTTGGGCGAACAGTCGACCGCCGGCGGTGGTGCCGTGGCCGCCCGATGCGCCTTCGTTGCCTATCAGTTGTCGCATGAGTCCTCCGGCCCGACGCTGGCTGGGTTCGGTGCGCATGGAGACGAAAATCTGCTTGCCGTAGCGGCCACAGCAGAGCACGAACTGCGCGCCCTCGTAGTCGAGCAGCAGGTCGGCCACTTCGGCCACCAGGTCGGGGTATGCGACGATACTGAGATTGACGGTGATGACGTCGCCCCACGTGTCGGCCATGCGCAGGGCGCGGTCAATGGCCTCGTAGTACTGGCGGGGCAGCTTGGGCTGCTGGATCCGAAACATCAGGTGGTGATCAACCATCGGGATCAGGAACAGGTAGGCGTCGCGCTCGGCGGCGGTTGCCTCTCGGCCTAGGTCGCGCGTCTCCGAGCGAAGTGCATAGAAGAGCGCCGTGGCCAGGCTCGTGTGCAGTGGGACGTTCCGTTCGCGCAGATACTGCAACACCATGGTCGACGTGGCACCGAGCTGCGGACGGATATCGCACCATGGGACGCGCGAGCTTTCTTCGCGGGCGGGATGGTGATCGATGACGATGTCCACCTCGCGCCCCGGCGGCAGCGAGTTGTTCCCGGTCCCCGGCTGGCTATCCACGATGGCGATGGCATCGAAGTGGTCGGTGTTGAGCACGTCCGCCGGGATCAGCGGGACGCGCAGCTTCTCGACCATGGCGCGGTTTTCTGCGCGGCCGACGATACCGCCCAAGGCGAGGGTCGCGATGAGCTCCGTGCTCGCCTCGATCAGGTGCTTGAGACCCATCGCCGCCGCCATCGCGTCGGGATCGGGGTTGTCGTGCATGTAGATAAGCAGGTTCTTGCGACCTTGCAGGAGCGCGAGCCCCTTGTTCAGATCGAACGCACCCAGGCCGAAATCGGAATGTGCGCCGGTTCGCGGCTCGGGCGTGAAGAGCCCGCTGTTCGGTGAGGTGCCGAGCTCTTCGATGTCCGTAGGCTTCGTCCCGGTGGCCATGACTACTCCACAGGTCGGATCGTCAGATTGTCGAAGCTGACGTCGGCCTCCCAATCGTTGATGGCGAAAAATTCGTGCCCAGGTCCGCCGAGCGGCTCGGGGTCGTTCCACGCGAGGTACGGCGCACCATCGATCTTCCAATCGATCGCGCCGCCTCGCCGCGTGACGGTGAAATGGTAGGTCTTGCCGGGCGTGACCAGAGGTTCGGCACCGGTTCGGTCGCGCGCGACCTTGACGGCCTCGTCGTGCTCGCCGAGGCGGCTGATGATGCTTTTGCTATTGTGCCAGCCGCCCATGACGATCATGTAGCTTGTCGGGTCGTACCGGCCTTTGTCGTCGTCGAACGACTCACCGTCGCCGAAGAGCTCGACCTTTAGATCGCCGGCAGGGCTTCGCGAGACCGCGTCGAAGTCGATTTGCACGTTGCGAGTCAGCTTGCGTCGCAACCAAACGGGATGGTTATAGGCCCGCACCAGGTTCAGCTTCCCATCTTTGATGCTGGCGCCGTGCCCGGTGTCGTGCCAATCGGCTCCCAGCTCGGCACGATCGAAGCTGTCGGCGAATGGCGCATCTAGGCTCGGAACGCGGGTTTTGCAGCCAGGTCCTGCCGCGAGTAGGCCCGCGGCAACGATGACGAAATGGATGGGTCTACGCACGATGGCTGACGGTGAGGCTATCGTCGAAAGGAGCCCCTCGCAAGGGCCGTAGCGTGCAATGCAGTCCGGCGACGCTGACGGGGCGCACACAGGGTCTAGCCTGCCGGGGTTTCACGCCATCGACTTTTCGAAGAAAAGGCCCCAGCGGATGCCGCGGTCGCTGACCAGGATTTCTGCCACCTGCGGGCGGTCGGCGATGCAGCGCAGGAGGAGCGCTCCGGCCAGAATGACGTCTGCGCGTCTGGGATCGAGGCCGGCCATCTTCTCGCGCTCGGCTTGGTTTGCCGTGCGAAGTCGGGTGATTTGCTGGTCGAGCTCACGCAAGGTCATGCGATGGCCGTGGACGAGCTCCGGATCGTAGCTCATCAGGTCGAGCGACATCGCAGCCAAGGTCGTCACGGTGCCGGCGATTCCGATCAAGGTGACCGGCTCTTCCGGGAACGGAACCTGGGCAAGCAGTCGGGAAACCTCCTCGACGATCGCCGTCGCCTCGGCTTGGGTCGCCGGATCGTTCTTCACGTGCCGTTCGGTCAGGCGGACCGAGCCGAGAGGAAGGCTGCGCCTGAAATCGACCGCGCTGCGCTTGCACACGATGATCTCCGTCGAGCCACCCCCGATGTCCACCACCACGGCGGTGCCGTCGGTTGCCTCGGGAAACGACTTGCGCGCGGCCAGGAAGGTCAGCGCGGCTTCGCGATCGCCGTCGATGACCTCCACGGCAGTGCCCAAGGTCTGCGCGGCCGGCACGAGAAATTCTTGCGCATTCGAAGCCCTCCGCAGTCCTTCGGTGCCGATGGCGTAGACCGTGGCGCCGTGTTGACGTGCGATGCTGGCGTAGTCGGCCAGTACGGCGAGGGTTCGCTCGATGCCCTGACGGCCGAGGCCGCCGTCCGCGCCGATGCCGCGTCCGAGTCGCGTGATCTCTGCGCGCTCGGCCACTACGGATCCGTCGCTGCTTTCGGCAATCAGCAGCAAAGTGGTGTTGGTGCCGATGTCGATGGTGGCGATGCGCACGATGGACCGGCTACTTGGATTCGGAGGGTGGCGGGCCCCAGGACGGGTTCTTCGCCCCACCTTTGTAGATTTGGAATTCCTTCTGGGTTTGCAGATTCTTCACGAAAAGGCCGCCGCGGCTCGACGCATAGACCAACAGCCGCCCATCGGGCGACCACGCAGGATCGTAGTTCGAGCCGGGCCCCTGGGTCACCCGGTCAATCCTTCCGCTGCGCATGTCGTAGGTGAAGACGTCGAAGATCAAGCGCTCGTCGCGGCCGGTGAACGCGATGATTGGCGTGTCTTTGCGCGGGCAGAAGCGCGGGGTCTGGTTGTAGTTGCCTTGGAAGGTGAGGCGGCGGGCCGCGCCGCCCGACGACGGCATGACGTAGACCTGCGGCGTCCCCTGACGATCGGACACGAACGCGATCTGGTCGCCACCGGGCGAAAGAGAAGGCGAGGTGTCGATGCTGGAGGGCGAGCTGGTCAGGCGGGCCATCACTTTTCCGTCGGAGGCCGAGATCTTGTACAGCTCGGCATTGCCTTCGTACGACAGCGTGACCGCCAGCGCTCCACCGCCCATCCAGGCTGCGCCGGTGTTCAGGCCCGGACGGTCCGAGATCCGGCGCGCGCGACCGCCGCTGGTCGAGACGATCCAAAGATCGGCGCCACCGCGTAGGAAAGAATTGAAGGCGATCTGGCCACCGCTCGGCGACAGCGCCGGCAAAAGGCACTGCGACTTCATCTGGGTGACCACGTGCAGCTCCTGCCCGTCCATGCCGATGGTGGCTATCTCGCTTGTCTTCCCCGCCATGGCGAAGGCGATGCGCGACCCGAACACGCCCGGCATGCCAGTGAATTGGGCGACCAGGTCGTTGGCCCACATGTGCACGAGGGGCCGCAGCTCGCTGCCGTGGTAGGTTTTCGTCAGCACCGGGCTCTCGCCGCGGCCGACCTGGTAAAGCCGTCCTTCGAGCTCGTACCCGCCGCCCTGGCGCGTGGTCCGCATCTTGGCCACCCCTTGCGCGCCAACCTGCGACCAGTAATCCGACGAGAACCCCATGCCTTCCTTGGTAAGGGAATCGGGGAACGACGCCGGATCGAGCACGCGGAAAAGGCCCACCGTCTCGAGGTCGCGACGCTCGGTCTCGACCGCCGTGCCGACCAGATCGGCGTCTCCCACAGCGTTCGGCAACCCGACCCGGAAGAGATCGCGGTTGGGGTCGCTGATGGTGATCTGAGGCAGGTCCTCGACTTCGACGGCGGCGCCGGCAGCATGGGCGGCGTTTGCCCAACCGACGCTGGTGGCCGTGGCGAACAAGATCGCAAAGGTGCGCAGATAGGTCTTCATTCTGGTCCCTCTTCTGGTTCTTCTTCTGATTCTTCTTCTGCTTCTTATTAGCAGCATTGCCGAAGCACCGTCGCCGGGTCTACCGCCCAAGCCTGGCGCCATCGAACGATATCAACATGCGCTTCGCTTTGGTCGGAGGTGGCGGTACCCTGCCGGCCGCTTTCACAGCCTGGACACACGAGTCGTCAAAATAGGGATTTCCCGAGGATTTCTTCACCACGGGGCCTGACAGCACCCCGTCGTCTGTGATGGAGATCTGAAGTTTTGCCACCAGGTTCTGTAGCTCGGAATCGGTGATGAGCCCGACCGGGGTGACCCAGGCATTCTTGATGGCGTTGTTCACCGCCGTGGCCCAAGCGTCGCCCACCACCCCTTGCGTGGACGTCCCCTCCAGCGACCCGCTCAGCGAGCCTTCGGCCGGCTCTTCCGGGGCGGCCTGCGCCAAAAGCTGCGCACGCTTGAGGGCACGCTTGAGATCTTTCGAGATGTCCGCGTCTTCCACTTTGGGCGCCTCTTTGGGCGCCGGCTTGGCGTTGGGATCCTCGGTCAGATTTAGCGTGGGCGCCGGAGCCTTGGGCTTGGGAGGTTGCACGATCCGGGGCAGCCAGAATTTCTCGCGCGGTTTTCCGAATGCCACCAGTTGGGTCACGATGAGGTCGCGCGGCACCTCCACTGGGGGCGGCGATTTGACGTGACCGAAGTAGATGGCGGCGACGAGGGCGACGTGGATGAGGATGGTCGCGAAGATCCCGCCAAACGGCGTTCCTCGTCCGAGCGGGCGGATGCGACCTCGTACTGCTGCGGTTGCCACGTTACTCCAGCGGGTCGGTGATAAGCCCCATTTTGTCGCCGCCGGCCAGCTTGATCGCCGCCATCACCTTCACCACGTCCCCGTAGGAAAGGGCGGTGTCGGCGTGCAAGTACACCTCGCGGTCGGATTGCAGCTTGGCGTTGCCCTTCAGCTTGGCTTCCACTTCGGCGAACGGGATCTCCATGCGTCCTATGAAGACCCGCTTGTCCTTGGTCATGGTCACGATCAGCTTGCCGGCCTCGTCGGGCACGGTCTGCGCCTTGGCGTCCGGCAGCTCCACGTCGACGCCGGTCTGAATCATGGGCGCGGTGACCATGAAGACGATGAGGAGCACCAACATGACGTCGACGAGCGGCGTGACGTTGATGTCCGCCAGAGTCCCGGTTTCCTTGCCCCCGCCCGCGCTCATGGACATGGCTAGAAGAACCTCCTACGGATGATGTTGAGGAAGTCGCTGGTAAAGGTTTCCATCTCGGCCGAAATCACGCGGATTCTCCGCGACAGATAGTTGTAGCCCATGACGGCCGGGATGGCCGCCACGAGTCCGATGGCTGTCGCGACCAAGGCCTCCGCGATGCCCGGCGCCACGGTAGCCAGGTTGGCCGCGCCCTTGGCGCCGATGTTACGGAACGAGTTCATGATGCCCCACACGGTGCCGAAAAGGCCGATGAAGGGTGCGGCGCTGGCGGTGGTGGCGAGGAACGGGACCTTGTTCTCCATCTCGGTGATGGCCATGGTGCGGGCGCGCGAAAGGGCGCGTTCGAGGCTCTCGATGTCGCCGAGGCCCTCCTCGGCCTTGCCTTCATTCTGCAGCTGAGCGCGCTTTTTGCGCAGCTTGACCAGTTCCAGATAGCCGGCGCGGAAGACTTCGCTGACTGGGGAGGGCGGGGCGTTTTCGGCTTCCTTCCACATATCGTCGAGGCTGCTGTCCCAGAACTTCTCCACGAAGCGCAAGGATCGCCGGTAGGCGCGGGCCAGGTACATCCACTTGGCACCGATGACGTACCAGGAAATCATGGACATCAGGGCCAAAAGGCCAAGCACGGCCTTGGGGACCGCCCCGGCGTGGCTGATAAGCGTGATGATGTCGAGCTTATCTCCCGCGCCGCCGGCTTGCATCAGGACGTGAATCATCGAGGGGTCTCCTTGTGTATCAACCTGGATTCCATGGATGGGCTTGCCAGGAATGCTGGTAATCTACCCTCGATCTTATGGATAGGGTCACTCTGATCACGCTTCTTTTTTCTGCCCTGGCCTGCAAGCACGTCGACGGTGGGGCCGTCGAAGCCAGTTGGGTCTTGGTCACGACCGACGGCCGCGGCGTCTCGGACTGCGCTTGCACCTGCCCGTCCATCGCCAAGATACGGATGGAGCTTCTGCCCGAGGCCGGTGGCGGCGACGCTTGCGCTGGCCGCGCTGCATGCGAATTCTTCTGTGGTCAGCAGACCGGGGCCACGCAGTTCGACATCCCGCCGGGTACCTATCAGGTGCGCCTGGTTCCCGTGGGCGTGGATGGCGCGGACGTAACGAACGGCGAAGCGGGCGGCTGCCGGGCGGAAGGTCGAGCATTCACCAAGCTTTACGAGGTGGTCACGGGCCGGGTCACCCAGCTCGATGCCTTGCAACTGGTCGTCGGGTGTGCGGCGGAATGTGGCGGGGACGACAGTACCCGAGTTTGCCGAAAGTAGCGATTCGTCACGGCGGCACGATTGGTGCTACTTTTAGGTGAGTATGGCCCAGCGACAACACGGACGAAATCCACCGCCAGCGTGGATGCGACCCTTCACCGAGCGCCTCTCACCTGTCATCCGCAATCTGGTGGTTCTGCAGGCAGTCTTCTTCGTCCTGTACGTCATGGCTGCCGGCTTGCGGTTGCCCATCAAGTTGCACCTGGCCTTAGGACCCCTGTTTGCCGCTGGCGAGGTGTGGCAGCCGGCCACATCGCTGTTCGTTCACCTGGAATGGTGGAGCTTCGTCTTTGACCTGATCGGCCTGTGGTTCGTGGGCGCCACCATCGAGCAGGTGCTCGGGCGCCGGAAGTTCCTGATCTTGTTCTTGGGCACTGGCCTGGCCGCCAACGTCGCGGTGGCTTTTGTCATGGCGGGGCTTCGCTGGGGCGGGGTCTACGCCGGCTGCGGTGACGCCGTGCTGTCGCTGTTCGTTGCCCTGGGCGTGATCTACGGCCCGACCCAGGTGCGGGTGCTCGGGCCGCTGGTGCTGCAGGCGCGGGTGCTGACCGCCATCCTGGTTGGGCTGTCGGTCGTGGGAGCGCTGTCGCAGGGAGCCTGGCCTTCGCTGGCGGGAACTCTCGTGGCTGTTTGCATGGGCTACTTCCTGTCCGGGGGCAAGTGGGGTTCCGTAACCGCGTTCCTGGGGCGCTTCCGCCGAAGGCGGCGCAGCGTCCTCGAAGTGCTGGAAGGCGGTCGCGGGAAAGCCCGGAAGGATTACGTGAATTGACGACGGGCTTTCGGCATTCGAGAGGCGCGCCACCCGGTCTCAGCCGCTACCGGGCTCGCGACTCGGTCGACGATGCAGCGGCCGACGATTCACGCAGGTAAAGCGCGCAGACCTTGGTGGCGAAGCTGCGCCGCCATTGTGCGCGACGGATGCCTGGCTGCCTCAGCCAGCCGGGCCGGGCCAGTACGGCCTCGACCCGAAACGCGTCGAGGATTTCCTGCGCCCCAGGGTTGCCGTTGACCGCGATCTCGCTCCATTGATGCAGAACCGGCGGGTACTCTCGATTGCGGCCATCGATGAACACGGGCCGGTCGGGGAATCGCCAAATCAGCCAGTTGCCCCAAAGACGCGAGGTCAGAATCCGGCGCTCGGGGCCGACGGTCTGCAGGGCTTCGTCACACGAAATTGGCAGGTCGTCGGCGGACAGATGGCTTGTGTAGAAGGATGCACGCGACAGATCGTGCAGCGCCAGCCGCGGTCCCCACCACGGCAGCGAATGCAGGAAGAGCGCGAAGAATCCGAGGGCAGCCGCGGCAGAGCCCAGATTGACCATCAGGGTGCGTGCTCGCTGCCCGAGCCAGCGGTGAAGCGCCAAAGCCATCTGCACCATCGGTACGATCAGCAGCCAGAGATTTCTCTCGAACAGCGTCGCAGCGGCGATGGCCAGCGCAGGCGCTGCAGAGCGATGGAGGCGGACCCGTCGCGACTCGGGTCGGTGCTTCGCCGCGATCGTTGCCAACGTCCAGATCGACCATGCACCGATGAGCAGCCAGGCCAACGTCTTGATCGACGCATGAACGCTGGCGGCGGTCTCCCACAAATGCACGAATTCGGAATTGACCCCACGGTTGATGCGTGTGCCGTCGAGGACATACTCGGCGACCGATGATCCGGGAGGATTGAGCGCGGGCACGACCAAGGCCAACCCCAGCCACAGCCAGCGCCGGATAGCCGGCGGCTCGGCGCCTTGCTTGCGCAGAGCACGGAAGATCTGGTCCACAACGAGAAACGGCAGGAAGACCACGACCTCGGCGCTGAGGTTGCCCCAGACCAGAAGGAAGGCGAACAGCGCGATCGTTCGCTTGGTCGACCCTAGCGAAGGACGCAGAAACGCCCAGTAGCCGAACAAGAACAGCACCATCGAGGTGGTCTGCGCCGCGGGAATGAACTTGTACCAGGCCAGATCCAGCCAAGCGCAGAGCACGCACAGGGCCAACCACACACCGCACCGACGGGCCAGGTAAACGCCAAGGGCGACGAAGGTTCCCCCGATCGTGGCAAGGACCAGCAGCCGCAGCCCCAGCCAACCGAAGGCTCGGTGAATGAGTGCCAACAACACCTCGAACAGCCATTCGTGATTGTTCCAGGGCGTTCCTGCGATGGTGTACGAGAAGGTGTCGTGGTCGAGAAACCGCCGTTGTTCGAGGAGGAGCTCGCCCGCACGGACCTGCCAGTACATGTCTCCGTTCGCCAACGGAAGAAAGGCGAGGTGTGCGATACAGAAGGCCAGCGCAAGCCCGGCTGCCCAGGCGAGCACGCGCGGAAGGGCAGGGCTTGTGCCGGCTTTCATTGCTCGCAGCATAGCCCGCTGGAGCAAGGGTGTGAATTCGGCTGTCCGGCGTTCAGAGCTTACGGGCCGCCGACGGTGGCACCCGCGACGAACACGCCGATGGCTGCCGTGGAACGTCCGCCGCGGCTGTCGGTCGCCCACACGAGGAAGCTGTCGGTTTGCGTCTGCCCTTGCGAAATAGCATGGACCGCCGCACTGTCGTCGAGGGTGTAGGTCCAAATGCCGCCGCTGCCGAGCGCGAGAACGCCGTACGTGCCGTGGGCATTGTTTTCGCGAGCGAAGGTGACGCTGTCGCCGTCGAGGTCATTGGCCAGCAAGGTGCCGCCCGTCGTCGTTGTCGACTGGTCTTGCACGTTGCCGAACAATTGCCCCGCCACCGTCGGCGGGTGGTTCGCGCAACGCGCCGGTGCGGCCGTCCACGCCCAAGTTGACAACTCACCGATGGCTCCTGTCAGAGATTGCGGTCCATTGTCAGCCACCGTGGTCGCCGGAGCGCCGTCGCTGATATGCCAAAGTGCCAGGGTGTTCACGTCCGCAGCCAGCCCTAGCTCGGGGAGAAACGACGTGGTGTAGCGGGCGATCGACGAGACCCGAACGTCGCTGATGTATCCTTGCAGCCCCGGCTGTTGAGCACCATCTCTGAAGGCAGAGCCGAGCCATATCGGGCTGGATTGGTTCGCTGGCGCTGCGGGGATGACGGGACTGTCCACGTCGTCGATGCCATCCACGAACAACCGGGCCGTTCCGCCACCCACGCTGACGGCGACGTGATGCCACGAGCCTCCAGCCAGTGGGTAGCTGCCCTGGAGCGAGACGTCGCCACCGGCAGCACTGCCGAACACGGTCACGCGGACGAATCCGTCCGATAGGTACAGAGACTTGTCCTCGGCGCTCTGCACCCACTTGGTGAAGACACGACCGCTCGCATTTTCCACACTCGGGTAGATCCAAGCCTCCAGGGTGTACTCCGTGCCCAAATCGAGGTTGGCCGGATCGGTCTCGACTGCACCGTTCGTGTTTGCGAAGGCGAGCACCGGAATAGGCCCGGTGCAGATGGCGCCGCCAGTTTCTTGCTCGGTATCGACGCTGGGTCCGGTCGCATCGGTCGAGAGCGCGGCGTCGGCAAGGGCTGCCTCGGTATCCATCACTTCGTCCGCCTGGTCACTGGTTCCGTCCGGCTCGACGTCGATGGACCCGTCGAGTCCCGTGCCTCCGTCTACGCCGCCTGCGCCTCCGGCTCCACCGCTGCCTTCGGCCGAGCCGCCCGATGCGCTCGCACCGCCGGAGCCTCCGCTGCCTGCGATGCTGCCGCCTTGCTCGGACGAGGGGGGCACCGAACCACCCGTGCCTAGGGCGATGTCTTGGGCGCTGCCGCCTTGACCGCCCGAACCGCTTGGAACAGAACTCGAACCTCCGCTACCCGCTGCGCCGCCGCTGCCACCGACGGATGACGGTCCGACGGCCCCGTCGAGCGTGGTCGCGTCTGCTCGGCCAACATCGTTGGTGCGCGAATCGCTGCCGGAATCCACGAAACCGGCTGTGCCGCCCGAGCCGTCCAGGCGCTGAGCGTCGGCATCGCCAGCGGGCGTTCGGCCGTCAACTGGGGTCGGAACATCGGCCAGCAAATCCGTCTGAGCATCCAGGGCGGGAACGTCGGGCGCTGGGGTGGCTTCGGAGCCTTGGGTGTCGATCGTCGAGTCGCTCCTCGATTCGCTGGGACTATCGAATCGGGAGGCGCCAGTCTCGCTGGCGCCCACCAGACTTGATAGATCCGTCTGCATCCGGGCGTCGTGTCGGTCGTCGAGCCCCCCACAGCCAACAAAGGATGCCAGAATAGCCAAAGTCAGAGTCAATCGGCGCCGCATGGATGCCTCCGGTATTAATGTCAATGCGGCCAAGCATGACCTTCACCAGAGCAAGGCGCCATCATCCCACGGCGGGATTGCTAAAAAATAAGAGGCCTTGAGTCCGAATATCAAGGACCCCAATCCAACCTTGTGTCGTAAACGGAACAACCGTGGTCGGGTTACCTTGACGACACGCCGACGCCCGCGAGCGAGGCCCGCTAGAACATCATCACGCCGGTGAGCGCGATCTCCTTGAAGTCGTCGCCCGAAGGATCGTTGTTGCAAGTCTCGCTGCCCCCCGACGGCTTGCTGCACACCTCGGTGAAGTGCCTGCCGCTGTAGCTGAGGATGCCGCCGATGGCGATGTTGCCGAGCGGAATGGCAACGCCGACGTTGAAACCATAGGCCAAGCCCGACCCCGAGGCCGTGGCCGAGCTGGAGCTGCCGCTGTAGCTGAGCGATTCAGCCATGACGAACGCGCCGAGGCGAGGCCCGACGAAGCCTTCTATCTGGCCCGTTCCGAAATGGAACAAGGGGCTGAACATCACGTCCACCATGGCCGCGGTGATATCGATGCCACTTGGGACGTTGCTGAAGTTCATGAAGTCGATGGCAAGCTCTCCGTTGAGCGAGAGCTCGGGAATCACGTGACCACCCATGATGGCACCAAGCCGCAGGCCGGGATCCATTCCATCACCCGAGTCCCCCACCGGAATGTTTAGTCCGAGGTAGGGCATCATCAAGAACCCGCGACGGAAACCGGGGACGCTGGGGCCAGGCTGTGGTTGCGGCGCCGGCGCATAGTAGCCAGGGGGGTAGCCGTAGGGCGCGGGCGCGTAGCCGGGTTGTACCTGGGGATACCCTGGTTGCGGGCCGTAGCCGGGTTGTGCCTGCGGATACCCGGGTTGTGGCCCATAGCCGGGTTGCGCCTGCGGATACCCAGGTTGCGCTGGCCCGTAGCCAGGTTGTGCTTGCGGATATCCAGGTTGCGCGTAACCCGGCTGGGGAGCGTACCCGGGCTGAGGGGCGTACCCGGGCTGGGCTGGCGGTGGCGCGTAGGCGGACGGCGGTGCTTCACTGCCCGGCGACTGAGCGAGGATCGGTGCAGCCCACAGGATTGCAGGAAGCGCCGCCAGCGAAGCAATTCCGGAGAGCCTGGAACGAGTACCCATGGTGATCCTCCCTCTACGCGTGGTGGTGAACACCGCTTTGTATCATAAATGCCGCGGTCGCACAATCACGCGGTAAGCCCCGCTTTCCGATCGAGCAAGCTGGTATCGGAAAGAAACACGAGGCCGGCGGCGGCGAGATCTTTCGCAAGGACGGCGGCGCCGCGACCGCCAAGCCATACGTTGCGGCCGTCGCGCTTGCGCTTCCACAGGGACAAGCGTTCAACCAACTTGCGACGCTCGGCCCCCAGTCGGGACGAGCTCATCGACAGCGCAATGGCCGTGGCGTGCGTGCTTTCCGCGGTGGCGATGATGTCACCCACCGGCGTGTTCACTCCGAGATAGACGATGCCCCATCCCAAGGCCGCGGCGTGCACCGCGAATGCGAGCAGCCCGCCTTCGTGAAGATCGCCCTCGGGGCATGCGCAGACCACGGCGGGTGCGCCCGGATTGCGTCGGGCCTCATTTTCAAGCAGCGCATGCAGGTGCCGCCTGACGATGGCGGAGCCGAAGTGTTCGGCCGCCACGTCGAGTGACCCATGTTCCCATCGATCGCCGATGGCCACGAGCAGCGGCGTAAGCACGTGGTCGCAGATGTCGGTGCTGGACAGCGTGCCCATGCCGGTTGCGCCGAGGATCAGCCTCTCCAGTGCGGCGCCTTCGAACTTCGCCACCGCTGCCAGAGCTGCTTGTTGCCAGGACTCCGTGGGTAGCTCGAGTTTGGCGGTCGGCTGCCGCACGGCCGCTCGCCGAAGCTCGTCGTGCGGCAGACGCGCAACCTCAGAGATGCTGCGGCCTTCATCCACCAGGACTTTTGCGCCGCGAAGAATGCCCACGTCGTCATCCGAATAGAGTCGATAGCCGGACTGTGTCCGGCTGGGCGCAAGCAGCCCATACCGGCGCTCCCACGCGCGCAAGAGCTGGGCACTGACCCCGGCTCTCTCGGCCGCAACGTGGATGCGGTACATGGGCGCAGTATGGCAGGTTGTCTAATGTTTGTGCAAGCGCTAACTCGGGCGCAAGCGGAATATGGCGTCGAATACTCTGAGGCGTGAATCCTTGATCATGGAACAAACATCATACAAAGTATGAACAGTAACTGGCGGGAGAAGGGTTCTTGGATTGGGGGCGGCTCGGTGCTCGTGCTCGTGCCAGTCCTGGTCGGCCTTGCCGCGTCGGCGGCCTTCGCGGCAGAGAGCGCAAAGACTGCCTATGAAACCGGTCGGCTTACGGCCAGCAAGGACGTGCGCGAGCGCTGTTTTCTGCGCGGGATGGAGCTGGCAAAGGCCAGGCTAGCCAGCAATCCCGACGACGCCGAGGGCCTTTACTGGTTGGCCGTCAACATGGGGGCGCACGCGCTCGAGCGCGGCAGGATGTCGGCCTTGCCCGTGGTCCCACGTATGGAGGCGCTGCTCGTGCGCCTGGATCAGGTGGACCCTCGCTACGAGGACGCGGGCGCCGCGCGTGTTCTCGGCAGGTTGTATCACCAAGCCCCAGCGGTGATCTCGGTCGGGTCGAACAAGAAGGCGGCCCGGTTTCTCGCCAGGGCGATGACCTTGGCGCCGAGCCATCCAGGCAATCTAGCCTTCGCCGCGGATTTTGAGGCAGCCCACGGTAGCAAGGCGGTGGCTCGCGAGTATGCCGCCCGCTGTTTGGCGGCGCTGTCAGGTCGTCCGCTTGGCCCGGAGGAAAAGGAATGGATGGAATTGGCTCGGGACGCGATGGAGGCGAGTCGATGAGTTTGGGGACAACCGTCCACTCTACCTGCGACATCGCGATCGTCGGTGGCGGCCTAGCGGGACAGCTGTGCGTTCTCGCACTGGCGGCACGTGCACCTTCGCTGTCCGTGGTGCTGGTGGAGCGTGGTGCAACCCTGGGCGGGAACCAAACCTGGTGCTGCCAAACCTCGGACTTGGGCGGCGCACCTTCCCTGGCGTCCTGGTTCCGGCCCCTGGTGGACAATCGTTGGGACGGCTACCGCGTCAGCTTCCCCACTTTTTAACGCACGCTCGATGGCGAGTATCTGTGTTTGCGTTCGGCGAGTCTCGCCAGGGCAACCGAGCATGCGCTGGCCCGAAACGGCTGGTCACTCATGGCGGGTCATCAGGTGGAGGAAGTCACGGCCACGCACGTCCGACTGTCCGGGGGTGACACCCTGACGGCGGGCTTGGTGCTCGACGCTCGCGGCGGCGATCTGCATCGCTACGAGGGACGGTCAGGCTACCAGAAGTTCCTCGGTTGGGAGATCGACGTCGAGGCCAACCGCGGACAGCTCCCCACTCTACCCCTGCTCATGGATGCGACCGTGGAGCAGATCGACGGCTATCGCTTCGTCTATGCGCTGCCGTTCTCGCCGACTCGACTCCTGGTTGAAGATACCTACTTTTCGCGCTCGAAGGACCTCGACCTCGGGGCAGTGCGTGCGCGACTCGACGCCTACCTGCTCGTGCGAGGGATCAGACAGTGCGCGCTCGTGCGGGAGGAGGTCGGGGTTTTGCCCATGCCGTGGTCCGAGCCGTCTCGACGCGCGGACAACCGACTTGCCATCGGCTATCGGGGCGGATTCTTCCACCCTGGCACCGGGTATTCGCTGCCTCGGGCGGCCAGGGTGGCCGACTCGTTGGCTCGGTTGGCAGCAATGGTTCCGACGGCCGAAATGGCACGGGCGGCAGGGATGGCGCTAAACGATCTGCGAGCGGTCTTCCGCGGCGACGACCAATTCGCCCGCCTGCTCAACCGTCTCGCCTTTCGGGTGGTGCCGCCTGCACGGTTGCGCGACCAGGTCTTCGCGCCCGTGTACGGGCTACCGGCGCCGATGCTGGCGCGCTTCTACGCGGGCCGCACCTCTTTGCGTGACCGCCTGGCCATCGCGGCCGCGCCCGCTGGTGTTCGATTGTTCCGACAAACCGTAGAGCAACACTCCCTGCTTGGAGAAAGTCCATGAACGCGCTCACACACGCCAAGACAGTGGCGGATTCGATGCCGTCGCTCACCGACCTGGTCCATCGGCAAATGCCCAGTCTGTTTCCTCCCAGCGAGCATCCGAGCGTCACGGGCCGCGTGCGCGAAGGGCGATGGGAAGATGCCTTGCTTGCCCCAGTCAGCGACATCCTGTCGCGGCCTGGGAAGGCCATACGGGCACGGCTGGTGGACGCCGGCCACGCCATGGTCCGGCCAGGGCATAGCGCTCCCCCGGCCGCCGCGGCGCTGGTGGAAATTCTTCACGCGGGATCGCTCATCATCGACGATATCGAGGACGACTCCAAGGTTCGTCGGGGCGGCAAGACCATCCATCGCCTGCATGGCGTGCCCAAGGCGCTCAATGCGGGGAACTGGATGTACTTCTTGGCCGTGCAGCAGATCGAGGAATTGCAGCTGGCGCCGCAGGCCACCCTGGCACTTTATCGACTGGTGAACCGCACCTTGTTCGACTGCCACCGCGGGCAGGCCCTCGACCTCGCCCTGCGGGTGGGAGAGGTGTCGCAGTCGGAAGTGCCGACGCTTGTCGCCGAGACATCGCTCCTCAAGACCGGCGCGCTTACGGCACTGGCGTGCGCTCTGGGGGTGCTGGTGGCCGGAGGCGATGACGAGCAGGTGTTTGCGATGGAGCGATTCGGTCGCGAGTTGGGCCTGGCGCTGCAACAGCTCGACGACCTAGGGAATCTCAGCACCAAGGGACCGGCGTCGAAGCGTCACGAGGATCTTCGCAACGGTCGGCTGACCTGGCCGTGGGCGTGGGCGGCGCAATTGCTGGATCCGCTGGGTTACAAGAATTTAGAGCTGGCAGCGCAGTCGCTGTCGCTGTCGGGCATGGGCGGACGCCCCAACACCCGGGCCCTGGCCGATGCGCTTGTGCGTGTGGTGGGGCCGCACCGTCGGCATTTCATCGTCCACCGGCTGCGTGGACTGCTGGGTGAGCTCTTCAGTCTGTTTCCCGCCGGCAGCGAAGTCGGCTATCTGCGCGAGCAAATTCGAACCCTGGAGGAAAGTTATGTCTAGCTCCACCGCGCTTCTGCGCTCCACGCTGCCTCTTGGCGGTACTCTCGGCATCGATGTTCCCACCGCGGGTTCGGTGGAAAAGTCCGAGTTCCGGTCGGGCAAGCGCGTCGCCATCATCGGCGCCGGTTTCGGTGGCCTTGCAGCGGCGATTCGGCTGCAGGCCGCTGGCATGCAGACCGTGATCTACGAAGCCCGCGACAAGGCCGGCGGCTGCGCCTACGTCTACGAGCAGGACGGCTTCGTGTTCGACGGCGGACCAACCGTGATCACGGCGCCAACCTGTCTGGAAGAGCTGTTCACGCTGGCCGGGCGTCGCATGGACGATTACGTCGAGCTCTTGCCAGTCCACCCCATGTATCGGCTGTTGTGGGAGGACGGCACAGTCATTGAATACGACGTGATGAACGGGCAGATGGAGCGTGAGATCGCACGGGTGGCGCCGGGCGATCTGGACGGCTACCACCGCTTCGAGGCCTATGCCAAGAAGGTGTTCGACACGGGCTACACGCCGCTGGCCGACAAGCCGTTTCTGCGCCTGCGGGACATGCTGAAGGTCGCGCCCGAGATGGCTCGCCTGCGCTCGGACCGATCGGTGTATGCGACGGTTGCGCGCTTCGTGAAGGACGAGCACATCCGCCAGGCGCTGTCGTTTCATTCGTTGCTCGTGGGCGGGGATCCTTTCAAGACAAGCTCGATCTACACGCTCATTCACTACCTCGAACGAAACTGGGGCGTGTTCTTCCCGCGCGGCGGAACCGGCGCTTTGGTGCGGGCGTTGGTGCGCCTTTACGAGGAAATTGGGGGGCAATTGCGGCTGTCTGCTCCGGTGGAACGCGTCGAGGTAGACCAAGACCACGGCCGGGCTTCGCACTGGGTGCATTCGCGCGGCCTGCCACGCAAGCGCTTCGATTGGGTGGTGTCCAACGCGGATCTGCATCAGACCTACGCGCGTTTGTACAGCGAGCATCCGGCGGCGGCGTCCCGGGCTCGCAAGCTGGAACGGATGGACTGGTCCATGTCGCTCTTCGTTCTCTACTTCGGAACGCGGCGGAAATACCCGGGCCTCGCCCACCACACGATTCTCTTCGGACCGCGCTACCGCGAGCTGCTCGAAGACATCTTCAAGGGCTGTCGACTTGCGGACGACTTCTCGCTGTACCTGCATGCGCCGACGGTGACGGATCCCAGCCTTGCACCGCCCGGAGGCGAGA
>Ga0302323_100000791_pt1 | contig 25638 bp, 22 predicted proteins | sample Fen_T0_3_FD_201950 | JGI IMG/M metagenome (GOLD analysis project Ga0302323, IMG submission 201950) | Peat permafrost microbial communities from Stordalen Mire near Abisko, Sweden - Fen_T0_3 | ecosystem: Environmental > Terrestrial > Soil > Wetlands > Permafrost | place: Sweden: Abisko...
CGAAGATCGCCTGGAAGCGGTTGGACGCGGTCTCGTCGGGGCCGAACATCCGGAAGTTGTCGACATTCTTGGCCATCACGTCGCGGACGAATGTGCCTGCGACATAGGTCGCCTCGCTGTTCGAGGCGCCCGGCTTCTTGACCTCGACGGCGTAGTCGCGGAAGTCCGGCATGATCAGCTCGCGCAGGAGCAGGCCGCCGTTGGCGTGCGGGTTCGCGCCCATGCGCCGCTCGCCCTTCGGAGCCAGCGCAGCCAGCTCGGGCAGGAATGCGCCTTTGGCGTCGAATAGTTCCTCGGGTTTGTAGCTCCGCATCCATGCTTCGAGTTGGGCTCGATGGGCGGCATTGGTTCGGGTCTCCGCAAGCGGCACCTGGTGGGAGCGCCACGTGCCCTCGACTTGCTTGCCGTCGACGACCTTGGGGCCGGTCCAGCCCTTTGGCGTCCGGAGGACGATCATCGGCCAGGCGGGGCGCCCCTTGGCCTTGCCCGATCGGGCGGCCTTCTGGATGTCACGGATCTCGTCGAGCGCCGTGTCCAGGGTCGCGGCCAGCTGCTGATGGACCAGGGCCGGATCGTCGCCGGTGACGAAGTACGGCTTGTAGCCGTAGCCGATCATCAGGTCGCGCAGCTCGCTTTCGGGGATGCGGGCCAGGACCGTGGGATTGGCGATCTTGTAGCCGTTGAGATGCAGGATAGGGAGGACGGCGCCGTCGCCCTTGGGATCGAGGAACTTGTTCGAATGCCAGCCGGTCGCGAGCGGGCCCGTCTCGGCCTCGCCGTCGCCGACTACGCAGCAGACCAGCAGATCGGGGTTGTCGAAGGCTGCCCCATAGGCATGTGAGAGCGAATAGCCGAGCTCGCCGCCCTCATGAATCGAGCCCGGGGTCTCGGGCGCGACGTGGCTGGGAATGCCGCCCGGGAAGGAGAACTGGCGGAACAGCTTGCGGATGCCGTCCTCGTCCTGGGTGATGCTCGGGTAGAACTTCGTGTAGCTGCCCTCGAGGTACGTGTTCGCCACGATGCCGGGGCCACCGTGCCCGGGGCCGATGATGTAGATGCAGTTCAGGTCGCGGGCCTTGATCTCGCGGTTCATGTGGGCGTAGATCAAGTTGAGGCCGGGCGTCGTTCCCCAGTGGCCGAGCAGCCGCGGCTTGACGTCCGTGGCCTGGAGGGGCCGGCGCAGCAGCGGGTTGTCGAGCAGGTAGATCTGGCCGACCGATAGGTAGTTGGCCGCCCGCCAGTAAGCGTCGATCAGCCGGAGCTCTTCGGCGCTGAGCGGTCCTTTGCCGGTCGCTGCGGTGTCAGCCATGGCGCGTTCTCCCTAGTGAGCTCTGGCGAGCGGGTCAACATTCGCAAGGTCAATCTTGAACGAGTCTCGCCGCCGTGTCAGCGTATGGGCGACGACTCATCCTCGCCTGCGCGGCGAGATTGGCCGGCGAGCGAGCGGCCGCCTAGATGCTCGCGATCCTGGCGCCGCGGTAGACCCGCCTACGACGAGGGAGCAGCCGTCCCGAGGGCCACGATCGGCAGAGTGGGCGTGGTCGCGCCCGGGCCCGGTTCTCGGGTCAAGGCAATGGTTACACCCTCGCCCAAAGGCACCGTCAACTCGGCGAGCCAACCGAAACCGTCCCCGCCGACGCCGAAGGATCCGATCGGTGCCGGCGCCTGCTTGCCGACAATGGCCCAGGCCTCATAGACCTTGCCGCCGTCGGTGGCATCTAGGCCCTGCATGATCAGGAGCGCCGGGCCGTTTCGTGGAATGACCGCCAGTCCGCTTGGCCCGGACAGGACGCCCGAGCTCGTGCCTGCCCCGGCCGTGCCGGGTGCCCCGATTACCGCGACGCGGCTGCCGGGCGCGGCCGCCAGCGTGAGCGCCCGATCCAGCCTCGCGTTGAACTGATCGGAGTGCGAAACCTGGTCCTGCAGCGACAGGTTTGCGACGAGCAGGGCAACAATCGAGACGACCGCCGCCGCCGTGAAAGCCCACCGGGCGATTGTGCCGCGGCGGCTCCAAACCCTGGCCGTTGAGCCCGGCCACGGCGGAATGTCGCGGGCCGCACCACCAGGCGCCGCCGCGCCGCCGGATGCCGCCGCGCCGCCGGATGCCGCCGCGCCGCCGGCAGCCGCGGCCGAGACAGTCGGCGCCGGCGTTGCTGCGGCAACCGCCTGTGGCGTCGCGGCGGCCGCGGCGAGCAGCCGGGACTTGAGCGCGGCCGGTGGAGCCACCGGGTCCGTCAGAAAGGCGAGTGCAGGCGCGATGCCACCGAGCTCGGCGAACTCGGGGTGTCCGTCTGGGTGGCCGGCGAGGTGGTCACTGACGGCGGCCCGAACCGATGGGCTCAGCCCGTCCAGAACGTATTCGGCGGCGAGGTCTCGGACCTGGTCGCACGTCAAGGCGGTCATTGATCCCCCTCCGCCTGCGTTCGACGCGCCGGCCCGAATGAACCGGAAGCATCGCCATCCTGCCGCCCGTCCGGCAGCTCGTCGCCGTCCCGATCATCGGTGCCATCCGACAGTTGCCGGCGCAGACCCAGCAGTCCGAGCCGAGTTCGGCTTTTGACCGTTCCGAGCGGCGAGCCCATTCGAACGGCGATCTCCTCGTGGGTCAGCCCTTCGTAGTAAGCGAGCCTCAAGACCTCGCGCTGGGGCTCGGACAACCGGGCGAATGCAGCTCGAACCTTCTCCGCGTCGAACCGAGCCACGACGTCGCCCCACACATCGGGCAAGGTCAGCGGGCCCGGGAGATCGTCGTCGGGATCCGGCAGGACCACGGTCTCGCGACGGCCCCGCACCTGGTCGACCGCACGGTGATGGACGATCGCGAGCAGCCAGGTCTTCACGCTGCCACGTGCCGGATCGAACCGGGCCGCGTGGCGCCAGACCGACAGGAACGTGTCCTGGACGACGTCCTGGGCGAGTGCCTCGTCGTAGGTAATCCTGAGCGCGACGCCATATGCCACAGATCCATACATGTCGTAGAGGGCTTCGAACGCGACAAGATCCGCGGACGCGATTCGCCGCAGGAGCTCGGACTCGCTGTCGGCCGCTCTCGCTACGGGCGGCACGCGATCGTTGGCGCTCGTCATCAGGGCATACGGCACCAGGGCGGTAACAGATCAACGCTTGGGCTCGCCTGGCTCCTCCCCGCCAATCTAGCGCACCTCCGGGATGCGTCCCGGCCGACGAGACCGTGCCCGGACGCCCACGCCGCAAATCGCCGCGGTTGATCTGGAAAGCGGCGATCTCCGTAGGCCGGTCGGCAGCCTCTATCCCGCTGCCGGCGAATGAGGAGGTGCCATACGCCAAGCCTCTGGTTCGGCCGTCGCGACGCGGCGGCATCCGAGAGCGTCCCCCCGAGGAGATTCAATGGCTGAAATGTCTCGTCGCGAAATACTCAAGACCGGCTCGATAGGTATCGTGGCCGGCGTGGCAGCGCTGAGCGGCCTCGACAAGCTCGTTTCGCTGCAGAGCGTTGCCGCCGCAGGAGTCGCGCCCGATCTGGCGGCTCTCGGCGAGGACGTCGTGGTCCACGTCGCCGACGCTTCCACCGGCGATGTCGCGATCATGGTCGGCACCCGCGAGGTCCTTCATCGCGATCCCCAGCTGGTCGGCCGCCTGCTCGCGGTCGCCCGCCAGGCTAACGGGGAGGAGTAGCGATGTCGTCTCATCGCGAGGCTCCCTCGATCTCACAGGATCCGGTCGCCGACAACACCGACCTTTACGCTTTCGTCAGCCCGGACAAGCCCGACACGGTCACCCTCATCGCCAACTACATCCCGCTCGAAGGTCCGGCCGGCGGCCCCAACTTCTACGAATTCGGCAACGACGTCTTGTACCAGATCCACGTCGACAACGACGGCGACAACGACGACGACGTCACGTACCAGTTCCAGTTCCGCACGACCGTCCACAACCCCCATACCTTCCTCTACAACACCGGGCCGATCGCATCCCTGACCAGTCCGAACTGGAACCGCGTCCAGACGTTCTCGGTCACGCGAGTCCGCGAGGGGCACAAGCCCGAAGTCCTCGGCACCGGGTTGTCCTGCCCTCCGGTGAACATCGGGCCGCGCTCGACGCCCAACTACGGCGCTCTCGCGGCGGCGGCGGTGCACACCCTGCCGGGCGGGATCAAGGTCTTCGCGGGCCAGCGGCGGGAAGGCTTCTTCGTCGACCTCGGATCGATATTCGATCTCGGCGACCTGCGGCCCTTCCAGAACCTGCACCTCATCCCTTTAGCGGCCGCACCGGGCGTCGATGCGACGAAGGACCTGAGCGTCCACACGATCGCGATCCAGATTCCCAAGAAGCAATTGACGCGTGATGGGTCCTCGCCCACGAGCGTCGCCGATCCGCGCTCGGTCATCGGCGTGTACGCGTCGGCCAGCCGCCGCAAGGCGCGAATCCTGGTCGGCGCGGGCGAGGCCGAGTCGGGGCCCTGGATTCAGGTCTCCCGCCTGGGCAATCCGCTCATCAACGAAGTCATCATCCCGATGAGCATGAAGGACAAGTGGAACTCGCTGCCGCCGTCGGCGGACGCGATGTTCCTCGGATCGGTCCAGCACCCCGAGCTTGCCGGGCTGCTGCCGGTGCTCTACCCGGGCGTGTTCCCTCACCTCGCGGCCTACTCGAAGCCGCGCGCGGACCTGGCCGCGATCCTGATGACCGGCATTCCGACCGGCGTCGTCGGCGGCTTCCAGAACCTCACCAGCGCCAACGCGGCCGACCTTCTCCGCCTGAACATGGCCGTACCGCCGGCCGGATCGCCGAACCCTCTCGGCATCCTCGGCGGCGACCTGGCCGGATTCCCGAACGGACGCCGCGTCTTCGACGACGCGGTCACGATCGAGATCCGGGCGATCGCCGGGGTCACGATCCCGCTGGTCGACCCGACGTTCACGCCCGACGGCGCGGCTTCGGCCGTGCGGGACGGCACGGGGCCCGGGAGCGGGCGGTACATCTCCACGTTCCCATACCTGGGAGTGCCGAAGTCCGGCTTCGACGTCTCCCTCTAGCCACTCAGTCGATACTCGGGCCGGGCGCTGGAAATCCCTTCGGCGCTCGGCCCGATTTCATGCCCGGGCGGCGGTCTGGCTCCTCGGAGGCCTTGCTCCTCGGCGCGCCGGCTCACCGCCCCCCGGCCGCAAGAGCCCGACCAATCAGCGGCTCGCGGCGCGCCAGTCCAGCTCGGATACCTGGCCGCCGACGACCGTGACCCGATCGGGCAGTGACGGGTCGTCCGTCCAGATCCGATAGGTGCCCTCCGGCAGATCCGGATACACGCCCGCGAACACGAGCTGCCCGCCGACCTTGCGCTCGTGAATGGCCGTGTGGACGCGGCGCGATTCGTCGCCGACCCGGCTGATCTCTATCTCGCGGCCGCGGAAACGCTCATCGGTATAGAGGACCAGCGCCCCGATGTCTCCCCCGATGTCGAGCACCGACCCGACGCCGGGCAGCCACGCTTCATGCTCGTGTTCGCTCATCGCAGGGCTCCTTCGGCGGGGGGGGGTTGCTGGGGGTTCGGCTCGGGCCGCCGGATCGAAAGTAGCGCCCGAGCGCCCAAGCGGCGAGTGTCGTCGCGCCGGGTGGGCGCGGAGCCGCTGCCGGCCAGGCAGTCCGGAGGAATCTGGTCAGATTCAAATGGGCGTAGCAGGAGGCCAACTTGCGGGTCGCGAGACGGGCTCGCGGAGGTCTGATTGAGACCGCGACGTACCGGCCGAGCGTGAAATCGCCGGTTTCCAGAGCCCCGCTCGGGCCACCGGCCGATTCCGACCCCGGCTGTCGCCCCGCTGCTACCCGGGTTAGCAAATGACCAGATCGGCCATTCGGGGCCCACCTGGCGTGGCCGGGACGAGGCCCAACGGCGGGATGGTGGGCTCAGACCTCGAAACGGTCGCCCTCCGTGACAACCTGGACGGAACCGGAGAAGGCGGCCTGGGCTGCGGCGAGGGCGTCGGCGCGCGAATAGCCCATCTGGATATGGGTCAGCAGCAGGCGGGCGGCGCGGCCGGCCGTGGCGGCGCGACCGGCGTCGGCGGCCGTGAGGTGCTCGGCGCCGGCAGGGACCCTGCCCGCCCCGAACGAAGCTTCGGAAAGCAGCGTGTCGCCCGGTCGGATCAGCGGAATGAGGTCGTCGGCGCGGCCGCAGTCGCCGGAGTAGACGAGGCCCGGGTTATTGGGCGCGCTATTGCCGGCCCGCGCCGCCGCCCCCGCCAGCGAAACCCGGAAGGCGTAGCTCTCCTCGGTGTGCGCGACGCGCCGAGCCTCTACCTCGAACGGCCCGATTCGCTGCACGCCCGGCGCCAGCGTCGCGACGTCAAGCGATGCGGCGGCAAACCCTGGGTGGGCGTGGAGCAGGTCCAGCCTATCTCCGAGGCCGGCCGGACCGAAAACCCTGGCGCGCCGCGGCGGGTCGAACTCGTATCGGAGATAGTGGCGGAGCGGCACCAGGTCCACGAAGTGGTCCGGATGCAGGTGGCTCACGATGATCGCCGTCAGTTCGCTGGGTTCGATGGTCGACGCGAGGTTGGAAAACGAGCCCTGCCCCAGGTCCAGGAGCAGCGCCGCGCCGCCCGCGCCTCCGCCCGCGCCCCCAGCGCGCACCAGGTAGCTCGCCCCAGTGGCACCTCGGCGGTCGGTGTAGGCGGGGCCTGCCCCGATGACGATCAGTTCCATCGGAAGAGGTTACCGGCGCCGTCTATGGCGCGGTGTCGGCCAGACGTCAGCTCCGCGGACCTACCGCCGGAACCGTTTCGGCAGGACGAGGTCGCCGCGGTCCACGGCCCGTTCGAGTGTCAGCCGGTCGAAGCCCGCGGCGGCCACGATCTCGCAAGCTTCCTCCAGCCCGAACGCGAAGCAGTTCGGCAGATGCGAGTCCGAGCCGACCGTTACCCGCTGCCCGCCCAGCTCGCGGAACCGGGCCACGACCCACGGCCCCGGATACGTTTCCCCGGTCGGATGGCGCAGCCCCGACGCGTTCACCTCGAGAGCCGTGCCGCTCTCCACGAGTGCGACCAGGAGCGGCTCGTATAGCTCAGGCGCGGCCGCGAAGTCCGCCGCCCGGAACCACGGCACCAGCCAGCGCTTGCACATGTCCATGTGGCCGAGCGTGTCGAAGAGGCCGCTCCGGATCGCCGCGGCGACCTCCGCGAAGTACGGCGCCACGACCTCCGGGAGGGACTTGCCCGCCACGAACGACGCGATTCGCCCCCTCGCGTATGGCCCGTCCGACATGCCGTGGACCGAGCCGATGGTGTAGTCGTACGAGTGGGTGGCCAGGTGTTCGCGGATCTGGTCCTCGTAACGGCTCTCGTACGTCAGCTCGACACCGAAGCGGACGACGACCTTGCCGGCCCACCGCTCGGCCGCGTCACGAACCACTTTCTCGCGGTGCCTGTACGAGGCGTATTGATAGGCCGGCGCGCCGGGCATGAAGTCGAGATGGTCCGTGATCGCGATCTCGCGAACTCCGCGCTCGGCGGCCTGGGCGCAGTAAAGCTCGAGCGGGACGCCCGAGTCGGGCGAGAGATCGGTATGGACATGGGCGTCGAGCGGGATGTCGAACGCCTGGGCAGGCGGTCGCGGGGCCGCGTTGGTGGGTTTGATGTCGGTCACGCTACGAATCTTGCCCCACCTGACGCCGCGGCGTCAGGTGACAGTGGAACGCCGGCACTCAGCCCGAAATCAACCCGAGTTCGCGGCCCACCTTCTCGAAAGCCGCCAGGCACCGATCGAGCTGCTCTTTCGAATGCTCTGCCGTCACGATCGTTCGAATGCGCGCCCGATCGAGCGCGACCGTCGGATAAACGACCGCCTGGGCGAAGACGCCCTCCTCAAACAACCGCCGGCTGAAGCGGACGGCCGTCGCCGAGTCGCCCATCATCACCGGCGTTATCGGAGTCTCCGAAGCGCCCGTGTCGAAGCCGAGATCGCGCAGCTTGCCCTTGAAGTAGATCGTGTTCGCCCACAGGCGATCGATAAGCTCGGGTTCCTCCAGAAGGACATGGACCGCGGCCAGGCACGACGCGGCCACGGCCGGCGGATGTGAGGTGGAGAAGAGGAACGGGCGAGCCCGCTGGATCAGCATGTCGCGAAGAGCCCGACTGCCGGCGACGTAGCCGCCCAGCACGCCGAGCGCCTTGCTCAACGTCCCGACCTGGATGTCGACGCGGCCGTGAAGCCCGAAGTGGTCCACGGTCCCGCGGCCGTTCTTGCCCAGCACGCCCGAGGCGTGGGCGTCGTCGACCATGACCGCCGCGCCGTATTCCTCGGCCGCGGCCACGATCTCGGGCAGCGGCGCGATGTCGCCGTCCATGCTGAAGACGCCGTCCGTGACGACGAGGATCAGGCGATGCGGCTGCCCGCCGGCGTCGACGCGGCCCTTCGCGCGCGCCTCGGCCAGCAGTTCACGTAGAACCGTCGTGTCCTTGTGCGGGAATACAACGCGGGGCGCCTTGCTCATCCGCATGCCGTCGATGATCGAGGCGTGGTTGAGCGCGTCCGAGACGATCAGATCGTTCTCGCCTGCCACAACCGGGATCACGCCCGTATTCGCGGCGAAACCCGACTGGAAGGTGAGCACCGCCTCGGTGTGCTTGAAGGCGGCCAGCTCGGTCTCGAGTTGCTCGTGGATCGTCATGTCGCCCGCGATCGTCCGAACCGCCCCCGAACCCACGCCGAACTCGCGGGTCGCGGCAAGCGCCGCCTCCTTGAGCTTGGGATGCGTGGCAAGGCCCAGGTAGTTGTTCGAGGAGAGGCTGATCAGGTGCTTCCCGTCGACCACGACCTCGGCCGCCTGCGGCGAGCTGAGCACCCGCATCGGCCGGTACAAGTTCTGGCGCTTCAGCTCCTCGATCTCATCGGCCAGGAAACCGAGCGGGTCCGGTCGCCCGCCGGTTGGTTTCGGCGCTTGCGGGGTCATCGAATCAAGCCTCCTGAGGGAGGAGAACGACCTTGCCCGCGACCCCCTGCGCGAGAAGGTCGAAGGCTTCCTCGTAGCGGGTGAGCGGCAGCCGGTGGGTGATGATCGGGCTGACGTCGAGACCTTCGCGGAGTAGAGCCGCCGTCTTGTACCAGGTCCGCCACAGCTCGCGGCCGGTGATGCCGTAGACGCGCAGGCCGCGGAAGATGATCGCGTCGTTGAGGTCGATCGTGACCGGCCGCGACGGCAGGCCCAACAGGGAGACGCGTCCGCCGTTGGTCGTCATCTCGAATGCCTGATGGATCGCCGACTCGGCGCCGCTCATCTCCAGCACGACGTCGACGCCGGTGCCGCCGGTCTCGCGTCGTATCTCGGCCACGACGTCGCCCGCGCCGTCGAGCACGCAATCCGATCCCATGCGGGCCGCCATCTCGCGGCGGTGCGGCATTACGTCCGTGGCGAAGACCCGCGCCGCGCCGGCGAAGCGGCAGATCGCCACCGCCATCAGCCCGATCGGCCCGCAGCCCAGGACCGCGACCGTGGCCGTGGTGATCTCCTCGACGAAAGTGGCGAAGACGGCGTTCCCCATCGGCTCCTGGATCGCGGCGATCTCAGGGGACAGCCCCTCGCTCGGCCAGGCGTTGCGTTCGGGCAGGCACATGTATTCGGCGAAGGCGCCGTCCGCATCCACGCCCAGGATTCGAAGGTTGGCGCAGACGTGCTCGCGGCCGGTCCGGCACTGGTAGCACGTCCAGTCGACGAGGTGGGTCTCGGCCGCGACGCGTGTGCCCAGTGGAACCGCGCCGGTGCCGGGGCCGTGAGCGACGACTCGGCCGGCCATCTCGTGGCCGAAGATTCGGGGCAGGAACTTGCTCATGCGGCCCTGCGCCCACGGATCCCAGCGGTAGATGTGGAGATCCGTTCCGCAAAGGGACACGGCCTCGAGGCGGATCAGCACTTCCCCCGGACCGGGGCGCGGGACCGGGACTTCACGCAACTCCGCCCCGGCTTCGGGTTTGGCCTTGACCAGCGCCCGCATCGTCTTTGGGATGCGGAGGTCGATCGAGGTGGCCGCCGCGATCGCGGACGCGGAGCCGGGTTCGATCATTGCCGGCCCCCACCCCGGTTTCGGCCGAAAGGCAGAGCCGGAGAGCCCAGTTCGTCCGTGGGCGATTCGCCGGCCCCTGCCGGTCGTTCGGTCATGAACCGCGCCGCCGGAGATCCGGTCGGAGCGTTTCCGTTTTCGTCGGTGATCGGGTTCGTGAGATTGCCGATCGACTCGACTTCGACTCGGACCAGATCGCCCGGCAGCAGGAATACCTGCGGGTCGCGGAAGACCCCGACACCGCTGGGAGTGCCGGTGATGATGACGTCGCCCGGGTCGAGAGTGACTTCCCTGCTGATGATAGAGATGAGCTCGCCGACGCCGAACAGCAGGTCGGCCGTGCTGCCGTCCTGCATCTGGAACGGCTTCTCGGCGTTAGGCCCCGTGGCGGCCATGACCCAGCTGCGAACGTAGAGGCCGCGGCCGTCGCCCAGCTCGTCGGGTGTGACCATGACCGGACCGAGCGGCAGGAATGTGTCCGAACCTTTGGCACGAAGCCACTGTCCGTCGCCCTTCTCGCCCGGCCCGAGAGCCTTCTCCTGACCCTGCCAGTCGCGGGCCGTGATGTCGTTTGCCACGGTGTACCCGGCCACGTGGCTCAGACCCTGCTCCGGCTTGACGGCGTACGCCTTCCTGCCGATGACGACCGCAAGCTCCGCCTCCATGTCCAGGGCGTGGGTCCCCGCCGGGTGTCGAATCGGGTCGCCACCGGCCGTCACGGCGTTGGCGAACTTGGAAAAGAGCACGGGTCGAACCGGCCGCTCCAGCCCCTGCTCGCGAATGTGATCGAGGTAGTTGTAGCCGACGCCGATCACCTTGCCCGGCCGCGGGATCGGGGCCCCGATGTGCATCTCCGCGGGCGCACGGGAGGCTGCTTCGACCAGGCTGGGGTTCGCCACGGCGAGCGCTTCGTGAATCCTGGTGAAGTCGGGGTCGCGAGAGATGATGTCCACCAGCGCCATTCGGCCGAAGTTCGAGTCCAGCGAGGGCGTGATCTGGGCGAGCGCGCTGAGGGGCAGGACGCGGCCGCCCTCGAGCACCACCGCCACTCGATAGTCAGGCACTCGATGGTCCGGTGCCCCAGGCTCGTCGCCGGCCTCGTGGTGGAACGTGACCAGTCGCATGGCGGACCTCCCGCTCGGCCGTATCAACGTATCGCGTCCCGGTCGCCGAGCGTACGTCGATTCTGCCACGGGTCCGCTCGGAGGGCGAGCGCTGAATGGGCGGTCGCTGCGCGCGTCGCCGATGGGAGCGGCGCGCAGCCCACGGTGAGCGCGCGGCACTCGAAGCGGCCGGCAACGTTGACAGGCGCAGCGGCCGCGGATAGCGTGCCGAGCGCCGGCGGTCGCGAATTCCCGCGTTGAGGTCCGGCGCGATTCACGCAAAGTTCCGGGCCCGAAAACCGTTGGAGGAGCCGTGGTGGCCAGGACCGCGCGAGCCCGCATCGCCGACGTGGCGAGGGAAGCCGGCGTCTCGAAGACGGCGGTCTCGTTCGCCTTCAACAACCCCGAACGGCTGAGTGTCGCGACCGCTGCCCGGATCCGTGAGATCGCCGACGGCCTGGGCTACCGGCCGCACCCCGTGGCTCGGATGCTGACTCAGAAGAACACGATGACGATCGGCCTGCTCACTCCGCAGGTCCTCTCCGTCGTTTTCGCCAATCCATTCTTCGCCACGTTGTGCGGGGGAGTGGCAGCCGTCACCGACCAGGCCGGCTACGGGCTGCTCTTCGTCTCGCCACTCCATGGGTCGCTGATGCGCGCCCTCGACCGTGCCACCGTCGACGGCTTCGTCGCCGTCGGCCTGTCGGAAGACCACCCCGAGGTGGAGCAGATCCGCCGCGCCGGCGTTCCGATGGTCCTCGTCGACGGCGATGCATTCCCGGAACACGGTTCGGTCGAATCGAACGACGAGGTCGGCGCCCGCGCGGCCGCCCGCCACCTCGTCGGCCTGGGCCATCGCGAATTCGTCGTCATCGGCATCGAACCGCCGAACATGCCCGGACTCTTCGAAAACTCCCCCGGCCCGACCGAGACCGTCGCGACTAGGCGTCTGACCGGCTACCGGCAGGGCCTCGAAATGGGCGGCATCCAGCTCGCCGACGACCACATCGTCGTCGGGCCGGCGACCTTCGACGGCGGAGTGGCGGCTTTCCGCCGCGTCTGGGAGGACGAGTTGCGTCCAACGGCCGTGCTGGCCATGAGCGACGTAATGGCGATCGGCGCCATCTGGGCCGGGCGCGAGGCGGGCCTGCGCGTGCCAGAGGATCTGAGCGTCGTCGGCTTCGACGACCTGGACGTCGCGACCCACGCCAATCCGCCGCTGACAACCGTCCGCCAGCCGGTCCGCCAGAAGGGCGAAGAGTCGGCCCGATTGCTGCTGCGGATGATCGCCAGCCCGGACCTGGATCGGCCCGAACACCGGGTCCTCGAGACCCGGCTGATCATCCGCGCCTCGACCGCAGCCGCGCCGCCGAAACTGGCCCCGGCCCCGGCCCCGGCCGCGGCGACCTCCACTGGACCCGCGCCTGCACCTGCGCCCGCGGCCGGGCCCAAGGGCACGCCACGTTGACCGGCCCCGACTGGGTCCGCGACGCCGTCTTCTACCAGATCTTCCCGGACCGCTTCGCGGCCAGCGGCCGCGTCCCCAAACCCGGCGAACTCGAGCCGTGGGACGCGCCGCCCACGACGCACGGATTCAAGGGTGGCGACCTGCTCGGCATCGCCGAACACCTCGACGATCTCGCGGCGCTGGGCATCACCGCCCTGTACCTGAACCCGGTCTTCGCGTCGGCCTCGAACCACCGCTACCACACGTTCGACTACGAAATGGTCGATCCGCTCCTCGGCGGCAACGATGCCCTCCGCGAACTACTGGACCGGGCCCACGCGCGCGGCATGCGCGTGATCCTCGACGGCGTCTTCAACCACGCCAGCCGCGGCTTCTGGCCGTTCCACCACATCCTGGAGAACGGCATCCGCTCGCCGTACCGCGACTGGTTCCACCTGGATCCCGATGTCCTGGCCGGGCGCCGCGGTCTGGCCGCCTACCCTGGCCACGCCGAACCGAAGGCGCCGCTCGGATACCGGGCCTGGTGGGACCTGCCCGCGCTGCCCGAACTGAACCACTCGAACCCGGCGGTGCGCGAGTACATCTACGGCATCGCCGAGCGCTGGCTCCGTTTCGGTATCGACGGCTGGCGTCTGGACGTGCCGGAGGACATCGACGAGCCCGGCTTCTGGGAGGAGTTCCGGCGCCGCTCTCTGGCGGTGAACCCCGAGGCGTATCTCGTCGGTGAGATCTGGACCCCGGCCCCGGAATGGCTGGCCGGCAGCCCCTGCGGCAGCCCCGACGGCGGCTCCGACGGCGGCCGTTTCGACGGCTTGATGAATTACCCGCTGGCCGAGGCGATTCTCTCGTTCGTGGGCGCCGGCCGGCTCGACGAGGAATTGGTCGCGAAGACGCACGAGTACGGCCGAAACGTCCGCGCGATCGACGGGCCCGAATTCGGCCGCCAGCTCGAGCGAGTGATGACGACCTACGAACCCGCGGTGAGCCAGCTTCAGCTCAACCTGCTCGACAGTCACGACACGCCGCGCTTCCTCTCTCTGGCGGGCGGCGACCGCTCGGCGCTGCGGCTGGCGATGCTCATCCAGATGACGCTGCCCGGCGCGCCGTGCATCTACTACGGCGACGAGATAGGCCTTGAAGGGCGCGAGGACCCCGATTGCCGCCGCTCCTTTCAGTGGGATCCGGCGCTGCAAGACGGCGACTTGCGAGCCTTCGTCGCCGGATTGGTCGCCTTGCGCAGGGCCGAGCCGGCTATGCGGCGCGGTCGGTTCAAGTTGTTGGAAGCCGAAAGTTCGACCGAGGGTTCGGGCGTCGCCTATGCGCTCGAAAGCGGCTCGGGCGGCCAATCGATCGTCGTCGCCGTCAACGCCGCGGACGTACCAATTCGACTCCGTATTGGACTTCCGGCCCTTTCGACACTCCCGTTGGAGCAGGTAAGCTGGCCGGGGTGCGAATGGACCGCCAACTTCGCCCCGGCCGCGCTCGGTGACGAGACTCTGGAGGTGGGACTGGAGGCTCGCGCGGGAGCGGTGTTGAAAACCGTCGCGAACCTCTAGGAGGCTCGATGCCCGACCTGTCGATCGTGCTTCCCTCGCCCGCGCTGGAGGAGGCGTTCCTTCGGATCGTGGACCCGGAAGGAAAGTTGCTCGCGGCCCTCGAGTCGCTCGGGCCCATCATCGATCGTGACGTCATCGTCCTCGATTGCGGCAACGGATTCCGCGCCCGCCAGCTCGAGGAAATGGGCGCGCGGATTGTCGCCTTCGAATTCCCCTTGTGCGACGCCTCGTCCGAGCAGCTCGCGGGCTGGATCGGCCGTGCCGATGCGGTCGTCGTGCCCTGGTCGGAGATGGCGGCTCCGGGGTCCCGTTTCCTCGCCGAAGCGGGCGCGCTGCTGCGTCCCGGCGGCCGGCTGCTCGTCATCCACGACTACGGCCGCGACGACGTGTGGGGTCTGCTGCCGGATCAGCGCGTGCGCGACATGGCCTGGAGCAACCGCAACGGGCCGTTCCTCGGTGACGGGTTCCGAATCCGCGTCATCCACTGCCGCTGGAGTTTCGAGTCGGCCGAACATGCGCGCGAGCTGCTGGAGACGGCCTTCGGATCTGCGGGCGTCGACGCGGCCGAAAGGATGAAGCACCTGCGCCTCGAATACTCGGTCGCGATCTACCACCGGTCCGCGCCGGGTTTCGCTTTCGCATCGAGTCAGGCGGACGCTGCCGCCGAAGCCGCTGCCGCCGAAGTCGGAGTCGGGCTGGTACCCTCAGCCGCACGATGACACAGGACGGAGTCAGGTCCGGCGGATCCCCGCGGGCCCCCAAGCCGGTCGACTCCCCGGCCCCCGAGCCGGCGCCCGACGCCGAATCTGCGCCCGACGCCGAGCCGGCACCCGACGCCGAACCAGCACCCGACGTTGAGCCGGCACCCACTGCCGGCCAATCAATCGAGCCCGGGCCAGCGAACCTGCGCCCCAACTCGCCGCCACCCGGCGACTGGCTGGCTCCTGTCGCGCCGCCAACCGATTGGCTCGAGCCCGCCAGGCCGCGTCCGGCCGCGGCTGTCGCGCCGCCCGCGCCGCCGCCCATCGCGCCGCCCGTGGTCCCGCCCCCGCCGCCCATCGCGCCGCCGCCCCTGGCCGACGACCCGTTCGCCCAGGAGCCCTTCGTAGACGAGCCCTTCGCCGACGAGACGCTCGAGGACGACGGCCTGGAGGACGAGGAACCGGAAGGGGCCGCGCGAGAACGAATCTCACTCGCGGAGCGCCTCAAGCGGACGCCACCCGCGCTCGTCATTCTCGCCCTCGCGGCGATCGGCTCCACCGGGTTCATGGCCTTCGAGCTGGCGACCCGAACCGCCCCGATCGCGGTCCTCAGTTCGGGGGCGGCCGTGATGGGCCTCTGCTACATCGCGATCGCGATCGTCTGCGCCGTCGCTACCTACCGTTCGGCCGCCGAAGGCCGAACCCGCCGGGCGTTCCTGCTGGCCTTCATCGGCGGCTCCGCGGCAATCGTCGCCGCCTCGGCGTTCGCCGGCGGCCTGCTGCTGGTCCTCGCCCTCGGCTTCTGAACCGCGGCCCCTCGGTCCAGCGCCGCGCCGCGCCACATTCCCGGCCCGCCCGCGCGCCGCTCTGACCCCATCCCCTGCTACACTCCCGTTCGCGCCGCGCCCCCATCGTCTAGAGGCCTAGGACACGACCCTTTCAAGGTTGAGATCAGCGGTTCGAATCCGCTTGGGGGTACCAGGCTCCGGCGCTCACCTCCGCGAAGAACGGTCTGGCTGGCGGGGTCCACACCCGCGTCATGCCACGCGGTTGCTCACCCGGCAGCATCCCTGCATCGTGGACGCGGTTGCGACCAGGCACTACCGTTGCCGGCATGAGTAGCGATGCCGATCGATCCCGCCTCGAAGCCTGGCTCGTTGGCCACGGGGAGTACGAGCTGTTCGCCTGCGACCCGGCACTGGCGGATACGGCGGCCTTCTGTGCCGCCTACGGCTTCGCGCTCGAGGATGCGGCGAACACGATCGTCGTGGCCGGCAAGGCGGACCCACCCCGGTACGCCGCATGTATCGTCCTCGCGACGCACAGGCTCGATGCGAACCACACGATCCGCGATCGACTCGGCACGCGCCGGGCGTCCTTCGCCTCAGCCGCCGAGACGCAGGCGCTGACCGGTCAGGAGATCGGCGGGGTCACGGCCTTTGGCCTGCCCGACGGGCTCTCGATTTGGGTAGACACCGCGGTTATGGAGCGCCCCCGCATCGTGCTGGGCGGCGGCACCCGCCGTTGGAAGGTGATCGCGCCGCCCTCCATCCTGCTGACCCTGCCGGGGGTGGCTGTGGTCGAGGGGCTGGCTCGCCCCGCTGCGCCGCGCACCGAAACAACATCCGCCGAATAGCGACCGGAGGTCGCAATGGCTAGCAGGCGGCCGGCCCGAGCAACTTGCCCGTAGCGTCGAGTCCATATCCGTACGGATACACGGCACCCTGGCAGGCTGACTTGCCTGTGTGCGCGGCGTCGTCCGGAGTCTTGGGCCACGTGTAGGGCGTGGTGCCCGTAAACGGCCTGGCGCCCAGCAGGACGTCGGCCAGGCCCTCGCCTTCGGTGCCGGGCAGCCAGGCCTCGACGACCGCGTCGGCCTTGTCGGCGATGCCCGACAGCATCATCGGCCGGCCGGAGATGATGACCACGATCAGCTTGTCGACCATCGGCTTGACCTTGTCGATGACGGCGAGGTCTCCTGCCGGGAGCTGCAGAGTGGCCGAGTCGCCGACACCCTCGGCGTATGGCCGCTCTGCGACCACGACGATGCCGACGGCGGCGTGGGTTCCACTGTTGAAGTCGCCGGTGGCGTTGTAGCTGAGCTGGCCTCCGAGCTTCGCGACGAGGCCGGCCTTGAGCGTCGTTCCGGTGGTCACGTTGCCCGTCTGGCCTTGCCAGCTGAGGGTCCAGCCGCCGGAGGCGATGCCGATGTCGTCCGCACCTGCGCCGGCCAACAGCACCGAGCTGCCGCTCGCGACGGGCAAAACCTTCGGGCTGGTCTTGAGCAGGACCGCCGATTCGCTCACAGCCTTGCTACCGACTGCACGATCCGCGGCCGACCCGACATTGCCCCAGGCACCGGCGGGCGGCATCGGGTTCTCGAACAAGCCCATCTCGAATTTGACTCGAAGGATGCGGGTCACGGCGTCATCGATCCGCGACTGGGGGACGCCGCCACTGGAGAAGAGACCCTTGAGCGTCGACTGGAACTTCTCGTAATTGTCCGGAACCATTGCCATGTCTACCCCGGCGTTGATCGCGGCTTTGACCGAAGCCGTGTAGTCGCTCGGAGCGATCTGGTCGATGGCGGCCCAGTCGGAAACCACGAAGCCGGCGAATCCGAGCTTCGTCTTGAGAACGTCGGTGAGCCAGTGCTTGTCACCGGTCACCTTGCCGCCGGACTGGGTGCCCGAGAACGTGGTCATGATGATCCTGGCACCGTTCTTGACCGCTGACTCATAGGGCGGTAGAAACAGGCTCGTGATCTGGGTGTCACTCATCTGGTCGACGCCCTGATCCAGGAGGTAGGGGCCTGTAGGGCCCTGGGCCGTCGAGCTGCCGTACGCGGTTCCACCATCGCCGAGGAAGTGCTTCGGGTCACCGACGACCGTGTTGGGGTCGGTCAGGCTGGTCCCCTGCAAGCCCTCCAGGCACGAGGAACCGAGCTGGCCGACCAGGTCGGTGTTCTCGCTGTAACCCTCATATGTGCGGCCCCATCGGACGTCCTGGGGCACGGCAAGGACAGGACCGAAGGTCCAGCGCACGCCCGACGCGTACATCTCGGTCGCAGTCACCTGGCAGACCTGCTGTACGAGCGCGGCATCGTGGGTTGCGCCCAGGCCCACGTTGTGGGGGAAGACGGTCGCCCCGGTCATGTGCGAGACGCCGTGGACCATGTCCGCACCGTAGAGAATCGGGATGCCGAGCCGGGTCCCGGTGGCGGCATCCTGATAGCTCTTGACCATCGAATACCAGTTCTGGGCCGTGTTATCGACGCCCTTGGGGTTGCCGTCGCCGCCCGATAGAACGCTGCCGAGCAGCGCGCTGGCAGTCCCGGCCGGGTCCACGCCGCCGATCTCGATCTGGGTCATCTGGCCGATCTTCTCGTCCAGGGTCATCTGCGAGAGCAGCGCGGCGACTCGCTGATCAACGGTCTGGGAACTGTCCATCCAGGGCCGCGTTGCGGATCCGCTCGGCGATGGAGTGCCCGTTGACGTTGAAGTTCCGTTAGCCGATGGAGTGCCGGTTGACGTTGCGCTTCCGCATGCCGCGACGACCATCGCCACGGCCGCCATGCCGAGGCGAATGGCGATGCCGCGACGTGCGCCCAACCTCCGGCGCGCAGTGCGAGTGAGCCTTGATCCGGTTGACATCGATCCTCCTCGCGGCCGTCGAACGCACCCCGCGGTTACTCCGTATTCCCGGCCTGGGCAGGGCCGGGTTCTCGGTCGCCCGCCGATCTCGTTCTGGCAGCTGGACGAGTGACGGAGCTGGTTGCCGGCCGCTGCGATGGTATTGGACCAGGGATAATCTCGCCAATCTGTGGGGATAGGCGCGAGCGAGCGGTCGAGTACCTACTGCGCGCAGCGGGCCGGCGCGATCCCTTCCATTCCGTAATAGCGGCTGTCGGTGCCGAAGAGATAGACCGACAGATCGGCAACCATGTACATCTTCAGACGACTCGTCCACGTGCCTTTGGTCGCCGCCGTCGGGGGGTGGTAGTTGAAGGGCGGCCCCAGAACGCACTGCGAAACGGTTGTCGTCCCGACGCTAGTGGCGAGCGAGATGTAGTTGCGAGCATCCTTGAGAGGGAAATTGGTCTGAACCGTCTTGCCGGCAACGCTCAGGACGCTCGAGATGTAGACGATGCCGCTGGGGCTGATCAGCTTCTTGCTCAGGGCGATGAGGACGTCCTGCTGGCGCCGCGAACGCGTGTAGTCGGTGTCCCCGGCGCCCTCGCGGGAGCGCACGTACTTGAGGGTGGTCGGCCCATCCATGCATTGGTGGCCCGCCGGAATGAAGGTGCCGGTCGAGGGATCGTTGATGGCCTTGGGGTTTGTGACGCACACGCCATGGGCGGCGTCGACGAGGGAGCCGAAGCCCGCAATGTCGACGATCACGTAGTAGTCGACTTTCAGGCCGACGAGCCAGCCGACTTCCTTGGCTAGAGCAGTGGCAGCAGGGTCGGGAGCGTGGATCGCGCCCTGGGCGACCAGGGTCGCGAAATTGTTGATCTTGGTGTTGATGCCGGCGTTGCCGCCCCAGTAGAAGGGGAAGTTGGAAGTGTCGCGGGGGATGCTGAGGATGGCGGCCTTGTACGTCCGGGTATCGACGCTCGCGATGAGGATCGAGTCGTTCATTGCGTGATGTCGTCCGGCCAGGAAATCGACGCCGGTGAGGAGGATCGTGATCCGGTGAGAGGGCGCGGCTCGGACACGCGGGCTCGGGGTGAGTTCGGGCGGGCCGGTGATGGTGGGAGTCCAGGCTGCCGTCGGTGACGGGCTCACAGCAGCCACGCCGGTGGGGGCCGGAGTCGGCTCATCGGGAATCAGCTGGTTGGAGACGACCGCGTTGTCAAAGTTGTAGGCGGCCAGCGCCAGCTCAGCCGCGAGTCCGTGGGCCGCCACCACCGCGACCAATAGGACGGCGACCACTGCGCTGTCCACCTTGCTCGGCGGGCGACGAGGCCCGGCAACGGCATAAGCGTGGATCATCGACGCCAGACGCCACAGGCCAAGAAGCCCGACGCCGACCACAAACGTCAGAGCGAAGGAGTTGTCGAGGAAGCTGGCCCCGAAGTAGTCGGGACCGTTTGCGAGCTGCAGGGCCAGCCAGATGGCGGCGACCACGACCGGAACCGCGAAGACTGCGGCCGCGACGCGGCGGCGACTGTATAGCTGCCCGAGCCCGGGCCAGACGAACGACAGTACGGCCGCGACCAGTCGCGACCGGCCCGCCGCCCGGATGGTCGGAGTGAGGTTGGGCGCGCCGATCGGTTCGGAGGACGGCTTCGAACGAGCCGGCTCGGACTCTGGCTCCAGGGGCTCGCTCATCCGCCTCAAGACCTCTGTCCGCTGCTGCCGAATCCCCAGCAGCTGGTGCTGGCGCGACCCGTTGGGACGGCGAACGGTCGGACGGTGTGACTCCACGAGCTACTGAATCGCGTCGGGGTCGTGCCAGCCGCTCATCCAAATCTTCGGGCCCTATGGCGTCGCCGCGCGGAGTCGACGCTCCCCAGGCGGGTCCTGAAGCCCTCTTAGGGGTACTCCCGCTGTTTTTCGAAGAACGGTCTGGCTGGCGGCGTCCACACGATCTGCCGCCCTTCCCTGTCGTCCACGACGACCTGTTCGACCACGATCCGACAGAGTTCCTCACGCCTCGCCGGCGAGGCCACTGCGATGAGGCACGGCATTGCCGATCTAGCTCTGGGCCGACTTGCGATTGCCCACCACGACGTCCGAGGCCCCGCGCAATTCGGCGAACTTCTGGCCACTAGTTATCCCTACCTATGAGTGCAGACTGACATCACTGGCTGGCCAGGTTCCTCTTGCCACCGGACAACCGGTGACTCACTCAGGGATCGTCTGGCAACCGAGTCGATTACGCGACAGCCACGAAAAGGCACACTCGCCGTGAGGCGAGGCCGCAAAGCCACGGGACTCCCAGGGAGTCAGCCGAGCTGCCGAATGGAGAACTATGTCGATCTCGAATGGCTTCATCGGGGCACTCCACCCTTGTGAACCCGACCCCCACTCATCGCTGTACCGGCACTTTCGCAGCCTCGCCCGGAAAGCGTCGCACCTGACCCGAGGTCGCGACCACGAAGGGGACCGCCCGCACACGCGTCGTCTGCTCGTCGCCATTACCATCGCGACTATCGCGCTGGCGACAGCGGGTCCGTTGTTCCATTCGATGCCTACGGCCGCAGCCGCAACCAGCTACAGATACGACATCTACGACAGTCGCGGCGTACGCTGGCAGAACCCTGACTACACTGCCTGCACGGCCGCGAGCACCGAGATGATGCTCAACATGATCGCCTATCTAGGGGTGAAGAGCGCCGGCGTGAACGGGACGACGTTTCGGTGGACACCGAACGTCACGTATGCGACTCAGGAAAAAATCCTCGCCTTCGAGCGCGCCCACATGACGATGCTCGTCAGCTCTGCCGGCACGGACCCTCACGGCTGGCGGAATGCGCTCAACTACTACGGCTGGGGGAGTCTCTTGGCCGACGTGTATCGCGACACAAGCTTCACGAGCTTCGACGCGGCCGCGAAGTGGGCCGTTCGAAGCGTTGGTAGCTTCGGCAAGCCCGTGGCGATCCTGGGGTGGGCCGGTGGGCATGCACAGTTCATCACCGGCTATTCCGTGACTGGCGCGGACCCAAAGACCGGCTCTACTGCCTTCACTATCAATGGCGTCTATCTCACCGACCCGCTCGCGTCCGACGGCTGGCGTAACACGTACGTGAGCTACAGCACGTGGCGTTCTGGCGTCTGGAAGATCCGCTTCTCGTCTTATGCTTGGCGTGATTCGCCGTACCGCGACCCGGTCGACGGGCATATCGGCAAGAGCGAGTGGTACGGGCGCTGGGTCATTGTCAACGCCGTTCGGTAGGCCGCGGGTGTTCCGAGCACCACCCACAACGCTTGCTGCCAGGCTGGGCACCGAAACCGCTGCCAAAGCTTATTGCACTGGGCGGCGCCTCGATCACGGCTGATCGAGCTGCTCGTAGTTTTCGTCGGGCAAATTGATGGCTTTTGCCCATCGTCCCTCCTATGATCTGTGACGCAGGTCGGGTCCGTGGCTGTCGCCCGGACCACCCGCATGGGGGTGATCGAGGCGATCACCCTGGGGAGGTGGTCATGCGATTCCGATTGGCGTCGCTCTTGGCCGGTGCGGCCGTCCTAGCTCTCTCGGCGGGCGGAGTCCTCGCCGGATCTGACACCAAGGACCAACATCAGGACACCGATTTCGCCAGTTCCTGGGACGCCGGGGACAACGCGACAGCGCAGACGTTCACGGCCGGCATGTCCGGCCAGCTCGATAGGATCTCCCTCTACGGAAGGCCGGGCGACTGGCACACGATCTCCGTGGAGTTGCGCGATGGCGGGCCGAGCGGCACGCTTCTGGGTACGGCCGCCGATATCGCTCCCGCCAACGGCGCCTGGTTCGACGCCGCATTCTCGCCGACCGTGCACGTTGACTCGGGTGAGGTGTACGCAATCGTGTTCGGCGGCAGCAGCTTTGTGTACGTCGGAGGGACTTGTACGACGCCGTACGCGGGCGGCGCGGCCTTTGTCTACCGGGCGAATACCTGGCAGCTCATCCCAGCCGCGTCCGGTATCGATTCGTGCATCACCGACCTTGCCTTCCGCACTTGGGTCGCAGCTGCCGCAATCGCGCCGCCTACCATCGGCGCGGCCTTTGGTGCGGCGTCGATCGCGCTGAACGCGAGCACCTCGCTCACGTTCACGATCACGAACCCCAACTCCTCGAGCGCACTGACCGGCATCGGCTTCACCGACACGTTGCCCGCGGGCGTCGTCATCTCGACTCCCAACAACATCGGCGGCAGCTGCGGCGGATCCATCACCGCGACCGCCGGCACGAGCGTCGTGTCGATGACGGGACTCACCCTTGCCGCTTCGGCGACCTGCTCCTTCGGGATGGACGTCACCGGAACAACGGCGGGAACCAAACATGACACCACGTCGGCCATTACTTCCACCGAGGGCGGCACAGGCGGCACCGCCTCCGCGAGTCTCGTCGTGATCGATCCGAACGCTTCGCCCGCGCCATCCGCGTCGGCTCCGCCCACGGGCACGGTCGATGGCCGTGGTCCGGGCAGTGAGGCGCCCCTTCTGCCTCTCGTGGCGTTGATCGCCATTACCGGTTGTGTGTTGATCGGGCTCCGCCTTCGACCCGAGGCCAGAGTGCGCCGCCGGTAGGACTCGCGACCCCTCGATTCGGACGGCGCCCGGTCTGGTTGGTCGGGCGCCGTCAGCGTCTCCGGCGGCCGCCGGGGATCCGTGAACGGCCAGGCCGTCGCTTCGGCCGAGCTGTACGGTCGCTAGGGGTTCGCCGAAGGTTTGAGCGAGCGAGGCGCCGGACTCAGGCGGCTTCGGTCGTGGCGACGTCCAGATCCTCGACGTTCACGAGCAAACGTCGGTCGCGGACCCATCGCGTCGCCCAGATGATGAACAGCGCGAGCGGCCCTGTGACGAGAGCGATTGCCCCGAATAGCCGCAAGTTCGCTCCCCGGCCACGCTTGGCCACGGCGGAGACGTTGCCTCGCAACTGGATTCTCGGAACCCGCGCCAGGCGTTCGCTGATGCGGTCGGAGAGCGAGGGCTTGTGGAACTGCAGGCTGATCATGGTTTGTACCTCGGGGGTTGGGCTCAGTCGGGGTCCCGACGCGGCCCTGATTCGATGACCGTTGTTGGCGTGTCGTGCACCGCCGTGATGGCGGGGATCGTGCCGAGGCGGCCGGCCTGGTAGTCGGCGAACGCCTGGATGATCTCCTCGCGCGTGTTCATCACGAACGGGCCCATCCAGGCGACGGGCTCGCCGATTGGGCGGCCGCCGAGGATGAGGACATCGAGGTTGGGACTGCGGCTTTCCTGGGTAGGTAGGGCGGCAACCGTGATCGCGTTGCCGGGCCCGAAGACGGCCAGCTGGCCGGTCTGGATGGGGCGGGCTTCCCCGCCGACGGTGCCGAGTCCCGCCATATCGTAGACGAGGGCGTTGTAATCGGCTCGCCAGGGCAGGGTCAAGCGGGCGCCCGGACTCAGGGTCGCGTGAACCAGCGTCATCGGCGAATAGGTCGAACCCGGCCCTTTGTGCCCGGCCACTTCGCCCGCGATGATGCGGACGAGAGCGCCGCCGTCGCGGGAAGACGCGATAGCCACCTCGCTCGCCCGCAGGTCCTGGTAGCGGGGCGGCGACCACTTCTGGGCTGCCGGCAGATTCACCCAGAGCTGGAACCCATGGAAGAGTCCGCCGCTCGCGACGAGCCATTCGGGCGGCTTCTCGATGTGCAGGATCCCGGCGCCCGCGGTCATCCACTGGGTGTCGCCGTTGGTGATGACGCCCCCGCCGCCATTCGAGTCTTGATGCTCGAACGTCCCGTCGATCATGTAGGTCACGGTCTCGAAGCCGCGGTGCGGGTGCCAGGGCGTGCCCTTGGGCTCGCCGGGCGCGTACTCGACTTCGCCCATCTGGTCGAGGTGGACGAATGGATCGAGGTCGGCGAGGTCGACTCCGGCGAATGCGCGCCGGACGGGGAAGCCCTCGCCCTCGAGCCCGTGCGGGGCCGTCGTCAGGCTGCGCACGGCGCGCATGCGGGCGACAGTCGGGTCCGGCTCCGGGATTCGAGGCAGGACGGTGATGTCGGGGACGGTGATCGCAGGCATCGTTCGATCCTTGTCGTTCTGACGCCACGCGTGACGTGGCGCGCAACAGATCGATGATGGGCCCGGTCGTCGCGGCGGCGGCGGACAAGCCTTCGCGGCACCGCCTGGTGGTTCGGCCCGGCGTGCCGGGCCGGAGAACGAGCGGAAACCAGCGCGAAGCGTGCCAATTTCAGGATTCCTCCAGGCACGAAGTGCCACAAACGCGTAGCGTGGCGGGGGCGCCTCGCATTCCTGCCCGCGCCCGAGCCCTCCCGTCGACGGGAGGGCTGGTACCAAGAGGTGTTCGAAATGACGTCTTCCCACTCTCGTTTGCTCATCATTCCGCTGGTCGGCGCCCTGCTGTTTGCGGGCGTCGCTTCCGTCGCGTTCGCTCTGGGCATCGCCTCGAGCGGCTCGCCGGCGGCCCAGGCGGCGCAGGCCACGACGATCCCGGGCCATCCCGAACTCGGGGCCGGCTGGTACGCCCCCGGCCTCGTCCGCGGCGGGGCGCAGCAAGTGGCGATCTCGATTACGAAGATCGACGGCAGCAAGCTCTCGCTTCAGACGACCGACGGCTGGACGAGGACGGTCGACGCAACCGGCGCCGCAGTCACGAAGGGCGGCAAGACGATTGCCCTCACGGACCTCAAGGTCGGCGACCAGATCAGCTTCCGTGAGGCTCGCCAAACCGACGGCAGCTACAAGATCACGACGATCGAAGTCGCCGTGCCGACGGCCTCCGGGACGGTCACGGGCGTCGCTGCCGGCACGGTCACGATCAAGCAATTCGACGGCTCCTCCAAGACGCTGACGCTGACCGGGTCCACGACCTACTCGCAGGGTGGCGCCACGGTGGCCGCCGGTGCGCTCGTCGTCGGCGTGCGAATCTCCGCCCAGGGCACCCTCGACTCGGCCGGCAACTTCACGGCCACCGCCGTGACGATCGCGCCGTCCACCGTCCAGGGCACCGTCGCCAGCAAGACCCCGACGACGATCGTCGTGACGGTCGGCGCCGGCAAGACGGTCACCGTGGACGTTTCGTCCACGACCAAGTACTCGGTCCGCGGCGTGGCATCCGCGACTCTTGCCAACGTCGCCGTCGGCG
>Ga0302323_100000792_pt1 | contig 25609 bp, 26 predicted proteins | sample Fen_T0_3_FD_201950 | JGI IMG/M metagenome (GOLD analysis project Ga0302323, IMG submission 201950) | Peat permafrost microbial communities from Stordalen Mire near Abisko, Sweden - Fen_T0_3 | ecosystem: Environmental > Terrestrial > Soil > Wetlands > Permafrost | place: Sweden: Abisko...
GCCACTGCAGGCTTGGTTGCTGGGGCAAGCCGTGTCCGTCGCTGCGTAGCTGCAGTCACCCGCGCTGCAGGTGCCGGTACTTGCGTACGTCGTTTTGGTGGTCGTATTCTTGCACTTGGCGGCCTGCGGCGTGTTGCACGTGACCGCCGCGCAAGGATCTGTTTTGCACGCGCCGTTGGCGCAGCCAAACGTGCAAGCTTTGTCCGTGGACAGGTAGCTGCAACTGCCGGCGCTGCAAGTCCCGCTCGCGGCGTACTCCGTCAGCGTGTTGGTCGCGGTGCACTTTGCGGCCGGCGGCGTGTTGCACGTCAGCGTGACGCAGGGATCGCTCGTGCAAGCGTTCGATTGGCAGGTGCACGCGATCAGGTGCTCCGCGTAGTCGCAGACGCCCTCCGTGCAGCTTCCGAGCTTGTCGTAGGTCCGGTACTCCTTAGTGCTGGTGCAGCTGGATGCTGGGGCCGCGTCACACACGACGCCGATGCAAGAGTCGACCGGACCTGCGTCGCCGCCCGCGCCCGCACTCTCCGACCCCGCGCTGTCACCAGCAACGCCATTGTCGCCGCCACCTCGACCGCTGCTGCCGACGTGTCCGCCGCTGCTACCGGCGCTTCCGCTGCTACCCGCGCCTCCGCCCGACCCATGCTTGTCAGCGAACTCGCGAGCTGGCGTACTGCACGCGGCGAAGAGCGCCAAAGCGACCGAGATGAATGACCTAGAATGGAGCGGATGCGTCATGGTCGTATTCTCTCGGCGTTTCACAGGCCACCAGATTCCCCTGTCTTGATGGCATCTTGTCACGTTAATCAGCCGCTGAACATCGCCACGCCCCGCTCTAGCGACCAATAGGCTGCAATACAACCCATCGCGTACACGAACGCGCGGGTGGACCAGGCTGGGCGTCGTTTGATGCGTGTCACGAGCCAGCCGACGCTAACGAACAGCGCGATCGCTGCGAGTTGGCCGAGCTCTACGCCGACATTGAAGAATAAGAGTGCCGTTGGCACATGCATCTCGGGCAAGCCCGTCTCGAGCAGTGCTGACGCGAAGCCCATGCCGTGCAAGAGGCCGAACGCGAACGTCACCAGCCAGGGTGCGCGCCGTGCCAGCGAGTCGGTCGGTCTTAGGCACTCGGTGCAGGCCAGCACGATCGAGAGCGCGATCGTCGTTTCCACCGCGGCTGACGGCAAGCTCAGCCAGCCGAGCACGGTGCCCGCCAAGGTTAGGCTGTGGGCCACGGTAAAAGCGCTGATCGCCGCGATTAGCGCTTTGCGCCTCTTTACCAAGATCGTGATCGCCAGCACGAACATCAGATGATCGAAGCCTGTCAAAATGTGCTCGACGCCGAGCCGCGTGTAGTCGAGTGCGATTGGCTTCAGGAAACGCAGCCCGGCGGAGGCCGGAATGCCGTAGACGGTGAGCCTGGGCGAACGGCCGTTGAGCACGCGCAAGAGGCGCGAGCCGTTGCGCCAATCGATCAGCACCGTGACGCTCGACTCACCGCCAGCCAGCCACGGGAAATCGATGCTGCCCACCAGACCGAGCGGGCCGCACTCGAGCAGCGCTCCCCGCTGCTGACAGGATTTGGGGTACCGCGCCGGCTCGCGTAGCCCCTCGAGCGTCTGGGCGGTGGTCCGCCAATCGATGGCGAATTTTCCGTCCGCCACCTCGGTCAGCGTCAACGTCGCGGCATCGAAGGAATGCGCTTCGGCTTCCTTCCCGCACAATACGGCTGAGAGCACGAGCGAGAGCAGGAGCAAAAACAAGGGCCGCATCATCGAGACTTTTCCTCGAAGCGGTAACGCTGCGCGACGGCCTGGGTTGCCCGCTCCACTGCCTTTTGCGCTTCTGCGGCCTGAAAGCCCGCCAGCAATTGTTCGTGCAGCACCGCTGGTGGCGCTAACCCGCCTTGCATCCCATTCACCTTGACCAACAGCAAACGATCGTTCGTCTCGAGCTCGTGCCATTGCCCCGCCGGCAGACTCCGAATCTGGTCGGCGACTGTTGGCCCGAATTCTTGCTCGATTCGCTCACGGTTCACGTTGGCTACCGTGCTGCGCAGGCCGAGCGAGGTGGGCGTCGCGCCTGCCGCGAGTTGACGCTCATACTTGGCACGCAGCTGCTCAGCTCCCGGCTCCTGCTTGGGAAACACCACGTACTCGTGCTCGTAGATCAGCGGCATCTCGTAGTCGCCTCGATGTTGTTCGAGGAATTGCTGCAGGTCGGCCTCGCTTGGCTCGCCGAGCGGCGTCTGCAGCAGTAGGCGCTCGCGCATCTTGCCGATCAGCAGATTGCGGACGGTCGAGTCGTCACGATCCAGCCTTTCGCGCAGCGCCTCACGATACAGTACTTCTTCGGTCTTCCAGTTGGTTAGTACGCCCTCGGCTTCAGCGGGCGTCGCCGCTCGACCCATCTGGTCGTGATAGCGTCGCAACAGATCTGCTTTGAGCGCGGGAGTCAGCTCGATGGCGTGCGCGTCGCCAACGATCAAGCGCTGCACCAACAATGCGGCTGCGGCGATTGCGAAAAAATGCAGTGTGGGCTGGCGCATTAGACGCAAAAATGCTGACGTTTTGGGGCTGGCGATCGGTTGGGTAGCCATGGCAGAGCTCGAGCTGCCCAGGGGTAATCCTTATCCGCGCTGAGGGCTAGGCGACTCCTCGGCGAAGCGCTGCGGTCATCGGTTGCTGACCGCGCGCGGCACAGCTCGGCACAACTCGGGCATCGGGATCCGGACGGCGTGTGGCTCGCCCCACGGAAATTCAGCGAATTCTGGCCGGCACGCCTCGTGCTTAAGGGGGGGATGGCAAAGCACCACGCTCGTTGGACCGGGATGGCTATCGGGCTCTTGGGGGCCTTCGGGCTTTTGGCAACCTTTGCCGGTTGTTCCGGTTCGGTCTCGAACGGCGACGGCTGCAACTACAACGGCAAGCAGTACGTCGTGGGCGATAGGTTCCCTGCTAACGACGGTTGCAACCAGTGCTCGTGCGGCGCGCGAGGCGAGGTGCAATGTACGCTGATCGGCTGCGAACCCGAGCCAGACAGCGGCCCTTATTGCGATGTCGGGGGCAAGCGTTACGCGCCCGGACAAGAAGTATCCAACGACGGTTGCAGGACTTGCGTCTGCTCGAGCTCTGGTGAGGTTGCTTGCCCCCTGCATGTTTGTCTGGACGCAGGCTCGTCTTGTGATTCGCTCGTCAGCGAGCTCTCGGCCACGCTGTCCAGCGTCCAAATGTGCACGTCGGCGGCCGACTGCGGTCAACCGATCTTGGGCTCGAGCTGCGGCTGTACGCGCGACCTGGTTGCACGGAAAGATGCCGATCTTTCGTCGTACCTGGCGCAGCGAGCCAAGCTCTCCGAGCTCGGTTGTGCGAGCGAGGGGGGCTCGACCTGCGACTGCCCCGTCGCGCAGGGCTTTGATTGCATCAACAACGTGTGTAGTTGGAACTACCTGAACGTCGAGCCGCCGCCCGATCCCACTTGCGAGCCCTACGATGCGGCTGAACTGTGCGTGCGAGGCACGGCGACCGCTGACGGTGAGTCGATCGCGGCCGGCGATCCGCTCCAGATCACCGTGCGCAGCTCGGGTTGCCTATCCAGCAGCTGCTCCAAAGTGGTCGAGGCATCGTGCACGATTGCCTCGAACGCCGCGTTCGACGTCAAAGCCAATTTCTGCGTGGCGAATACGGCCAAGCCAGGCCAAGGTTGCACCGATGATTGCGGCACCGCCCACGCGGATTGTAGCTTCGGTCAACCTCTGACGGCTGGTGAACACCAAGTGAAGCTCGGCTCGATTGCCGTCGGCTTCCAAGTGCCCAGCAAACTGCCGATCGGCGGTTTGTGCGCGAACACTCGCTAGTCCGCGGGGGCTCGCTGGTCACCCTCAGGTGAGCGACCGATCACGACCGCCAGTGCGAGACGTTCGGAGACGGGAACCGCTAGCTGCGGCGGGCTTCGCCAGGCTCGTCGGATGCCGGCTGGCCGGCTACTCGATTGGACGGCTCGGGCCGGTTACCTGCGCGGGCACCCGTCCCCCGCGAGCTGGGATCGTTGGCGCGCTCGATCAAGCGAGACTGCCGCGTTCGATACGCGCGAGAATCGCACCCAGAAGCCAGCACTCAGTACTATAGGAAACATGGCTAAGGCCTGGTATGGACCCAATGCGCGCGGCTCGTTCGTGCGCGTACGTCCGGCGTCGTGCGGTGGCGCTAAATCCGGCGCTCGCGCGGCCGTTGCTAAGGAACACATGGCCTGCGACATGATCTCGACGCAAGGTGCGGTCTTCGCACTGTGGGGCAAGCCCGAACTCAAAGACATCGACCGCGTGAAGGCGGAAGTGGAAGCAGCGGCGGCCACCTGCGGTCATCCAGTCATTTATGTCACTCGTGTTCCGGAGAGCGCTCCGGCGCCCGACGCGCAAGTGCGCGCCCATCTCGATCAGCTGATGCCCGGCATTTTGAAAGCGTGCTCGACCTATCACGTCGTGCTCGAGGGTGCGGGCTTCGGCGCGGCGATGAAGCGCGGTATCTTGACGGGCATGTTTCAGTTGAGTTGGCGTCGGAAGACCTTCTTCGTTCACGCGAAGGTGACCGAGGTCGCCATTAGCGTGCCTTTGGAACAGCGCCCGGCGGTGGCCGGGCTGCTCGACGCAGCTCAGACGCGCGGCCTGCTCGGCGCACGCTAGCGGACGTCTGCGAGGCGCGCGCGGTCTGTTCGAGATCGTCAAAGCGGTCCTAGAAATGTCGACGTTTCTGACCGGCTAGAAAAGCGTGCTTTGGCCGCTTTGGCTGCGAGCACTATAGTGCCCGATGGATTCCGAAGGCGCCGGCGACCACGAGCTACGACAGACTCGGCTCTCCAAGTTCGGTCGCGTGCTGGCTTTGGTGAGCCTGAGCTACATCGTTCTGAATTTTTCCGCGTCGCTCTGGCTGCACCGCATGGCGCACAATCGCAGTAGCGCTCCGCTGCTCGTGGCGAGTCTCGCGTTCGCCGCGCTTTGGCTGCTCTTGCGGGGAGCTCCCAGATCGCCTCGGTTCGTCCGGGTGGTCGAGCTCTCCACGTTGTTCGTGGGCACCGCGGCGATCGCGGCGATCGCGCCAATCATGGATCTTATCGCAGAGCCCGACATGATCGTGCGAAGTCTGCTGATCGACGTGCTGCTCGTGTACGCGGTCTATGTACCGTCCAGTGCACGGCACACGCTGCTGGTCGCGGCGCTGATGACAGTCCCTCTGCTGGGATCCATCTTCGTCGCGTTCCGCGCTTGGGACCCCGCGCTGTATGATCCACCGGCGGCCACTTGGCCCAAGATGCAGGTGGGTGAGATGGCTGTCCCAGCGACACTGATGAGCACGGTTTGGTGGGGGATCGCCGTAGCCATGGCCGCAAGTTTTTCGCAAACGGTCTACGGCCTGCGCAAGGCGGTCAGCGCGATTCAGAAGCTCGGTCAGTACACGCTCGAGAAAAAGCTGGGCGAAGGCGGGATGGGCGTGGTTTATCGCGCCTCGCACGCGATGCTGCGCAGGCCCACTGCCGTCAAGCTGCTCTTGCCGGATCGGGCCGGCAAAGAGGCTCTAATCCGCTTCGAGCGCGAGGTTCGGCGTACTGCAATGCTCACTCACCCGAATACCGTGACCGTCTTCGACTATGGTCGCACGACCGACGGCGTCTTTTACTATGCGATGGAGCTTTTGGAGGGAGCCAACCTCGATGAGGTCGTCGAGGTGGATGGTCCGCAGCCGGAGGAGCGGGTCATTTATCTGCTGGAACAGGCGGCGGGATCACTCGCCGAGGCGCACGACGCGGGGCTGATTCATCGCGACGTCAAACCAGGCAACATCCTGGTCGTCGATCGCGGAGGCATTTCGGACTTGATCAAGGTCGTCGATTTTGGCCTCGTGAAAGACGTTGGTTCCAAGTCGACCATGGAGGGAGGTTCCGAGGTCGCGCTGACCATGGCCAACACGATCACCGGTACGCCGCTGTATCTCGCGCCCGAGACGCTGATCGCGCCGGAGAGTGTGGACGGGCGGGCGGACCTATACGCGCTGGGTGCGGTCGGGTATTGGCTATTGACCGGCACGCACGTTTTTATCGGCAATTCAGTGGTGGAGGTGTGCGCGCATCACCTGCACACCACGCCGGAGGCGCCATCCGTTCGGCTCAACGCGCCCGTCAGCGCGGATTTCGAGTCGCTGCTGCTCGCCTGTCTCGCCAAGCGACCCGAGGATCGCCCAGCTTCGGCGCACGTGCTGCTCGAGCGTCTGCGCGCGTGCTCCGCTGCGGGCCGCTGGACCAATGCGCGAGCTGCGCAATGGTGGGCGAGCCATCGCCACCAGCTGATTTCTGGGGGTGCGCCCGTCTCGAGCCCGCCGGTCGACTCTTCGGGTCCGCTTCTCCTCACGCGCGTCGCTGATTGACGGCGTGCGCCTGCGCTCAGGGACTCACTGACTGCTCCCAGAAGACGACCTGCCGCTCGCGCTTGGCAACGAACGACACTCCGCCGTCTTGGGAGATGACGACGGCCAGACCGTCGGGGTGATCGTTCACGAAGCGATACGCGGCGCGGTGGCGAGTGCCGACATTTTCGACGTCTTCTGGTTGGCGCGCCTGGCCCTCGGTGTCAACTGCGCGCCAAACTTGCTCCGGGGTGGGCAGTTCGGCGGACACCTCGGCGCCGAAGCCGAGGACACCGAAGCGCTTGTCGAGGACGAGTGCGCCATCGATGGCGGTGAGGTTCGCCAGCACGCGGCTTTGTTCGAACACCGCTTGCTCGAGTTCTTCGAAGCGGGGGCTTTGGTTCGAGGCAAAGTCGAGCCAGCCTACTGAATCTTTCGAAGTCGTAGCGGCCACGGCTTCCAGGATCTGAAACAGCAGCGTCCGGTAGCGGTGCGAAGGCTCGTCTTGAGCGAGCGAGTATTTGAGGCGGAGGCCGCGCCGTGGCGCGGGCCCCGCGCCGCCCCGCGTGTCGACGATCAGGATCAGCCCGCCGTGGCGCGCGCCTCGGATCAGCTGAATCGCGCGTCGTAGCATCTGTTGGGCGACTTTTCCGATCAATGAATGCTCGACCGACGTCGGCGAGGCGACGCGCGCCTGCATTGCGGCGTGCTCTTCCTGGATCACTTGGCGCTCGCGGGCGAACATCGCGGGTAGCCAATTCGAGTCGAACACATCCAGCGCGGCATCCACCAGCAGTCCACGCTCGAGGGCACCGATCAGCTGACCCGCACAACGCACCGCGAGCTGTCCTGGAGCGGTCACGTGGATGATAGGATCGTAGGTCCAATTCGGCACGACGCTGCGACCACCCCAAGTCGGAGCAAGCCAGGCCGGACCAGAATGAGCCACCCCCCAGATGCGCAGTTTGCCTTGTTCGGCGTGGGCCGCGATCAATGCCGTTTCGAACGGCACCGCGGGCGCCAAACGACGCAGCTCGTCGGCATTCAGTGGTCGACTGCGATCGAACCTGAGCCGAAGAACGCCTTGATTCGGGGCACCCGTTTCGGGCAATTGCTCGGCTGCGGTGAGCAGCAGCCGAAAGCGCGTCGAGCGCGCCTCTTCGACGGTCAGTGAGGCTTGAAAAGCGGCTGACAATGCGTCGTCGAGCAGGACCTGTGGCAGCGCCAAGCGTGTCGCCGCGGGCCAGTGCGCCTCGACGTAGCGAGCCAGGTCTGGCGGGTAAACACTGGGCCGGTGCATGCCCACAGTATGACAGCGGAGCGCTCTCGATTCAGCCCAGAATCGTGAGCACGATGCCAAGCACGATGCCGAAGACAGGCCCCAGCTTTTTCCGGCCGTTGGTCTCTTTGAACAAGAACACACCCGCGGCGAAGGCGATCAAGGTGCTCCCTCGGCGAAGGCTGGACACCAGTGAGATCAAGCCGCCCTTGTCGCGCAGCGCGGAAAAGTAGGCAAAATCCGCGCACAGCAGGCAAAGCGCCAAGAGCAGCATGCTGAAGCGAAATTGAAAGCGCTGTTCGGGGGCCCGGTTCGCCCGGCGCGTTCGCCGGGCGAACCAGCCAACACTCGCAAGCGGAGCGAACAGCACCAAGAGGTAAATCGAGAACCAGGCTTGCACCGTGGCTGGCGCGAGTCCGAGCTTGCCCAAAAGTAACTTGTCGTACAGGCCGCTGGCCGCGCCAAACAGCGTACCCACGATCAGGTACCCCACCCAGCGGTCGCGATGAAAATGCACGCCTTCAAGCCGCCCGACCGCTGACAAGCCGAGGAGGGACAGTAACGTGGTCGAGATCCCCAACACTTGGAGCAGCGAAGGCCGTTCTGCGAGCAGCACGATCGCGGCAGCGAGCGTCCACAGTGGGCTCGTGGCGCGTATCGGCGCAGCCAGCGAGATGGGCAGGTGCTTCACGGCCAGGTACGTGCAAAGCCAGGACGCCGCGACGATCGCCGCTTTGAGGAGCAGCTGCGCGTGACCGAGCCAGCTCAGCTCTGGAACGAGTAGGCTTGCTGCCAGAGCGTTCGGCGAGAGGCGTTGCACCAAGAGCAGGGCGGACCAAACGCAGGCGCAGGTGCCGGTGCTGACCAGCAGGACGGGCAGCACCGGGTTGTCGCGCAGGGCATGCTTTTGACAGGTGTCATAACAGCCGAGAAACAGGGCCGAGGTGAGGCTGAGCGGAGCCCAGTGCATGGCGGGGCGCGATGCGTACTCGGTGCGGCTCGCTGAAGCCAGCGTTTACTTCGTGCCCTCGACATCCCGCAAGGGTTAGCAACGATCTCACTCCGTCTTCGACTTTCACCCCAGAAATTCCCGTGCTGTCCGTCGCCGGCGCGCGGCCGACGAGTTTCGGTCCCTCTCATCGGGGCTGGCCGACGTCGTGTCGACATATCGGTCTCACTCCCCCGCCGGGCAGGGCATGCCCCTTGCACCGCAGCTGCTAGCTCGCATCGATTTACGACGCGCAGCCGAAGGATCTGACCATGATAAAATCAGCGATTGTGTTGTCCGCACTGACCTTGTCGAGTGCTGCCCTTGCGGATACGAGCGGCTATTGGCTGAACGCCACGGGCCAGGTCGTTCGCGACGGCGCCGGCACGTGTTATCACAACAACACTTGGACGCCGGAAAAGGCCATTCCAGGTTGTGACGGGGTGCCCCTGGTTCAGCTCGTGCCGCAGGCCCTAATGCCGATCGCCGTTGCCCCGCTGGACAGCGACCAAGACGGAGTGAGTGATGACCTAGACAAATGCCCGAGCACGCCGGCTGCTGCTGTTGTCGATGCCGCGGGTTGTCCAAAGCGGCTCGAACGAAATTTCATCAGCTATTTGGACGTGAAATTCGGCTTTGGGAAGCACGACATCGAAGGTGACGCGCACGCCGAAATTCGCAAGGTGAGCACTTTCATGAAGCAGTACCCGTCCGTGAAAGTCACCGTGGAGGGCTACACCGACGACACTGGGCCGGCCGAGTTCAACCGAGTGTTGTCGAGGGAGCGTGCGGACGCGGTGATCGCCGCGTTGGTCGCGGACGGCGTCAGCGCTAACCGCCTCAGCCCCGCCGCCTACGGAGAGACCCACCCAGCTGCGACCAACGAGACCGCCGCCGGACGCCGTGAGAATCGACGTGTCATGGCCTACGCACAAGCCGATACCGTCGTGCTCGAGATGAAGCCGGCGCAATAGCGGCCGCCCACAGCGCCCCGAGGGTGCCATGTCAGCCGGCGCTCAGTGCCCGCCGAAGCGCCACAGTGCGCGCTCGGCGACGCATGAGTGTCACGCACGTTCGAGCTCGAGTTGGGCACTTTAGGCAACTGGGTGTCGCGACTCGCGCTCAGGAACACGTGGCCTTCGGCGTCGCTGTCGTCGTGGCGGGTAAAACGCTCGTTGGAAGAACCTGCCAACCAACCGTCCGCGACGCCGAAGGCTGGGACGCGGCGCGCCGTAGCGCGTGACCATCAACAAGCAGCAAGGGCCCGCGAATGGCTAAGTCGCTCGATCTCGCGCCCGAGGCATCCCGGCTCTCGAGATTCGTTACATCGTGGCGTGCGAAATCGGCAACGAACCCCGGTCGCACTCCGGAGACGCCGCTCGCCGATGAAAATGATACTGTGCGATCACAATATCATTTCTGCGCGGCCCGGTGTTCATCGTCGGACAAGCCTTGAGCCAGCCAAAGTCCACACAGAACGATGTGACCAATCCTGAGTCCCGGCTGGCGTCGTTGCTCCTCAGTTACATACCCGCAGTATGCGCCTTCGTCGCGCCTCACCATCCGGGCGCCTCGACCGCGATCTTCGACCGACTGAGCCATTCGCGGGCCCTAACCAGCGCGGGCGTGCGCGCCGGGTTGACCGGGTTGAGCTGTGCGGCGTGGCAGAGCATGCTTCGTTCCCGATGACCGCAAGACGAAATGACGACCTCGACGATCGCGACAATCTCGACAAGGCCACGCCTCGCCGTACGCCTGAGCAGGTGGCCGTGGCGGAAGAGAACGTGCGCGGTATCCTTGCGTTTCTCGGTGAGGATCCGGCGCGCGAGGGGCTGCTCGATACGCCCGCGCGCGTCGTGCGCGCGTATGCCGAGCACTTTTCCGGGTATGCGCAGGATCCGGCAGAGCACCTAGCGAAAACGTTCGAAGAGGTAGAGGGCTACGACGAGCTGGTGCTAGTGAGTGACATCGAGTTGTTTAGCCATTGCGAGCATCACATGGTGCCGTTCGTGGGCAAGGCGCATGTAGCGTACATTCCGAATGGGCGTGTGGTGGGGTTGAGCAAGGTCGCGCGTGTGGTGGATGTCTTTGCCAAGCGATTGCAGGTGCAGGAGAAGCTGACCAAGCAGATCAGCGACGCGATTCAGTCGCACCTGCAGCCGCAAGGCGTGGCCGTGATCTTGCAGTGTCAGCACTTTTGCATGTGCTATCGCGGCGTAAAAAAGCCTGGTTCCTGGACCACGACCAGCAAGCTTCACGGCATATTCTTGGCCGATGCGGCCGCCCGGATGGAGCTCTTCACGCTGATTGGCCTGAAACGTCAGATCGGTGGGCAGGGCATTTGAGCGCGCTGGCCGCGATCGACATCGGTACGAACTCGGTACGGCTTCTCGTCACCGATTCGGCGGGGCGCGAGCTCGAACGGTCGATGCGCATGACGCGTTTGGGTCAGGGCGTCGACGTGGCCGGCGAGCTTCTGCCGGAAGCGATCGCGCGCACCGTCGCCGTGCTGGCGGAGTACGCTGCGCGAATGCAGGCGCATGGCGTGGCTCGTGTGCGGGCGGTGGCCACTAGCGCTGCCCGCGATGCGCGCAATGGCTCCACGTTCTTCGACGCGGCGGAACGCACCCTCGGCGTGCGACCGGAGCTGCTGAGCGGCGACTCCGAGGCGCGCCTGTCGTTTTACGGTGCGACTCTGGGCTTGCGCAGGAGCGACGGCCCGTTTCTGGTCATCGATCTGGGCGGTGGTTCGACCGAATTCGTGCTCGGCAGCCAGCATCCGGAAGCCGCAATTTCGTTGCAAATGGGCTGCGTGCGCATGACCGAACGACATTTGCACGCCGATCCTCCGACGAGCGACGAGCTGCGCGCGTGCCAGAGCGATGTGCGCCGCGAACTCGCCCGGGTGCGCGCAGCGATGGACGTGACGAAGGCGCGTCGCGTGGTCGGGCTGGCGGGCACCGTGACCGCGCTTGCTGCCATGCAACTCGGACTCACGCATTACGACGCCACTCGCACGCATCACAGTCATCTAAGTGCCACCGAAGTATCGACGCTCACTGCTCGCTTGGCCGGCGCGAACGTGGCCGAACGGCGCGGATTGCTCGTGGAGCCTGCGCGCGCGGAGGTGATCGTGGGCGGCGCGGTCGTGCTCGAGCTGATCATGAGCGAGCTGGGGCTCCCTGAGCTGCTCGTTAGCGAATGCGATATTTTGGACGGCTTGGCGGCGTCCCTCAATTAGGGCTTCGGCGAAAGTGCGAGCACGAACGCGAGCGAACCGAAATAGTTGCCGCCTTCGTTGTCGTTGGTCATGGTCCAGTGGAACGCGGAAGCGGCCACGGTGCCGGCAGCGGGCAGGTGACGCTCGGCAGAGAAGATATTGGCCCAGCCGAGCGGGTAGGGATTAGGCGGATTGACCACGCTGACTTGATCTTCATCGAAGCCTTGTGGCCAGGAGTCAATCACTGGCCTGTCGACGGTCGTGTCGGGTGAAAGTCCTGCGACCAGCAGACAATTGGGCACCGTGGTCGTGATCGCCGGAGTTGCGGTGACTACCTTCGTGCCGTTCATGCCTTCCTTCAGCAGGGAATATTCATAGGCGTTGACCGGACTGCTCGGGTTCACGCCGCGGTAAACCGACAAAAGCCCCTGAACGCCGTTGCCGCTGCCGGCGGGGTTGATGTCGCTAAACACGATCGGATCCGGCTCGTTGTTGCCGGCAAACTTGTAGATCAGGTAGCTGCCTTGCCCGTCCGTGCCGTAATCGGCGTGTTGGTCCAAGAGTGTCCAGCCGGCCGCGCTCAGGGTGTTGCCAGACAAATTCGAGAGCGAATGATCGGAGCCGAAAAAGACCAAAATCAAATCGCCGGCGGCGGTGCCGTTGGGTTTAGTGAAGCTCGCGTTGGCCAAGTGCGCGCTCGCGTCGTCATTGCCGGACGCAGAATCGTGGAACACCGAGAAGCCAACGCGCGTCGGGCCGCTGGTGCCGCCACCCGCGGCCCCGGCGAGCCCATTGCCAGCGGCGCCGCCGCTGCCACCCGCGCCGCTGGTGCCGCTACCCCCCGCGCCGCTGCCACCCGCGCCGCTGGTGCCGCCGCCCCCCGCACCGCTCTTGCCGCTGGTGCCACCGGTCGAACTCGCTCTACCGCCATTTGCGCCGCTGCCGCCGTTGTCGCTGCTCGTTCCTGCCTCACCGCCGCTGCCAAAGTCACCCGCAGCGCCTGCGTCACCGCCCGCGTTGACGTTACCGCCACTGCCGACGCGACCAGCCGCGCCGGCCGTGCCGCCCGCACCTGCACCCCCGCCCGTGCTGGCGCGTTGGTAGTCCTCCGTCAGTCCGGCGATTTGTGCGCAGCCAAGGGCCGCTGAGGCCAGGCCAAACCAGGCCGCCAACTGAATCGCTCGTGACCGCTTCATGTAGACGCCCGATCATATCGGCGTGGGTGCCAGCAGGCAATTCAGTCGCGCGTGTACTTGGGCGCCGAGAGCTTGTGGGCGGATAGGGCCGCGGGTTTCGAGGCGGCGGGCTTGTTCGGCAGGCTGGGGTTTTTCGCGCTGGCGAGGGCCTTGGTCGCGGACGTCGCGCTGTGCGCAGACGCGGCTGGCGGAGGAGCGACCTGCTCGGCTGGAGCCGAGGCGGCTGCGACCACGCTAATGGGCGCAGCTGAGTCGAGCTTGGGCGCCGTGGAACTGCCGGCGCGACTCGCGGCCGTAGGCTCGATTTCGCTGCTGGGAGCGTCAGCTGGTGCGTGCGAACGCAGTGCAACAGCTGCGACGACCCCAATGGCCGCTAGCGCCGCGGCGCCCAGGCTGAGCGCGAGCACGTTCTTGCGTCGGGAGGTGTCGCTGAGTGTGCTCTTGCGATCGAAGCCGGTGCCGGGAGCGGTCCGCGCAACCATCGTCGCGGCAGTGGGTGCCGGCTGGGCTGTGCGAAGCAGCGCGCCGGTCGAATCCGGACCGAGCGGCGCGCCGAGGTAAGAGGTTTGAGCAACGCCGAGCGACTCGGCGAGCGCGTGGACCAATTCACTGGCGCTGCGGAAACGAAGAGCCGTGTCCACGTTCGTGGCGCGATGGAACCAGGCGTCGAACGCGGGTGGAAGCGCGTGCCCGACCTGCGCGGCGCGACGCACTGCGCTGTCCGTGGCACCCTTGCTGGTGTGGACCACGAAGCTGATCGGATTGTCGAAGGTCTCCGCCTCGCTGTGCCAGTAGGCGAAGCCAACTAGCAGCGTGTACGCAATCAAGCCCAATGCGTACAGGTCCGTGGCTGCGCTCACGGTCTGCGCTAGTACTTGCTCGGGCGCCATATAAAGCGGTGTGCCCAAGCCACGCGTCGCGTTCGCGCCGCTGCCCGCTTCGGTGACGACCTTGGAAATCCCGAAATCCAAGATCTTGACGCGGGGCGTGCCGTCCTCACGGTGGGTGAGGAACAAGTTCTCCGGCTTGAGATCGCGATGAACGATGCCGGCCGCGTGCGTCTTATCGAGCGCGCTCGCGACCTGTCTCAAATACGTGACGACCTGCTCACCGTTGAGCCGGCCGGCGCGCTCGACCACTTTGGCGAGGTCCTCGCCATTGAGCAACTCCATCACCAGAAACGGCATGCCCGTGGCATCGTCGATGCCGGCGTCGAATACATCGACGATGTACTCGGACTCGACATTGGCCGTGATGCGCGCTTCCATCTGGAAGCGCTCGCGCAGTTGGCGATTGGCGAGCAGCTCTGGCAGCATCACCTTGAGCGCGCGACGCCGCTGCGTTTCGAGGTGCACGACCTCGAACACCGCGCCCATGCCTCCCGCGGCGATCCGCCGGAGCACGCGGTAACGCCCCGCGAACACGGATTGGGATGCTAGATCGATCTGCCCGAGCACACTCCAGAGCCTATCACGCCTGACGGCGGTCGACGCCCTTGCCAAGGCTCTAGGCAATGGGCGACTCTTGACGAATGGCGACGAGGCCGCTGGCTCTTGGATGTGTGTTATCGGTCGCGTGCACGCTGCTGGTGTCGGTGGCTTCCGCACAAGATAGCGCCACCGCGGGCGCCTTGTTCGAGAAGGGCGTCGCGGACATGGAAGCGGGGCGCTTCGAAAGCGCGTGCCCGGCAATCGAAGAGAGCCAGCGCATCGACCCGCGTCCAGGCACGCTGTTTACGCTCGCGGAGTGCCACGCGCGTTGGGGCAAGGTGGCGAGCGCCGCTGCGCAGTACCAAGAATACGTAGATTTGGTATCGCGCCTCACGCAAGATCAGCAGCAGCGACATCAAGCGCGCGCGGACATCGCGCGCGCCCAGCTGAGCAAACTCAAGCCCAGCGTGCCAACCCTCACGCTCGTGTTGCCGACGGACGCGCCGCCGGGCACGTTCGTGACGCGCAACGGTGAGGTGCTCAAAGGCGTTGCGCTCGGCCTGCCCTTGCCGGTCGACCCCGGGGAGTACGTGATCGTGACGCACGTTCCGGACGGAGCCGAGCACGAAACTAAAGTGACGTTGCAGTTGGGTGAGGCCAAGCGCATCTCGCTCGAGACGAGCAAACCAGTGAGTGCGCCGGTCGCGCCGCTCGGCCCGGTCGCGGTGCCGCCGCTGAGCCCGCCGAGCACGAACGTCGAGGCCGAGCGCGCGGCAGCGCGCGGCAGCCGCAACCGGACCGCTGCGTACGTGGTGGGTGGTATCGGTTTGGCCGGCATTGCCGTCGGCTCCGTCACGGGCATCCTGGTCCTCGGCAAAAAGCAGACGGTGAGCGACAATTGCACGGGCAACAGCTGCAACGACGTGGGCCTGGCCGCCGCGCACAGCGGCAAAAATCTGGCGAGCGTCAGCGATGTCGGCTTCGGCGTCGGCATCGCGGGCTTGGCCGTCGGCGCGATCTTGCTGCTCACCGGCGGTCCCGAGCCTGCTGCAGCCGAACACACCCGCGCAGCGCGCTTACAACCGGTGTTCACGAGTCAGGACGGCGTGGTCAGCGCGGGCCTGTTTCGCCGCTGGTAGGGGAAGAGCCAAAAATAGTTCGCAACCCGAGCAATCGGCGCACCGACCTCCAGGGCAACAACGAGGTCGACCATGCCCAATCCCATTTCATCCGCTCCGAACCAATCGCTGCTTCCCACCGAGGGGGATCCCGACAGCCTCGCGTGCGTCAATCCCTCAGCCACCGCCGCGGGCCCAAGCTCTTCCGCGCTTGCAACGCCCCCAGCGCTCGAAGCCGCGAATGGCGAGTCGGTCCGCCCGGAAATGAGTCGCGCCACGGCCGTCGAAGGCCTGGTCTCACAGTTCACCAAGCCGTCAGCGACGGGCACGGCGGTCGGGGTCGAGGAGGGCTTCTACAAGCATCAGCAGCAGTCGACCGATGGTGAGTTCGAGCGTGGCTCGATGGGCCTCTACAACCTGCAAAATCCGGACGGTTCAGGTGCCACCGCGCTCGAGTTGTCGATCCAAAAGGGCCAAGACAAGAACGTTCAAGTAACCGTTGCACGTTCGAACTTCGCGATCGATATGTGCTCCGGGTTTGGGCTTTCGTTGTCTGGTGACGTCGGCGTCTTTCGAGCCAACATCGGCGTCCACAATGACGACGGCAGCGTTGGGCACAACATCGGGCTGATGGCGGAGGCGGCCGGCCTCGAAGCGACTGTCACGACCCCGGTTGCCAGCGTCACGCTTGGCGCAAGCGTCTCCGACGGCATCGCGGGCAGCAGTGGCGTCCGCGATGCCGACCACGATGGCAAGCCCGAGTACTGCGCGAAGGTGTCGATCCCGGCTTTCACGGTCGGCGCTTGCCTGGAGCGGTTTTGGTAACCGCCAAGGCAACCGCGCACCAGTGTGTGAGTACACGATTGCGATTCGGGCTGACCCACGGCAGCATCAGCTTCTACGCCCGCCCCGACTTTCCCGAGCTAATCTACCGGCTCGAGCTGACGCGCCCGACCGAGTGATTGTCGGCTTGGCGGCGATCCTCCGCGGTGTCATGGTCGAGGCGCACCATGCCCTTGATGATCGCTTTCGATAACAGCTACGCTCGCCTGCCCGAGCGCTTCTTTGCCCGAGTTTCGGCGACGAAAGTCGCCCAGCCGCGGATAGTCAAAGTAAACCACGCGCTCGCTGAGCAACTGGGACTCGATCCCAGTGTGCTCGAGTCGGCGGATGGTGCTCAGGTCCTGGCCGGCAACGTGCTGCCCGAAGGAGCAGCGTCGATTGCGCTCGCCTACGCGGGTCACCAATTTGGCGGTTTTTCACGGCAGCTCGGCGATGGCCGGGCGATTTTACTGGGGGAGGTACTGGATCGGAACGGCGCGCGTCGCGATGTTCAGCTGAAGGGGGCGGGGCGCACGCCGTTTTCGCGCCAAGGCGACGGCCGCGCGGCGCTGGGCCCGGTGCTTCGCGAATACATCGTGAGCGAGGCAATGGCGGCTTTCGGCGTGCCCACCACTCGCGCGCTGGCCGCGGTGACGACGGGCGAGACGGTGCTGCGCGAGCAGCGCTTGCCGGGCGCGGTGCTCACGCGCGTGGCCGCGAGTCACATCCGCGTTGGAACGTTCGAGTTTTTCGCCGCGCGTGACGATCGTGAGGCGCTCTCCCTGCTAACTAAGTACACGCTCGCTCGTCACTACCCACTCCGAGGCCAAGAACAAGAAAATGCCGCGAGCCAAGCCTTGCGGCTGTTGGACAGCGTAATCGAGGCGCAAGCATCGTTGGTCGCGCGCTGGCTCGGTCTCGGTTTCGTGCACGGCGTGATGAACACGGACAATACCGCGATTTCGGGTGAAACCATCGACTATGGGCCGTGCGCCTTCCTCGATGAATACGATCCGGACAAAACGTTCAGCTCGATTGATCGCAACGGGCGTTACGCTTTCGGCAATCAACCGAAGATCGCTCTCTGGAACTTGGCGCGCTTCGCCGAAACGCTACTGCCGTTGATCGCCGACAAGGAAGACGTCGCCGCACGCTTGGCCAGCGAGCGCTTGGAGCGCTTTCCCAATCTCTTCGAGGCGGCTCAGTCTCGGGTAATGAGACACAAGCTCGGCCTTTCCAGTGAAGACGCGGGCGACACACCACTGATTGACGATCTGCTGCAGCGACTCGCGCTGAACCACGTCGACTACACGGTCTTCTTTCGTGCGTTGTGCAGCGCCGCCGAAGATCCCGCGGCCGACGCCGGGGTTGCCTCACTGTTCGACGATCCGTCGGCATTTCACGGCTTCGCTGAGCCCTGGCGGCGACGGCTGCAGCTGGATCGCGTAGCGCCTGAAGCGCGAGCGCGCGCCATGCGCCTGGTGAACCCCGCGATCATCCCGCGCAATCATCGCATCGAGCAAGCAATCGTGGCCGGAGTGAGCGGCAATTTCGAACCGTTCGAGACGCTCGTGCGCGCGCTCGCGCAGCCTTACCAGGACCAGCCGGAGTTCACCCATCTGGCTGAGCCGCCACTCGTTAGCGAGCGGGTGAACGCAACCTTCTGCGGAACCTAAGCGGTCGGGGCGAAGACTTGCCCTGGTAACTAGTTGCCGGTTGCTGGTAACTGGTCGTTCGTCACTGTGTTGGGCGCGGCAAAAAGCGCGCAAATGCCGACTGGCATGAGGTGCATCCGGAGCCAAAAATTCAGCGAATTTTGGCTCAAAGCGGGCCGTGTGGATCGACCCTCCGCTGAAGACTTCAATGTCAAGACCATGGGGCAGGTCTCGACGAACCCGGCCTACGTGAGACCGTCACTGCGCGGCCTGAACCTGGACTTCATCGATCAAGGGACAGACGGCGTGGCGCTCTATCGCGCCGCATTGGGCACTCCGGGGACGCTCGTTTCGCTGAAGCTCGCGGGCGCGTCGCAGTTGCTGGGTCCCGTCGCTGGCGACCGGTTCACCTTGCTTGGCAATCAGCGCAGCTTTCAAAGCCTCTCGCTGCTCGCCGTCCCGCGTTGAGGCCGCTACTTGGCGATCGATACGCGCTGCTCACCGATACACGGTCAGCGACCGGTCAGCGACCGGTCAGCGACCGATCAGCGACCGATCAGCGAACGCAGCGCACCCGCTGTGGATCCTCGTGATCGGTCTCGTTTGACGTTCCGTCGCGGAAATTCACGGTCCAGGCGGCCTGCCCGCTGTCGCTGGACGGCGACGACGACCAGTACACTTCACGCACTGTATCCGAGAAGGCCTCGGCGTTGATTGTCGGCAGGGTGTGCGATTCATCGCTCAGCTCAACGAGCGAAAACAGTTCGGCGATCGACGGTAAGCGCCAGCCGCTTCCCAACAGCGACAGAGTTCTGCAGAACTCGTTGGCATCGTGCCAGGAATATTTGCCCGGCGCGGTCTCCTCTTGCCAGACCAAGCCGCAGCAGGACGAGGTGATGGCGCCACTGCCGACGTATTTGTAGCCGGGTTGCGCGCATTCAGCGTTGCCATCGCACGCCGCACACTTGTCGACGGCAGCGGGATCCCACGCGCACTCGCCGCGCGCCGAACTCCCGCCCATGGCGGCGGAGCCCCCCATGGCGGGGCCCCCGCTGTGACCGCCGGTGCTGCCCGCGCCGCTGGTGCCGCTGGCGCCGCTGGCGCCACTGCCCCCGCTGCTCGTCCCAGGCCCGTCCCCGATGCCTCCAGCTTCGCCGCCTGCGCCCGCGCTCTCGTTCCCGCCGACTCCGCTTTGACCGTCGTCCTGACCGCTCTGGCCGGCTTGACCGCCGCTCTGGGCGGCTTGATCGCCGCGGCCTCCGATTTCTCCGTCTTGACCCGCAGCGCCCTGAGGCCTCGAGGGGTTGTCGCTGCCGCCGCAGCCCACGGACAACAGAATTGCGACAAACGATGCGTTCACTAGCTTGGAAGGAATGAAAATCAAAGTGTCTGCCTCACCGTGGCGAGAGCTTCCAAGGTGCCTGATCGAATTGGTCGCGTAGGTTTCTCGAGCGCGTCAGCCAGGGCTCGGTGCGCGAGCAGAGTGGGGGCGATCTCAGGTTTCGCAACGCACCCCGAAGCCGCGCGAAATGCCTCGCGCAACCGCGCGCCTAAAGGGCACCCGAGCAAGCGCGCGCAGTCAACGTGCTCCCGGAGTCGCACACGCCTGGTGTTTCCCCGTCTGAACTGCAGCTGCTGCTCGAGCATTCTTTGCCGGATGAGCACGCGGCCCCGTTGGGCTTCGTCGCCTCGCACCGTTGAAGCGCGTCGCAATAGCTTTGCGCGTCGCACAGGTCGGGCGTGTCCTGGCATGGCCCCGAGGACTGCTGTGCAACACATGCGCCGCCGGCGCAGAATGCGCCGGGGATGCAGTTCGTCACGCCGTCCTGGCACGGCGCGCCGACGGCTGCGTACGGCTGGCAGCTGAGCGCATCGAGCAAGTCGGAGTCGAAGTCGCAATACAGGCCGTCCTCGGCGTAGCAGTAGCTGGTCGTGCCCTCGCTGCTGGGTAAGAGCGAAGTGGGGCATTGGAACGACCCGGGCACTCCGCAGCTGCCGACGCACGGCTCGCCGGCCTTGCCGTGGTTGGGTGGACGGTAGTTGGCTTCCGCGCACACCCCGGACGAAGCCGCGCCCAGCGCGCAATAGCCGCTCGCGCAAGCGCTGCCATTGACGCAAGGCGCACCCTCGGGTGCGGGGCCGACGAAGATCAACGCGCAGGCGGTACTGGCCTCTTCGATCTCGCAGCTCTTCAAGGCGCGCTGCAGCCGACCGAGACAAAGGTTGGCTGCGGCCGCGCTGTAGGTCGTATCGCCCCCGACGCGACCGGCAACCATGCTTGCCATGAAGTTTCGCGCCTGCGACAGGCAGGTCGGCAGCTCGTATGCGACTTGCGCAGGCGCGCAGCATGGCGCCACCGTTTGGCACCAGACATTCGCGAACCGCTCTGGGAACTGTGCTTGCGAGAGCAATTCGTCGTTCGCGTCCGAGCTCGAACAACCGCCAAGCGCGGCCAGCAGCACTCCGAAGCCAGCGCCGAGTGGCTTCGAACGAACGGACATTGGCGGCATCGGTCACCTAGTATAGAACAGACGCGAAAGGGGAAAGAATGCTCGGTGAACAAACTCTCGTCGCCTTCGTGGCCACCACTGACGCCACGCGTGCGCGTGCGTTCTATGAAGAAACGCTCGGTCTGACCTTGATTTCGGACGATCCCCATGCGCTCGTGTTCGACGCCAATGGCACGACGATTCGTGTGCAAAAGGTGGCAAGTTTTCAGCCGCACCCGTTTACGGCGTTGGGCTGGACGGTCGATGACGTGAAGGCCGTCGTCACGATGCTAAAGCAGAAGAACGTCAGTTGTGAGCGCTTCCCTGGCATGGACCAAGACGCGCACGGGGTGTGGGCCTCAGCCAGCGGCGCGCGCATCGCTTGGTTCAAAGATCCGGATGGAAACGTGCTCTCGCTCACGGAATTTTGAAAGTACGACGGCTTCCCTGCGGAATACGACGGCCGCCAGGCGGAACTCGTGGTCGCAGATCTCGGCAGCGTCGAAGGTCGGAACGTGTAAACTGGCGAAATGAAATGGCAGTCGCTGGCTGTGCTCTTGGCACAGGCGGCAGCATTGGCTGGAGTGCTGGGTTGCTCCTCGGACGCACGGAGTCGCGGCGGTCCCGGGGGCGGCGCGGCGGGGCTTTCGGGCGCAAGCAATCTCAGTAGTGGGGGCGGAGGCAGTGCAGGGTCAACGGACAGCGCTTGCTTGGAAAACCCTACTCCGCGGCGCTCCCAGGGCAGCGTGTTGTCGTTGCCGCTGCAGCTCGTCATGGACGGCAAACCGTTCGTATTCGGGCAGCCGAACGCACTGGCTGATGGCGGTTCGCTCGTGCCGCTCAATCTTCGGTTCTACATCTCCGAGGTCGAGTTGCTCCGCGCTGGCGGCCAGGCTTCGATCCCCGTCGACGTCGTAACCACGTCAGGCGTTTCTGAGCCGTACGGAGTGCACTTCTTCAACGCCGAGGATGGCGACTCCAGCACGTTGCGTGTGCTCGCTCCTCCCGGGGATTACGCGGGTCTCAGTTTTGCGCTCGGCATCAAGCTGAGTTGCAACCAGCAGACCCCAGCCAGCCTGACCGATCCGCTCACCGACTCTTCCCAGATGACTTGGCCGCACACCGGCGGTTTCTTGTTCCTTCGCTACGAGGGTCGGTCGGCCTCAGCTGACGGCGGTGGCAGCGCCGGGGCGACCTCAGCCCACGAAATCCCGGCCGCCGTGCACATGGGGGGAAACATCACGCAGGAGCTCGTGCCGCGGGTGACGGTTCCGGGCGCGCTTTCGCTGCCAATGGGCGGGAGGCTCGAAAAGAGCATGAGCGTGGTGATGGATGAGATCTTCAAGGGTGCGACCAGCAATATCGACGTGAGTGATGTGGCCATTGGCCTGCTATCCACGCCGGAAGCCGAAGCGGGCGAGCGTCTACGTCGCGAGCTGCCCGCGCTGCATGCATTCGTGCTCGAGCCTTGAGTGATGGCAGAGCCCACTCGGTCCTTGGCAGCAGGAGTGCGGATTTCGTTGCTCTCGCTCGGCTTGCTCGCGGGCTGCTCGGATGGCGCCGAGAAAGCAGCGCAAGACGGCGCTCCCTCGCTGATCGTCTCGACGAGTCCGGCGGGGTTCCCGAAGGGCACGAATCGCGATCGCGCTCCCGCGGACAACGCGCTGAGTTTGGAGCGAGCGTTGCTCGGCAAACGGCTTTTCTATGACCCGCAGCTTTCGCGCACGAACGACGTTTCGTGTGGCACGTGCCATCAGCAGCAGTATGCGTTCGCCGATCCGAGTGCGATCTCGACGGGGGTGGATGGCCGCACGGGCACGCGAAACGCGCCTTCGATCGTGAACGCCGCCTGGGGAAAGACCTTTTTCTGGGATGGGCGGGCGGACAGCTTGGAGGAGCAAGCTGGCAAGCCGATCGAAAATCCTCTCGAAATGGACCTCCCGCTCGCGGACGCGGTAGCGCGCGTTGCGGCCGATCCGAGCTACGCGGAAGGTTTTCAAAAGGCTTACGGCGAAGCGCCGAGCGAAAGCTCGCTGCAGAAGGCGCTGGCCAGCTTCGTCCGCAGCTTGGTCAGTGGCATGAGCCCCTACGATCGGCATCTGCGTGGTGACGACAGCGAGTTCGGCCCGGCGCGAAAGCGCGGTGAGGCCCTCTTCCAGAGCGAGAAGGTCGAATGCTTTCATTGTCATCCGTCGGGCGAGCTGACGAATGAGGGCTACTTCAACAATGGCACGTACACCGCAGGCGGCGATGCGGGGCGCCAGCCAGTGAGTGGCCGCGTGGGCGATCTCGGCAAATTCAAAGTTCCGGGTTTGCGTAATATCGAAGTCACCGCGCCCTACATGCATGACGGCTCACTGGCCACATTGGACGACGTGCTCGAACAGTACGCTGCGGGCGGCCGAGGCGATCCCACGACCGATCCGCTCATCGAGCCGTTCGCTCTGTCCAGCGACGAAAAGGCGGACTTGCTAGAATTTCTGCGTTCGTTAACCGATCCCGCGCTGCTCGCCGATCCGCGTTTCGCTCCTTGAAGCGCGCGTGCTCGATGCTATTGGCCGCGTTGGCAGAGCGCACTTTCGTCGAACTCGACAATCGAACCGCCTGCGCCAAAGTCGCTGAAACGCGCCCAATGGGGGCGCACTCGCAGATAGCAGATGCCTGGCCAACTCTGACGTTCGACGCCATCCGGAAAAGCAGCCAGGTACAGCTGCTTCACGCGCAGCAAGTCCTCGCCCGAAGGTTCGTCCGCCAAGCCCTCCAGTTGCAGCGTTTGCTCGCCGTCCCAACCGACTACGATCGCGACGCGCGCATCACGCCGCAAATTTCGTGCCTTGCGAGTCGACGCCAGTGTATCGAAGATCAGCTCGAGCTGATCACTCACGGCGTAGCCGACTACGGCCGCCTGCGGCCCACCCTCAGCTGCCACCGAGGCCTGCACGCACAAACGATGTGTGCGTAAAAACGCGAGTAGATCCTGCCGATCCATGGTCATTGAGAGCAACCTCTACGGCGGAAGCCAGGCCTTGCCCGTCTCACAATCGATGTGCGTCAGTCGTGCACTAGCGCGTGAAATATCGATCGTGCCGAGCATGATCGGCAGCTGAAAACGGCGCGGACCGATCGAACCCGGGTTGAACAGGGTCAAGCCGCGGTCGCGACCGATGAATGGGACGTGGGAATGTCCACACACCACCAGTGACGCTCGCTCACGGTTAGCCAAGCGCGCGACGTCGGCGCGCAGCTTCGGGCCGTACACCGCAATATGTAGGAGCAGCAGCCGAAGCTTCATGCGCTCGCCATCCATCAACTCGAGCGTCACCAGGTCGGGTACTTGGCTGGTCTGCGCGTCGATGTTGCCGCGCACGGCGAACACTGGCGCCAGCTCAGCAAGGCGATCGAGCAGCGAAAGTTCGCCGATGTCCCCCGCATGCAAAATCACGTCCGGCTCCAGCTCGCGCAGCCGCTGCTCGGTTGCAGGGTGGGGCTTGGAGTGGGTGTCGGCCACCACGGCAAAACGGAACTTACCGTCCGGCCGCGCCTGCAGCGTCGCTTTGCTGGACAGCTTCGCTTTGCTGGAAACAGGCTTTCGCGGCACGCGTGGAGTGTGGCACCGCGCGCGGCGCAGCTCCAGTGCCCATTGGTGCAACGAAAAGCAGCCGGCCGCGTAGGCCACCCTGTCGCACGCTACGGCCAGCGCGCACTTTTCAGCTTGGCCCCCAAACCCAATCCAAAACGGTCTCTCCGACGCGAACCGATGCTCCCGCTCCCGCCCGCCCCGCTACCCGCTGCTCCTAGCCTCTCGATCACCGGCCCCATCTTCAATCACGACTGGGGCTTGAACGCCCAGTATCGCGAAGCCACGAAATTGAGCACGGTGCACAGCGCCGAGACGGCCAGCCAGCAGGGCCAGGACGCTAAGTGCGCGCGATCGACGAGCAGGCCCAAGAGTAGCGAGCTCAGCAGCATGAAGCCGATCTGCAGAGTGAAGAAGCGGCTGGCTTCGCTCGCGACCTTGGCCTGGCTTTGGAACGTGAAGCGCCGATTCCAATAGTAGCTCCAGAGCGTGCCTAGCGTGTACGCAATGCCTTGCGCGGGGGCGGCACCGGCGACCCGGTGCAAGCTCCAAAACGCCCCAAAGCCGATGCCCGTGTTGCTCACGCCGACGATCCCGAAGCGCACGAGGGACACGTCCGAAAGCCGACGTAGGAGCGCGGGCAAGCCAGATGAATTCACGGAGGGCGGCCTGGTAGGAGTGCTCATTAGCCTTCAAACAGGACCATTTTGCCGCATCGGCCGCAAGCCCCCCGCGGCTTTCGACTGGCTTCCGACGCGTGGCGAAATGGGCAATACTTTTGGCATGGCTATGACCACGACATCCAGCGGACTCCAATACGAAGACACTCGCGAGGGCCAAGGCGCCTCGCCGGCCAAAGGCCAAACCTGCGTCATGCACTATACGGGCTGGCTGTGGGTCGATGGCAAGAAGGGCGAGAAATTCGACAGCTCAGTCGATCGCGGACGCCCGTTCACGTTCCCAATCGGCGCTGGGCGCGTGATCAAGGGTTGGGATGAAGGCGTGGCGACCATGAAGATCGGCGGCACCCGCAGCCTGCTCATTCCGGCGGAGCTCGGTTATGGTGCGAGCGGAGCTGGTGGAGTGATCCCCCCCAACGCCACGCTGTTGTTCGAAGTCGAGTTGCTCGGCGTGCAGTGAACAAGGCGGGCTCGCTCGCCGGTGGACGGGGCACTCTGCCTAATTGGGGCGATTCGTGTCGCCCCGAACCGCCGCTTCGGGCCAAACTTGCAACGCGAGCGATGCTCGCCTGGCTTGGCACCGAAGCTGCAAGTGGGTCGGGCTATGAACCCCCTGGCTCCGCTCATGGTCGCGGCTATTCAAGCGTTACCGCCCACTCCGGCGATGCGTCGCTCGCGTCGAACGAGGTTCTTCGAACAGGCTAGTTTGGTTGTGCCGCTTGCAGGTCTGGGTATCGGGGCCTGGTGCGCGCTGCGCGGC
>Ga0302323_100000793_pt1 | contig 25592 bp, 18 predicted proteins | sample Fen_T0_3_FD_201950 | JGI IMG/M metagenome (GOLD analysis project Ga0302323, IMG submission 201950) | Peat permafrost microbial communities from Stordalen Mire near Abisko, Sweden - Fen_T0_3 | ecosystem: Environmental > Terrestrial > Soil > Wetlands > Permafrost | place: Sweden: Abisko...
GTTTGATTGTGTCGGCGGGCGCAATGGCATTTTCACGAACGCGCTGCTGGGGCAACCCGGCGACAACCTCGTGGACGTCCATTATTCGGCACGCTTCGGTTATCTGGCCACTTCAAACAGTTATGTGGGTGGGATTCCAATTGATTTTGGCAGCACGTCGAACCAAAGTCTGACCGTCGAGACGTGGGTGAAAGGTGGCGTGCCGGGCACGGACGCCGGGTTGGTCACAAAGGGCACGGGCTCCAGTGGCGAGCAATTCAATCTGGACTGTGGCGGGACCGGGCATGCGTTCCGTTTCTTTGTGCGCAAAGATGATGGCACCGCGGCACTGGCCAGCGGCACCGTGCTCCCCAACAATCAATGGCAGCATGTGGTGGGTGTGCTGAATCGTGCGGGTGGGTTTGTGGCGGTGTATGTGAACGGCGTTTCCAATGCGACCGGCGCTTTCCCGACGAACACGTACCGCGGGCTGCTGCGCTCCACCAATCCCATGACGATTGGCGCACGGCAGAGCGGCACCGCCGCCTACAATAACCAGTTTGCCGGCTATTTGCAGGACGTGGCGGTGTATGATTATGCGCTGTCACCAGCGCAAATTCTTACGCATTACCAGGCGGCCAGCAACCGCGCGCCAGTGTTCACGGTTAATCCCATTACGAAACCCAACGCCAACGCCGGACAAATTTACGCGGCGGCCATTAATTTGGCGGCGAGTGATCCTAATGGTGACGTGCTGACGTATGCAAAGGTGAGCGGAGCGGGCTGGCTGGCGGTGAGCGCGAGCGGGGTGTTGAGCGGGGTGGCGGCGGAGAGTGATGCGAATACCAACGTGTTTGTGGTGAGCGTGAGGGATGCGGGGGGGCTTTCCAACGTGACGACGTTGAACATCTATGTCAATGCAAGCCCGAGGTTTACGGCGAATCCGTTCCGCCTGCAGGAGCTCATGGCGGGACAGGCGCTGGCCGCCCATATCGCCACGAACGTCACCGACCCGAACACGGTCGAAACCCTCAACTTCGCCAAGGTTAGTGGACCGGCGTGGGTGCAGGTGGCGGCGGATGGGACGGTTTCCGGCACGCCGGGGAGCGGCGATGCGGGGACGAATACGGTGGTTGTCAGTGTGACGGATGCGGGCGGTTTGACGGACAGTGCGACCCTGACGATCGGGGTAACCCTGCCGGCGGGCCCGCTGCAGGCCAGCCTGGCGGTCCAAGGCAACGAATTGTGGCTGAAGTGGATCGGTGGCGTGCCGCCGTATCAAGTGGAAATGAATACCAACCTGGCCGGCACTAATTGGGTCCGGCTGGGCAGCATGGCCACCAACACCTCGCTCCTGATCACGCCCAGCAACGCGGCGATGTTTTACCGGGTCGGCGGGAACTGAATGCAATTGTGCCAGGCAGCGGCGGCGGCCGGGGTTGAACGGCCGGCCGCGGCTGGGCGATACCGCGTTAAGATATTGAACAAAAGTAGGATGCCTGTGCCATTGCGCGGGTGTCCGCCGCACCTGCTTGGACCGGTACCGGTCGGCTCCGGGGGGGCGCCATTGCGCAAAAAAAAAGCGTTTGCCCGCTTCCCAAAGAAAAAAATCTCGAGTAAGGTTGGCCTCCGCTGTGAATATTTTGAACCCAGATGAGCAGACCTCGGTGGTCACGGATTTACCGGACTTGACGGCGATCAATCCCGCCCAGATCCGCGATGACATCCGGGCGGCCTTGCCACCCACCTGCACCCGGCTGGTGCTGGATTTTGCCAGCCAACCGACGGTGGACAGCCGCGGGCTGGGGCTCTTGATTGCCCTGCACAAGACCCTGCGCTCGCGCTGCGGTTCGGTGGCCTTGCGGCACCCGGCCGCCACGGTGCGACAAATCCTTGAGCTGACGCATTTAGACCGCCTGTTTGCCATTGTGCCATGACCATCACCGTCGAAAACAACAAGTTGCTGGTACAGGGGCTTGACCGGCTGAGCGCGGCCAACGGGGATGAATTCAAGGAGTTGCTGCGCCGCCAGTTGCCGGCCGGTTGCGAAGTGGTGGAGATTGATTGCTCCACCATTTCTTTTGTGGACAGCACGGGGCTCGGGGCGTTGATTTCGGTGCATAAATGGCTGGCCCCGCAGAGCGGCAAGGTGCGCATGGTCCAGCCGCTGCCGGTCGTGCGACAACTGCTGCGCCTGCTGCTGCTGGATCAAATTTTCGAGATCGTTCATTGAATCCCCAGGCCGCCAGCGTTCCGCGTCGAGATCACCGGATTTCGTTCCGGATCGAACCGGCCTGCGAATTTGTGAGCGTGCGCGCGGCGATTTTGGTTTTGCGGGACTGGCTGGCGGAACATGGCCTGACCGAGGCCGAACTGGGCACCTGGGAACTCGCGCTGGTTGAGGCGGCCAATAATGCCGTCAAGTACGCGCCCCCGGCCGCGCGCCAACTGCCGGTGAGCATCGAACTCCTGCTGGGCGAACACGAGCTCGAAGCCCGCGTCACCGATCACACGGACGGCTTTGACTGGCCCGAAAACATCGAACTGCCCGACCCCGACGCCGAAAGCGGCCGCGGCCTGTTTCTCATCCAATCCCTCACGGACAAAGTCATTTACCTGCGGCACAAAAGCGAAAACGTCATGGTGATGCGCCGGGCGCGGCCGGCGGGCGGGACGGAAATATTCCTCGATGCCGCCCGGCTCCAGCAGCGGCTGGCCGAGGCCGAGCTGGCGCTGCATGACATGACGGCCGAGTTATCCTCGACCTACGAAAGTTTGGTGGCCCTGTTCCGTTACAGCGCGGAGCTGGGGGCGCACACGGAGGTGAAGGATTTTTCCCGGCGCCTGCTGCGGGATCTGATGCAACTGGCGGAGGCGGATTGTGCGGTGCTGCGGCTGGTTTCGGCCGACGGGCTAAGACTGGAAACGCTGCTGGCCTTCCCTGAAACCGCCGTGCTGGCGGCGGTGCCGCTGGCGGGCGCGCCCGACGCGGTGGAAGTTTCCGCCGCGCGCCGGCGGCAGGACATCTGGTTTGACAGCGCCAACCCGCTGGCGCTGAACGACCCGTTGCGGGCGGTCCTGCCGGTGGGCAGCGGGGTTTGCCATGCTTTTTTTGCGGCGGATCAACTGGTGGGCACCGCCACGCTGGGGCGCCTGGCGGCGGGCAAGCCGTTCAGCGCCGCGCAGATCAACCTGCTGCATTCCTTCATCGATTTTCTCGCCATCCAGATTGTGAACGCGCGGCTGCTGCACGAGCGCACGGCGTCCAGCATCACCCGGCGCGAGCTGGAGATTGCCGCGGAAATCCAGGGCTCCCTGCTGCCGGCGGAACTGCCGGACTGCCGGCCGTTCGCGCTGGCCGCCGCCTGCCAGAGCGCGCAAAAGGTCGGGGGGGATTTTTACGACGTGATTGCCGTGGGCGATGGCGCGGCGCTGGTGGTCATCGCCGATGTGATGGGCAAAGGCGTGCCGGCGGCGCTGTTTGCCGCGGTGCTGCGGAGCACGATCCGCTCCCTCTCGCACCTGTTTGCCGAGCCGAGCCGGCTGCTGGACGTGGCCAACCACATCTTGTTCCAGGATCTCTCGCGCGTGGACATGTTTGCCACCGCCAAGCTCGTGTATCTCAATCCGGCGCGGGGCGAGCTGATTTCCGCCAGCGCCGGGCATTGTCCGCTGCTGCTGTGGCAGCCGGGCGAGACCCGCGCCCGGGCGCTGAGCGACGCCGGTTTTCCGCTGGGGATCGAACCGCACGTCATCTATTCCCAGACCACCACCGTCCTGCCCCCGGGCGCGCTGGCCCTGCTCTACACCGACGGCCTGAGCGAATTGCGCAACCCCGCCGGCGTGATGCTGGGCGAGGACCGATTGCAGGATCTGGTTGCCGTGGCGGCCGCGCAGACCAGCGACGCGGAGGCCGCGAAAAACAAACTGCTCGAACAGCTGGTCACCTATCGCGCCGGCGCCTCCTTGAGCGACGACCAGACCATGATTTTAATCCGACACCTGCCATGACCCCCCAAAAGAAGATCCTTGTTGCCGACGATGAAGTTTTTATGTTGCGCCTGCTGGAAATGACGTTTAAAAAAGGCGGCTACGAAGTCGTCAGTTGCCGCGATGGCCAGGCGGCGTGCACCATGGCGGTCACGGCGCTGCCGCAGCTCATCGTGCTGGACGTGATGATGCCGGGGCTCGACGGCCTGGGGGCGCTGCGCCAGTTGAAGGAGAACTCCGCCACGAAGCACATTCCCGTGGTGGTGCTCTCGGCGAAAGGCCACGCCTTGACGCGGGTCGAGGCGCAGGAAGCGGGTGCCGCGCTGTTTTTGGCGAAGCCTTTCAGCCCCAATCAGCTATTGGGTGAAGTGCAGAAAATCCTTGGCGCTCAACAACAAGGCTCGTAAATCAGCCCACCCCTTGTTTCCGGGCGTGGACTTCTGCGGTAGAAAAGCTTATACTTCGGGCGCTAATGTCATCATTATCGCCAGCGTCTTCCGCCGCCCGCGCCCCCATCGCCATCCTGGGGGTGCCACTTGATAATATCTCCACCGCCGAAGTGCTCGATGTCGTCGGAGAAATGATCGCGAGCCGGCGGCCGCATTATGCCGCGATGGTTGATGTGGGTTTCCTCATGCAGGCCACGGAAGACGTGGAGCTGCGGCGAATTTTGTTCGATGCCAACCTGGTGCTGGCCGGTGAACGGGCCATGCTGTGGGCGGCAGCGTTTCTAGGGAACCGTCTGCCGGAAGTGTTCTCCACGCCCCTGTTCGTCCCGCAGTTGCTGGTGCGGGCCGCCCAGCATGGCTGGCGGGTGTTTCTGCTCGGCCACTCCGCGGAAGCGCTGGACGCCGCCATGGCGGCAATCAGCACCAGCCAGCCCACGCTGCAAATAGCCGGGACTTTCGCCGCGCCGGCGCTGCCGCTGCTGGAAATGGACCACGCGGAAATCCTCCGCCATATCAGCGCCGCCCAACCGGATGTGGTGCTCGTCGCTTTCGGCTGCCCCATGGAAGAAAAGTGGATCAGCATGAATTACCGGGAAGCGGGTGTCCCCTTCATGCTGGGCATCGGCGACAGCCTCGATTTTCTCATCAACCCTTCGGCCAAGCGGCCGGCGCCCCGCGAACAGACCGGCCAGCCGCGCTGGCTCTTCACCCGCCGCGTGTTGCAGCAGCGGTGGCAGTTGCGGCACCGCAAAGCCGGGAAGGTCGCCGTCGTCCCCGCCGTGCTCCCGGATCCGTTTGGCAATTTCATCATTCAGGCCCCGGCCCGGCTGGATGCCGCGGCCGCGCAAACGCACGGGGCCGAATGGCAGCGGGCGGCGGAAAACGGCCACGTCATGTTTGACCTGACCAACACGGTTTTCGCGGACAGCACCGGCCTCGGCGCCCTGGTGCGGCTGCGGCGGATCACGGTGGAATCCGGCCAGCAATTTTACGTGATCGCGCCCCAGGCCGCGATCGCCGCGGCGTTGCAGATGATGAAGCTGGATGCCTTTTTCAACATCATGGACAGCATCGCCGCCGCGCGCAGCCTGATGCGCAGCCTTGCCAACGCGGCCGCCGTCACCAGCGGGGTGGAGGCCACGGTGCTGCAAATCCACTGGACGGGCGAAGTCACCGCCCTGAACGCCGTGGAACTCGGCGCCCACACCGAATCCGAGCTGTCCCAAATCACGCCCGGCATGAGCGTGGCGATCGATCTGACCTTGGTGACGTTTGTGGACAGCACGGGCATCGGCCTGATGCTGCGCTTCAAGAAGAATCTCAAGCGCCGCGACATCAACCTGAGCTTCAGCCATGCCTCCCCCGCCGTCCGCGATGTCATCCGCCACACCCGGCTGGAAGACTACCTGCTGGGTTCCGGCGAAGTGGCGGATGAAACCAATTCCGCGCTATAAACATAGAAAAAGCAGTTCAACCACGGATAAACACGGATGCGCACGGATGGGGAAAAGACTTACGCGAATTGACGCGAATTATTTTGGGCGGGGCGCGCCGCGTTAAACGCTTGGAGTTCAACTCAATTTCTACCAGGGATGGACGCGGATGAGCACGGATAGGACTTGCAGCCCCACCGAGGATCACCAGGCTAAAAATCCGTGTTGATCCGTGTCCATCCGTGGTTTATGACTTCTTTGGCGGGTTTCAACTGCCGCTTTTAGGATAAATATTCCGTGTGCCGGGCGGTCAGAAAGTGGAGGGCCCGCCGCGTGACCGGCCGGGCAAAAATCTTTTCCAGCGCCAGCGCATAGAGCCGCAACTGCGGCGCGTATTGGCGGATCTTTTCCGCCAGGCCGGCCCGGCCCGTGGCATCCGTCTTGAAATCCACCAGCCAGATTTCCGCCGGGCGCAGCACGACGAGATCCGCCACGCCCTGCACGATGATGAATTCATTTTCCAGGCCGGGCGCCAGGGCGCTGCCGGTGATGCCGCTCAGCTCCGCCGGGCTGAAGCGCGCGGTGAACGGCAGTTCCCGCCGCACTTCCGCCGCGTGGTCCCGCAATTGCCGCCCCAGCTCGGAATCCCAAAAGGCCGCCAGCGCGTGCAAATCCAGGGCCGCCCGCTCCTCCCTCGTCAGGAAATTTTCGTGCGCCAGCCGTTCCGCTTCCGCCGCCAGCGCGCCGGTCTGATCCAGCGCGACGTGTTGCAGAAACTTGTGGTGCGCCGTGCCGTACGCCGCCGCATCCAGGGTCCGTCGGCCGCCGGCTGGCGGTTGCGTTTGGGGCGAGAACCCGGGCCGGGGAAAGACGGCTTCCGTCTCCTCCTCCAGCTCTCCGGCGGCGCGGCGCAGTTCGGTGACGGAAGCTTTCGCCTTGCGCTGCGTCGCCGCCAGGTGCGGGTATTCCCAGCTCAAGGCCGCCCGCAGTTTAGCCACCGCAGCATCCTCCGGGGCGGGCAGGGTGGCGGGTGCCGTGGGCGTTTCACCGGTTGACGGGCCGGCCAGTTCTGCATCTTCCACCAGCCGCCAGCGGAGCAAACGGGTTTCGCCGCCGGCCGCCGCGGTGCCGGCGGCGTGGTGTGCAAACCACCGTCCCAGCCAGTCCGCAAAACATTTGGCCGCCGCCAGTTGCCGCGGCGTGACCGGCTCCGGCTGCGACCACAGCGTTTCCCATTTTTTCTCCGTGATCGTCGCCGCCAGCACCAGCGTGTCGCGGGCGCGCGTCAAGGCCACGTACAGCAGCCGCAGTTCCTCGCCGCGCAGCTCGCGCTGCTGCCGCCGTTGCGCCAGCCAGTGCGGCAGGCTGGGATAACGCCGCCCCGTGTGCGGCGGCTTCACCTTGGGACAAAGTCCGTAGGCTTCGTCGAAAATAATTTCCCCGCGCAGATCCTGCTCGTTGAAGGTCTTGGCCAGATCCGGCAGCACCACGACGGGAAATTCCAGCCCTTTGCTCTGATGAATGCTCATCAGCCGCACCGCTTCTTCGGTGGCCTCGGCGGAAACTTCCGGCTCCACTTCCGCCTCCTGTTGCGCGGTGATGAATTTCAGAAACCGGAACAGCCCCTGGCGCTGGAACTGGTCGAACTGCCGAGCGAGCCGCAGGAAGCCCGCGACATTCGCGGCCCGCTGCGCGCCGCGCGGCTGCGCCAACAGCCAGTCCGCGTAAAACGTCTCCGTGAGCACTGCGTCCAGACATTCTGAGAGCGCCGCCTGCTTGGCCAGTCTCCGCCAGCGCGAAAAGCGTTCGAGGAACCGGGAAATTTTCGCGGCGGCGGCCAGCTCGCCGAGCTCCGCCCCGCGCGCCAGCGCCGTCCAGAAATGTTTTTCCTTCGCCGTCAGCCGGATTTCCGCCAGCTCATCCAGCGAGAGCCCGACCAGCGGCGAACGCAGCACCGCGATGCACGGCACGTCCTGCAACGGATTATCCAGCAGTTGCAGCAGGCTCAGCAGATCCAGGATTTCCGCGCTTTCGAAAAAGCCGCCGCGCGCCACGGCCAGCGGCACGCCCGCGCGCTCAAACTCCTTGGCGTACACCTCCGCCTTGCCGCGCGGGGAACGCAGCAGCACCGCCATGTCCCCCCACTTGACCGGACGCAGCGCCTTGGCCGCTTCATCCCAAATCTCGTGCGCCCCGGCGCGCAATTGCTTGAGCTGTTGCGCGATCAAGCGGGCTTCCTTCGTCGCCTCGTCGAGGTCCGCCAGCTCGCCGCCTTCGTCTTCGGCGGGTTCGCTGGCCTTCGTTTTCGTTCGCACGAGCAATTCCACGCGCGGCGTCGGATTTTGGGTGCTCCCCAGCAGCGCCCGCTTTTCCGGCGCGCCAAATTTCAACTGCGCCGCCTCGTCATAGCGGATGCCGCCGACTTCTGCGCGCAGGATCAGGCTGAACACGGAGTTCGTGAAATTCAACAGGCCTTCGCGGCTGCGAAAATTCTCGGACAACGGAATCGTCCGGCCCTCCGCCCCGTGCCAGGCTTCGGCGTAGTCGCGGAAAATTTTCGGGTCTGCCAGGCGGAAGCGGTAGATGCTCTGTTTCACGTCGCCGACGAGAAAACGGTTTGCCTCCGCGCCCTCGCGGGAGAGCGCCGCAATGATTTTATCCTGCGCCGCGTTGATGTCCTGATACTCGTCGACGAAGACGAAGCGCAATTTTTTGCGCCACGCCACCGCCACCGCCGTCGGGGCGTTGCCGGGGAAATCCCAGAGCAGCCGCAGCGCGAATTGTTCGAGGTCATGAAAATCCAGCACGCCGTCGGTGCGCTTCCGTTCGGCAAAATTCACCGCAAACTCCTGCGCGAGCCGCACCAGCGTGGCCATCTGGCCGCGCACCCAGTTCCAATCTTCCACCAGCGGATCGTTGCCCGCCTTGACCACCGCCAATGCCGCGAGAAACTCGGCTTCCTCAAACAAGTCTCCCAGCGGCTGGCGGAGCAGGGTCTTTTTTTTCGCCGGCCATTCGCCGTCGGCGGAGAGGATTTGCTCCAGCACCTCCGCGGCCAGTTCGCGGGTGAAACCGTCGGGCAGGCGCAGGAAAATATCCGCCAGCGCGGCGGCTTTGACGTTTTCGGCCTTCAGCCCGGCCAGCACCGGCACCCAGTCATCGCGCCAGTCGCGGATCGCCGCGAGGAGCCAGTCCTGCCAGTCGGCCGGGTCGGCGGCGGAGAATTTTTGGATTTGTGTCGTGAGCCAGCCGGCGGCATCCGGCCGCGTTTGCGAATAATGGTGCAGGCGCAGGATGAGCGCGCGGATCTTCTCATCGCGGCCGCCGCCGTGCACTTGAATCAGGGCCTGGGTTGCCGTGGAAAATTCATCGTTGTCCTCGTAATGCCGCTTGAACTGCTCATGCAAGGTTTCGCTGGCCAGCTGGCGGGCTTCGCCCTCGTCCAGAATCACCAGTTGGGGATCGAGCTCCAGCTCGTAAAAATGTTCGCGGATCAGGCGCAGGCAAAAGCCGTGCAGCGTGCCGATGTGGGCCAGGTCAAAGAGCGCAAGCTGCGACGGCCAGTGGTCATCCTCCGGCAGCGCCGTGACTTTCTGCTCCAGTTCCCGGCGCAGGCGCAGGCGCATTTCGGCGGCGGCGGCTTCGGTGAAAGTGACCACCAGCAGTTCATCGAGCGAGGCGCGCTCGTGTGCGAGGCAAGCCACGCAGCGCTCCACCAGGGTCTTGGTCTTGCCGGTGCCCGCGCCCGCCATGACCAGGACGTTGCCGCGCGCCGCCACCGCCTCGCGCTGCGATGGCGTGAGCGAATCATGCTGGGGACGCGCGGATTCCATGCCGTCCAGTTTCCCGGTTCGATCTCCAAGTTTCAAGCGTGGGGTGAATGACGAATGACGAATGCCAAATGACGAAAGAATGACGAATGATCGAAATTTGCGGCGACGACTGCGGGCGGAATAGTGAAACATTTCGAAACGGAGTGGAGCTGGTGCGAGGGATGGCGGATGACTTCGCGCGAGCGGGATAGGTGGGGTGGGATGGGGCCATGCGCCCGGACTGGCCACGCGCTGCGAGTTGGGACAACTCGCGGTCCGGGGAAAGGGTTCGCCGAGCCACGGGCGGGTGCGTGTGGACTCAGCTTGAGACCCCGGGCAGGCCGCTCTGCCAGTGGCGAAGCGTGGGGATTCCGGCGGTAAAAAGCCTGCTCTACGCAAGCATAAACCACTATGTTTTTAAACTTTGGAAAGTTGAAATTCGGTTTTGCCCGTGTAGATTGAGGGACGATTATTTGATTATTTTGACCATGTTGCATAAGACACAACCCGCGAGTGTGGACGGACCGGAGCGCAAGCAACCGACGTTCAGCAAGATTTTTCGTTGGCAGCCCGAAACGCCCGGCGGTCCCATGCCCGTGCGGGTTGAGGTCACCGGCACCTTCAATGCCTGGCAGCGCGTGGCGTTGAAATGGGATCGGGTCTCCGGCGTCTGGCAGGTTACGGTCGAGAACATACCGGGCAACCGTACGCACAATTATATGATCCTCGTGAATGGCCGCCCCGTCGCCGATAAAAATGCCGACGGCATGGCCATCCCGCACACCGCCGAGGAAAAAGCGCACGCGTTCACGACCGCGCGCGGGCCGCGGGTGTTTATGCTGGCCAGCAATACGAAATAGATCGGCCGCTGCCAGTATCAGTTTCTTAAGAGCAACGAGGCACACACAGGGATTTAACCGCGGATAACGCGGATGACACGGATGGTGCGGGGTGGAAAATACCAAACGCTGCCCACGAACTGCAACGGAGTGAGGGTGTGGGTGGGCGCGCGCCGGGGACATGGCGAGGTGTTCGGATGGTATCCTGCCCCGACCAAAGCGGCGGAGGGCCGCCGCAGTCCAAGACGCTGACGCGCGGCATCGTACGCCCGGCGAAGGCGGAGTAGCGGAAGGCGCGTCCGCCATCGGCTCATGCTCCCCGCCAGCACCCCCTTCCCTAAACCTAAAAACGGCAGTTGAAGCCAGCCAAAGAAGTCATAAACCACGGCTGGACTCGGATATGCACGAATTTTGTCCAGGTGATCCATTCACCCTGCGGGTGATCCTCGGTCGTTCTGCAAGTCCTATCCGTGTTCACCCGTAATTGACCGGTTGATTTAGCTAAATCCAACCGTGTCTTCATCCGCGTTCGTCCGTGGTAAAAATTGCGTTGAACTCCAACCGTTCAACGCCGCGCGTCCGCCCCAAAATAATTCGCGTCCATTCACGTAATTCGCGTAAAAGTCTTTCCCCCATCCGTGTTCACCCGTGTTTATCCGTGGTTGAACTGCTTTTTCTAGGCTAAAAAGTTTTTTGTCGGATTTGGCGGCGGGCGGCGCTTTACTGGTGAACCATGAGCGATCCCCGCACATTACTGGCCGATTACGTGACCAATGCTTCCGAGTCCGCTTTCCAGGAATTGACCGCCTGCTATCTCGATCTGGTCTATTCCACGGCGGTGCGGCTGCTGAACGGCGACCAGCATCGCGCCCAGGACGTGACCCAGATGGTTTTCACCGATCTGGCGCGGCTGGCCGGCACGCTTTCGCCCGCGGTCCAGCTCGGCGGCTGGCTGCACCGGCGCACGTGTCATGTGGCCCTGACCCTCATTCGCGGCGAACGCCGCCGCCAGCTCCGTGAAAGGCAGGTTTCCGATATGAATGTCTGGCACGCCGACCCAGGTGAAGGCTTCGAAAAAATTGCCCCGGTCCTGGATGAGGCCATCAATGAACTGAGCGACCGCGACCGCGCGGCCATCATGCTGCGCTTTTTTGAACATCGCGACCTGCGCGCCATCGGGGAGGCCCTGGGCAGCAACGAGGACGCGGCGCAAAAATGCGTCAGCCGGGCCGTGGAAAAACTCCGGTCCCACTTTGCGCGCCGGGGCGTGACGGTCTCGGCCGCCTTGATTATTTCCCTGCTTACCACCCACGCCGTGCAGGCGGCCCCGGCCGGCCTGGCGGCCACCGTGGCCACCGCCTCGCTGACGGGAGCAGCGGGAGCGGGAGCGCTTGGCCTGACCGAAACCCTCACCCAATCCTACCTTATGAAAAAAACCGCCATTGTTATCGCCCTCGCGGTGCTTACCACCGCCATTGTCACGCCCATTACGGTTGCCAAAGTCCGGCAGGCCCGGGCCAACGCTCCCGCCACGGAAAAAAGCCTGCGGGAAGGACTGGTCCTGCACCTGAGCTTTGACCACGATGAAACCGGCAGCAGCCGGGTGACGGACACCAGCGGCCTGAAAAATCATGGCCGGGCTTCCGGCGTCACCTGGACCGCCGAGGGCAAACAGGGGGGCGCGTACGAATTCACGGCCGATGGCAACGAGGTGGTGGTGTCCAACAATGCCTCGCTGAACCCGCAACAACTGACGCTCGCCGCCTGGATCAAAACCAAGACGGGGGATCATTACTGGCGGCGGATTTTCGACAAATCCTATGGCCAGGGCTACGCGTTGAGCGTGGCGGGCGACTGGAAGCAAACGAAAAATTACGGCCAGGCGTGCGTGGAAATCGGGCCCGGCGACCACTCGGTGCTGTCGCAGGGCCGGGTGGACGATGGCCAATGGCATCAGGTGGTGATGACCTTTGACGGCACGACGGAGCTGCTCTATGTGGATGGCCGCGTGCAAGGCAAAGCGCATTGGAAACAACCCGGCCAGGTGGGGGCGACCGACTTCAACCTGGTGATCGGCTGCAACCGCTCCAACTTGTCCAGTGGCGAAGATGATTTGGGCATATCCTTCCGGGGAGTCATTGATGAACCCATGGTCTGGAACCGCGCGTTGGCGGAAAAGGAAGTCGCCTTTCTCTACCAATCGCAGAATGGAACGACGGCGGGCGCGGTGGTTGTGAATTGAGACTGGGGCGCACTAAGAATCGGCAACCGCAGATCGAGCGGCCCTGCGCCAAAAACGCGCGGCCGCCTCCTTCCCATACAGTAGGGCTGTTAGCCGGTAGCCAAGCGGATTCGCATAATCCACATTAATGGCGCCGGGGTCGAAAATCTCCGATAGTTGATTGTAACCCTCTTTATCTCCGCTTTGCGAACCGAACCCCGTGGGTGCCATGCCCGTCATGCGCATGGATGCGGAGAGGCATGAAGCAGTTAGGGTCTCACCAAGGCGTCGTGCTGGCGAGGCTTGCCCGCCGCCAACTCAAGCCAGTTGTGCAGCAGGTCCTATCTATCTTTTGACCGAAAAATGGCTTATGCCGGAACAAGGCCGAAAAGTTTGTATTCATTAACGAGACCGCGGGCTAGCGCCATGAAGTCATCTCAGTAAATTCCTGGCCTCACGACTCCGTGCTCGTCCGGCACAACCGCAGAAATAACATCTTCGGTGTCCTTCAGCCAAGGCGGATAAAGCCCCGCTGCGACTGGAGTGCCGCGACATTCCTCAAGGCCGTCACGCAGTTCGGCATGCGAAACACCAGCATCGTGATGAAACCATGACATCCGGCCATATACACGCCGAACGGTTTCGACGACGAGATACTCAGAACCCTCCGGAAGACTGCTCAAGCATTTGAAAATGAACTCATCGTCAACGACGCCTCGAAATGGAAGTTGCGGCTGGCGGAATGCCGTGACACACGCGAGCGGTGGCAACTGCCTTAATTTCTCTGACAACTCCTGAAACGATCGGAAAAACTCAAACTCTCGATTTCCGCCAGCGTGAGAATAGCGGATGAGAACAAGAATCTCCGGTTGAGCCTGCAACCATGCCTCCAAAGCAACAAGAAACTGCGAATCAGTTATTGGCACGTAGCTCATGTTGGTGGCGATGATGCAGTTTTATTTAACCAAACTCAGCCGGCACGGTTTTTGGCCTGTGGGTCGCTGAATCCACGGTGGCATCTTTGGGCTAAATCCGCGACCTGTCAACCTCATGTTCAACGGCTTGCAGCGAAGTGGCAGCAGCGCTGACGTGCAAAAAAGCAGCTCAATCTGACTGCCAAGTGCGGCCGCGTCAGGCTTATGGTTCTGTGGCGGATTCGGCATGGAAGGAAACCAATCCTCGCCCGGTCGCTTCTCGTAGCTCCGGGATGGCAGCCCAAGCGTAATGAAACTTGAATGTCGGAAAGCGCGTTTTGATCGCTTCCCTGGCATCCTCTATTGAATAGCGGACATAATCCAGATCTCCACCCGGTGTCGTGCGAACACATCTTCTAAAAATCTTCACCAGACTAAGGATCGTCTCCTCAGAAGCACTGACCTCGGGGGTGAACGTGAAATCAATGGGGTCACAGATGATGCCCCGATTGTGCCCCCAAAAACAGTCACTGAGGGTCATCAAGCCGGAGCTTAGCCTATCGACGTATCCATCCCGGCGATCTACGATGAAACCGAAACAGCCGATCCAACTGAATGGGATATACCACCAATCGTCGCATCGAAGCAGCTTTATGTGATCAAAACGAAGGTCATCCTGAAACCCATCTTTTTCGAGCCGGCGATGCATGGCTTCGAGTGCAAGCTCGAGTGATGCGCGATCGGATTCGGTTGCCGGCGGTCCGGCAATAAGCGCGAACTCGTCTCTGGCGGCACGCCAAAGACGGTCCCATGCCTCTTCCTCCTCTTTGCGAATCTGTTCTTCGCAAAACGGGCATGGCAAAGATGGAACTTCGGATAGACAGATGTGACATTTCATATATTAGCCAGCTACGAAGTGGCTGGACGGGGATAGGCCCCCCTATTTTCCATTCGTCCTGAAGGGACGACGGGGTGCGTTACCAAAGATATTTCTCATAGTATTCCACCAAAGCCAATCCAAATCCTAGTGGCATTGGCCGAGGACGGCCGCCCTCCGGCACGGTAGTTTATCCGGCCGTCCTCCCAGTAATGTAAAAAGGCGAAAGCCAAGGAGGAGTTACGAAGTTCCCGACTACCGCGCCCGACGCAGCCCCCGCTTGGTCGCAGGTTCCTTGGTACGGCGATCGGCATAAAAAACCCCCGAACGTCGCCGGCCAGGACGAGGCCGGAAGCCTTTGCGGGAGTTTACCCGACGTTGCCGGAGCGGTTCATCAACTGGATTTTGAATTCCGTGAGCTGGTCATCGTAGAAATCCACGGCTTTTTGGGTGGTGGTCACGGTGGAGTTGTAGTTCACCAGCGTCACGAGCGTGCTGTAGGTGGCGGTGTCGTGCAGCGGGATGACGGCGCGAATGCCGCCCGCCTGACCGAGGCGGGTGTAGCAATCCTGCTCGTGGAGCTGCTTCACGATCTCGATGCAGAATTACGCATCACTGTTTGGGCGAAAACATGGGGCCAAATTATTCAGGATTGCAAAGGCCGACTCAATTTCTTCAAAGCGAAATTAGACTACGAGGCCAATCATGATTCCGCTTTGAGCTATTTGAAGAAGGCGCACGAAAAATATATTCCAACTTGTTTGGACGGTGCCGATACGAAAGAGGCCGACGCCACGAAAGCCGATATAAAAATGGAAGGTGACTCCGAACCGAAATCCGCCAAAATTTAGGACGAAAATTTGAGCATCAATTACTCTGATGACTTGGCTGAAATTTGCAAAGCAAATTTCAGCCAAGTGCCACTGCTGTCAAGAAAATAAGTCAAATCCGTGCTTGTAATGCGCTCATTTTTGTCAGAAATAGTAGGTAGTATTTCTGACAGGATACAGAGCTGGAAACGCGTGAAAACCATTGATTTCAAACTGAAAAGCCGCATATACGGCGGCGGGAGGGGTTCAGCCTTCACCCCGAATGACTTTTTGGACATTGGCGGGCGGGATGCCGTGGACAAGATTTTGTCGCGTCTGGCGGTCAAGGGGACGATCCGCCGGCTGGCCTGGGGGCTTTATGATTATCCACGGCAGCATCCAGAATTAGGAATTTTGTCGCCAGACATCGAGAAGGTGGCGAAGGCGCTGGCAGGAAAAGATCGAATCCGTTTGCAACCCGCCGGAGCTTACGCAACCAACCTGCTGGGTTTGTCCGAGCAAGTGCCGGCCAAGGTGGTTTTTTTAACGGACGGGCCGTCGCGCACGGTGAAGATGAAAATTAGTCGGCAGGAAATCAAATTGCGCCACACCACTCCGAAAAACATGGCGGCAGCAGGACGATTGAGCGGCTTGTTGATACAGGCATTGCGGCATTTGGGCAAAGAGCACATCACGTCGGCACGCGTTGAGCATTTGAAACGCACTTTGCCAGCCAAGGAGCGGCAACGGTTGTTGAAGGATATTCCGTTGGCACCCGCATGGATGCATCCGCTCTTTCGCGAACTGGCCGAAAAATAATTTGTGAAACTTGAATTTTTCAAACGGACCGCCCCGGAACAAGCCTTGCTCATTCGGGAAACGGCGGCGCGACGTGGTTTGTTACCTGTAATGGTCGAGAAGGATTTCTGGGTTTCATGGACGTTGGCGGTGTTATTTGCGCACCCGGAGTTTGCCAGTCAACTTGTATTCAAAGGCGGCACTTCATTATCGAAAGTGTTCGACGTTATTGAGCGATTTTCTGAAGACATTGATTTATCAGTCAGCCCCACATTTCTGGGCTTCAGTGAAGAATCAATGGAACAAACCGGCAGCCGGAACAAGGCAGAGGCGGGAATGAAAAAATTGGAAGCGGCGTGCATTGACCGGGTTCGTGGCCGGTTCTTGCCGGAGTTGGAACGGATTGCTCGTGAAGCTCTCGGTGAACGAGACGGCGGTTTGTCATGGATGGAATTTCAAGTAGATACCACAACACATTCCCCAACGGTGCTTTTTCATTACCCTTCTAACGAACCGTCCGGCTTTGAGTATCTAGGCCGTTTCGTGAAGATGGAGTTTGGATCGCTGACGGATCAAAGGCCGGTGGGAACTCATCTTGTTCAACCGTGGGTGGCGGCGGAGTTTCCGAAGCAGCTTGAAGATTTCCACTGCAAATTGGTAGCGCTGGAGCTAGAACGGACTTTCTGGGAAAAGGCTACGATTTTGCACGCGGAATTTCACCGCGACCGGGCGAAACCGATCCGCGATCGTTTTTCACGGCATTATTCTGACATGGCCGCATTGGCTCGCCATACCATCACACCACGCGCCCTGGCTCGCGATGATTTGCGCCAACGTGTGGCGAATTGGAAGAGCCTTTTTTTCGCGGCCAGTTGGGCGCGTTATGATCTAGCTACACCCGGCACATTCCGCCTTGTGCCCCCGGAATTTCGGCTGGCTGAGCTGAAAAAAGATTATCAGGCAATGCAGGATATGTTTCTCGTCACGCCGCCACCGTTTGAGAATATTTTGCAGACAGTGCGCGATCTGGAAAATGACATCAATCGAATTGCATGACCCGCTATGCAAGAATGCGGCTCAACCAAAAAATCTACTTCTGATTCCCGGTGCGTTTTGGTGCAGTGCAACATGGCCGTCTCCCTAAATTCATTTGCCAGTCACGCCACACGGCATTTCTGATTGCACATAGAAGTCCAAGCCAGTCCGCGCAATCAGATAATTGGTTCCCCCTGAAGGTTGCCCCCGATTTTCCGCGTTGCCCGGTTCGCTTCGCCCCGGCAGAAGGGGACTTCCGCCGAGTGCCATCAGGCCGCGATTGGCGCAGCCCGATTAACTAAAAAGGAGACTTAACCATGTCAGACATCATTTATGCTTACACCCGGAAACAAGCCATTGAAGATGGTTTTCAGGTAGAGGTTTCAACCATCGCCGCCGATGGCGGGCATCCGCTTCCCGGTTTTTCTCACACGTAGCGTCTATGACGCCTTTGTGACCGTGCCGCCGAACGTCGCCGGCCAGGACGAGGCCGGAAGCCTTTGCGGGAGCTTACCCGACGTTGCCGGAGCGGTTCATCAACTGGATTTTGAATTCCGTGAGCTGGTCATCGTAGAAATCCACGGCTTTTTGGGTGGTGGTCACGGTGGAGTTGTAGTTCACGAGCGTCACGAGCGTGCTGTAGGTGGCGGTGTCGTGCAGCGGGATGACGGCGCGAATGCCGCCCGCCTGACCGAGGCGGGTGTAGCAATCCTGCTCGTGGAGCTGTTTCACGATCTCGATGCGGAAGCCGAGCTTGGCGAGAAACATCGGGTAGGTGTTGGTGGTGACGATGGCGGCCACCTTCAGGGTGTTGTCCATGGGCAGGTGGTCCAAGACGGCTTTAAGCGGCTTGAATTCGGCACGGGTCAGGATGCGGTCGAACCGTTGCGGTTCGGTTTCTTTGTCCTTCTCCTGGACCGGGGCGGCCACGGGCCGGACGACTGGTTTTTTGGTCATAAAATTGGGGGTGGAATGCTGAGATCATTTCTGTCAATGCGCTCATTCCGGAATCCGACTGCTCGGCGGGAACACTCTCATTGTCGCCCCTGGGGGCGGGAAAGTCCACGAATCGTTTGCGGGGGGTGGTTATTTTCCCATCTGCCCGCGGGTGACGCCAAGCTGGTTGAAGAGGCGGAGGTCGCGCCAGAGCTGGGAGCCGGCGATTTCGCCGCGCAGCAACTGCCGGTATTTCGCGAGGGTGCGTTCGACTTCTTCTGGCGTTTCATTCAGGAATTCCACGCGGAAACTGCGGACGCCGAGCGCAAGCATGCGCCCGACGTATTCCGCGCCGGTCTGGGCCTGCGAATTGAAGACGGTGTTGCGGCAGCCGGCATCGGCCTTGAGCGGATGTTCGGCACCGACGCGGTCGCGTAAGCGGACGTCATGGACATCGCACGGGCGGCCGCAGTCGTGATAATCCTTGCCGGTGGACATGAAGGCGCAGAAGACGCAGTGCTCCATGTGAAACATGGGCATGTGCTGGTGGATGGTGACCTCAAACCACTCGGGCGGTGCGGCTTGTAACAGGGCTTCGAGCTGCGTGAAGTTCAGGTCGTAGCTGGCGGTGACGCGCTCGAGCCCGAACTGATGCTTGAAATAATCGGCGGCGAGGCGGTTGGCGACGTTCAGCGAGAAATCCCCGACGCATCGCGTGTCGGCGAAGTATTTCAGGTGGTCGTAGTTACGCACGAGATAGCCGTCGGCCTGGCTGGAGCGAACTTGTTTAAGAATCCATTCATCGCCCGGCTTGAAGATGCGCGGCGGGGCGACAAAGATGCCGGGCGGGTGGCCATGGCCGGGCGGTTGATCGGCGGCGCAGCCGTGGGCGGTGTGGTAAGTGGTTACGGCTTCGCGATATTTCTTCGGATCTTCAAACTCGCAGTAAATGGTGGTCTGGCCGCATTTCAGCGCGGCGTCAAGCTGCGGCAGGGTACGGACGAGGACGATTAATTCGGGCTCGGTCGTGACGGTCGGCGGGGCGGCGGGGCTCGTTTCCGTGAGCGCCACCTCGGGCTGGCTGGCCGGCTCATTCAGGGTCCAGACCTTGGGTTCCTCGCGTTGCCGTACCAGTTCTTCGACGGCTTCGCGGCGCAGGCGGTTCAATTCGCTGACGGGCACGAGCACTTCGCCGGACAGGAAATTTTTCAGGGTGCCGAGTTTGAAGGGCGTGCCGCCGAGGCGGCCGAGCTGGTCGCGGAGCTTTTCTTCGGTGAGCGGCACTTTCTCGGCCTTGGCCAGCGGCATGGCGGAGGCGGCTTTGGCCATGTTGCCGGCTTCATCGCGGAGGATGAGCGTGAGCGGTTCGCCGACGGCGCCGTAAACTTCAATGGTTACCGGGCGCTGATGGCGGATGGCGTCGCCCTCGAAGCTCTGGCGCAGGCGTTTTTCCAGTTCGTGATCGCTGGTTTTCCACAGCTTGTCGCCGATGCGCAGGCGCAAATAGTTGATGTCGCCGTAGCCGAAACGGAGCTCGGTCAGCTTCTGGCCGGCGATTTTGAAGCGCGGCTCCTGGATTTCGTACACGCGGCCGCCCTCTTCCTTCTCTTCCGGCAGGCCGGCGTCGAATACGATGCCGTCGCCCAGCTTGACGGGCGAGGCGAGATTGATGACCACGCCGTCGCGGACGATTTTGACGATTTCGCCCAGGTAAACGCCGCGTTTTTTGCCGAAGCGCGCATGGACGAGCTGGCGGTTGTCCGTGCCGCCAAACCAGCCGGTAAACAGGCCGCGCGAAAAGGTCATCTCCATCTCGTACTGGCGCTTGGCGATTTCGGCGGGCGGGAGCACCGGGTCGGCGGCGCGCAAACCATCCAGCGCCTGGCGATAGATGCGGGTGATGCTGGCGACGTATTCGGCGGACTTGAGCCGGCCTTCAATCTTCAGCGAAGCCACCCCGGCGCGGACGATTTCCGGCAGAATATTCACTCCGGCAAGGTCTTGGGGGCTCAGCAAATACTTCTTATCACCGAGCGGCACGAGTTGGCCGTCGGAAATCAGCTCGTACGGCATCCGGCAGGCCTGGGCGCATTCGCCGCGGTTGGCCGAGCGGCCGCCCAGCGATTCGCTGGTCAGGCATTGGCCGGAATACGCCACACACAGCGCGCCATGCACGAAAACTTCCAGCGGCATGCTGGGGCGGGGCGTGCCTTCCGGCGAAACGGCGGTGCCAGCGGCGTTGATTTTCTCGATTTCTGCCACGGAGCATTCCCGCGCCAGCACGACGAGCTGGCAGCCGAGGTCGCGGGCGAAATCCACCCCGGCCGGGCTGGTGATGGTCATCTGCGTGGAGGCGTGAATCGGGAAATCCGGCGAGATCGAGCGGATCAGCCGGCAGATGCCCACGTCCTGCACAATGGCGGCATCCACACCCGCCGCGATGAGGGTGCGGAGATATTGCTCCGCATCGGCGATCTCGTTCTGGAACACCAACGTGTTGAAGGTGATATAACCCTTCACGCCCCGCCGGTGGAGGTATTGCATGAGCCGCCGGACATCGCCCTCGGTGAAATTATTCGCGCGCATCCGGGCATTGAACTTCTCGAGGCCGAAATATATGGCGTCGGCGCCGTTTTCCACGGCGGCCCGGGCACACGCCCAGTCGCCGGCCGGCGCGAGGAGCTCCGGCAACGGCAGGTTGCGGAGGGCGGTGGGCGGGGCGGATTCGGCGATGGGCGTAACGGTCATTGCTAATTCAGTTTAGCAGCGAAGCTGCATGGGCACAAAACATCTTCACCGGTCAAAACGCACCCCCTTGCCGGCCCGTCCGGCTCCGTCCGGGAGCCTTGGGGCCGGAATTCAAAGGAAAAATCAGTTTTCAATCGCGCTGGTCTGTGGGAATCTGTGGGGTAATGATTCATCCCACTGCCGTCATTCATCCGGACGCAAAACTCGGGGCTAATGTTCGTGTCGGCCCGCACGCGGTGATCGATGCAAATGTGGAACTGGGCGCGGATTGCGTGGTGGGCCCGCTGGTTTACCTGACCGGCGTGACCACGATCGGCGTGGGTAATAAATTTCACGCCGGCTGCGTGATCGGCGACGCGCCGGTGGATGTGAAATTCAAGGGTGAACCCACCCGCCTGCGCATCGGCGACAACAATATTTTCCGCGAACATGTCACGGTCAACTGCGCCGTCACGGCGGCGGAAGACACCATCATCGGCTCGAATAATTTCCTGACCCCGCACGCGCACGTGGGCCATAACGTGCGTATCGGCAATCATGTCATCCTGGGCGGCGGCGCCATCCTGGCCGGGCATGTCGTGGTGGATGACCGGGCATTCATTTCCGGCAACTGCCTGGTGCACCAGTTCTGCCGTGTCGGCACACTGGCGATGATGCAGGGCGGCTCGGCGGCCAGCAAAGATGTGCCGCCGTTCACCATTGCCCACGGCCTCAACGGGATATGCGGCTTGAATGTCGTGGGGCTGCGCCGGGCGGGCTTTACGGCGGATGAACGGCTGGAGCTGAAGCGGGTTTACCGCCTGTTGTTCCGCAGCGCCAAGCTCTTCCGCAAGGCGCTGGCCGAGGCGCAGACGAAGTTCACCAGCCGGGGAGCCAAAGTACTCTTGGAATTTGCCGCCGCCACCAAGCGCGGCCTGTGCGCGGACACCGGGAGCCGCATTCGTGGAAAGGACTGATATGAATTACCGCATCGTAGGCAATGACGGCAAAATTTACGGGCCGGTCACGGCGGAACAAATCCGGCTCTGGCTTTCAGAGCGGCGCGCCGACAGCCGCACGCCCGTGCTGCCCGAAGGCGCCGGTGACTGGGTGGTGCTGGGCTTGCTCCCTGAGTTTGCCGCCGATTTTCCCGTCCAGCCGCCGCCGTCGGCATTCCCCACTGCGCCGCCGGTCAGCGGGATGCGGACCAATGGCTTTGCCATCTGGGGATTCATCTGCGGCCTGATCTCCTGCACCTGCATCTGCTGCTGCGGCTGGCCCTTGAACATTCTGGGCCTGATTTTTTCCCTGATCGCCCTGGCGCAGATCAACGCCAACCCCGCCCAGCAAAGCGGCAAGGGACTCGCCATCGCCGGCCTCGTCTGTTCTGCGGTCAGCATGCTGGCGGTACTGGGCTTTTTCCTGGTAAGGCTCGCCACGCATCAGCCGCTGTGGCAACTCGATGGTTTTTAAATGAACGCGGTGCCGCCAAAAATTCCCCCGGCGCCGCCCCGGCCGGATGCGCGCCTGGAGGGCGACCGGTCGGATGCGGAGTTGGTGGGCAACACGACGAATTCGCGGCTGGTCGCCGTTCTTCTGATGCTGGCCGCGCTGGGCGGAGCGGTGGTCATTTTCTGGTTTAACCCCGCGACTCACTCATTTTATCCCGTCTGCCAATTTCATCAGCTTACCGGCCTGAACTGCCCCGGCTGTGGCATGACCCGCGCTGTTAGCGCCCTGCTGCACGGACAATGGGCGGTGGCGTTGCGCGACAACCTGCTGCTCGTTCTGGGGCTGGGCGGGCTGGCGGTGCGCGGAGTCTGGTTTGGCTGCCAGCGGCGGCGCGGCCAGGACCCGGGCGAATTCTTTCCCGTGAAATTTCTCTGGCTGGTGCTCGCGGCCGCCGTGCTTTTCACCGTGCTGCGCAATCTGCCCGGCTTCGCTTTTCTCTCGCCCTGGCCCTGAAGCGCCCGGGCGTTCCGGTCAAAGGTACTTGGCGAGGATCGGCTTTAGTTCGGCGATGGTTTTTTTCGGCCACACTTTGCGGTCGGTCATGATGGCGTTTTTCAGTGCGCCATGGCACGGCCAGTTGGGTTCGGTGGGAAGCTGCGGAATGACTTTGGCGACGATGGCCTTGGCGGTGGCGGCGTTTTTCGTGAGGTTGGCAATGACCATTTCCACGGTGACATGCGCCTCATCCGTCTTCCAGCAATCGTAATCGGTGATCATGGCCATCGTGGCGTAGGCGATTTCGGCTTCGCGGGCGCACTTGGCTTCGCCGAGATTGGTCATGCCGATGACGTCGTAGCCGAGCTTGTGGTTGGTCAGCGATTCGGCGCGGGTGCTGAACGCGGGGCCTTCCATGTTCACGTACGTGCCGCCGTCGTGGACGCGGGCCTTGAACGAACGCGCGGTCTTCAGCAGCAACTGCCGCAGTTCTTCGGCAATGGGATCGGCAAAGGCGATGTGGCCCACAATGCCGCGGCCGAAAAAGGTGTGCTCGAAATCGCGTTTCGTGCGGTCGAGAAACTGGTCGGGCAAAACGATGTCGCACGGCTTGTATTTGGCCTGCAAGGAGCCGACGGCGCTGACGCTGACGATCCACGCGACGCCGAGTTTTTTCATGGCCCAGAGGTTGGCGCGATGGTTCAGTTCGCTGGGCAGAATGCGGTGGCCGCGACCGTGGCGCGGGAGGAAAACCACTTCCCGCCCGGCCAGGGTGCCGGTGAGAAAATCATCGGAGGGTGCGCCGAACGGGGTTTTGACCTTGACCCATTTCTGGTTGGTGAAGCCTTCGATGGAGTAGAGGCCGCTGCCGCCGATGATGCCGATGCGATGATTTGTCATGCCTGCATGGTACGGAACCCGCGGTTGCTCGCCAGCGTTTTCATGGCGGCGGGCGGTTTTTCAGGCTGAGGCTTTGCGTACCGATGGGCACGCGGCTACCGTCGGCTGCCCGCCGTCGATTTTTAAGACCGGCTCCAAGCAATCGCTCGATTTTCGAAAGATTTTTGAAAGAAACGTCTTTTTCCTACGAGCTATGGGTAAATAAATTGCATCAGCCTATGAAAACAAAATCAAACCTCTTCGCAATGATCCTAGGCGTTCTGTTGTTGGCGCTACCTGACGTAGTGAACGCCCAGTTTACTTTCACGACCAACAACGGCGTGATCACCATCACAGGCTACACCGGTTCCGGCGGCGCGGTGGTCATTCCCGACACGACCAACGGCCTGCGGGTTGCCGCCATCGGAAGCGGTGCGTTCCAGTTTATCAACACTGTGACCAGCGTCACGATCCCCGGCAGCGTCACCAACATCTCGGACTATTCGTTCTACCACTGCCAATCCCTGACGGTAGCCTATTTTAAAGGCAACGCCCCCATGGTTGGCAGGGAGGTGTTCGGCTTTAATCCCGCGACCGTCTATTATCTGGCAGGAACCAGCGGTTGGAGTTCAATATATGGCGATCGGCCTGCCGTGATGTTGAACCCGCCGGACCCAGCCGGTTCGTTGAAGGTGACAATCTACCCGGCTGAGGCAATCACCAACGGCGCGCAATGGCAGGTCGATGGCGGCGTGCTCCAGCCCAGCGGAGCGACGGTTTCGGGTCTCTCGGTGGGCAGTCATACGGTTGGCTGCACCTCCCTCAATGGCTGGGTCAGCCCCCTCACTCACAATGTCACCGTCGCCGGGAATGCGACCACTACCGACATCGGCATCTATGATCAGTTGACTTACATCACCAATAACGGCGCAATCATCGTCACCAAATGCTCCAACGGCGGTGTGGTCGTCCTGCCCAGCACCATTAGTGGCCTGCCCGTGACCAGCATTGGCTCCTATGCATTTCAAAACATCAGCTCCTTGGTCAAAGTCACGGTCCCCGGCAGCGTCACCAACATCGGCGACTATGCGTTCCAAGGCTGCGGATCCCTGACGGGACTCTATTTCCAAGGTAACGCCCCCCTATTTGGGGCGAATGTGTTCGGCAGTGCCACCGTAACCAACTATTATCTGGCAGGAACCAGCGGTTGGAGTTCAATGTATCAAGGTCGTCCGACCGTGATGTTGAATCCGCCGAGTCCGGCTGGTTCATTGAAAGTCACCTTCTCTCCGGCGGCGGCCACCAACGCGGGTGCGCAATGGCAGGTGGATGGCGGCGTGGCGCAGCCCGGCGGAGCGACTGTTTTGGGTCTCTCGGTCGGTGATCATACGGTGAGCTTCAACCCGCTCAACGGCTGGGCGATACCCCCCGGTCAAACGCTTGCCGTCAGCGCCGATACAACCGCTGCCGCCAGCGGCGCTTATTGTCAGTTGCTTTACGCGACCAATAACGGCGCGATCACCATCATTGGCCACACGAATACCGGTTCCGGCGCAGTCATCCTGTCCAGCACCATCAGTGGCATGGCAGTGACCAGCATTGGATCTTATGCATTCCAAAACGCCACCACGCTGACCACCATCACAATCCCCAGCAGCGTCACCAACATCGGGTACGCGGCGTTTGTTAACTGCTACGGCCTGACGGGAGTCTATTTTCAGGGTAACGCTCCCAGCCTTGATAAGTATAATCCGTATGCGTTCAACACCAGTGTAACTGTTTATTATCTGCCAGGAACCAGCGGTTGGAGTTCAATGTATCAAGGTCGTCCGACCGTGATGTTGAACCCGCCGAGTCCGGCTGGTTCGTTGAAAGTCACCTTCTCTCCGGCGGCGGCCACCAACGCGGGTGCGCAATGGCAGGTGGATGGCGGCGTGGCGCAGCCCG
>Ga0302323_100000794_pt1 | contig 25576 bp, 18 predicted proteins | sample Fen_T0_3_FD_201950 | JGI IMG/M metagenome (GOLD analysis project Ga0302323, IMG submission 201950) | Peat permafrost microbial communities from Stordalen Mire near Abisko, Sweden - Fen_T0_3 | ecosystem: Environmental > Terrestrial > Soil > Wetlands > Permafrost | place: Sweden: Abisko...
GAGGATGTGCGTGATCACCGGCGCGGGCAGGCCCTCCAGCGTCAGGAGGTGCGTGAGTTCGCCGTTGGCGTTGAGCTGGGGGTTGCGCACGATTTCAGCTTTCAGCGGCGTTCTCGACGCCGAATTGGAGATGCTCGCCGTCCCGGGCCAGCGCGAGCGACAGGCTGCGCGCCATCGCGAGTCGGGCTCCGCAATAGGTGGCTTCGACCGGCAATTCACGCCCTCCGCGATCCACCAGCACCGCGAGTTCGATACGCGCGGGGCGCCCGTAGTCGAACAGTTCGTTGACCGCGGCGCGCACACTGCGGCCGGTGTAGAGCACGTCGTCGACCAGGACGATCGTTGCACCCTCGACGTCGAAGGGGAGTTCGCTGCGCTTGGCGCCGGATTTCAATCCCGACCGCGCGAAATCGTCGCGGTAGAAAGAGACGTCGATGTAGCCGACCGGGTGGTCGCCGGGAATCATCTTCGCCAGCCGGTCTGCGATCCACGCGCCGCCGGAGTAGATGCCGACGAATGCGGCGTCGAAGGCGACCGCGGGGCGCATGCGTTCCGCAAGCGCGGCCAGCACGCTTTCCGCGTCAGGGATTTGAGTCGCTTGGGGCATCGGGTTTGTCGGGCTCATCGAACCAGCTCTGAAGGATCAATTGCGCGGCGACCTGGTCGCGCACGGCGCGGCCGTGGCGGCCGGTGTTGCCACTGCCGCCGGCGGCTTCCTGCACCGCTTGTGCGGCCTCCGTCGTCCAGCGCTCGTCGACGAGCGCCACCGGCAGGCCGAAGCGCCCGTCCAGCTGTCGCGCGAAGCGCTGCGCGCGCTCCGTCATCGCGTGCGCCGAGCCGTCGGCATGCGTGGGAAGGCCGACCACCAGCGTTCCCGGCTGCCACTCCGCAATCAGCGCGGCGATTGCCGCGAAACGCTCGTCGTTGCGCTCGCCCTGAATCGTCGTCAGCGGGTGCGCCGTGCGCGTCAGCGTGTTGCCCAACGCGACGCCAATGCGCTGCGTGCCGAAATCGAACGCGAGCACGGTCGCGTCGGGCGAAGTGGCGGCCACGCGTCACGCGTGCCCGACGTCCTCGGACAGCTGCGCGAGGTCGATGCCCAGCAGTTGCATCGCCGCGGGCAACCGCCGCTCGGGGGGAACGTCGAACAGGACGCCGGCGTCCGCCTCGACTGTCAGCCAGGCGTTCTGCGCCAGTTCGCTTTCGAGCTGCCCCGCCTCCCAGCCGGCGTAGCCGAGCGAGACGAACACGTCCGTCGGGCCATCGCCGCGACCGACGGCTTCGAGGACATCCTTGGACGTGGTAAGCCCCATGTCGTCGCCAATGGCGAGCGTGGATTGCCAGTTGCCCAGCGGCCGGTGCAGGACGAAGCCGCGATCGAGTTGCACGGGGCCACCAAAATGGACGGGCGCTTCGCGCAGCGCGAGGTCGGCCAGAGGGACGTTGATCTGTTCGAACAGCGCCGACAGCTTCATGTCGATCGGCCTGTTGATGACGATGCCCAGCGCGCCATCCTTGTTGTGCTCGCACACGAAGGTGAGCGTATGTGCAAAATTCGGATCCGCCATGGCCGGCATGGCGATGAGGAAGTGATGCGTGAGGTTGATCGGCTCGGTCATCGACGTCGAATTGTAATCCGAAGGGGGGTGGGCGACAATCAAAACACGCCGGCCCCCCATCATCCCGGACGCCGTCGCTTTAGCGGGTCCGCACCCGGTTTTGCTCAACTGCCACCGCCTTTTTCCCCATGCGCCTACCGTCCACGCAGTTTCACAGGGTCTTTCGCTTCGTCCTCGTCGCATTGCTCGCGGCGGCCATGCCCGCGGCCGCCAAGCTCACGGTCATGCACGGCTATGCCGACTACACGAGCGCGCTCCTGTGGGTGATGGCCGACACGCCAGGCCCCATCGCGGTCAGCTGGCAGGCCGATGGACAGGCGCAGGAAAGCCGGCTGGCGCTGGAGGCGACGCCTGCGTCGGGAAACGTCGTTCTTGCGCGCCTGACAGGTCTCTCGCCCGGCAAGTCCATCGCCTACCGTGTGACCGGAGACGACGACAGCCGCGTCGGGGCGCTGACGACGCAGCCCTGGTGGGCGAAGGCCGCCGAAGCGCACGACCTCGCCATCGCGTTCGGATCGTGCTTCTTCCTGGCGGATGCCGATCCCGCCTGGGGCGGGCAGGACTACGGCGGCGGATTCGGCATCTTCGACCGGATCGCGGCGATGAAGCCCGACCTTATGCTCTGGGGTGGGGACAACCTTTACTTTCAGAAGCAGGACGAACTCGATCCCGCTGCGATGGCGATGCGTTATCAGCGGCAACGCACATTTGCGCCGCTACAGAAACTCTTGACTGCGGCGCCGCACCTCGCGATCTGGGACGATCACGACTACGGGCCGAACGACGCCGACATGTCCTATGTGATGAAGGGCGACTCGCTGCAACTCTTCCGTCGCTACTGGGCCAATCCGAGCTATGGGCTGCCCGACGCACCCGGTACCTTCGGGCGCGCGCGTTGGGGCGACGTCGACATCTTCCTGCTCGACGACCGCTGGTACCGCTCGGCCAATCGCGCCATCGACGGACCTGACAAGTCGATGTTCGGTGCGCAACAAATGGCGTGGCTGCGCAACGCACTGATCTACTCGCGGGCACCGATCAAGCTCGTCGTCAACGGCAGCCAGATGTGGAATCACGCCAACCGCTTCGAGGGATGGAATCACTTCGCGACCGAACAGCGCGCGTTTGCAGACTGGCTGGTGGCGCAGAAGATCGACGGCGTCGTGTTCCTGTCTGGCGACCGTCACTTTACCGAGCTCCTGAAGGTGGAACGGCCCGGCACCTATCCGCTGTACGAATTCACGTCGAGCCCGCTGACGTCGCGGCCGTGGGCCAATCCCGACACCGCCGAGCAGAAAAATCCCGACGTCGTGCCGGGCACGCTGGTGGGCAAGCGGCAATTCGGAATGATCCGCGTCACCGGGCCGGAGGATGATCGCGTGCTCGCGCTGGAGAGTTACGACGCGGCGGGAACGCGACTGTGGCGGCACGAAATTCGCGCGCGCGACCTCCGTTCGCCCAAGGCGACCGGCAATCCGTGACGGTCCCGCACTACGCGAGCGCGCTGGTGTGGTTCCGGCGCGATCTGCGCGACTTCGACCATGCGGCGCTCTTCCTCGCGCTGAAAACATCGCGGCGCGTCCACTGCGCGTTCGTCTTCGATCGCGAGATCCTCGCCGCGCTTCGCCCGGATGACCGGCGCGTCGATTTCATCTGGCATTCGGTCGTCGAGCTGGCCGGGAGCCTGGCCTCGCGCGGCGGCGCGCTGATCGTCCGGCATGCCGTCGCGCGCGATGCGATCCCGCAGCTCGCCGCGGAACTGGGCGTAGCGGCGGTCCATGCCAACCACGATTACGAGCCCGCGTCGCGCGATCGCGATGCGCACGTCGCCGGCCGCCTTGCCGCCCACGGCATCGCATTTCACACCGCCAAGGACCACGTCATCTTCGAACGCGACGAAGTGCTGTCGCAGGCGGGCACGCCGTTCTCGGTGTTCACGCCCTACAAGAATGCGTGGCTGAAGACGCTGACGCCGTTTCACGTCAAGGCGTATCCGGTGGATGCGTATGCCGGCGCGCTTGCCCCGCCGGTGAAGGACATCGCAACGGAAGTGCCGCCGCTCGGGGCGATAGGATTCCGTCCCACGCATCTTGCGGAACTGGGCGTCGTTCCCGGCATGACGGGCGGCGCCGCGTTGTTCGCGGATTTCCTGAAGCGCATCGGCCGCTATCGCGAGGCGCGCGACTTTCCGGCGCGCGAGGGACCGTCGCACCTGTCGGTCCACCTGCGCTTCGGTACGGTGTCGATCCGCGAGCTGGCGGCACAAGCGCACAGGCTCGCCATGGAACCCGGAGGGGACGGTGCCGCGACGTGGCTGTCGGAACTCATCTGGCGTGACTTCTACGCGCAGATCCTGTGGCACCACCCCCGCGTGACGACCACCGCATTCAAGACGGAATACGCCGACCTCAAGTTTCCGGGAAGCATGGAACATTTCACGGCGTGGTGCGACGGCCGGACCGGCTATCCGATCGTCGACGCCGCGATGCGCCAGCTGAACGCGACCGGCTACATGCACAACCGGCTGCGCATGATCGCTGCGTCGTTCCTCGTCAAGGATCTGCTCGTCGATTGGCGGCTGGGCGAGAAATATTTCGCGGACACGCTTATCGACTTCGATCTCGCGTCGAACAACGGCGGTTGGCAATGGGCAGCGTCGACGGGCTGCGATGCGCAGCCCTATTTCCGGATCTTCAATCCTGTCACGCAGTCGGAGAAATTCGACGCCGCCGGCACGTTCATCCGGCGCTACGTTCCCGAAATCGCGGGCCTCGACGCCCACGAAATTCACGCGCCGTGGAATGTGCCGCCAGCGATCCAGCAGATGAAAGGCGTGGTGATCGGCCGCGATTATCCGGCGCCGATCGTCGACCACGCAGTAGCCCGCGCCGCTGCGCTCGCGCTGTTTGGAAGAATCCGTCCTCCCGTCTGACCGTTAGTCTTCCTCGTGCCGCCGGTGCTTGGCGTACTCGGTGGCGAGCTGGTTCTGCAGCATCGGCGGCGCGGGCTCGTAATGCGACAGCGCCATCGACCACGCGCCCTGCCCGCCGGTCATCGATTTCAGGCGCGCGGCGTAGCCCTCGAGTTCGCCGAGCGGCGCCAGCCCGTTGACTGCCAGTGCGCCAGCCTGCATGGTCTTCGTTCCGGTCACCTGGCCACGCCGCTGCGAAAGATCGCCGGTCACGTCGCCCATGTTTCCCGCGGGGCAGCTGATCTCGACGCCGACGATGGGTTCCAGCACGATCGGCCGCGCCTTGGTGATCGCGTCGAGAAACGCCTTGCGGCCCGCGGAGACGAACGCGACTTCCTTCGAGTCGACCGGATGGTATTTGCCGTCGTACACATTCACCCGCACGTCGTGCAGCGGGAAGCCCGCCAGCGGACCTGCGACCAGCACCTGCTCGATGCCTTTCTGAACGGCGGGGATGAGGGATGTCGGTATCGCGCCCCCTTTGACCGAGTTGACGAATTCGAAGCCCGATCCTCGCGGCAGCGGCTCGATGCGCAGGTAGACTTCGCCGAATTGACCCGCGCCTCCGGTCTGCTTCTTGTGCCGTGCGTGGCCTTCCGCCGGCGCCGTCACGGTTTCGCGATAAGGAATGCGCGGCGGGCGGGTCGTGACCTCTAGCTTGAACTGGCTGGCCATGCGCTCGAGCACCGAGCGCAGGTGCAGATCCCCCAGGCCCCAGAGCACCGTTTCATTCAGGATGGAATCGTGGGCGACCGTGAGCGTCGGATCCTCCGCCATCATCCGGTGCAGCACTTCGGAAATGCGCTGTTCGTCGCCGCGCCGCTTGGGCTCGATCGCGAAGCCGTGCATCGGCGTCGGGAATTCGAGCGGCTTCATGTGGATGTGGTCTTCCTCGTGCGAATCGTGCAGCACGCAATCGAAGTCGATCTCGTCGACCTTGGCCACGGCCGCAATGTCGCCGGGCACCGCGCGCTCGACCTCGATGTTCCGGCCTCCTTGCAGCATGAACAGGTGACCGATCTTGAACGGCTTGCGCGCCTCGCCGACGAAGAGCTGCGTGTCCTTGGTCACTGTTCCCTGGTGCACGCGGAAGATACCGAGCTTGCCCACGAACGGATCCATCACGACCTTGAACACATGCGCCAGCACGTGCTGCGCGGGATCGGGGGTGGAGTGGAAGTCGACCTCCGTTGTGCCCTCGCCCTTGGTGAAGAGCGGCGGATTGCCTTCCGTCGGATTCGGCAGCAGCTTCTCGAAGATCTCGATCAGTTCGGGGATCCCGGCGCCCGTGCGCGCCGAGACAAAGCACACCGGCACCAAGTGGCCTTCCCGCAGCGCCTTCTCGAACGGTGCATGCAGCTGGTCCGGCGCGATCTCGCCCTGCTCCAGGTAGAGCGACATCAGGTCCTCGTCGACTTCGACGACCTGGTCGACAAGCGCACGATGCGCTTCCGCCACGGACGAGAAATCCGACTCGCCTGCGGGATTGAAGAAGCAGTCGACGACGCGCTTGCCGCCGCCGGCCGGCAGGTTGATCGGCAGGCACTCCTTTCCGAACGCCGCCTGGATGCCGGCCAGCAGCCCGGGCAGGTCCACGTTGTCGGCGTCGATCTTGTTGATGACGACGAGGCGGCACAGCCGGCGCTTCGCAGCCCATTCCATCATCCTCGATGTGATCATCTCGATGCCGGACTGCGCGTTGACGACCACCGCGGCAGTTTCCACCGCATCCAACGCGCCGATGGATTGGCCGATGAAGTCCGGGAACCCGGGCGTGTCGATCAGGTGGACGCGCGTTCCGTTCGTGTCGAAGTGCAGCAACGACGATCGCAGCGAATGCTGGTAAGACTTTTCCAGCGGGTCGAAGTCGCTGGCCGTTGTGCCGCGCTCGACGCTGCCGCCGGCCGGCAGCGCGCCGGCCTTGACCAACAGCGCTTCAGTAAGCGTCGTCTTGCCCGATGCGCCGTGACCCACCAATGCGATGGTGCGAATGCTGCCCGTGGCGTAGTTCGCCATGCTTTTCCTCCCATTGTCCAGACGGACAATTTACCGCGTAATGGCCCGTCTTGTTTGATGCGGCGCAATAGTGCCGCCTAGACGCTGGTGGAGTCGCGCCCGATGTCCCAGAACAGTCCCGTCATCATGGCGAGGCCCTCGCGGGCGACGGATGCCAGCATGTGCTCGTTCGGCGCATGCTGCGAACACGCGGGATAGGAATGCGGCACCCAGACGGTGGGCAGGCCGAGAACATCGGCGAAGCAGTCGTTCGGCAACGATCCGCCGAGGTTGGGCAGTATGGCGGGCGGCGCGCCGGTGGTCGCGGCGATCGAGGCGGCCACGCGCGAAACCCACGGGTGCTCCGGATCGAGGCGCGTCGCATGCATCGTTTCCATGCTCCCCGCTGTTACCGCGACCTGCGCGAAGCCGTTGCCGTCGAGATGCGCGCGCAGCGCAGCGATGAACCCGGCCGGTTCGCAGCCGACGACGAACCGAAGCTGGAGATGCGCCGCCGCCCGCGGTGGAATGGCATTGACCGGATGCTCGGGATTGCCCGTCTTGAACGCGAGCACTTCGAGGCTGTTCCACGCGAAGACACGCTCCGCCGGTGTGAGTCCCGGCTCGCCCCAGTTGCGGTCGACCGGCGGCCCGGCAGGTTCGCCCGGCTCGATGGAAGCGAGCGCTCGCCGAACGGACGTCGGAATCGGCGGCGGTCGCAGCCCGGCGCACAGGATCACGCCGCGCGCATCGACGAGCGATGCGATCGCATTGGCGAGGATCGTTCCCGGATTGGCGATGAGCCCTCCCCAGTTGCCCGAATGGTGGCCGCCTTCGCGCAAGGAGACGGTCAGGTCGAAGTTGAATGCGCCCCGGGAGCCCAGGAACAGCGTCGGTCGCGCAGCGGCCAGGCGCGGCCCGTCGGACGCGATGAACACGTCGGCCGCGAGCGCCGTCCGCTCGACTTCGCATACCGCGCGCAAGCCCGGAGATCCCGTTTCCTCTCCGGTCTCGAACAGCCATTTTACGTTGCATCCGAGCCTGCCGCGCGCGGCCAGCACCTGGCCCAGCGCCGCGATGTTGACACTGTGCTGCCCCTTGTTGTCCGCGGTGCCGCGCCCATACCAACGGTCGCCGTCCACCGTCAGTGCCCACGGCGAGAGTCCGGTGCGCCACTGCGCGTCATAACCGGACACGACATCGCCATGGCCATACATCAGGACCGTCGGCAGCGCGTCGCCTTCGTGCCGTTCAGCCAGCAGGAAGGGACCCGCGCCCGCGACCGGATTCTCGACGATGCGAACGTCGAAACCCAGACCGGCGAGCGATGGGCCGATCTCGTCGGTCAGGTAGCGGCGAAGATCGGGAAGCGAGCCGTCGCGCTGGCTTTCGGTTCGGTAGGCAACCCGCCGCGTGAGGTCGGCAAGCAGATGTCCGTCGTCGAACCACCGTTGCGCAGCGGCGAGGGTCTGCTGCCTGGTGGGCATGCGTCGCTAGTAGGGCGCGGCGATGCCAGTCATTTCGCGCAGGTGCCGCAGCAGCTCGTCTTCCTGATACGGCTTACCGAGATACAGGTCGACGCCGAGTTCCGCGGCACGGCTGCGGTGCTTCTCCGCGGTGCGCGACGTGATCATGATGATCGGGATGTTGACGAACTTGGGGTCGCCCTTGATCGTCTTGGCGAATTCGAATCCGTCCATCCTCGGCATCTCGATGTCGAGCAGGATGAGGTCGGGCAACTGTTCGCCCAGCAATTGCAGCGCGTCGACACCATCCTTGGCCGCGATCACCGCAAAACCCTCGCGCTGCAGCAGGCGGCTCGTGATCTTGCGCACCGTGAGCGAATCGTCGACGATCATCACCAGCGGCTGCGTCGAGACGACGGCCACGGGCGCGCGCGGACGGTCGCCAACCGCACGCTCGTCGTCGTTGGGGTCGAACTTCGGGACGTCGGCGCGGCCCGCCAGCTGCACAGGGTTGATGATGAGCACGATCTCGCCCGAGCCCAGCACGGTCGCGCCCGAGATGCCGGACACGCGCGCCAGCTGCGGACCGATGTTCTTCACGACAACTTCCTGCGTGCCGACCATCTCGTCGACGTGGATCGCCGCATGGCTCTGGCCGCTGCGCAGCAGCAGCACCGAGTTGTAGCGGAGCGTTTCCGGGTTGTGCGCCATGTCGCCCAGCAGGCGCGGCAGGTAGTGGAACGGGTATTCGCGGCCCTGCCAGTTGAGCTTGCGCTGGATGTAGAGGTCGAGCAGCGCCTGGCTCTTGATCTGCTGAATCTGCTCGACCATCGGCGCGGGCAGCGCCCACAGACGGCCGCCGGCACGGACGAGCACCGCTTGCGCCACGGCCAGCGTCAGCGGCATCGTCAGCGTGAACCGGGTGCCCTTGTCACGGGTGGTCGCCACTTCGACGCGACCACCCAGCGCGCCGACTTCCGCGCGCACGACATCCATGCCTATGCCGCGGCCGGAAATCTGTGTGACCTTCGACGCCGTCGTAAAGCCCGGCTGGAACAGGAGTTCAACCAGTTGCGCGTCGGTTGGCTCGGTGCCTGCGGCGAACAGGCCAAGCGTACGGGCGCGCTCGCGGACACCCGCGAAATCCACACCGGCGCCATCGTCGGCGAGATCGATCACGACTTCGTTGCCGACCTGGCGCACTGTCAGAGAAATCTCTCCGGTCTCGAGCTTTCCGGCCTTGACGCGTGCGTCGCGCGTCTCGATGCCGTGGTCGAGCGCGTTGCGCAGCAGATGCTCCAGCGGCCCGACGAGTTTTTCCAGGACCGAACGGTCGAGCTCGACCTTGGCACCGTGAATTTCGAGGTTGGCGCGCTTGTCCAGCTCCTTCGCCGTCGCACGCAGGATGCGGTAAAGGCGCTCGGACAGGCTGCCGAACGGCACCGTGCGAATGGAAAACAGGCGCTGCTGCACGTCGCGTGACAGCCTCGCCTGCGCCAGCAGCGCGGCATCGGCATCGTCGAGGTTCTTCAGCAGCGAATGCTGGACCGTGGACACGTCGTTGATGCCCTCGGCCAGCGAACGCGTCAGTTCCTGGAAGCGCGTGTATCGGTCGAATTCGAGCGGATCGAAGTCGCCGTGCTGCTCCTGCATCAAGGACATCTGCGACTGGATCTGCGATTCAGCCTGGATCTCGATCTCGCGCATCTGCGCGCGCAGACGGATCACGCTGGTGGTCAGTTCGAGCAGGTTCGACTTGAGCGAGCGCAGCTCCCCTTCGACCCGCGCGCGGGCGATGGCGACTTCGCCGGCCTCGTTGACGAGGCGGTCGATGACGTCGGCGCGAACGCGCAACTGCGCGCGCGTGCCAGTCTCGAGTTCGGGAACCGCTTCGGCGGCGTGCGTGGTCACCGCAGGCACAGGGACAGCGCCGACTACCGCGGGCGGACCCATACCCGGCGGTGCCTTTGCCGCCACAATTGGCGGCGGCGACAGCGGCACGATCACCGGATGTTCCGCGATCGGCGGAACGGGCGCCACGGCTGTCACGTTCGCGACGGTGGCGACCGGCACTTCGTCCGGCCTTTCGGCCACCCACGGCAGCCGCGAATTGGTCTCGCCGCTGCGCAGGCGGTCGAGTACAAAGGCAATGCGGTCGAGCGACGTTTCCATCGACTCGAAGAACTCGGGCGACGCGCCCGCGGGCGCGTCGCCCACCGCGAGGTCGGATTCCATGAGGTGCGTGAGCTGGCCCAGCCGCATCGCGCCGGCCATCCGCGCGCTCCCCTTCAATGTATGCAACGTCCGCCGCAGCTCGCTCACCGGCTTGCCGTCGTGCGGATTGCGTCGCCACGCGCGCAATTCCTCGCCTGCCTGCGGGAACAGTTCCGCCGCTTCATCCAGGAAGATCGGCAGGACCTGCTCGTCCACGTCGTCGCGGATCGACGCCAGCGGATCCTCGATTGCCATGGGCAACCGTACTTCGTCCGTGCCGGGTTCCACCGGCATCGGACCGGCGCCGGCATGCGCACCCTCCGGTGGCGAACCGGCATGCGCGTCGACATGCGTATCGGATGGAATGGCCGCCAATGCCGGCGCACGGAATGGATCGTCGTCGCGGTCGGCGGCTGCAGCTGCAGCGGCCTCCGCATCCTGCACGTGACTCGCAGATTGCTGCCGCAACTCGTCCAAGTCCGACTGAATCAGGCCGGCTTCCGTCTGGTCCCCCGCGGAGAATGCCTCGCGCGCCTCCACACGATGGACGAACTGGGTGAGCCCGGCAACCGCGCGCGCCAGCACCGGCTGGGCGTTGCTGGGCAGAGGCGCACCGCGCTCCGCCAATGCCAGCAGCGTTTGCTCGAGCGACCGCGCGGTCGCGGCCACCATCGGGAAGCCGCCCGTGCGATGAATGCCGCACAGCGTGTGGCCGGCGCGGATCATCTCCGCAGACGGCACGGTGCGCGGATCGAACTGCAGCACCGACATTTCGTTTTCGAGCGTAGCCAGGTGCTGGCGAGCTTCGTCGCAGAGAATCTTCCACAGCGACGTCGAGACGTGCACGTCGCCGATAGTGATTTCCTCGGGTTCGTCCAGTGGCGGCGCGATATCCGGTACCGCTGCCAAGGCTGGCGAAGCGCGTGTTGCCGGTTCAATTGCGGATTCCGTTGCCGATCCCGTTGACGACTCACCGACCGAATTTATTCTTGACTCAGTTGCCGACTCGGTTGACACCTCAGTTGGCACTTGATGCGCGGCGACATCCGGCGGCGGCGCTTCGGTGACAAGCTTCAACACGGTGGCGGTCGTAGGCGCCGCGGGAGGCAATTCTAGCGGCGGCAGTCCGGTGACCTCGATGGTCTCCAAGTTCGCGTCGTCGGTGTCGGGAAACGACACCCTGGGTGTGTCGCCGGCGCCCAGTTCCGGAAGCTCAATCAGGTCGAGGGGCACGGGAAATACGGGAACGGTGGCCGCGGACTTCGGCAATTCGAACACGTTGGAATGCTCGGGCAATTCATCCGCGGGTGCCGCGGACAGCGCACCCTGCAACTCGGCATCGACCGCGGCGATTGCCACATGCAATTCGCGTGGGTCGGCGACCACGCGCGCAGTTCGGGTGAGCGCATCGACCCAGTCACGAAAATTGCGCTCGGCCATGTCGATCATCGCGCGCACGGCAGGCGTCACCGGCCGATCTTCCTCGATCAGGCGGTTGAGCGTCTTTTCCACCTCATAGGCGTGATCGCCAAGCTGCGTCAGGCCGACCATGCGACCGCTGCCTTTCAGCGTATGGAAGCCGCGACGGACGTTGGACAGCGCTTCGCGGTCGCCGGAATTGGCGTCGAGCGCAGCATGGCTGGCCGCCACCGAGTCGAGCACTTCCGCCGCCTCCAGCAGATAGATCTCGAGAAGCTCGCGATCGAGTTCGTGGGCGTCAGTCGCCAGCAGGCGCTGCGTTTCCTCGGAAATTCCCGGCGCCGGCGCCGAGGTTTCGGCCATTGCGCCCACAGCGGCCGCCAGATTGGCTGCACCGCCGCTCGCGAGCTGAGCCAGCGCCGCCTCGGCCTGCGCGACGAGTCCGGCGTCGCCGATCAACTCAGCGTCGTCGCGCAATCCGGTCAGCTTCTGCTTCAGGCCTTCGCGCGCCGCGGAATGGGCAGGTGCGCTATCGACTTCTCGCACGAGATCGGGCAGCACCGCACGCAGTTCGGCGACGGCCGCTTCGACCGATTCGACAGCCTCCTCCACAGGCTGAGGGACCTCGCCAAGGCGTTTCGCGATGAACGGCGCAATCAGGCGGTCGCGGTCGGGACGCTGCTGCTCCACCGCCTCGATGTAGAAACCCAGGCCGGACAGCGATTCCGCGAGGAGTTCGAGGTCCTCGTTGCTGACCGTCGTTTCCGGGTCGGCGTAGGTCTCGATCTGCCGCTGGCACAGCTCGAGCAGCCGGTCGGCGTCCTCGAGTCCGAGGATGCGCAGCGCGCCGCGGATCTGCTGGCTGTCCTTAGCCAAAGTGGCCAGGTCCGCCCGCTTGCCGTTGTCGCGGAAGAATGCGTCCAGTACCTGCTCCATATGCCGCAGGTTCGCCTGGATTTCGCGGCCGACCTGCGCCAGCAGCACACGTTCCTGCGCGCGCTTGCTCATTTCGTCCAGTATCGGCGCGCCGGTCGCGGCGGTCGGCCGGCCCGCCCGCGCGGCATCGAGGCGCGACAGCATCGTGTCGACCTGTTTCGGGAAATCGGCGGAGAGGCTCGAATAATTTTCGAACGCGGACTCGGCCAGCAGCAGCGCGGTCGCGAATTCCATCGCCACCGATTCCGAAACGCCCGACGCCGGCAACTGGTCGATGCGCTCGACCAGCGCCGCGGTCAGCTTCATCAGCGCGCCGTTGTGGATCTCCGCGGCCTTTGCATGCACCGAAGCCAGAGTCTGCTTGAGCTTCGGCAGGTTCTCTGCGCGTCCCGACGCCGCCTTCAGCCACGAATCCTTGGCGCCCGCCAGCTGCTCGCGCGCTTCCCGCAGCAGCGGCTGCAGGCGCACGACGTCGGCGGACAGGACTTCGGCGGACGGGATGAGCCCGGACAGCTTGAATGCGCGCTGCACGGCCTGCACTTGTGGCGCCACAGGCGCGCAGATCGCCACGAAGTACAGCACCTCGCGACGCAGCCGGTCGGCGACCTTGCCGCTGCCTTCGGCGACGCGGCGGATCTGCAGGTCGACGCGTGCGCACAGCTGCTTGATGCCGAAACCGCGATCCAGCCCGTTTTCGACGATGCCCTCGAGCAGCGCGCCGACCGTCCACCAGAACGCGCGCAGGCTGCCCTGCGCGGTGCTGTCCTCGATGCCGGCGACGGCGTCGCGCATGACCGCCGCGCCCGTATCCTCGCCTCGCAGCCACGCGAGCATGCCGCGTTGGTAGAGGCGGCGCTGCTTGACCATGTGCGACGGCAGCCGGTTCGGCGCGATCGATTCGCGTGACGCGATCCGTGGGGCGCGCGGCGACAGGTCGGGATAGAAGAGGTCGGTGGGCGCCGCCGCCTTGAGTCCGCGGGCAAGCTGCATCGCCTCGTATTCCGGATAGAGCTTGAGCGGTATCGGCGGTGCACCGTTGACCAGCTCGTCTAAGAAGATCCGCAGCTTGCGGCAGGCACGGTCGACGACGGCACACGTCGCCTGGGCCTCCGCCGTGGGGAGTTCCTCCATTCGCGTCAGCTGGCGTTCGAGTTCGTCGGTGAACGCGACGACGGCGTCCAGCCCAACCATCTGGATGGCGCCGGCCGCCTGGTGCACATGCGCCCGCGCGTGCTTGAGCGCGGTGGGATCCGCCGGGTTCGCGCGGAACAGGGCGATCGACTCCAGACCGCGCGTCAGCGCCTGGTCTATTTCTCCCTGGACCCAGGACAGCGGGCCTACGTCGAATATCGAAGTGAGATCGTTCGCCACGGATGTTGTCAGTCTTCTCGCTCGAATGCCGGATGGAATGGAATACCCAGGAACCGAGTCAGCAAGAACCGGGCCGCAGTCCACCCGGCCTCAATTCGGTCAGACCTTGAAGCCTGCCACCGACGAGCGCAGTTCCGCGGCGAGCTTGGTCAGCTGGCCGATGGACACGTTCGTTTGCTTCGTGCCTTCGGTCGTTTCCTCGGTGATCTTGAGAATGCCCTGCATGCCGCGCGTCACGTCGGTGACGGAGGCCGACTGCATCTGCGTCTGCGCCGAGATGCGCGAAATGAGGTCCGCCAGGTCGCGCGACACCTTCTGGATCTCGGTCAGCGCCTGTCCCGCGGCGTCGGAAAGCTTGGTTCCTTCCACCACGCCGACGGTGGACTTTTCCATGGCCGCGACCGCATCCTGCGTGTCCGCCTGAATGGTCTTCACAATCGCCTCGATCTGTTTCGTCGCCTCGCCCGAGCGTTCCGCCAGGCGCTGCACTTCCTCCGCGACGACCGTGAATCCGCGACCGGCTTCGCCGGCTGACGCGGCCTGGATGGCGGCGTTCAGCGCCAGCACGTTCGTCTGCTCGGTAATGTCGGAGATGAGTTCGACGATCTCGCCGATTTCCATCGACGATTCGCCGAGGCGCTTGATCCGCTTGGACGTGTCCTGGATCTGCGTCCGGATTTCGTTCATGCCGGAAATCTGGTTCTGCACGACCTGCCCACCCTTCTCGGCGGCCGCCAGCGACTGCTGCGCGACTCGCGCGGACTGCGTGGCGGTCTGCGAAACCTCGTTGATGGACTCGGCCATTTGCAGCACCGATGCCGACGCCTGCTGGATTTCCTTGTTCTGGCGCTGTGAAGCCTCGTACAGCCGGTTGGAAATTGCCTGCGTTTCCTGTGTGGCCTTGGTCACCTGGTCCGTCGCCGAATTGATGCCGCGCACCAGCGTGCGCAACTCCTCGATCGTGAAGTTGATCGAGTCGGCGATGGCACCGGTGACGTCCTCGGTCACGGAAGCCTGCACCGTGAGATCGCCATCGGCCAGGTTGCCCATCTCGTTCAGCAGCCGAAGAATGGCTTCCTGATTCCGCTTGTTCTCGCCTTCGCTTTCGAAAGCGCGCACGCGCGCGTCGTCGAGGAAGACCTTGCCCAGCAGCACCAGGCAGGCTAGCGCGAGCAGCGCGAAGGTGATGGTCGCGCCCTGCAGCACCAGGTGCAGCGGATTGGCTCCTTCGAATTCGCCGGCGAGTTGCGTCGTCTCGTTCAGCAATGGCTCGGCGTCGACATTGATGCCGCGCGCCGCCTGCTTGGCGACCACCAGTTTCGGCATGTTGGCCAGGATGGCGTTGACGCCGCCTTCGTATGCGGTGAACCGTTTGGCCAGTTCCGTCAACGTCGCGCGCGCGTCGTCTCCGCGCACCGGCGCCAGCCGCAGCGGCTCGCTGCCTTTCAGAAGTCCATTCAGGATGTCGCGGAACGTGCCGGAATCCTTGCCCAGCAGGAACGCGACCTCGGGATCGATTTCGTCAGAAGACGCGAGTGAATTGGCGTTCTTCGCGATACGCTGCGACAGCACGGCGAGCTGGTTCGTGTACTCGATTTCGCGCAACGAACCGCCGCCCTGCCCGATCTGCTGCGACGCCTGCTGCGCCAGTTCCAGCACCGCGCTGTTGCCGGAATTGAGCGTCTCGAGTCCCTTGGCCAGTGAGGTCAGGCTCGTCTCGTTCGCGAGCAACCGGCCCGAGGCCAGGTCGACACGTTCCCAGCGCGCCTTGATGTCGGTGAGCAGCTTGACCGCGCTTTCGTCGCGCACGGTATCGAGCGTCACGCCGCGCGACGTACCGCCCGTCAGCAACGCCTGTAGATCCGTGTTGAAGCGCGCGCGGCTGTCCTTGACCGCCGCGAACGATGCGCCCTGACCCTGCGCTGCGAGTGCGCTGCCGCGCGCCAGGCGCTGCGAGAGCATCTGCATTTCGGTCGCCGTCGCCATCGCCGTCGCCGACTGCGTCTGCTGGCGGCCGTCGAGGAACACCATGAGCGCTGCCAGCACGAGGAAGATCACGACCAGAAAACCCAGCACCTGGAACTGCTTGGTGACCGGCAGCCCACCGATTCCCCAGACCTTCTTCGGCATCGCCGTGGCAGCGCCGGCCGAACGCAGCTGATCCATGATGGACACGGAAGCCAGCGGATCGTATCCCTGCTGCGCGGCCTGGTTCATCTTGACCTGCGTCGTCGGCATGTCGAGGTCCGCGTCGGCAAGCTTATTCCGGTCGTTACCGAACAGATTGGGCAGTTTCAGCGCCATTTCTTTCTCCTGGGGCAGGCGTCAAGCCATGCGCCCTTCAAATGCCAACCTGCAAAAATGCCGGATCTCTCGCGAGCTTGGCGAGGTCGATTTCCTGCCAGGCGTTGCCATCGCCGTCCATCCAGCGCTGCGCGTACCACACGGGCGCATCGTGCGGCGGCGCCGCCGGCGCCAGCTCCACGATGTTGCGCAGTCCCAGCACGTGCTGCACGATGATTCCGGCGTTCATGTCGCCGACGCCGGGGCCGAAGAGCACCAGCCGGCTTTGTCCACCGCCTCCACTCGCGTCGCGACCCAGGAATGCGGAAAAATCGATGACCGAAAACAGGCTGCCGCGAATGTTCGCAACGCCCAGATACCACGGCCGGGTCAGCGGCACCGGCACCACGTTCGGCAGCGTCGTCACCTCGCCCGCATCGGCCAGCCGGACCAGCCACCGCTCGCCACCGCTCGAAAGCCCCAGCCGCGACGATTCCACCTGGGCCGTGGTCTTGGTCGCCAGGCGGGCCGCGAGTTCCTGCTGGAACGTGCGGAGGTCGAGTTTTGCGGTGCGTGCCATGGAATGAGGGACGCCGCTCTTTCAGCCGATCACAGCGATCTTTTCCAGCAGCTCGTCACGATTGACGGGCTTGACGATGTAGTCGCGCGCGCCTTGGCGCATTCCCCAGATCTTGTCGGTCTCCTGGCTCTTCGACGTGCACAGGATGATTGGGATGGCGCGCGTCTCCGGGTCGCGGCTGATCGCGCGCGTCGCCTGGAATCCGTTCAGGCCCGGCATGACCACGTCCATCAGTATCAGGTCCGGCTTCTGCGATTTTGCCTTCAGGATCGCATCCTCGCCGTTGTCGCTGGTCACGACCTCGTATCCGGCCTTTGTCAGCATGTCGTTCAGCACATGCCGCTCCGTCGGCGAATCGTCGACGATGAGTATCTTTCTGATGGCCATGGTTCTACCCTGTTCTCCTGCTCCGGCAATATCCCGCGCCGGCTTGGGCGCGTGCAAATCGATGGCCGCCATCACGCCGCCGCGCAATTGACGTGGGCGGCGACGGCCTTGAGGAGGCTTTCCTTGGTAAACGGCTTGGTCAGGTACTGGTCCGAGCCGACCATGCGACCGCGCGCCCGGTCGAAGAGCCCGTCCTTCGACGAAAGCATGATCACGGGCGTGCGCTGGAACTTGCCGTTTTTCTTGATGAGCGCGCAGGTCTGGTAGCCGTCCAGCCGCGGCATCATGATGTCGACGAAAACGAGATCGGGCTGGTGGTCGGCGATCTTGGCCAGGGCGTCAAAGCCGTCCTCCGCCAGAATGACCGTACAGCCTGCCTGCAGCAGGAAAATCTCGGCACTGCGGCGAATGGTGTTCGAATCGTCGATCACCATCACCTTTGCGCCCTGCAACGCATTCTGCTCCGCCAATTATTTCACCTTGATCCATGCGGCAACGGTTGCGGCAGCGCCAGCCGGCGCCCGCACTTGTCGTGTTCAAGTTTGCCACGGACCAAGCGAACTGACTAGAGCATAAACCTTGCCGGAATCGGGCTGTGGCGCCGGATTCACTCAAAATGCAACACTCCGGCAAATTTCCAAGACATTGTCCTGACGCGGCGCGGCAGGAAATGCCGCCGCGGGTCGGGTTGCCCCGACAAATTCATGCGCCCAGGAACATCCGGTAGGCGGGATTGTCCGTCTCATCCACGCAGGTATACCCCAACCGGTCGAGAAAGCGCCGGAAATCGGCCTTGTCGGCAGGGGGGACCTGCATGCCGACCAGCACTCTACCGTAGTCCGCGCCGTGGTTGCGGTAGTGGAAGAGGCTGATGTTCCAGCCGGCGCTCATGCTGTTCAGGAACCGCATCAGCGCGCCGGGGCGCTCGGGAAACTCGAAACGGTAAAGTATCTCGTTCTTCGCAGACGGCGCGCGGCCGCCGACCAAGTGCCGCACGTGCAGCTTGGCCATTTCGTTGTCGGTAAGGTCGAAGGCCTCTATCTTTGCCCGGCGGAACGCGGTGAGCAGCTTGCGCGCCTCGTCCCGGCCCGTCACCTCCACACCGACGAAGATGTGCGCAGTCTCGGCATTCGCGAATCGGTAGTTGAATTCGGTCACGTTGCGGTTGCCCAGCAGCGCGCAGAATTCGCGGAAGCTGCCAGGCCGCTCGGGGATGCTCACGGCGAATATCGCCTCGCGTGCCTCGCCCAGTTCGGCGCGTTCGGCGACGAAGCGCAGTCTGTCGAAATTCATGTTCGCACCACCTGCGATGGCCACCAGCGTGCGGTCGCGGACGCGGTTCCGTTCGCACCAGGCCTTCATGCCTGCGACGGCAAGCGCGCCCGCAGGTTCCAGGATCGAGCGCGTATCCTCGAAGACGTCCTTGATCGCCGCGCAGATCGCATCGGTGTCGACGCAGACCATTTCGTCGACGTACTGGCGCGCGAGCCGGAATGTCTCCTGCCCCACCTGCTTGACCGCGACGCCGTCGGCGAAGAGCCCGACGTGCTGGAGCGTGACCCGGCGCCCCACGGCAAGCGAGCGCGTCATCGCGTCGGAATCGACCGGCTCGACGCCGATGATCCTGATCTCCGGCCGCACGCGCTTGACGTAGGCGGCAATGCCCGAGATAAACCCGCCGCCGCCGACGGCGACGAAGATCGCGTCGATCGGCCCCTGGCATTGCTGCAGTATCTCCATGCCTACCGTGCCCTGGCCCGCGATTACGTCGGGGTCGTCGTACGGATGCACGAACGTGGCCCCCGAGGACTTCTGCAGCACCAGTGCCCGGGCATAGGCATCGGAATAGGAATCCCCGTGCAGCACGACCTTTGCGCCGCGCGCCTCCACTGCCGCGATCTTGATGTGCGGCGTCGTCACCGGCATGACGATCGTCGCCCGGCACCCCAACTTCTGTGCGGCGAGCGCAACCCCTTGCGCATGGTTGCCCGCCGACGCGGCGATCACACCCTTCGTGCGTTGCGCGGGCGTCATGTGGGCCATCTTGTTGTAAGCGCCGCGCAGCTTGAAGGAGAACACCGGCTGCTGGTCCTCGCGCTTCAGCAGCACGCGATTGTGCAGGCGTTGCGACAGCGTAGGCGCGGCATCCAGCGAGGTTTCGATGGCGACGTCGTAGACCTTGGCGGTCAGGATCTTCTGCAGGTAGTCGATGGGCATGACGAAATGTGCGGGCGAAAGTTGTGCGTTAGCCCATCGAGCCTAGCAGGAAAGGCTCACGCCCGGAAACTGCCGCACCTTCCTTTGCGCTCGGTCAGGGCATGCCGCAGCGGGATTCTGCTAGGCTTCTGTCCGAGAGTCCTAGCCTCCTTGCGCATGCCGAAAACCGACACCGTCCCGCGCAAGCCCCCTGCCGCACCGGCGACGCTCGCAGTGGTGGACTTGGGATCGAACAGCTTCCGTCTCGAGGTCGGCCGCGTGGAAGGCGACCAGATCTTCCGCCTCGACACGTGGCGCGAAACGATCCGCCTGGGCGCGGGGATGGATGAAAACGGGCGCCTGACCTCGACCGCGCGGCGCGCCGCGCTGGCCTGCCTCACGCGCTTTCGCGAGCGGCTCTCCGGGCTGCATCCCTCGGCCGTCCGCGCGGTGGCCACCAACACGTTCCGGGTCGCGAAGAATGCCGCGACGTTCCTGCCCCAGGCGGAGGCCGCGCTCGGGTTCCCGATCGACATCATTGCCGGCCACGAGGAAGCTCGGCTCATCTACCTGGGCGTCGCCCACGTGCTGCCGCCTTCCGCGGCGCCGCGCCTCGTGATCGACATCGGCGGCGGCTCGACAGAGCTTATCATCGGCCGCGGCCTGACGCCGGAGCGCCTGGAGTCGTTGAAGCTGGGCTGCGTCAACATGTCGCAGCGCTTCTTCCCGGGCGGCGTGCTGCGCGCCGAGTCCTTCTTGGCCGCCGAGACGCACGCGCGCGCGGAAATCGAGGCGATCGCGCGGGAGTTCGGACGCGAACACTGGAGCGAGGCCTACGCATCTTCGGGGACGGCGCTGGCACTCGCGGCGATCCTCGAGGAGAACGGGCTGTCGGCGGGCGGGATCACGCCAGACGGCCTGGCCCGGCTGCGCAAGCGCATGGTGGGCGCCGGCCACATGTCGCGCCTGACGCTCGACGGCATCAAGCCCGAGCGCGCGCCGGTGCTGCCCGGCGGCTTCGCCATCATGACGGCGGCGATGGCGGAGTTGTCGGTCCCGCGCATCAACCCGGTCGGCGGCGCGCTCCGCCTGGGCGTGCTGTACGACCTGCTGGGACGCACCGGACAGCGCGACAGCCGCCAGGTCACCGTTGAGCGCTTCCTCGAGCGCTACCACGTCGACCGCGCGCACGCGCTGCGGGTCGCGGCCTTGGCGCGCGCGCTGTACCTCAGGGCCTCGCCGCATCCGGACAAGCTCGTCGCGCAACGCGTTGAGTGGGCCGGGCTGCTGCACGAGATCGGCTACACCGTCTCGCACATCGGTTACCACAAGCACGGCGCGTACATCCTCGAAAACGCCGACATGCCCGGATTCTCGGCACAGGAGCAGCGGCAACTCGCGGTGCTGGTCCATGGTTGCCGCGGCGGACTGTCGAAGATGGAGCCGGCGCTGTACGAAGCCGACAGCGCGGCACAGGTGCTGGCGTTGCGGCTCGCCGTGCTGTTTCACCACGCGCGGCGCGCAATCGACACGCCGCGAATCGTGCTCGCCGCCGGACGCAACGTCCAGTTCGGCATATCGGCCCGATGGCTTTCGCGCCACCCGCTGACGTCGCACCTACTGTCGATGGAACGCGCGGAATGGACGGCGCTGGGCGTGCCCTGGCGGTCCCCTCAATAACGGCGCGCGACGTCCGCGCGGGATGGCAACGTCAAACGAAATCCGGCGCCACGACCACCTTCAGCACCACGGCGGCAACGCCTTCCTTGGCGCGATTGGACAGCCACCACACCGCGCCCTTGCGCACGGACCAGTAGGCCTCTTCGCCCGAGAGCAGGAACGATGCGACGGCGCCCAGCGTCGGCTGGTGGCCGACGATCAGCACGGGCTCGCGCGAATCCGGCCAATTCGCCGCCCCGAGCACCGCGGCGACCGACGCGCCGGGCGCCAGTTCCGGGACGGTCTTGAATTTTCTTTGCAGCGCGACGGCGGTCTGCTGCGCACGATCGGCCGGAGACACCAGCACGCGGCACGTATCGGGCAGGTGTGAGTCGAGCCACTGCGCCATCCGCTCCGCCTGCTTCAATCCCTTGGACGTGAGCCGCCGTCCGAGATCCGGTTCGCCGGGTTCCGCTTCGGCGTGTCGCCAGAGGATCAGGTCCATCACTCTTCTCCGTCGGTTGCGCGCATATTGACGAGCAGCTCCCGCTGCGCGGACCGGGCGCGCGCGCCGCGCCGCCGGTTCACCTTCGACCAATGGCCGTCCGCGTGCAGTTCCCACGCGTCGACGTTATCGGCGAGATAGGCACGCAGTCCTTCGTCGACGACGCGCTTGCGCAACGCCGGGTCGCGCACCGGGAACGCCACTTCCACCCGGCGAAACAGATTGCGGCCCATCCAGTCGGCCGAGGCGAGCCAGACATCCGCGTCGCCGGCGTTGGCGAAATACCAGACGCGGTGATGCTCGAGGAAGCGCCCGAGGATCGAGCGCACGCGGATGTTCTCCGACATCCCTGGAACGCCCGGCCGTAGCGAACACGCGCCGCGAACGATGAGTTCGACCTTGACGCCGGCATTGGATGCCGCGTAGAGGGCGCGGATCACGCCCTCCTCGACCAGCGCGTTCATCTTGGCGATGATCTGCGCAGGCTTGCCCTCCTTGGCATTGCGCGTCTCGCGACGAATCAGTTCCAGCACGCGCCGGTGCATCGTGAACGGCGCCAGCAGCAGCCGCTTCATCCGCGCCGCCTTCGCCAGACTCGTGATGTGAAGGAAGACCTCGTTCACGTCGGTGCAGACGTCCGGGTCGGCCGTCAGCAGGCCGAAGTCCGTGTAAAGGCGGGTGGTGCGCGGGTGATAGTTTCCCGTCCCCAGATGCGCGTAGGGCACGAGGCGCGACTCGCCACGGCGGTCGCTTTCGCGCCGGATAAGCAGCGAGAGCTTGGCGTGGGTCTTGAGGCCGAACACGCCGTAGACGACCTGCGCGCCGGCGCGTTCCAGGCGCTCCGCCCAGTTGATATTCGCCTCCTCGTCGAAGCGGGCCATCAGCTCGACCACGACGGTGACCTCCTTGCCACGGCTTGCCGCCTCGATCAGCGCCTCCATCAGCACCGAGTTGACGCCAGTGCGATAGACGGTCTGCTTGATGGCGACGACACTTGGGTCATCGGCCGCGCAGCGGATAAACTCGACGACGGGGTCGAACGATTGGTAAGGGTGGTGCAGCAGGATGTCCTGTTTCCGGATCGCGGTCAGGATGTCCGGCGCATCCTTGAGGCGGTCCGTCAGGCCAGGAACGAAGGCCTCGAACTTGAGCTCGTCAATGTCGACCTGGTCGATCAGAGACGACAGCCGCGCGACGTTGACCGGCCCGTCGCAACGGTACAGGTCGGCTTCGGTGAGGTCGAACTGTTGCAGCAGGAACGCCGCTATGGGCGCCGGGCACGCGGCGACGACCTCGAGTCGCACCGCCTTGCCGAATTGCCGCTCCGGGAGTTCGCCCTTCAGCGCCTGCCGGAGATTCTTGACTTCCTCCTCGTCGATCCAGAGGTCGGCGTCGCGCGTCACCCGGAACTGCGAGTAGTTGACGACCTCGCGACCGGGGAAGAGCTCATGCAGGTGCGCATGCATCACCGAGGACAGCATCACGAAGTCGTTGTCGCCGCCACTGACGTCACGGGGCAGCCTGATGATCCGCGGCAGCACGCGCGGCGCCTTGACGATCGCGATGCCGGAGTCGCGGCCGAAGGCGTCGCGTCCGGTCAGCTGGATAACGAAATTGAGGCTCTTGTTGACGACCTGCGGGAACGGATGTGCGGGGTCGAGTCCGATCGGCGTCAGCAGCGGGCGCACTTCGCGTTCGAAGTACTTCGCCACCCACGCCTTCTGCGCCGCAGTGAATTCCGTCCGGCGGATGAGGCGGATGCCCGCCTGAGCCAGCGCCGGCAGTACCTGCTCGTTGAGGACGCGATACTGGTCGGCGATCAGCGCGCGGGTCCCATCGCCCAGCTGCACGAGCAGTTCCCGCGTCTCCTGCAGCGTCATCCCCGATGGCGCAACCTTGGCGCGCAATTGCTCCTTGACGCCGGCGATGCGGATCTCGAAGAATTCGTCGAGGTTGCTGCCGAGGATGCACAGGAAGCGCAGGCGCTCGAGCAGCGGGACCGCCGGATCTTCCGCGAGCGCCAGCACGCGCCGGTTGAATTCGAGCAGCGACAGTTCGCGGTTGATCGGCAGCGGAACGGGCGTGCTCATGGCGTCGGCGATGGCCGCGAGCGCGGCTTCCGCGGAATCGGAATGCGGTGGCGGCGTTTGTGCGGAGTGTTCCATCAGGTTCGCAGGCGAAGGTTACGGTGCGGTGACAGCACGATCGGCGTCACGCGGGACTGGGTGCTGCAGCAAGCCACACGCAGCGGCCCTTCGTCTCGCGGTCGAGCGCTTCGAGGTAGGCCCGGTGCGCCCCGAGTTCATCCGGTGAGGGCTCCCGGACCACCAGCGCCGCGCGCGCCGCGCCCGGCACGTTCGCGCCAGTGTCCACTCCCAGCGTTGGGGCCGCGCCCATGTCGATGGTGAGGGACTCCTGGCCGCGCGTCATGGCCAGGTAGACTTCGGCCAGCAGCTGCGCGTCCAGCAACGCGCCGTGCAGCGTACGGTGCGCATTGGACACGCCGAAGCGTTCGCACAGCGAATCGAGGTTGTTGCGCTTGCCGGGGAAAGCCTCGCGCGCGAGCGCCAGCGTGTCGATGAGGCCGCCGTACACCTCAGCGCACGGCGGCAGCTTGGCGTAGCCGAACTCCCTGTCCAGGAAACCGACGTCGAAAGGCGCGTTGTGGATGACCCACGTCGCGCCGCGCGCGAACTCCAGGAACGCCGGCGCGATTTCGGCAAACCTGGGCTGACCCTTCAAGTCCTCCCACGTCTTGCCGTGCACTTCCGACGCACCGGCGTCGATCTCGCGCTCGGGGTCGACGTACAACTGCAGCGTGCGTCCGGTCGGCCGGCGGTCGATGAGCTCCACCGCGGCCACTTCGATGATGCGATGGCCGAGCTTGGGGTCGAGGCCCGTGGTTTCGGTGTCGAGGATGATCTGCCGCATGCCGCGATTCTACGCGGGTGGGCTTAAGGCGGCCCATGGCCACATGGCCAGGCGCAGGATTGCTGCGTCGCAACAGCGATCAGCGGCGGTATTTCTGGATGGTCGACTGAATTTCCTGGATCGCGTGCTCGATCTCGTCGTCGGACAGATCGCGTTGCGCGCCCTTACGGTCGGTAAGCGTCAGCGTCCGGTCGATCTGTGTCTCGAACTCGCCCAGTCCCATCGTCTCGGTGATCGTCGTCGACGGCTCGTCGGTCAGCGTCTCCGGTCCCCAGCGCACGACGATGGCTGAAAGGTTGTCGCCGTCCGGTCCGCCTCGCTTCTCGCCTTCGCGCATCATCTGCGGCGCGGTCTTCAAAATCGGCGTGGACGTGAGCCACGTCGCCATTTCCTTCTGGTCGAGGACCGCCCACAAGCCGTCAGTGCACATGACGATGATGTCGCCGTTGCGCAGCGGCGTGCGCCGTGACAGGTCGATGACCGGATCGACCAGGCCGCCTAAGCAGCTGAAGATCTTGTTGCGGTCGGGATGGTCGATCACCTCGTCGACACCGATGATGCCCTGGTCGACCAGGTACTGGACCTTGGAGTGGTCCTTGGTGGCGCCTATCAGTCCGCCCTGCCGGAACAGATACAGCCGCGAGTCACCGACGTGCGCCCAGTAGGCATGACCGGCCTGCACGATGCAGCATACGCAGGTCGTGCGCGGCGTCTCGAGCATCGAGAACTGGTTAGCGTAGGAGCCGAGCGCTGCATGCGCGCGCAGCATCGTGTCCTGCAGGAATTTGAGCGGATTCTTGAGGACCGGCTTGGCTTCCTGCTGGAAGCGCTCGATGAAGAGCCGCACCGCGATCTGCGCGGCGATCTCGCCCCCGGCGTGCCCGCCCATGCCGTCCGCCACCACCAGCATCAGCGTGTCGCGGCTGTAGGTGTAGGCGAGCCGGTCCTGGTTGACCTTGCGCGATCCCTTGCGGGACTCCTGGAAAATCGTGAAGCGCATGCTGCCTTGGGAACGGTGGGCTACGCGCCGATTTGCGAGAAGAG